>ENA-UOUJ01000772-UOUJ01000772.1-activated-sludge-metagenome-genome-assembly--contig:-NODE-772-length-19287-cov-4.831427_pt1 | contig 19287 bp, 10 predicted proteins | sample MGYA00249839_ERZ747224 | MGnify/ENA primary metagenome ERZ747224 (study PRJEB28782, sample SAMN03220277) | activated sludge metagenome | biome: wastewater; feature: sewage sludge; material...
GACAGCGCAAAGCGCCGCCAGAATGACGGTTGGTCGCATCGGTCAGCCCCCCTTCATCCATGAGGCGATCTTGCTCACCGACTCCCCGATCATCACGAACCCGGCGAGGATGCCGATCAATCCAACGATGACCCACTTCATGAAGGTGCCGACCGTTCTGATCGCGGAGACGAGCCGGATACCATCGTTGAGCGTGTCGATTTCCTCATCGCGAAGGTTGGATAAGAAGTCCTTCGTGCGCGCCGGGAGATCGTCAAACCGTCTTGCCTCGCTCATGGCTGCTGTCCCCCGAACCTCTCGCGCTGCTCTTGCTGACAGGTGCGTGTCGCGAGCAGATTGCCGTTAGCCTGCCCGAGCGCGGCGCGATGGCGAGCGACGGCGACCTTGGCGTGCTGGCCCTTGGCTACGGCCGGATACGGCACGGTGCGCGCCAGTTCTTCACAGTCGCGCGGAATCTGAACCGTCGCTCGTGAGGGGCTACCTGGCGATGTCGCGCAGGCTCCGCACGTCAGCGTCATCAAGATTGCAGCCGTCGCCCGCAGGCTGTTGCGCAAGCCGTTCCTCATATTCCGTCACCTTCTGGTTAGCCTGGGCGGCTTTGGTTTCTGCCACCATGCGGAGACGTTCAGCCGCTTCCGCAGTATGCTTTTGCACGTCCATTTGCTTCTGCTTGAACGCGAGGTCGGCCTTGAGCCGCTCAACCTCCGCACGCTCGTCCGCAACGCGAAACCCGATCAGGAATGACAGGGTTGCGAGCGCAACCAATGCAACGAGGCGCGCGAGCATCACGTATGGCGCGAGGCCCGGAATCCATCGCAGCAGCGGCGCGAAGCCGACGACAAGGCCGGCAAGAAACAGTGTGGCGAGGATCGACAGCCCCGCGTCCGAGGCCGCAACCAACCAGAGAAGGTCGGCCATCACAGCCCCTCCAAACAGAGCTTGCGCTCCGCCTCGCGGCGGCGCGTCAGGCCGCGCAGAGCGTTGCCGCCGGCCTTGTTCCACCGCAGCAGCTCATTGCAGGCTCCGCGCACGTCGCCGGCTCGCAGCTTCCTGAGCAGCGTGGACCGGCAGAAAGCGCCGGATCCGACGTTGTAGGCGAAGGAGATGAAAGCGGCCTTGCGCTGCTCGGTCTGCCGAGCAACCAGGTCGGGCCCCATGCAGTCAGCGATTTCGCCCCAATAGCGCGGCAGCTTCTTCTTGAGCATGTCGGTGCATTGCGCAACGGTGTAGCGGTCTCCCCGCTTTACGCCTTCGGTTTCGCCGATGCAGACGGTCCAGATGCCAACGGGGTCGCGGTAGGCCAGCGTTCTGATGCCTTCCCACGGCGTGATGAACGCGGCCGCAGCCGCCAGCGTGGCAGCGGTGAGACCGGCAGCAGCCTTGTTTCGGGTTTTCATTGCCCGGCCCCCGGTCGCTTGAGGTAGCGGCCGATGCCCATCGCGACTGACAGCACGAGGCCGCCGCCGACATAAAACGGGATCGGGATGCGGTCGGCGAATACGGGCCACATGAGCCACAGACCGCCGAGGGCGGACCAGAACAGCACACCAAGCGCCGCGAGCTGTACGCTCGCAAAGCGATGGGCCTTCTTCCAATTATCGATGAGGACGGGCTTCTTCACGTCAGGACGGGCTCCATCTACGGAGCCGCGCGTCCTACGCGGTCAATGGATGATCTATAGCCAACGAATCGCCGCTAGTAAACTCGCGATGAGCGCGCGTGTGCATAGTTACAGCCTAGGATTCGTCAGCCTGGTCCATAGATAGGAAGCATGTCGCCAGCCCTCACCCGCCGCCGCATGCAAGGGGTCCATCAGGAAACCTGGCACGTTTTCTATGGCGATATTCATGTCGGAACGATTGGTGAGCGTGCCGGGGTTCCTCGTGAGGTCGATCAGTGGCACTGGTCGATCGGCTTCTACCCGAGATCGCACCGGCCGGGCGGCCAGGTCGGGGAGACCGCGCCCAGTTTCGAACTCGCAAGAGAGGCTTTCGAACGCGCATGGCAGGAATATCTGCCGGGCTGCACCGAGCAGGACTTCCTGCAATGCCGCCAATGGAGAGCTTTCGTGGCCTGGAAGCATGCGATGTGGGACGCTCACGCGCTTCTGCCGACACAGACTCCGGAAGGACGATCGTGCTGCTTCTGCGGCGCGGAGATCACCATCGCGAGGATGGAACCGCACATATACGCGGATCATATGGACTTGGGGCGGGAATGAACTGGTCCCGCCGGTTCGATGACCCGATGCCTGACGGCCGGATCATCCGCGCCATTGGCGAGGGATTGGTGAACAATGAGCATTTTTGCAACGTAACGTGAAGGAAACCTAGAGGACATATTTTCGATTTAATTCGCGCTGAGCATTAAATGACTGTAACTTAAATTTTAATGCGCGTTTAACTGAGACTGATCCCTTTGAAAGATTGGAGCAATCAAATGAAGACGGCGCTCAAAGCTTTATCGGCAGCTGCCTTTGCTGTCATGATTGCGTCTCCTGCTCTGGCTTGCAACGGCAGAGGAAATTGCGAAAACGCCCCCGGCCAACTTAAAAAAGGTGGTGTGCACGGAGCGCCTGGACCGATCGCTGGCGCGGCTGGCTTTCCGATTCTGGCCGTCGGTTACGGCGTCTATTGGCTAGTCAGGCGTCGCCGCAAATCTGGCTGAGAGCAAGGTCGGATAGCGGGTGCATCGGGGGCCCGTGCCCAACCCGGCGAGCTTGCACTCAAACCTGAAAAATCTGTGATCGGCGACCCCGGGACACGTGCAGAGGTCAAGCATTGGTTCGGGGACGGCGATGGTCCCCACGTCCCGTCTCACACCCTAGATCCGGAGCCCGTGGCGTTCCCCCGCCGCGGGCTCGCGCTTTAATGCCATCGGTTCTTAATAAAACTCCCGCCGAGACGGCTCTCAGGATGCAGGCTCCGAGGCGGTAACGATCCCTTCAAGTAATGTCAGGAACGATGTTCACGCTTGTAGCCATTTTATCCTTTTCGTTCCTGGGCACGGTTGTAACCACGGCCGTTTTCATCGGTCTTGGTCGGCTGCTTCAGCCCAAACATCGCATCGGCACAGGGGGATTTGATGAGTGAGGATGATGGCCAAGATCAACCGGGAGCGGACCCGATCTCGCTCAACGACCTTCCCGTTGATACCGCGATCAGGCTTCGATGGGTGTTGCGTGACATCCGGGCAGGCCGCAAGATTCTTACGCCGTCCAGCGACGATTTGCACTTGCTTGCGGAGCGCGGCTTGATCAGTGTCGATAACGGCAATCTGGTCCTGACCGAGGCCGCTGATTCGGTAATCGGCGGATACCAATAAAAACCACGCAGGTGGACGGATTCAAACCACAATTTGGACATGTGAAAACGGAAAAGGCCAACTAACTGCAGGGGATTTGATGAAGAACGATCTAGCCCTTGACCCACTCGATTGTCTTGCCGCGTCCGAGCTTGTAACAGCGTCGGTGATGGCGTCTCTGATTCAGGCGCTGGTACAGGCTGGCGTCCTGACGTCGCAGGGCGCTCGTGAAGTCTATGAAAACGCCCTGCTCTTGATTGAAACGCAGCAAGGCGATGATCCCGGCGCCCATCGAATCTATGAAGCCGCTCGCAAAATAATCGAATCACGGTTGCGGCCCCAATAGAAAACCCCGCCGGCGCGAAGACGCGATCGGGCGCCACGACAATCTTTGGAACGAACAGGCTCGCGACGCCTTACCCCGCATCACCGCGCGGTTCGTGGCTTTTATCGGTGATGAGAACGCACGTTGCGCTCCCGCCTAACATGGGGAGTGCTTGCGATGACAAAGTCAGATCCATTGATCGGAGACCCCGAAGTTGGGCAAGCCCAATCCGGAGTTAGGACGTGTGACCGGCGTTCAGAAGGTGATGCTTCTTTTCATTGTCGTTGGACTAATTGTTCTGATCGGGCTGCTCGCCTATTTGCCGAGCATCGCAGCCACGTAAGATAGAAAACTCCGCCGGAGCAGCTCAGGACGGCCCCGGCAGTCTGCAAATGCCGAGACCGCCACCGGCTGACCGCGGCGCGCGAGCCATATATCATCCCAATTCAGAGGCCCGGCTCACATGCTTGCATGACGGGCCTGCCATGCTCAGCGACTAGGAGCGAACCACGGCTGCAGGTGTATGTTGCGCAGGATGGGGATTCAAATGGAGCGTGGCGGTGGAACAACAAGCGAATGGCACCCAAACCAAACCCGATTCGGAACCAAAGGAGATCACACCCCTAGAAAAATACCTGATGGCGGTTGTCGTACTTAGTGCTTTCGTACCGATGGTGGCGTTATTATTTCTGCCGCTCGCCACGGAATAGAAAACCCCGCCGGAGCGGGGTTTCGGCTTCGGTTCTTCTGGTCCGCGAACCCTTGTGGCGCCATCATCGTATCTGCGGCACAGATTTGGGATCTGCGTCAGGTAATTTCTAGCCCGGCCCAGAGCGCTGGGTTAATGCAAATCACCGGATCGCCGTTGGCAAACTTCTGAATGAGGCCATTCAGCCGGCGAATATCGTAGTTGACGTCATGAATATAAGTGACCTGCTCTGGGCTTCGGCGCAGTCCAAGCACACCATGCCATAGCAACATCGTAAAGATGACCGTGGTGCTATCGGTGCTACCGACATTCTTTTCGATGAGCGCGAAGATATGAGACCGCGACATTTCTCGGTGCTCGCCAAGGAAGGCATACAGCACGTCTCCAGCATCCGGCAGAACATCGCGTATCTCAAGACCGATTTCTTTGATCGTTTCGGTCGAATACGTGGACAAACCTTCCTTGATGTCCTGTTCATCAATGCGATGACGGTCGAAGTTGATAGCGTTGCCGCGACAATAGTTCATGAGCCTGATCAGATATCGCGGTCTCATCATTGAGTGCGAGATCAAGTATTCTAGGGAGTTCTGACCATCTACCAATGGAGAGCAGATGGAATGCCAAAGCTGGTCCTTATCGATTTTGTTCTTATGATTGTAGCCGATGCGCCGACGCATCATCTGCGCCAGGAGCCCGGGATTCGACCAGTCAACAAGAACAACGGTTTCCTTTCCGCGGTCCGATGTGTGCGACAGCAGCGCTTCGTAAACGTCGTTTCGTAAAAATATCGAGCTATAGAATTCGATTCCGTGTCGGCGGAAATCATTACCAAGCTTGCGGCTTGCCTCAATCAAGGTTCGGATGATTACTACGTCGGATTCCTGGAGACCGGTCGCATTCCATCCTTTGTCGATGTTATCGAATAGAACAAACACCATACGCTTGTTTGATGCGTAAGCGACCAACTGTTCACGCAGACCGCTTAGAGTGGTTTGATATAAAAGGTTGGTTACCTGATCATCGCTTAGATCGACGCCTTCACGGTCTTTGAACTCGTGAACATACCGCTCTGAAAGCCGGTCGATAAGTCGCAGGAGCCGGTCGGAAAAGCTGATCCCCACCGTTGAGGTTTCATCGCGATAGAACTTAAGAAGGCGTTGATACGGGTCGAACAGGAGGTGATTGCGCTTGTGGACGTCCTGGTCTTTCTCTAGCAACTTGCCACAAATCTCGAGTAGCAGCACGTATTCCCAAAACGCTGACAGCAAAAACTCCTTGCTTCCCGCCGCCAACCACCGCAACACTAAGTCCTTTAGCTTCTTAAGCTGATAGGCTTCGGGGCTTAGGTCGAGAATCACGTTGGCGCGGGCGTCCTTTAGGCGATTGCGCACTTGGTAGAAAATGGCGGTTTTACCTGAACCCTTACGGCCGACGACAATCTTTGCTCGGCCGCCGAGCACCTGTCGATACTCATCGCGTTCGAGAAAATAATCGTCGAGCGAACCCTCTTCGTTTTCGGCGGCTGGATCGCCGAAGTTCAGAGTTGCAAGGGGGTTTTTCGGACCGGCAACCGGGATCGCCCCGGCATACCTTTTCTCGTGGACGCTAGCTGCGAACTCGGTGAACGCCGTGGCCAACTGAGTTTCAGTGTTATAGCTGACGACATCATCTCTTACATCGAGGGGTGCAGGCCAATTTCCCTTTTTCAAGATCAACGTGGGCAAGCCAAGCGCTTGTGAAATGCCCGCGACAAAGGCGCATCGAACGTTATGTTCTTTGGATCCCTTGATTTCCGACGATAGTATCTGAAGGGCGACGCCGCTCGAAATCGCCACGGCCCTAACGGCTTCCGTCGCAGAAAGGCGTGCCTGATTGAACTGTTCGTAAGTGCGCGGCCTCAATCCTGCGCGTCTGGAGCGTGCCACGAGCTGGTTCGCGTCGTCCGTCATCACTGGCGGAAGGACGATGTACACCGGCAGAGCGTCTAATGGGTATGCGGTCGCAAACCGTCGGCCGGGCTGCGCGGCCCGCATCAGATCCAAAAGCTCACCTGAGTTCGCATATTGGTCGTACAGTAGGGTGTCAAATATGCCGACATCCTGGATGGCCTGTTGATCCTGTGTGAATGCCCGATGAAGGAGCGGAAGAACTCGCTTTCCCAGACCAATGCCGTAACCAAGTTCGTAGATCACGTTGAAATTGAGCGTGGTTATATCGCCGGCAACTATATCGGCGTTGCTAATTGCCTCCAGGATCGGCGCGATTATTGGCTGTCCTGAGAGGTCTTCTCTCTTCCAGGTGCTGATATCTAGATTTGCGGTACCAAAAGTGCTCTTTGCTGCTTCGATCGTTTGACCGATATCGTTGGGCAAAGCAGGGTATGCTATAAATATTTTCGTCATCTGGCTCTTCCAGCGCAACCAGAAGCATAAGTGCTCCAAAATTCTGCAACTTGGAAGAGTCAAAAAGGTCTTGTCAAACGTGGCGGATAGCTGCAAAAAGAAACCATCCAAGAGACCGCGCGCGGGCTCTGTTAATTTGTGCCCAGGAGCAACGTTATGTAACCCCTTGACTCTGAGCGGTTTCTGCTTCTTGAGATACACAATAAGCGCGCTTCGCAGCGCGCTTATTCATTTTCTCTCCATAGAAGAACTGCGACGGCAGGGGACGATGAACGGCGGCCAGCGCGGGTAAAAACGGAAGCGCTCCGTGGCCTGACACGCCGGCGCGAGGCAGAGCGCAAGCTGTGTTTGGAGGGGACGTGATGGCTGGCCTGTAGGAATGGCGCATTTCAGCGCACCTCGAGGCGCTGTACCCTTCGTTCGGCGGGATTTTTAATCCCCGCTCCGCAGCCGCTTCATGGTGACTCGATCTCGCCGCATCGCTGGCAGTAGGAACCCTCCCCCACCCGTCGCATTATAGAGCCCGGAGGGTCCCTTGGCCGGGTGCCCGTCCTGCTTCACTCAACTTAGCCCGCCGCTTCGCTCGTGGCGGGCTTTCTTTGAAACCACACCCCGCCGCCTGTATTACCCACCTGGAACGGTTGATCGCTTTGGTACGGCAGATCCCGGTCCCGAAAGGCCCGCTAAGCCCCCCAACTCCGGCGGGCCTTTCGCTGTCTGAAACTGCGGCTGCTCGCTGTCCGTTTAGGAACGCGGATCGACGCTCGGCGTTGACCCACCGGAACGGGATGATCTCCGTCCACCTGTCGCCCGTTCCAAGGCCCGCTGTGACTCCATCCGGCGGGCCTTCTGTTCTCCCTCGGCGAGCGTTCTTTTTCGGAACAACCTTCAATTGCGTGAATTGACATTCCGGAACCGGGATGAGCCCCAAGCCCCCCCTTGTGGGCCCCGCTTCCTCCCACAGATGACTTGGCCCGCCCATGGAGGCGGGCCTTTTTTCTCGGAACCGGCGCGCAGCGATCGGTATTATATGGCCGGAGCGGGATGATCTCCGCAACCCTGAGTCCCGTTCCCTTTGAGGCCCGCCGCCCCGAGCTAGGCGGGCCTTTTTGCTGAGCGAGGAACTATAGATCATCCATCCGAATTGAGCCCTCGGAACGGGTATTTCTCCGTCGCAGCCTGCCCCGAACCCGAACTGGCCCGTCGATCGATCTCCGTCCGGCGGGCCTTTTTGATGGCAACCACTCAATAAACTCGCGGCGGCATTTGTTCGTTGAGGATCGCGTTCTGTCTCTTGTTCTGGATAATCAGCCCGTTCTCTGATTTTTGCGAGAGCCGATTTCGCGTTCGGATCGAGTCTCTGATGGTCTCTCCGGTAATCCGCTTGGCCGCATGTCTCGGCTCGGTGTTGAACTTCTGAATATCGGCCAGCGCCGAGGCCATCGCAGCCTCATCCCCCGCCTTTCGCGCCTTGGCGTAACCATCAAGCAGTTGCTTGCGCCGCTGTGTAATGCGCTTATCCATGTTCGCCTTCTCGTCGTTGCGAGTGTACTGCTCCGCCACCACGGCAGGGGTGAAGCCGATCGCCTGCTTGAGGGCGTCCTTAAGCCCGAGGCTATCTTCCGGCACGACGGTATCGCCGCGCAGGTTCACAACGCCCTCCTGCGAGTAGCGCCACGCCTTCATCAGGTTCTTGGCCGCGGTCGGCATCATCATTTCGACGCCCCGGGCTACGCCCTTGCCGTCGCGGATCACGTTGAAGCCGTTGTAGATGTTGTGCCCCAGCCCCCACACTGGCCCGAGCAATTCATTGGCGAGCGAATTCCACCAATCCTGCGCCGTCTGTATGCGATCCTGAGAGTGAAACCAGAGATCGCCCATGCCGATGCGCTGGGTAAGAGAGGTGCCGGTGAGATACCCGGGGACGCCATCGAGCGCCGCGCCGCCAAGCTGCGGGCCGAGCGTGTTGAGAACCGCGCTGCGGAATTCCTCCTCCGCTGACTTGTCGTCGTCATTCCCGAACATCAGCCCCCATAGCGGAATGATAATCTGCTTCATCAGCGGTACGCCGAGCCCACCAGCCATCAGCGCGTACATGCCCATGATGCCGGCCAGTTGATACCGAGCCTCCTTGCGCGCCTGCGGGGTGTCGCCGGCGAACGACTGCTGAGTGTCACGGAATAGCCGGTAGATGGAATTCAGTTGGAAGTTTTTGAACAGAAGAATCACCTTGGCTGCGTCGTTCTGCATAACGCGCGGCCGGTTGGTGTTCGAATAATCGAAGTGCGTCAGCCACGTCAGTTCGCCGGCCTTATCGACCGCCGCGCCGTGCGATAGTCCGGCCTGCCTGGCAAGCCGGTAAGCCGCGAGCGCTGTCACCTCGCGGTTAAACCGCTCCGCGTGATGGAACAGGAACGACATCGCCCGCATGACGCGCTGCCGGGTCGGGTTGTAACCGGCGCCCTGATCCGCGATGCCTGCCAGGTCGTGCGCCATCGACTTGTCGAGCGCGCCGCGGTCGTACAGATCCGAAATCGCGGTCTTTTCGATGTCGGATAGATTGCCGCTGGTCTCAACGCTGCCCTTGCCGCTCATGAAATCATGCGACGCCTTGGTGAGCGCAGCCGTCGCCTTGCCCATGCCGAAGCGGCTGCCGAGGATCGGAACGCCCATAATCACGGTCTGCGAAAGGTTGACCGCTGCCGATGCCGGCGAGAAGCCGAGGAAGTACAGGAAACCCAGCGTCGTTGCGTTGTTGGCCCACGCCGAGCCCTTCGGGTTCATCACCCATTCGTGCCGCTTGGCGAGCTCGTTAGCGATCTTCTGCGCCGAAATCGGGTTTTGAGCCTGCTTTGCCTGATCGGTCGCTTGGTTGACGAGCTCGAGCATGTCGCCGCCGAACTTCACCCGGCCCATCTGGTGCGCCGAGTGGAACATATGGCTGGCAAAGGCGCGCATCGCGTCGTCGTTGAAGCCTGAGACGCCGCCGCGGTGGATCAATCGCTTGCGGATTGAAAGGTCTGGCATCGCCTCGAGATACCGCTGCCATACTTGATCCATGACATCGGCGGAAACGCCGGCGTTGCCGAGGATGGCCTGAATGTCCGCCAGCACACGCGGATCCATCTGCGCCCGCAGATTTCCCTTCTCCTCGAGTAACCCGGTTTCGATGTTGGCGTGCGGCAACTGCGCCCGGATATCGCGCACCAGGCGGTTCAACTGCATCTTGGTTTCGGCCCGCGAGAAGGAAATAACCTTGCCCAGGTCATCGCGCGCGGTGACGAAATATTGGCCGAACCGAGCGAGCGGGAAATACGGCTCCGGCACCCGGTTTGACTCGAACGCCGCTCGGAGCGCTGCCAGCCGCGCCTTTTTGCTGAACTTCAACTTCTGCTGGGCGCGCGTGAATCGGTCCTCCGCCGCCTTGGCGGCCTCTTTTTTCTCGTCGCCGGTCAGCCCCTCGTCGCGGATTCTCGCGAGATCCTTGTCGCGGGCTCGCTCGGCGGTGCGCAATTCCTGGTCCATTGCTTTCGAGACGTTATCGAGGATCACCTTGTCGCGCTCGTCCGCCTCTGCCTTGTAGGCGTCGCGCACCTCCTCATAGATCGCCTGAGCGTTCGGCGTCAGCGCCCGGTAGCGCTTCATCAGGGCGGTGGAGGCGGGATCGTGCTGCCAACCATCGGCCGGCCGCGCAGGATCAAAACCGCGCAGTGTGGCCTCGTGCATGATGTCGGCGAGACCTTTGGCCCCCTCGCCACCCTTACCGACGGCCTTTCGCCATCGCTGCACGATCTCATCGGCCGCGTTCTGTTTCTTGTTCCGGTAGGTGTCCATCCGCCGCTTGGTGTCGATGTACTGTTGTACCGCCACTTGGTTGGGTGCCGCCCAATCTGGCAGCACATTCAGCGGCAGCAGCGCCAGCGCCTTGTCGCGCTGGTCCTCGGCGAGCGCCTTCACGGCGTCGGAGAGATCGCCGGGCGTGCGCGGCATAGCCCGTTTGGGGTCGCCTAACCCGCTTTCCGAGAATCCAGGACGCTCTCTTCGCGCTTTATCCCCACCCACCGCTTCGCCGTCTGCACCAGCGATTGTTTGTTGGGAATCCGATCCGGTAGGGCTTCCATTTTCTTCAAATGTTGCTCCCACGTCTCCAGCGTATCGAACGGCTCCGGGCCGTCCATCATTACCAGTGATTTGTCGTCCATTGAGCACCTTACTTCTGAGTTTTCTCGCCGCTTGGTCGATGTACTGCCTCATACCGAGCCGACGAACTAGCTCCGCTTCGTCTTGGAAATTTGATTCAACGTCGATCAAGCCCGCCTGTTGAAGGGCAGTAAGTCGGAAATGAGAAAATAGTTCGCCTAATTCCTTTCGTGGCAGCACGGCAAGCTCACGGTTTTTGATAAAGCCGCCCCACAAGATTGGGTCCACATCGTCCGCGATGATGCTGCGGACCTGCTGAAATTTGGCGTACGGATCGACGGATGCAAGCGCTTTTTTGGCCTCTGGCGTCGGAGATGCGCGATAGACCGCACCGTCATGCCCATGCGCCCATACCGAAGCCACGCCAGGGAAGGCGAACATTGCGATGTCACCGCCACTGAGCGCGCTGTTGAGGGGGTGATTGTGGTGGACGACAATCTCCGCATTTGGATCAAGAGCGGCCGATAGAAGTCGCTCCGGCGGCTGGATATTGTTTCGGATTCCGCGGCCCCACACTATCGCGTTGCCGTCCTTATCAAGGGCGACAAGGTGTTCGACTCCTGTCGCGCGGCCCCGCTCCAACACGGCCTGCTGCGCTTGGTGGCCGATCGGCTGCCCTTCGCGCCTCGGAAATTGCCCGAGATCGACAAAGCTCGACTGCTCGTCGCCCTCGCCTTCGCTTAATCCGGGCCGTTTCTCCGTCGCGTTCTTCTCAATCTGATCGGTTATCCAGTCCTCGGCCGCCACTCGAGTGTGGAAGCCTTCCGTCGGCTGATTGCTGAAACGCTGGCCATCCTTGTTGACAACGTTGAATCGCCCACTGCTCTCCGCGATTTCAGCGTCAGCGCGATTAGAAAGCGTCGGCTCGACTTTCTTTTTCGGCCGAAGCTGGTTGATGACATCGCGGTGGCGCTGCTCCGCCGCCTCAAGTTTGGCGTGGTCGCCCCACGGCTTAACCAGGGCGCGCAATTTCTCCACGTTGGTCTTGTTGGTTTCGATCGTATGTTCCGCCGCCTCGACGCGGCCCGGCATCTTGCGGACCGTGTTCAGCAGCTTCATCGCAACGCCGGTCGCATCGGCCACCTTGGGATCGCCAATCCGCACCTCCTCCGGCTGGCTCGATGCGATTTCGATGGCAAAACCATACTCGGTGTTGCCTTTGTCGCCGATGTAAACGACGCCGAGATTCGATATGATCAGTGGGAAGCCGCCGATCTCGCCAAGCTCCGCCTGTTCTTCTTCTTTGGCGATCATCTTGGCCGCTCGGACGAGGATCGCATCGCCGAATTCCTTGGGCTTCTCGAACTCAACGTTCCCGACCTTCATGATCGGCTTCTCGCCCATCGCAGCAACCGCCTCGGCATCCTGCCGAAGTCCGGGCAGGCTCGATTCATAGGCGGCAGCCGTTTCAGTCTCGAATTTAATGCGCCTTTTAATGTCAAACTGCTCGCGATCGTGCTGGCTGCGCGCCGCGTCGAGTTTGCGGACCTTCTGCCGGAGGTCCATTTCCTCCAAGATCAGCGGATTGCCGCTCGCCGCCGCCTTCATTTCGGCCGCGTTGGCCGCCTCGCCGGCGACGTCCTCGATCTCGCGCGCGGACAGATCGCCCTTGCGAAGTTGCTCGATAAAGCGCGCCTTGCCCTCGATCGTCTGCCACATGCGCGCATCGAGCGTGTTCTTGGTCGCGTAGCGATAAACGCCCACCTCGAAGTTTTTCGGATCTCGGGCATATAGGGCGTTGCCCTGGCGGATGATCCGGCCCTCGCGCTGCTCGAGGTCGGACGGGCGCCACGGCGCGTCGATGTGGTGCAGGGCAACGAGCCTCTCCTGCACGTTCATGCCGGCGCCCATCTTGGCGGTGGATCCCATCAGAACGCGGATGTCACCAGACCGCACCTTGCCGAACAACTCGGCCTTCTGCTTGTCGGTGTTCGCGTCGTGAATGTACGCGATCTCCTTGTCGGCGATGCCGAGTTTCAGGAGCTTGGCCCGGAGATCGTCATAAACGGAAAATTCGCTGGTGAGGGCGTCAAACTCGTCCGGCGACATCGCGTCGAGCTTTTGCTGGGCGTCCTCGTCGCCCTGCTCGGCCTTCATCATCAGGTCGCGGATGCGCGCTCCTTCCTTTTCGCGCGCCTTCTTCGGCGTCGAGAGGTCGATGAACACGAGTTGCGCGCCCTTATCCGCGTCCCACTGGTCGTAAATCCGCTTGATAGCAATGGCGGCGTTTCCGATCTTCGAAACCGGCCGGTTCAGGTTTGCGTCAGGATCTGGATAGTTCGGATCGATCAAGCGCATGTCGAGCGCGGCCTTGCGCGCGTCCGACATAATCTTGAGCATGTTGTCGTCACCCTTCTTGGGCGGCCCCTTGGGAAGGTGCTCGGCCCGGTGGATCAACGACCCCTCGGGGTAGTTCTCGGTGTCGTTGCCTTCCCGATCCTTGATTGGTACGCCGATATAGCTCGCCTGATACTCGGTTCGATCGACAATGACGTTCTGCGGCTTGCCGCCGACCATTTTCGGGATACCAAGGGTCTTGCCCTGCGCCGAAAGCTGCCGCTCGATGTCGTCGCGGGTGATGACATCAGCAAAGCCTTTGTACTGGCGCAGCAATTCCGGCACGTTGACGAACTTCGCAAACCTAGAATTCATCTTGTACTTGCCAGATGGCGATAGTTCCCAATCGCTCACGATCTCGCCGAACTGCCGCGCCCAGGCATCGAAATGCGCCAGGCCAAGATCAGAGAGACGGCGGCCGTCGAGATAGCGCTGGACGGTGAACATTTCCGCCATGGTGTTCGAGATCGGCGTTCCGGTCGCGAAGATGATGTTGCGGCCGCCGGTCTTGTCGAGCACCGCTTGGGTTTTCATGTAAAGGTCGGCCGCCTTCTGGCTGCCTTTTTGATTGCCGAGGCCAGCCACGCGCTGCATCGACGAGGAGAAGGCGAGGTTCTTGAACTCGTGCGCCTCGTCCACCGCCATCGCGTCGATGCCGATATCCTGAAAGGTCAGGCCGATTTCATCCTTGCCCGGACCCTCCAGGAGGCGTTGGAGCTTGGCCCGCAGGTTATCTCGCGCCTTTTCCAACTGCGCGACATTGCGGGTTTTCTTGCCCTCCGCTGCCCGCAGCGCCGAAATCGAGGCTTCCATATCCTCGACTTGGCTTTCGATGAATTGACGCTGGTAATCGAGATCGACCGGGATCTTGCCGAACGAGGAATGCGCGACGATCACGGCGTCATAGTCGCCGGTCGCAATGCGGGCGAACAGCCGGCGCCGATTGTTGGCCTCGAAATCCTTCTTGGTCGCTGCGAGGATGTTCGCGCCCGGATAGAGCCGCATGAAATCGGCTCCCCACTGCTCAACGAGGTGGTTCGGCACCACGAGCATGGGCTTTTTCGCCAGCCCCAGCCGGCGCATTTCCATGATCGAGCCGATCACGGCGAAGGTTTTGCCGGCGCCGACGACATGATCCGCCAACGCAACGCCCTTCTGGATCACGCGCCAGATGAAGTTCTTCTGGTGCGGGCGGAGCTCGATCACGTCGATCGTGCCAGGAAGGCTCAGATGTGAGCCATCCGGCTCCCACGGCTGGTCGGTGTTGAAGGTGTCGTTGTAGATCCCGGCGAGCGCGTCGCGGCGAGCGTCATCCTGCCACAGCCAACGCTTCCACTCGTCGCGGATGCGCGCAACCTTCTCGTTCGCCGCCTCGGTTGCCACCTGGTTGACCGTGGATGAACCGTCGCTGTGCCGATCAGAAATGGTCATGGTGCGGCCGTTGATGGCCGCCTCGAGCGTCGCCGTGACGCTGGCGCGCTGCGTCCCCCATTTCGCCTCAGAGGCCGGGGTGGAGTTGAGTTTCGAGAGCACCCACCTTGCCAACTGCGGCGAATAGAACGCCTTGGCGCCGGGAGCCTCGGTAATATGCGCGGCGAAATCTTCCACGTATTGCGACGGCACCCAATGCGCGCCGGGTGCAACGCGAATATCGATCGGGTTGAGGTCGGCCGGGATCGCTTCTTTCAGCGCCTCGACGTTGCGCTGTAAGGTCGGATCTGACTTCGCGGCTTCCACCGCAACCGCCAGCTTGCGCTTGACGTTGCCGGACAGATAATCCTCGCGCGCCTGCCAGCCTGCCTCCGGGTTCTTGAAAACCAGTGGCCCAAGTTCCTGAACAATCGATTCCGGAGCCTTGCCATACAGCCGCGCCATATAATCGAGGTCGATCTTGCCGAGATCGTTCTGCGAGATCGCAAGCGCGTCCTTGGCCGTCGGCGCGCTGGTCGGGGCTTGGTATGGGTGCTGTGTGCGCTTGGTGAATACCGCCGCCTTTTGAGCGCTCGGGGCCCGCGGTTTTTCGCCGGTCTTGGCCGCAACGGCGCTGCTTATCCCTTTGTCGAACTTATCTTCCAGCGCCGAAAGCTGCGGCCATGTCGGATCGTCTTGGAATACGCGCCGGTTGGCGTCGAGATTGATCGGACCGTTCTTCGCGACAAAGCCATCGTAGAGATCGTTGAGGCGCGCGCGCAGGCTGGACAACTGCTTGTCGGTAGCCGCGGAATCAAGTTGCGCCTTGCGGAGGTCGGCAAAGGCGTCTCGGATGCCGATCATACCCTTTACGCGATCGAGCGCGCGGCCGGCTTCGATCGTCGCGGCCTCGGCCTGCGGCTTGCCGAGCAAGTCTTGTCCGCGAATCCAGACCTTACCGTCGTCGTCCATGAACATTGAGCCGACTACGGCGTCTTGCGCCTGGTGCGGTGCCTCGATCATCGCATCCGTCGGCCGCACGCCGGGCGCCTCGATGGCGCGCTCGGGCAAGCGGGCGATGAAATCGCGCAGTAGCGCGGGCGTGTCCTGCCCCTCGCGCGCGACCACGGCCGAATGCCCCTCCGGTCGCATCGTGCCGTACCAGCCGAGATTGCCAAGCACGTTCTCCGGATGGGTATGGTAATACTCGTTGAGCGGCATTCCGCGGCCTTCGGGATCGGTGAAGGTCCGTGTTGCAACCCACGCATCACCGGCCGGCTTCTCGCCTTCCGCGCGCTTCCGCAAGAATATGATATCGGTCGTAACGCTCGTTCCGGCGTTTTTCTCGAAAGCATTGTTCGGCAGCCGCACGGCGCCGACAAGATCGGCCCGATCGGACAGATAGCGGCGCGCATTGTCGCGCTGGGCATCCATCAGGCTGTCGCTGACCACCATCGCCATCAGCCCGCCCGGCCGGAGCGAATCGAGGCTCTTGGCGAAGAAGAAGTTATGAATGCTGAATTTCAGGTGCTTCCGGTTCGGGTCGAAGATCCGCTCCGAGCCGAACGGCGGATTGCCGATCGCAAGGTCAAAGTAGTCGTCCGGCGTGGCAAATTGCTCGAACCCGGTCCGCGCCTGCACGTTCGCGTGCGGGTAGAGGTGCTTAGCGATGCCGCCAGTGACCCAATCCTTTTCAACGCCGGTAAGCTGCGCGTGCTCACGGATCTCGCCCGGCATCAGGCCGAAGAAGTTGCCGACGCCGACGGACGGCTCGAGCACCCGCCCGCCGCCGAACCCGAGACGGCGCACCGCCGTCCACATGGCTTTAACGATCTCGGGCGAGGTGTAATGCGCGTTCTGCGTCGAACTGGCGGCCGCCTTGTATTCCTCGTCGCCGAGGAGCGCGCGCAATTCCTTGCCGGTCGTCTCCCAGCCTTGTGCGAAACTACCGTCCTCTCGCGGAAATGCGGACTTAAGGCCGCCCCAGCCGACGTATTTCGCGAGCACCGCCTGTTCGGCGCGCGTCGCCGGGCGGTTTTCCTGCTCCAACTGCTTGACGAGCCGGATTGCCTCGAGGTTCTGCTGGACCTTCTGACGCTGGCCACCCTCTCCGATATCATCCTCATCACGAATGACGAAGTTGCCGGAGATTTGCGGGGCTGGGGTTGCCGCTGACTTCGGAGGCTCCTCGTCCTTCTTTACTTGGGATTCGATCCGCTCTGCGGGATTGGTATCTCCCTTGCCCCGCTTTTCATTGCGGCGTGTAGCAGGTCCGTCGCCGTCGCCGGCGCGCTCGGCTTCCACTCCGGACTGTCGCTTTTTATCATCGCGTACAGGCTGTTCGGATCCGGCGGGAAGAGGTACCTCTCCCTCACGATCTCCCACGCTCCCTGCGGGTCGTAGCCCGCTTCCTCGAGCGCCACCAACTCCTGATACGTCCGCTCCGCCGCGTCCTGAAGCGCTGCTTCCAGCGTCCCGCTCGCCTCGAGTTGGTGATACAGTTTCGGGAGGTGCTCCTTCCAGTGATCCCTCGCCTGCTGCACCCAATTTTGCAGGTTCATCCTTGCTCTCCTGATCACTCAGCACCGCCACTTGGGCGCGTACGGTCTCGGGGGTATCCATCCCGGCGATGTCAAAGCCGGAGTCCTCGAGCATGTCTCGGGCACCATTGTACCACGCTCTGAGGTATTTGCGGATACTGGAAATATCGGTGTCGAGATCCTTCGCGACCGCCCGGGCGACGTCGGCGAACTTGCGCGCGCCGGCCTCGAGGTGGAAGGCGGCGAGCTCGGCGCCGAGCGCCAGCACTTCCGGGTCGATGCCGGAATTCAACTGGCCTTTCAGCTTGGCCTTGAGCTTGGCGCGCACCTCGGCGGCGCGATCGGCCGACACCAGCTTGTTCGAAGCGCCATAGACCGGCTTATCGGCCGGCGGCTTGGTGCCCTTCGGCTGAATGACGGTCTCCTTGCCAGTCTGCAAAGACTTGATGACGAGCCCGGGGTGTTCCGGCTCCTGTTTTTCGGCGGCCAGGGTGGTGCTCTCGGCCGGCTTCGAAACCTGGCTGATTTCATAATTTTCGGGATGGCGCATAGAGATCGACCCAGGGGCAACCTCAATCTGCGCTGATCCATTTCGCTCGTTGTAGCCGCGGAATGTCCCGCGATCTACAATCTCACCTGTGCGCTTGGAAACCGCAATTACAGGCACCCCATCAGACAATGTGGACGCGGCCGCATCAGCCTTCGCCACCACCTCATCGGCGGTCTGGTATTCCGGATGCGCTTCACGGTTGGTGGCGATGTCCATGCCAATGCGCGTCGGGCGTAGGGTGACGGGCTCGGTGCGGCGGACACCTTCCTCGACGATCGAGCGCACGCCGCGATCGTCCTCGAATAGTTGCTGGCCATTCGCGTTCAGCCCGACATATTTCCATTTGTCGGCCTTCGGTACGGCCTTCTCCGCCGCCTGCTTCTCCTTGCGAGCGTCTATCTTCGCATCGACCGCTGCCTCCTCAGCGTTCTTGGGTCGTATCTCGAACCGCTGCTTTTGCGTCTGCACGATCTCGTGCGAGGCGGTCAGGCCCTTCTTCTCCATGGAGGTCTGCGCCCGCTCGCGCGTGCTGAACCACTTGGCGGTCTTGTCCACGGGCGGAAATGCGGCGGCCATCTTCTGCTCCGGCGCCTTCTCGACTTCCTGCGCGCTGGGCGAGTTTTTGACGGCTTCCAGCGCCTTTTCGACCGGAGCATCCAGCACGATCGCTTTGACCGGCTTGCCTTCCTCCTGCGCCGCGAGCGCCTGGTGGTGGCCGTCGATGATATGGCCGTCGTTGGCAACGATAACCGCGCGGTCGCCTTCGGCGTCTTTAGCGGCTTCTACCTTAGACTGCGAAAACTCGGCCTGCGTAGGCTTGAGCTCGTCGGCCGACACCATCTTGGTTTCGTGATCGATGCCGTTGGCGTTGAGGTGCTTGACTAGGCCGCCGTGCGATTCCGTGGGGATCTGAGGCATTTCATCGCGCGGAATACCGAGCGTGCCAGATTCCTCAGAGAACGCCTTCGTGTCGGCCTTCTCGGCCAACGCCGGCTTGATCTTGTTCTGGATGGTTACGCCCAGCGCTTCCCATTTCATCTTCGGGCTGCGCTTCACGCCAGCCTTATCGAGGATCGCCTTGCGGTCGGCCGGATCCATGCCGTCCCAGGCATCGCGGGCGGCCGTCAGCGTCTTGGGGTCGAATGTCGGCGCCACCTGCGCCTCGTCCTTGCCGGCTTTGGCCGCCTGCTCGACCATGTGGCGGTATTCGTCGGACGCCTTATTGACGTCCTCGAGCGGGATACCGAGCAGATCGGCGGTGCGCTGGCGTTCGCTCGCAATCAGCTTGTCGGCGGCGCCGGTGTCGCGTCCGCCCTGCCTGAAACTGTTCCGGCGCTGTCCGACGTCGTAGAGCGAGGCAAGGCCGTCACTCGGGAACGCCACCTTCTTGCCAGCCACGTCGAAACTGAATGGAACCGGCTTTACCTCGGCTTTCGGTTCGGCGGCCTTACCCTTGGGCGCAGCAGCCACGGCCGCCTCGCGGACACCACGCTTGACCGGTTCTGCCGCCG
>ENA-UOUJ01000773-UOUJ01000773.1-activated-sludge-metagenome-genome-assembly--contig:-NODE-773-length-19233-cov-4.281103_pt1 | contig 19233 bp, 18 predicted proteins | sample MGYA00249839_ERZ747224 | MGnify/ENA primary metagenome ERZ747224 (study PRJEB28782, sample SAMN03220277) | activated sludge metagenome | biome: wastewater; feature: sewage sludge; material...
TGGAAGAAGTCGGCAGCTACATGATCCAGTCGGGAGCCGGGATCCGCCGATTTCTCGCTGCCGTCGGTGGGCTGCCTCGGGGTGCCTGTTGCAATGAGGCCGGCATGCACCCGGACAGGGCTGCGGCCCGCGCTGCGCACCCGATGACCGGCGCCGATCAGTCGCTCGATCAATCGGCTGCCGATGAAACCGCTTCCTCCGGTCACGAAGACGAGCATCCCGTTTCCCGCGTTCGGATCGCGCGCTCCCCTACCGGATTGCGCAGGCCTTCCGGGACCGCACTTGCATGGCAGATGCCCGGGCACCGCGCCTGCGGAGGTTCGCGGCGATTCCACATTGCGACGAGGAACCGGATGTCGATGCCGCCGCTGTTGCGTGCAGTGCTTGCAGGCAGTGTCGCCAGCCTCGCGTCGACGGCGGCGATCGTGCTGAGCAGCCGCGTCGAGACGAACCACCCGGCATCGGGCACCAATGCCACGAGCCAGTGGCTGTTCGGCGAACATGCGGCCAGAAAGAACCGCGCATCGCTGAAGCACACGGTCAGCGGCTATGCGATCCACCACGCGATGTCGATCTTCTGGGCGCTGCTGTACGAGCGCCATCGCCGCCGGCCGGATCGCCTGCACGGCTGCCTGCGCGACGCGGCGCTGACGGCGCTGCTCGCCGCGTTCGTCGACTTCAGGATGATGCCGAGCCGCTTCACGCCAGGCTTCGAGAAGCGGCTGTCGCGCAAGGCGCTGCTGGCCGTCTACGCTGCGTATTCCGCCGGCCTGGGCGTCGGCAGCTGGGCGATGATTGCTCGCTGCTCGGCACGCGATGGCGAGCGCCGGCCTTCCCGCGCTGGCGGTCATGCGGACCCGGGCGCCGGTGTTCTCGGTATCCTCGAAGATCGCGGCGGCACTTGCGCCGCCGGGCTTTCGAGGAGTTCGCAATGCCCTCCGACAATGCACCGGGTCCGGTCCCGTACCAGGCAATCGTCGAGCAGGTCCCCGATGCGCTGATCTTCGCCGACCGCGAAGGCTTGATCCGTGCCTGGAACCAGGGCGCCGAAGCGGTGTTCGGCTTCTCCGCCCGCGAGGTCGTGGGCGGCAGCCTCGACGTCATCATTCCGGAACGGCTGCGCGCCGCTCACTGGGCGGCTTACGACCGGGCACTCGAAAGCGGCCGCACGCGGCTCGGCAACGCCGTGCGCGCAACCCGGGCGATCCACAAGGACGGCAGGAAGCTCTACGTCGACCTGAGCTTCGGCGTGATCACCGATGCGAGTGGACAGGCCGTCGGCACGGTCGCCATGGGCCGCGACTGTACCGAGCGCTATCTGGCGGCGCAACGCGAAAAGTCGCAGCAGCAAGCGGCCGGATCAGGCTCCGGCGCCACCTGAGGCGGGAAACCCGACGGCCGACGGCGGACGCGGCAGCCAGCGAAAGGCGAGGGCGCCGGCAGCCAGCATGGCGGCGATGGTCGCCAGGACGACCATGAAGATCGGCAGTCCGCGCACGCCGGCCGCTGACGCCACGACGCCGGTGAACCACTGCATCAGCGCGACGCCGAGGAACATCGACATCGTGAACAGCGACAACGCGCGCCCGGTCATCGCTGCCGGATAGGCCGCGCGTACGTCGGCGTACTGGAAGACGATGTAGCCGGAGACCAGTCCGAACAGGATCGAGCCGCCGACATCCAGCGCCGGCAGTGGAAGGAAGGCCATCGCGGCGATCAGCGCTGCGCCGGCCAGCGTGCAGCCGACGATCCATTTTCGCCGGGTCGCAGGGCCGGGATCGAAACGCCCGAACAGCACCGGCCCGAGCATCGACGAGACCGACATCAGCAGCGCGACGTTGCCGCTGGCGATCAGCGAGAACCCGTGTCGCTCGATCAGCATCGGCCCGAGCCACAGCCCGCGCAGCGTGACGAAAGCGGCGTAGGTGACCGAGCCGAGCGCCACGATCCCCAGCGTGTGCGGCATCGCGAGCAGCGAGCCGAAGCCTCGGATGGCGCTGGCCAGCGATTCCCGCGGCTGGCCGGCAGACCGCTCCGGCTCGCGGACAACCCACAGGATCAGCAGCCAGGCCAGCGCGGACAGCACGCCGAGCACGGCGAAGCCGGCACGCCAGGAACTTGCTTCGATCAGCCAGGCGAGCGGTGTGCCGGTGAACAACAGCCCGAAACCGCCCAGCCCGAGGACGGTGCCGGACACGGCCGCGAAGCGCGCGGGCGGAAACTGTCCGGCAATGAAGACAGTGCAGACGAGGAAGGCGGGCGCGCAACCGATGCCGATCAGGACTTGCCCGGCGATCAGCATGCCGAAACCGGATGCGAGCCACGAGATCGCCGAACCGGCGATGACCAGCGGAAAAGCGGCGAGAACCGTGCGCCGCACGCCGTGCATGTCGATGCCGATCCCCATGAACAGCTGCAGCGCGCCGAATGCGAAGTGGAAGGTCGCGGCAAACAGACCGAGTTGCTGTGCCGACAGCGAGAAGTCTGCAGCCAGCGACGGCGCCATGATCGCGGCCACGGTGCGATACGCCTGGCTCAGCGCAAAGGCGCAGGTCAGCGCCAGCAGCATCGGCCAGCGGCTTCGTTCGTCTTGGGTCGTCGTCATCGCGCTCGGGTCCACGAGCCCGGTAGCGTACACGCGCCGCGCAGTTCCCGCGCCGCGGGCCGTGTCGCACACGAAGCGGCTGGCCGGCTGGCAGGGAACGTCGATTGCTGACGCTCGGTTTCAGGCCCTGCGGCTTCTCGCTGCCGCAGGGCGAGAAGACTCGCGGAGCACGCCATGGATACGGATTCAGTCCCGCGCGGGGATATGGAGAATTACCTGCATCGGGTCGTCGGCATCTATCCGACCGTCGAAGAAGCGCTCGCCGCTCGCCAGCAATTGCTGGATCAGGGCGTGCCGGCGACGAACGTCCATCTGTTCGAACCGGGCAGGGTCGGGGCCGGGAGCGCTCCGAGCCGCCTGCCTGAAGCCGACAGCGACGATGTGCTGAAAGAGATCCTGCGCGAAAGCGCGATCGGCACGGCGGTCGGGACGGCCGCCGGAGCCGTCGGCACGGCGGCACTGGCCGTGGCGGGCGTCAGCCTGTTCGTTGCCAGCCCGGTCATCGCGCCGCTGGCGATGATCGGCTGGGGCGCCGGGCTCGGCGGCCTCGTCGGCGCCGCGACGGCCACGCTCGGGCGCAAGGGCGACGTCGCCGACCTCGTTCGCGATGCGCTCAAATCGGGCCACGTGGTACTGCTCGCGCATGCGAGCGACGAGGCACAGACCGCGCTGATGCGGATGGTCATCGGCGATTCGATGATCGAGGCCGGGATCGGGGATCACGCTCCGGGTTGACACCGCGGTCCCCCGGGGCGGGGCCGATGCCGCTGTAGCATTCGGCCATGGACAGCAGCCCCCAGGTGCCGAGCACTTTCGATGTCGCGATGATGCGGCTGGCCATCGACCAGGCTCACAATGCCGCGGCCACCGGCGAAGTGCCTGTCGGCGCGATCCTCGTGCATCGACAGAAGATCCTCGCGACCGGCTTCAATCACCCGATCGGCTCGCACGATCCGACCGCCCATGCCGAGATTCGCGCGCTGCGGGCCGGCGCCGAACTTCTCGGCAACTACCGGCTGCCCGAGTGCGAACTCTACGTCACGCTGGAGCCGTGCGCGATGTGCGCCGGAGCGATGCTGCACGCGCGGCTGGCGCGTGTCGTCTGGGGCGCTCCCGATCCGAAGACCGGCGCCGGGGGAGGGGTGTTGAACCTGTTCGCCGAAGCGCGACTGAACCACCAGACGCAAGTGCTGGGCGGTGTGCTGGCCGACGAGTGCGGTGCGCTGCTGCGCGAATTCTTCGCGAGCCGGCGGCGTGCTGCCCGTGCCGCCGGCTGACGGCGCTTACTGGATCTTGGCCTTTTCGCGCAGTTCCTGCTGCAGCCGCTGGACGCGATTGCGTTCGAGTTCCTGCCGGATCTGCGGCTGAACCTGTTCCAGCGGCGGCGCCTTCGCCTGGCGAATGTCGTCGAGACGGATGACGTGCCAGCCGAACTGGCTCTTGACCGGCGTTGCCGTGTACTTGCCCTTCTCGAGCGCAACCATCGCGTCGGAGAACTCCTTGACGAAGGTGTCCGGCGTGTTCCAGTCGAGATCGCCGCCTTGCTGGGCCGAACCGGTGTCCTTCGACTTCTTGGCGAGCTCCTCGAAGGCCGTGCCCTTGCCGAGTTCGGCAACGATGGCCTTCGCCTCGTCTTCGCTGTCGACGAGGATGTGACGGGCCCGGTACTCCTTGTCGGTCGCGCCTTCCTCGAGCCGCTTGTACTCGGCAGCGACCTCGGCGTCGGTCACCGGGTGCTCGTTCAGGTAGTCGCGGATCAGGCCGCGGATCAGGATGTCCTGGCGCACCGCCTCGAGCTGGCGCTGCACGTCGGTGTTGCGGGTCAGGCCCTTGCGTTCGGCCTCCTGAACGAACAACTCGCGCGCGATCAGTTCCTCGCGCACGGCGGCACGCAGCTCGGGCGTATCAGGGCGGCCCTGGGCGACCAGGGCCGAGACGAACTCGTCGACCTTGGCGGTCGGGATCGGCTTGTTGTTGACCACGGCGGCGTTCTGCGCGAGCACGGCCGAGGCGGCCGGCAGGAGAAAGGCGGCCGCGAGCTTCGCCACGCGAAGCGACAGGGGTTTGGACATCGTCAACCTTTGCTGCTGTGGGAAGGGGCCGGGCGCGCGTCGATCGCCAGCGCGTGGATCCGGTGCGGCATCCAGTCGGCGACGGCATCATACACGAGCCGATGTCGCGCCACGACGGGCATTGCCTCGAATCGCGGCGAGACGATTCGCACGCTGAAATGGCCGGCACCGCCGGCCGCGCCGGCGTGGCCGGCATGCTTGGCGCTGTCATCGTCGATCGCGAGTTCCAGCGCGTCGGGGAAGGCCGCCGCCAGGCGCTCGCGCAGTTCCTCGATGCTCGGACGCATCAGCCTTCCTCCTGGATGAAGCGCCCGAGATAGAAGCCCTGGGCAAGCACGAAGGCCAGTGTCAGCGCCAGTGTGCCGAAGAGCTTGAAGTTGACCCAGGTATCGGTCGAGAAGCCGTAGGCGACGACGATGTTCAGCACGGCCATCACCAGGAAGAAAAACATCCAGGCCAGGTTCAGGCGCTGCCAGATCGGGTCGGGCAGGCTGAGTTGCTTGCCCATGACGGCCCGGATCAGGTCGCGGCCGAAGAACAGCTTGCCGCCGGCCAGCACGCCGGCGAACAGACCGTAGAGCACGGTTGGCTTCCACTTGATGAAGGTTTCGTCCTGGAACAGCAGCGTCATGCCGCCGAAGACCACGATGATCCCCAGGCTGGCCCATTGCATCGGTTCGATCGTCTTGCCCGACACGCGCAGCCAGGCGATCTGCACGATGCTGGCCACGATCGCCACGCCGGTGGCGACGTAGATGTCGACCAGCTTGTAGGCGACGAAGAACAGGATGATCGGAAACAGATCGAACAGGAGTTTCATGGGCGCCAGTATAATGAACGGTTTTGCGCAGACCCCAGGAGAATCCGGATGGCCGATCGTACGCGTAACCGTCGCAACACTCTCGAGCGTCGCTGCCTGCCCAAGTCGCTGAAGCGGCTCTTCAAGGGCTCGCCGCGCTCGGTGTTCAAGATGCTCGAAAAGGTCAAGAAGGCCTGATCGACCTCAAGACGGCCTGAAACGCAGCGACAGCGAGTTGATGCAGTAGCGCAGGCCGGTCGGCTCGGGTCCGTCTTCGAAGACGTGGCCCAGGTGCGCGTCGCAGTTCGCGCACAGCACTTCGGTGCGCACCATGCCGTGGCTGCGGTCGACGTTCATGGCCAGATTGGCCTCGTCGATCGGTTGCCAGTAGCTCGGCCAGCCCGAGCCAGATTCGTATTTGTGCGCCGACGCGAACAGCGGCGTACCGCAGCACACGCACAGGTAGCTGCCTTCCTCGTGATGGTCCCAGTAGCGCCCGGTGAAGGCGCGCTCGGTGCCGTGTTCGCGCGCCACTCGGTATTCGTCTTCGCTGAGCAGCTCGCGCCACTCGGCTTCGCTGTGTTGCACTTTCTCGCTCATGACTCGGTTTCGTCCTCGATCAGATGGGCCGATTCTAGATCCTGCGTAACGACGACCGAGCCGTAACCCCCGTGGAATCGCTAGAATCGCTGCCTGCCCAGGATTTTCGCGACCTTTACGGAGACACCCCATGCAAGGCCTGATGATGGACATGCCGCTGCTCGTTTCGTCGCTTCTGCAGCACGCGGCCAGGCACTACGGCGACAACGAGATCGTCTCGCGGCGCGTCGAAGGCGACATCCATCGCTACACCTATGCCGACTGCCACGAGCGGGCCAAGCAGCTGGCCGACGCCTTCGTGCGCTCGGGCACCGCGATCGGCGACCGGATCGCGACGCTGGCCTGGAACGGCTACCGGCACATGGAGATGTACTACGCCGTCGGCGGACTCGGAGCGGTCGTGCACACGATCAACCCGCGGCTGCATCCGGATCAGATCGCCTGGATCGTCAACCATGCCGGCGACACGCACCTGGCCTTCGACCTGACGTTCCTGCCGATCGTCGAGGCGATCGCGTCGAAGTGCCCGACGGTCAAGAGCTGGATCGCGATGACCGACGCCGATCGCCAGCCGAAGTCGGACAAGATCCCGAACCTCGTCAACTACGAGGAGTTCCTCGCGCAGGGTTCGGCCGACTACCGCTGGCCGGAGCTCGACGAGCGGACCGGCTGCGGCCTGTGCTACACCTCGGGCACCACGGGCAACCCGAAAGGCGCGATGTACACGCATCGCTCGACCGTGCTGCACGCCTACGCGGCCGCGCTGCCCGACGCGATGGGCGCCTCGTCGCGTGACAGCATCGTGCCGGTGGTGCCGATGTTCCACGTCAACGCCTGGGGCCTGCCGTACATCTGCCCGCTGGTCGGCGCGAAGATCGTGTTCCCCGGCTCGCAGCTCGACGGCAAGTCGCTCTACGAACTGTTCGAAGCCGAGGGCGTGACCTATTCGGCCGGCGTGCCGACCGTCTGGGCCGGCCTGCTGCAATACGTGCGCGAGAACAAGCTGCGCTTCAGCACTCTCAGCCGCACGGTGATCGGCGGCTCGGCCTGCCCGCCGGCGATGATGAAGACCTTCGCCGAGGAATTCGGCGTCGAGGTCATCCACGCCTGGGGCATGACCGAAACCTCGCCACTCGGTTCGCTGAGCCGGCTGCAACTGAAGCACGACAAGCTTCCCCCCGAAGCCAAGCAGAAGATCCTGGAGAAGCAGGGTCACGCGCTCTACGGCATCGACATGAAGATCGTCGACGACCACGGCAACGAGCTTCCGTGGGACGGCAAGACCTACGGCAACCTGATGGTGCGCGGCCCCTGGGTCATGAAGGAATACTTCCGCGGCGAAGGCGGCGACCCGCTCGAGTACGACGCCGATGGCCGCGGCTGGTTCCCGACCGGCGACGTGGCCACGATCGATGCCGACGGCTACATGCAGATCACCGACCGCAGCAAGGACGTCATCAAGTCGGGCGGCGAATGGATCAGCACGATCGACCTCGAGAACCTGGCGGTCGCGCACCCGGCGATCATGCAGGCGGCGGTCATCGGCGTGCATCATCCGAAGTGGGACGAACGGCCGCTGCTGGTCGCCGTCAAGCGCCCGGGCGCCGAGGTGACCCGCGAGGAACTCCTGGCCTTCTACGAAGGCCGGATCGCCAAGTGGTGGACTCCCGACGACGTGCAGTTCGTCGATGCGATTCCGCTGGGCGCCACCGGCAAGATCCTGAAAACCAAGCTGCGCGAGCAGTTCGCCGACTACAAGCTGCCGACGCTCTGATTCCGACAGTCCGAAACAGAGGAGCTGCCATGTCCAGCAAGCTGACCCGGGGTGCCCTGGCCCTTTCCTTCGCCGCGGCGGTGGTCGCGGCATCGCCGACCGCTCTTGCGCAGTCCGGATCGGTCAAGATCGGATGGATCGACCCGTTATCGGGAATGATGGCACCGATCGGGCAGAACCAGATCCGCAGTTTCCAGTACGTGGCCGAGCTCGCCAACAACGAGAAATGGGCCGGCGACGTCAAGTTCGAGGTCGTGCCCTTCGACAACAAGGTGAGCCCGCAGGAGAGCCTGACGGTCCTCAGGTCGATCATCGACCAGGGCATTCGCTACATCGCGCAAGGTAACGGCTCGGGTGTCGCGCTTGCGCTCAGCGATGCGGTCGCGAAGCACAACGCGCGCAACCCCGGCAAAGAGATCGTCTTCCTGAACTACGCTGCCGTCGATCCGTCGTTGACCAACGACAAATGCAGCTTCTGGCACTTCGCGTTCGACCTGAACTCGGACATGAAGATGGAAGCGCTGACGACCTACATGGCTGACCAGGAAAAGATCAAGAAGGTCTACCTGATCAACCAGGACTACGCCTTTGGCCATTCGGTCGAACGGGCCGCCGAGGAGTACCTGAAGAAGAAGCGGCCCGACATCGAGATCGTCGGCAAGGACCGCCATCCGCTGGCGCAGGTGCGCGACTTCTCGCCCTACGTCGCCAAGATCAAGGCCGCGGGCGCCGACACGGTGATCAGCGGGAACTGGGGGGCCGACCTCGTCCTGCTGGTCAAGGCGGCCAAGGAGGCAGGGCTCGACGCCAATTTCTATACCTACTACGGCTACAGCACCGGGCTGCCGACTGCCATCGGCGAATCGGGAATCGACCGGGTCCGCTATGTCGGCTACTGGAACGCCAGCGACTCGGTCATGAACGCCGACGAACTGGTCACCGGATTCAGGCAGCGCTTCGATGACGACTACTTCCAGATCTCGACCTACACGTCGATCAGGATGCTGGCCGAGGCGATGAGAAAGGCGCAATCCACCGATCCGGTGAAGGTGGCGTTCGCGATGGAAGGGCTGAAAGTGCAATCCCTGAACGGCGAGGTCGAGATGCGTGCCAGCGACCATCAGCTCCAGCAGATGATCTACATCGCATCGTTTCAGAAGGTCGACGGGAAGGACGTCCGCTTCGACCAGGAAAAGACCGGTATCGGCTGGCGCACCGAGGCCAGGCTCGACGCCGCGCAGGCTTCATTGCCGACCTCGTGCGAGATGAAGCGGCCGAAAGCGCCTTGAGACCGAGGGGCCGACGGCGGCACCCGAACGACTCGACCAGCTCGGCATCGCCCCGGAGATGTTGCTCTATCATTGACGGCGAGCGATGCCACCGACATCGCCGCCAACTAGGAGACAGCATGAAAGTCAAACCGAGCCTTGCCGCGTTCGCGCTCGCCGTCGCCGCTGCAACGCCTGCCGCCCATGCGCAGTCGGGCACCGTGAAGATCGCCTGGATGGATCCGCTGTCCGGCATGATGGCGCCGCTGGGCCAGAACCAGCTGCGCAGCTGGCAGTTCGCCGCCGAACTGGCCAACAAGGAGAAATGGGCCGGTGACGTCCGGTTCGAGATCGTTCCCTTCGACAACAAGCTCAGCCCGCAGGAAAGCCTGACGCTGCTCAGGGCGGCCATCGACCAGGGCATCGACTACGTGACGCAGGGCAACGGCTCGGGCGTCGCGATCGCGCTGGCCGATGCGATCGAGAAGCACAACACGCGCAATCCCGGCAAGGAACTCGTCTACCTGAACTACGCCGCCGTCGATCCGTCGCTGACCAATGAGAAGTGCAGCTTCTGGCACTTCCGGCTCGACATCAACGCCGACATGAAGATGGAGGCGCTGACGACCTACATGGCCAAGCAGGAGAACATCAAGAAGGTCTACCTGATCAACCAGGACTACGCGTTCGGCCACTCGGTCGAGAAGGCCGCCGAGGACTACCTGAAGAAGAAACGGCCCGACATCGAGATCGTCGGCAAGGATCGCCATCCGCTGGCCCAGGTGCGTGACTTCGCGCCCTACGTGGCCAAGATCAAGGCGGCCAATGCCGACACGATCATCACCGGCAACTGGGGTGCCGATCTCGCGCTGCTGGTCAAGGCGGCAAAAGACGCCGGGCTCGATGCGAACTTCTACACCTACTACGGCGGCACCACCGGCGTGCCCACGGCGATGGGCTCGGCTGGCGAAGACAAGGTCCGCTACGTGGGCTTCTGGAACCCGAACGATTCGGCCATCGATCCGACCGCGATCATGGAAGGCTTCAAGAAGCAGTTCAACGACGACTACTACACGATGTCGACCTACACCGGCATCAAGCTGCTTGCCGAAGCGATCAAGAAGGCCAAGTCGATCGATCCGGTCAAGGTCGCGTTCGCGATGGAAGGCTTGAAGGTCGAGTCGCTGAACGGCGAAGTCGAGATGCGCGCGACGGATCACCAGGCGCAACAGACCGTCTACGTCGCGTCCTGGCAGAAGGTCGACGGCAAGGACGTCAAGTTCGACCAGGAGAACACCGGCTACGGCTGGCGCACGGTGGCCAAGCTGCCGGCTTACGTGGCCGCCCAGCCGACCTCGTGCCAGATGAAGCGACCGAGCGCCCACTGAAGCCGACCCGTGCGTGTCCCGCTCCGGCCAGTGCTCGAGAGACCCTCCGAGCGCGTTGACGGGCGGGACGCGCCGGCCGGAGCTGTCGATCGACTCGATCGACGTGAAGAAACTCCTTTATGATTCGCTTCCGGTCGCAACCAGACACGAGAACCATCAGGGAGGGGCGGATCATGTCTTTCGGATTTTTCAAACGAGCCTTCGTTTCCGCAGCCATCGTGGCTGCGGCAGCGATACCGCAGGCCGTTGCCGCCCAGTCGGAGACGGTCAAGATCGCCTGGGTCGATCCGCTGTCCGGGATGATGGCGCCGCTGGGCGAGAACTTCTTCCGCCACTGGCAATACGTGGCCCAACTCGCCAACGAGCAGAAGTGGGCCGGCGACGTCGGCTTCGAGGTCGTTCCCTTCGACAACAAGCTGAGCCCGCAGGAGAGCCTGACGGTGCTGAGGTCGATCATCGACCAGGGAATCCGTTACGTCGCACAGGGCAACGGCTCAGGCGTGGCGATCGCGCTGGCCGACGCGATCGACAAGCACAACACGCGCAATCCGGGCAAGGAAATTCTCTTCCTGAACTACGCCGCCGTCGACCCGTCGCTGACCAACGAGAAGTGCAGCTTCTGGCACTTTCGAACCGACATCAACGCCGACATGAAGATGGAGGCGCTGACCTCGTTCCTGGCGACGCAGTCCGACGTCAAGAAGGTCTACCTGATCAATCAGGACTACGCCTTCGGTCATTCGGTCGAGAAAGCCGCCGAGGAGTACCTGAAGCAGAAGCGCCCCGACATCGAGATCGTCGGCAAGGACCGCCACCCGCTGGCGCAGGTGCGTGACTTCGCGCCCTACGTGGCCAAGATCAAGGCCGCCGGCGCCGACACGATCATCACCGGCAACTGGGGCGCCGACCTGGCACTGCTGGTCAAGGCGGCGAAAGACGCCGGGCTCGACGCGAACTTCTACACCTACTACGCCGGTACCACCGGCGTGCCGACAGCCATGGGCGCGGCTGGCGAAGACAGGGTTCGTTTCGTCAGCTTCTGGAATCCGAACGATTCGGTCATCAAGGCCGATGACATCGTCGAGGGCTTCAGGAAGAAGTTCGACGACGACTTCTATTTCATCTCGCCGTACACGTCGCTGAAGCTGCTGTCCGAAGGCATCAAGAAGGCGCAATCGACCGATCCGGTCAAAGTGGCTTTCGCGATGGAAGGCATGAAAGTGCAGTCGCTGAACGGCGAAGTCGAGATGCGCAAGGACGACCACCAGCTCCAGCAGCCCGTCTACGTGATGTCCTGGCAGAAGGTCGACGGCAAGGATGTCAGGTTCGACCAGGAGAAGACCGGCTACGGCTGGCGCACCGTCGCCAAAGTCGACGCCGCGGATGCAATGCAGCCGACGAGCTGCAAGATGAAGCGCCCGGCCGCCCGCTGAGCGCCATCGGCCTCTCTCTTTGCGCCGTCGTCGCCCACCGGCGACTGGCGGCGATCTACGCGATGCATTGACACGCCAAGGCGACGATCGTGGAATTTTTCGTCATATCCATGCTGAACGGCCTCAGCTACGGGCTGCTGCTGTTCATGCTCGCGTCGGGACTGACGCTGATCTTCAGCTTGATGGGGGTGCTGAACTTCGCGCACGCCTCCTTCTACATGCTCGGCGCCTACTTCGCCTACCAGATCAGCACCTGGATCGGCTACTGGCCGGCCCTGCTGATCGCGCCGTTGCTGGTCGGCGTGCTCGGTGCGGTCATCGAGCGCTACGGGCTGCGCCGCGTGCACAAGTGGGGACACGTCCCCGAGCTGCTGTTCACGTTCGGTCTGGCATTCATCATCGTCGAGCTGGTGCAGATCATCTGGGGCAGGGCGGCGGTGCCGTACCAGGTGCCCTCCGAACTGCAGGGTTCGCTGTTCACGGTCTTTTCGACGACCTTCCCGACCTACCGCGCATTCATGATGCTCGTGGCCGTGCTGATGCTGGCGGCGATCTGGCTCGTGCTAACGCGCACGCGGATCGGCCTGGTGATCCAGGCCTCGCTGACCCATCCGGACACCGTCGAAGCCCTGGGCCACAACGTGCCACGGGTGTTCATGCTGACCTTCGGCGGCGGCTGCGCGCTCGCGGGGCTGGCAGGTGTGATCGGCGGCAATGCCTTCGTGACCGAGCCGTCGATGGCGGCACTGGTCGGCGTGATCATCTTCGTGGTCGTGGTCGTCGGCGGCATGGGTTCGCTGGCCGGCGCCTTCGTCGCCTCGCTGCTGATCGGCCTGATCCAGACCTTCGCGATCGGCATCGACTGGTCGCCCGTCACTTCCCTGCAGAACCTCGGTCTCGCGGTTGGCCCGGACACGCCGATGTATTCGGTGCTGTCGTTGAAACTGTCTCAAGTGGCGCCGGTGCTGCCCTACCTGCTGATGGTGCTGATCCTGATCTTCCGGCCGCGTGGCCTGATGGGCAAGCGAGAGACCTGAACGATGGCGACGACGACACATTCCACGATCCGCTTCGCTCCGTACAACGTCGGACGCTGGCTGCTGTGGGGCTTCACCGCGCTCGTGTTCATCCTTGCCCCTGTCGTGTTTTCCGGCGGATTCGCGATCACGCTGCTGTCGCAGATGGGGATCATGATCATCTTCGCCCTGTCGTACAACATGATCTTCGGCCAGGGCGGCATGCTGTCTTTCGGCCATGCCGTCTTTTCGGGGCTCGGCGCCTACTTCGCGATCCACGCGCTGAACTGGGTCGGTGACGGCCGCCTGTGGGTTCCGGTCACTCTGATCCCGCTGGTCGGCGGGCTGTTCGGCGCGGTCTTCGGCGTGATCTTCGGCTACCTGATCACGAAGAAGGCCGGCACGACCTTCGCGATGATCACGCTGGGCATCGGGGAGATGGTCTTCGCGGCTTCGCTGATGTTCCCGGGTTTCTTCGGCGGCGAGGGCGGCATCTCGAGCAACCGCGTCGTCGGCGAGCCCTTCTTCGGCATCACCTACGGGCCGACGATCCAGGTCTACTACCTGATCGCCGCCTGGTGTTTCGTCTGCATGATCGCGATGTTCGCGTTCTCGCAGACGCCCCTCGGGCGCATCTCGAACGCCGTACGCGACAATCCCGAGCGCGCAGAGTTCATCGGCTACAACACGCAGCGGGTGCGCTTCCTCGTCGTCGTCGTCTCGGCCTTCTTCGCCGGCATCTCCGGCGGCCTGGCGGCGATCAATTTCGAGATCGTCACCGCGGAGAACGTCTCGGCACTGCGCTCGGGCGGCGTGCTGCTGGCCACCTTCATCGGCGGCTCGATGGTCTTCTTCGGACCGGTGATCGGGTCGATCATCTTCATCTTCTTCGCCGTCGCGCTGTCCGAGTACACGAACGCCTGGCAGTTCTACCTTGGCGTGTTCTTCATCCTGATGGTCATGTACGCGCCGGGCGGCGTCGCATCCCTGGTCCTGATGAACCTGCGCGTGGTCCAGCACAAGTTGTTCGGACGGCTGCTCAGGCCTTACGTCGGCGTGCTGCTTGCGAGCGCACTGATGCTGGTGGGCTTGATCATGCTCGTCGAAATGAGCTATCACATGACGCTGAATTTCGCCGCCGGCGCACGGATGTCGCTTTTCGGCATCGAGTTCGAAGCAAACCGCTGGAGCGCCTGGGCCGTCGCGCTGCTCGTGACATTGGCCGGCGCAGCGGCATTCGACTGGCAGCGCCGGCGCTTCAGCCGCGAATGGGGCGACGTGCAAGCGCTGATCGAAACCGGTGGCCAGCGGGCGCGAGTCTGAACGAATCCACGGCGACAAAAACGATGAGCGCACCCGCACTGAAACTGACTGAGGTCCGCAAGAGCTTCGGCAAGACCGAGATCATCCGCGGCGCAAACCTCGAGGTCCGCAAGGGCGAACGGCACGCGGTGATCGGACCGAACGGCGCCGGCAAGTCGACGCTGTTCAACCTGATCTCCGGACGATTCGCGGTCACTTCGGGCTCGATCGCGCTGAACGGGCAGGACATCACGAACCAGCCGTCGTTCGCGATCAACCGGCTCGGCCTGTCGCGCAGTTTCCAGATCACCAACATCTTCCACCGGATGTCGGTTTTCGAGAACATCCGCTGCGCGACGCTGTATCCGCTCGGCTATCGCTACTCGTTCTGGCATCGGCTGTCGGCGCTGCGCGATGCCGCCGAGCGCGCCGATGACATCATCGAGCGGATCGGCCTGCGCGCGCGCCGTGACACGCAGGCCGGGCTGCTGACCTACGCCGAACAGCGCGCGCTCGAGATCGGCATCACGATCGCCGGCGGCGCCGACGTCATCCTGCTCGACGAACCCACGGCCGGCATGAGCCGCTCGGAGAGCGACCACGCGGTCGAGTTGATCACGCGGGTCACCGAAGGCAAGAGCCTGGTCATGGTGGAGCACGACATGGGCGTCGTGTTCGGCCTCGCCGATCGCATCTCGGTCGTCGTCTACGGCGAGGTCATCGCCACCGACACGCCGGCCAACATCCGCAACAATCGCGCTGTCCAGGAAGCCTACCTGGGCACGAGCGTTTCCGAAGCTGCCTGAGAGCGCGAGCGTTCCCGCCATGTCCGAAAACCTGCTGGAAGTCGCCGACCTGCATGCCTTCTACGGCAAGAGCCACGTGCTGCACGGTGTCGACCTGAACGTGCGCGAGGGCGAGATCGTCAGCCTGCTGGGGCGCAACGGCGTCGGGCGCTCGACGATGGTGCGCACCGTGATGGGGCTGGTTTCCGGCCACGGTTCGGTGCGCTTTCGCGGCCAGGAGATCCTCGGCCTGAAACCCTACCAGGTCGCACACAAGGGCCTCGGCTACGTGCCCGAGGCACGCGACGTGTTCCCGGCGCTGACCGTCGAACAGAACCTGCTGCTCGGGCTCAAGGGCAAGACACCGGGCCGCTGGTCGTACGAGGACATGTACCGGCTGTTTCCGCGTCTCGAAGAGCGCCGCAACACGCAGGCCGGCGTATTGTCGGGCGGCGAACAGCAGATGCTGACGCTGTGCCGCACGCTGATGGGCGACCCGGACCTGATCATGATCGACGAACCGACCGAGGGACTGGCGCCGAAGATCGTCGAACTGGTCGGCCGCTATCTCGAGGAGCTGAAGACCCGCGGCATCTCGGTGTTGCTGGTCGAGCAGAAGCTGGCCATTGCGCTCGACATCTCGCAGCGCGTCTACGTGATGGGGCATGGCCACATCGTCTTCGAAGGCACGCCGCAGGAACTGAAGGCCAACGCCCGCGTCCGCCAGGAATGGCTCGAAGTCTGACGCGCATCGTCCGAAGCACCGGGGCAGCCCGAAGCACCGGGGCAGCCCGACCGCGGGGCGCCCGGATCCGGCAGGCCCGCTGAGCTAGACTTGCGCCTTACCGGGGCCTCGGTCCGGACGCTCGTTTTTTCGTCCTAGAATCGAACGCGCGTTCTTTTTTCCAATCTCAACCGCTCGGGAATACGAATGAGCCAAGCCCAGTACGCCACCGACGGCAATGTCGCCGTCATCACGATGGACAACCCGCCAGTCAACGGCCTAGGCCACGCGCTTCGCACCGGAATCGTCGAAGGCCTGCGCCGGGCGCTGGCCGACGATGCGGTCGAGGCGATCGTCATCACCGGGGCCGGCAAGGCCTTCTCGGGTGGCGCGGACATCCGCGAGTTCAACACGCCGAAGGCGCTGGCCGAGCCTTCGCTGCACACGGTGATCCGAGCGATCGAAGGCAGCGGCAAGCCGGTCGTTGCCGCGATCCACAGCGTGGCGATGGGCGGCGGGCTGGAACTCGCGCTGAGCTGCCACTTCCGCGTCGCCGCGACCGGCGCCCAGATCGCGCTGCCCGAGGTCAAGCTCGGCATCCTGCCCGGTGCCGGCGGCACGCAGCGGCTGCCTCGCGTCGTGCCGCTCGAGATGGCGACGAACATGATCGTCTCGGGCACGCCGATCAAGTCCGAGAAGTTCAAGGGCATGAAGCTGTTCGACGAGATCGTCGACGGCGATGTCGTGCCGGCGGCCGTCGCATTCGCCCGCAAGGCCGTCACCGACAAGCTCGGACTGCCGAAGGTGCGCGACCTGAAGATCGAGCACGAGGATGCCGAAGGCTTCCTGCAGTTCTCGCTGAACACCGTGCGCACGGTGGCGAAGAACTTCCCGGCGCCGGCTTCCTGCGTGCAGGCGATCCAGGCCGCGGTCAAACTGCCGTTCGAGCAGGGGCTCAAGCGCGAGCGCGAGCTGTTCCTCGAACTGGTGCAGACGCCCGAGTCGCGCGCGCTGCGCCATGCCTTCTTCGGCGAGCGTGCCGCGAGCAAGGTACCCGACGTGCCGTCCGACACGCCGCTGCGCAAGATCGAATCGGCGGCCGTCATCGGCGCCGGCACGATGGGCGGCGGCATTGCGATGAACTTCGTCAACGCCGGCATCCCGGTCAAGCTGCTCGAGACGAAGCAGGAGGCACTCGACCGCGGGCTCGCCACGATCCGCAAGAACTACGAGAACTCGGCCAGGAAGGGCCGGATGACGATGGACGACGTCGAGAAGCGGATGTCGCTGATCACGCCGACGCTGTCCTACGACGACATCGGCCAGGCCGACATCGTCGTCGAGGCCGTCTTCGAGGACATGCCGGTCAAGGAGCAGGTGTTCAAGAAGCTCGACGAGGTCATGAAGCCGGGCGCGATCCTGGCGACCAACACGTCGACGCTCGACGTGAACCAGATCGCCGCGTTCACGAAACGCCCGCAGGACGTCATCGGCACGCACTTCTTCTCGCCGGCCAACGTCATGAAGCTGCTCGAGATCGTGCGCGGGGACAAGACGGCCAAAGACGTGCTGGCCACGACGCTGGCGCTGGCCAAGAAGATCCGCAAGACCGGCGTCGTGTCGGGTGTCTGCGACGGTTTCATCGGCAACCGGATGATCGAGCAGTACAGCCGCCAGGCCGGCTACATGGTCGAGGAAGGCGCCAGCCCGCAGCAGGTCGACAAGGCGATCGAGAAGTTTGGCTTCGCGATGGGCCCGTTCCGGATGTCGGACCTGGCCGGCAACGACGTGGGCTGGTACATCCGCAAGCGCCGCTACGTCGAGCGCCCGGACATGAAGTACCCGAAGGTCGCCGACAAGATCTGCGAACTCGGCCGCTTCGGCCAGAAGACGGGCGCCGGCTTCTACCGCTACGAGCCGGGCAAGCGCGACGCGATTCCCGATCCGATCGTCGACAAGCTGATCGAAGACCACCGCAAGGAACTCGGCGTCACGCCGCGCAAGATTTCCGACGACGAGATCGTGCACCGGCTGGTGTTCGCGCTGGTCAACGAGGGCGCGAAGATCCTCGAGGAAGGGATCGCCAGCAAGGCCTCGGACATCGACATGATCTACCTGACCGGCTACGGCTTCCCGCTGTACCGCGGCGGTCCGATGCTCTACGCCGACACCTACGGGCTGTTCAACGTCGTCAACCGGATGAAGGACTTCGCCGCGAACCCGCACGGCGATCCCGCGTTCTGGGAGCCGGCACCGCTGCTGGCGAAGCTCGCCGCCGAAGGCAAGAGCTTCAACGGCTGAGCCGGCCCCGCGGATCAATCGACCGAAATCGACCAAGGAATACTCATCATGCGTGAAGCAGTGATCGTATCGACCGCACGCACCGGACTCGCGAAGTCCTGGCGCGGTGCGCTGAACATGACCCACGGGGCCACGATGGGCGGCCACGTCGTGCGCGCGGCAATCGAGCGCGCCGGCATCGAACCCGGCGAGGTCGAAGACGTGCTGATGGGCTGCGCGAACCCGGAAGGCGCCACCGGCTGGAACGTCGCGCGCCAGATCGCACTGGCCGCCGGCTGCCCGATCACCGTGTCGGGCGTGACCGTCAACCGTTTCTGCTCGTCGGGCCTGCAGACGATCGCGATGGCCGCGCAGCGGATCATCGCCGGCGAGGCCGACGTCTACGTCGCGGGCGGCGTCGAATCGATCTCGTGCGTGCAGAACGAGATGAACCATCACATGTTCGCCGACAAGGGGCTGAAGAAGACCAAGCCCGAGGTCTACTGGCCGATGCTGCAGACGGCTGAAATGGTCGCCAAGCGCTACGAAATCCCGCGCGAGCGCATGGACGAGTACGGCGTGCGAAGCCAGCAGCGCGCATGCGCGGCCGCCGCCGAAGGCAGGTTCAAGGACGAGATCGTTCCGATCACCGTGAAGATGGCGGTCGCCGACAAGGCCAGCGGCCAGCTCGGCACGAAGGAAGTCACGCTGGCAGACGACGAGGGCCGCCGCGAAGGCACGACGCTCGAAGCGGTCGCCGGCATCCGCAGCGCGCTGCCGGGCGGCACGATCTCGGCCGGCAACGCGAGCCAGTTCTCCGACGGTGCCGGCGCCTGCGTCGTCATGGACGCGAAGCTGGCGGAGAAGAAGGGGCTGAAGCCGCTCGGCTATTTCCGCGGCTTTGCGGTCGCCGGCTGCGAACCCGACGAGATGGGTATCGGCCCGGTGTTCGCCGTGCCCAAGCTGCTCGAGCGGGCCGGCCTGAAGGTCGACGACATCGACATCTGGGAACTGAACGAAGCCTTCGCCGTGCAGGTGCTGTACTGCCGCGACCGGCTCGGCATTCCCGACGATCGGCTGAACGTCAACGGTGGCGCGATTGCCGTCGGCCATCCGTACGGCGTCAGCGGCCAGCGCCTGACCGGCCATGCGCTGATCGAAGGCAAGCGGCGCGGCGGCAAGTGGGC
>ENA-UOUJ01000775-UOUJ01000775.1-activated-sludge-metagenome-genome-assembly--contig:-NODE-775-length-19206-cov-9.042713_pt1 | contig 19206 bp, 19 predicted proteins | sample MGYA00249839_ERZ747224 | MGnify/ENA primary metagenome ERZ747224 (study PRJEB28782, sample SAMN03220277) | activated sludge metagenome | biome: wastewater; feature: sewage sludge; material...
CGACGACGTGGAGGATCTCTGAAGATGGCAGGTATCGCCGGAATCAGCGCGAACAGGCTGGAGCTTCTGCAGATTGCGGATGCCGTCGCGCGCGAGAAGACGATCGATCGCAAGATCGTCATCCAGGCCATGGAAGACGCGATCCAGAAAGCGGCCAAGTCGCGCTACGGCGCCGAGAACGACATTCGCTGCGAAATCGACCCCAAGACGGGCGAGACGCGCCTTTCGCGGGTGCTGGCGGTCGTCGACGAGGTCGAGAACGAATCCACGCAGATCACGGTCGACGACGCCAAGCGCCGGAACCCCGACGCCAAGGTGGGCGACCTGATCGCCGAGAGCCTGCCGCCGCTCGACTTCGGCCGCGTGGCCGCGCAGAACGCCAAGCAGGTGATCGTGCAGAAGGTGCGCGAAGCCGAGCGCGACCGGCAGTTCGGCGAGTACAAGGATCGCGTCGGCGAGATCGTGAACGGTACCGTGAAACGGGCCGAATACGGCAACGTGATCGTCGATCTCGGCCGGGCGGAAGGCATCATCCGCCGCGACGAGATGATCCCACGCGAGAACGTGCGCTATGGCGACCGCATCCGTGCTTACATCTACGACGTGCGCCGCGAGCAGCGCGGCCCGCAGATCTTTCTGTCGCGCGGGCGGCCGGAGTTCATGAGCAAGCTCTTTGCGCAGGAAGTGCCCGAGATCTACGACGGCGTGGTCGAGATCAAGTCGGTGGCCCGCGATCCGGGCTCGCGCGCCAAGATCGCCGTCATTTCGCGCGACAGCTCGATCGATCCCGTGGGCGCCTGCGTCGGCATGAGGGGCGCGCGCGTGCAGGCCGTCGTCAACGAATTGCAGGGCGAGAAGGTCGACATCATCCAGTGGAACCCGGACGCGGCGAGCTTCATCGTCAATGCGCTCGCGCCCGCCGAGGTGACCAAGGTGGTGCTCGACGAGGACAGCAACCGCATCGAGGTGGTGGTGCCCGAGAGCCAGCTCTCGCTCGCCATCGGCCGTCGCGGCCAGAACGTGAGGCTCGCTTCGCAGCTCACCGGCTGGGATATCGACATCCTGACCGAGCAGGAGGAGAGCGAGCGCCGCCAGAAGGAATTCGCCGAGCGCAGCCAGGTGTTCATGGATACGCTCGACGTGGACGAGGTGATCGCGCAGTTGCTCGTGACCGAAGGCTTCGCCTCGGTCGAGGAAGTGGCTTACGTGGATCTCGCAGAGATCGCCCATATCGAAGGCTTCGACGAGAGCACGGCCGAGGAAATCCAGACGCGCGCGCGTGAATACCTCGAGAAGCAGGAAGCCGAGCGCGACGCACGCCGGCGCGAGCTGGGCGTTGCGGACGAGCTGGCCGGTGTCGAGGGCGTGAACTCGGCGATGCTGGTCGCCTTCGGCGAGAACGGCCTCAAGACGCTCGAGGATCTCGCGGACTGTGCGACCGACGATCTGGTGGGCTGGACCGAGCGTTCGAAGGACAAGGACGTGGAGCCCGTGCGCCACAAGGGCGTGCTCGACGGCTTCGACGTGTCGCGTAAGGACGCCGAGGACATGATCATGTCGGCGCGCGTGCTCGCGGGCTGGATCACGGCGGACGAGCTTTCGCCGCCGGAGGACGAAGCAGCCGACGCCGAAGGTGCGGAGGACGGCGCCGAGGGCGCTGCCGCCGAACCGACGACGGACGCTTGAGGCGTGGCTTGCCGCGCACCAGTTTTGGAGGATGAGGGCCTTTGGCCAACCGTCTTAGCCATTCCGACGTCGCCGATCCGGGCCGTGACGGCTCCGGTTCCGCGCGGCCGCGCCCTGAGGGCGGCGGCCGGGCGCGGGCGCGCCGTGGCGAGGATGGCGAGCGGCGCTGCGCCCTCAGGCGCGAGGTTTGCGACCCGGATCATCTGATCCGCTTCGTCGTCGATCCGGGCGGCGAGATCGTGCCGGATCTGGCGCGGCGGCTCCCCGGACGCGGTGTCTGGGTCACGGCGGACAAGGCGTCCGTCGCCGAGGCGGTCCGTCAGAACGTGTTTGCACGCAGCCTCAAGCGGTCGGTCCGTGCGGACCCGACGCTGGCTGAGCGGATCGACAGTCTCATCGAGAAGCGTGTGCTGGAGGCGCTGGGGCTGGCCAACAAGGCCGGTCTCGTGACCATCGGCTTCCAGAAGGTGGATGCGCTGATCGAGGGCGGAAGCGCGTTCGTGCTCGTTCAGGCACACGACGCATCCGACGGAGGGCGCGAAAAGCTCACGCGGAAGTTTGCCGCGGTGGCGCGCGCCAAGGGCCTTGAGCCTGCTTTGGTAACCAGTCTATCCACCGAACAATTGAGCTTGGCCATGGGGCGGTCAAATGTGGTACATGCTGCCCTCATACATGGTGGAACTGCGCAGCGGTTCCTGACCGAGGCCGAGCGAATGATGCGCTACCGGTCCGGCTCCGCCATTTCTGCAGAGCCGAAAAATGCCCAGAATCTAGAGGTTTGAACGGAAACGGAATGAGCGAAACCAAGGACACTGCCGACAAGCCGTTGACGCCGGGCGGACGCAAACCGCTGTCGCTGCAGCGTACCGTCGAATCGGGCCACGTTCGGCAGAGCTTCAGCCATGGGCGCTCGAAGTCGGTGGTGGTCGAGAAGCGCAAGACGCGCAAGCTCGCCACGCCCGGAGCGCCGGCCGAGCGTGAGGCCGTGCAACCTGCTGCCGCGACGCCGGCACCGGCCGCGCCCAAGGCGCCTGCGCGCCCCGCTGCCGAGGCGAGGGGCGACAGCGGCAAGGCCGATCTTCTGAGGCCGGAGGAACGCGATGCGCGGGCCCGCGCCCTTGCGGAAGCCCGCAAGAGGGCGGTCGAGGACGCACAGCGCGCGGAAGAAGAGCGCCGCCTGGCTCCGCCTCCCGCGCCCGAAACCCCGGCGCCTGCGGAGGAAGCTCCCATAGCCAAGGCCGAGCCTGCTGAGGCGCCTGCGCCCGCTCCGAGCGCGCGTGCAGAGCCTGCTCCATCCGCTCCTGCGCCGCGCCAGCCGGCAAGCGGCGAGCGCGCGCCTTCGCGTCCGCCGCTTCGTGCGCGGGCTCCCGGCACCAACGATACGCGGTTCGCTCCGCGCGAGGGCGGCCGGCCGAAGCAGATCGAAATTCCGCGTCCGCCGAGTGCGGCGCCTGCCGCCGATCGCACGGCCGGCGAGGTGACGAAGATCGTCAAGGACGTGCGGGCGCCTCGCCCCGCCGTGCAGACCCCGGACGACGACGAGAGCCGGGCCATCAAGCGCGGCGGTAAGCTGGTTCGCGTGCCGGTCAAGGCACCGACGGTGGACGCCAACAAGCGCGAGCGCGGCAAGCTCACGATCAACAATGCCCTCGACGAGCAGCAGCGCGAGCGCTCGCTCGCGTCTCTCAAGCGCAAGCGCGAGCGTGAAAAGCTCAAGGCGATGGGCATCCAGCAGCCACGGGACAAGATTGTGCGCGAAGTGACTATTCCCGAGGCGATCACCATTCAGGAGCTCTCGAACCGCATGACGGAGCGGGGCGTCGACGTCATCAGGTTCCTGATGAAGGAAGGCGCCATGCACAAGATCACGGACGTGATCGATGCGGATACGGCCGAGCTGATCGTGAGCGAGTTCGGCCACACGCCGAAGCGCGTCTCCGAAGCCGACGTCGAGACCGGGTTCATCGGCGAGAAGGACGCGGAAGACGCGCAGAAGCCGCGCGCGCCCGTCGTCACCATCATGGGTCACGTCGATCACGGCAAGACGTCGCTGCTCGACGCCATCCGCAAGACCAACGTGGTTTCGGGCGAGGCCGGCGGCATCACGCAGCACATCGGCGCCTATCAGGTGACGACGCCTTCGGGCGGCAAGGTGACGTTCATCGACACGCCGGGCCACGCCGCGTTCACCGCGATGCGTGCGCGCGGTGCGAAGGTGACGGATATCGTGGTGCTGGTGGTGGCAGCCGACGACGGCGTCATGCCGCAGACGGCGGAAGCCATCAATCACGCCAAGGCGGCGAACGTGCCGATCATCGTCGCGATCAACAAGATCGACAAGCCGGCGGCGGATCCGAAGCGCGTGCAGACCGATCTTCTCTCGCACGAGATCGTGGTCGAGAGCATGGGCGGCGAGACGCTGGAAGTGCCGGTCTCGGCGCTGAAGGGCACGAACCTCGACAAGCTGCTCGAGACCATTCACCTGCAGGCGGAAGTTCTCGATCTCAAGGCCAACCCGGATCGCTCGGCGGAAGGCATCGTCATCGAAGCCAAGCTCGAGCGCGGGCGTGGGCCGGTCGGCACCGTGCTCGTGCAGCGCGGCACGCTGCGTGTGGGCGACATCGTGGTTGCGGGCACGGCCTGGGGCCGCGTCCGCGCGCTGATCGACGACCAGGGCAAGAACGTGGACGCGGCAGGACCGTCGTTCCCGGTCGAGGTGCTCGGCTTCGACTCCGCGCCTGAAGCGGGCGATCAGATCGCAGTCGTCGAGAACGAGGCGCGTGCGCGTGAAATCACCGACTACCGTATCCGCAAGCGTCGCGAGACGCTGGGATCGGCCGGCACGCCGCGCACGCTCGAGCAGATGATGCAGACGCTGAAGGATTCGGCCGGCAAGAAGGACTTCACCCTTTTGATCAAGGGCGACGTTCAGGGCTCGGTGGAAGCCATTCAGGGCGCCTTGAAGAAGCTTGGAACGGATGAGGTCGAGGCCCGTGTCGTGCATTCGGGCGTCGGCGGCATCACGGAATCCGACGTAGCGCTCGCTGGCGCATCGAAGGCGGTCGTCGTCGGCTTCAACGTTCGCGCCAACGCGCAGGCGAAGCAGGTTGCCGACAGCCAGGGCATCGAGATCCGCTACTACAGCATCATCTACGACCTCGTGGACGACGTGAAGGCGGCCATGTCGGGTCTGCTCGCACCGACGGTGCGCGAGAACTTCCTCGGCTACGCCACGATCAAGCAGGTCTTCAACATCTCGAAGCAGGGCAAGGTTGCGGGCTGTCTCGTAACCGAAGGCCGCGTCGAGCGCGGCGCGAAGGTGCGCCTCCTGCGCGACAAGGTGGTGATCCACGAAGGGACGCTCTCGATCCTCAAGCGCTTCAAGGACGACGTGAAGGAAGTGCCGGTCGGACAGGAATGCGGCATGGCCTTCGCGAACTACCAGGACATCCGCGAAGGCGACGAGATCGAGTGCTTCCAGGTGGAGACGATCAAAAGAAGTCTCTAGCCGCTCACGGCTGCTGTTCCGCTCGCTTCGCGAGCGAGCAGCCTCCGCGGGGGCGGGCCATTGGGCCCGGGTCGCGTCCAAGCGGAGCTTGGCTCCGCCAAGACGCTCCCGCGCCCCTGCGGGGCGATGGGCATTCATAAAAATCTTTTGGTTTCGTGCCGGTTCGAGCCCGGCGGGATCAGGATATGGCCAGACAAAAAACACAACAGGGCAAAGGCCCGTCGCAGCGGCAATTGCGTGTCGGCGAACTCGTTCGGCACAAGCTCGCCGAATTGCTCGCGCGCGGCGAGATCCATGACGATGTGCTCGCCTCGCATGTCGTGACGATCTCGGAAGTCCGCATGTCTCCGGACCTGAAGCTCGCGACGGCTTACGTGATGCCGCTCGGCGGTAAGGATACGAAAGCCGTCATCGAAGCGCTGACGCGCAACAGCCGTTTCATCCGCGGCGAGGTCGCGCATACGCTCGATCTCCGGTCCGCTCCGGATGTCCGCTTCCGCGAAGACGAGACCTTCGAGGAGGTCCAGCGTATCGATCAGCTGCTCCACAGCGAGCGCGTGCGCCGGGACGTGGAAAAGGACTGAGCAAGACGAGATGCTCGACCGCGAACTCCGCTACCAAATGCCTTTCGAGCGGCTGGCAAAGCTCAGCCGTCAGGCCAGCCGTAAAGCGTTTTCGACGTCATGGTACGCGGTCTGGGGCCTCCTCGGCGGTTATTTCGCGCTGCTCGGCGCGATGGTTCTGTTTGCCGACGAGATCGGGCGGCTTGAGCGCGAGGCCGGTATCCCATGGTGGCTCTGGATGGTGCTGTTGGCGGCCTTCCTGATCGGCGGCCTCCTGCTCCTGAAACGGCACGGGCAGCGTCAGATGAAATCCCGCGCGGATTTCGATAGCACCGTGAGCCTCAGGCAGGATCAAGACGGCCTGCGCTTCGCGACGCCCCAGATCGAATACTACATCAAGTGGGGCGGCATCAGTCAGATGATGACGGTGCACGACGGCATCGTCGTTTCACACGGCTCGTTGTTTTTTCTTGTCCCTGACGCGGCGTTTGCCGACCGAGGCGAGCGCGACGCGTTCGTGCGGGACATTCATGGACGCTTGAACGAGGCCGCCCGCGAAAGGAGCGGGGCATTCATTCGCCCTCTGCTCGACGCGGCTTCCAGCACGACAAGGACCTAAGGTGGCACGACGCAAGAAGGGGAATCCGGTCCACGGCTGGCTGGTGCTCGACAAGCCGTTCGAGATGACGTCGACGCGCGCCGTCGGCGTTCTGAAGCGGCTCTATTCCGCGCAGAAGGTCGGGCACGCGGGCACGCTCGATCCGCTCGCGACGGGGATCCTGCCGATCGCGTTCGGGGAAGCGACGAAGACCGTGCCGTTCGCGGTCGAGGGCGAGAAGGTCTACCGCTTCACGGTGCGCTGGGGCGCGGAAACGGCCACGGACGATGCGGAAGGCGACGTCGTCGCAACGGGCGACGGGCGGCCCACGGTGGACGACATCGAGGCGCTTCTTCCGCAGTTCACCGGGGAGATCCTGCAGGTGCCGCCGAAATTCTCGGCGATCAAGATCGACGGCGAGCGGGCTTATGCCTTGGCGCGCGACGGCGAGGACGTGGTGCTCGATCCACGGCCCGTCGTGATCGACGAGCTCAGGCTCGTGGACGTGCCGGACGGCGATACGGCCGTATTCGAGGCGCGGTGCGGCAAGGGCACGTATGTGCGTGCGATTGCGCGCGACATGGGCCGCGTCCTCGGTTGCCGGGGGCATGTGATCGCATTGAGGCGGACGCGCGTCGGTCCGTTCTGCGAGGAGAATTCCGTGAGCCTCGAAGAGATCGAAGACGCGGCGGGGGCGGGCGAGGATCTGACCACGTTCCTCGATCCGGTCGAGACGGCGCTGGGCGACGTGCTGGAGATCAACGTCAGTCCGCAGGATGCGGCGGACCTCGCGCAGGGGCGGAGCGTTCTTATCCGCGGCCGCGATGCACCGATCCTCGGCGGGGCGGCCTATGCCATGTCGAAAGGGCGGATCATCGCGCTCGGCGAGATCGAGAAGGGCGCCCTGCATCCAACCCGGGTGTTCAATTTCGGCGAATAACGCTTGTTATTTCGTGGCTTAGCTATCTCAGGCGCGAGTTGCGCGATATGCAACTTCTAACAGCGTTCAATTGCGTTTGACGCAACTTTTGCTCGCTCTCGTCCGGGGAATGTGTATAAAGCGCCATTCCGTTCGCGCCTCGGGTGCGAGCGGTGTTTTTGTTGCGACCTGGCTGGACGACATCCCGGCTATGGCCGCCTCCCAGGCAGCTCACCGCTGCCCTCCAACAGACAAGGAGAACCCGATGTCGCTCTCGCTGGAACACAAGACCAAGGTCATCAAGGACAACGCCACCAAGGCGAACGATACCGGATCGCCGGAAGTTCAGGTGGCCATCCTGACCGAACGCATCAATGGCCTCACCGAGCATTTCAAGGCGCACAAGAAGGACAACCATTCGCGTCGTGGCCTGCTCAAGATGGTTAGCCAGCGCAGGCAGTTGCTCGACTACGTCAAGCGCAAGGATGAAGCGCGCTACCAGAAGATCATCGAGAAGCTCGGCATCCGTCGCTAAGCGCCGAGATTCCGGCTGACGATGACTTTGAGCCTGAAGGCATTGATCTTTTTACGAATGTCGTAACCACGCAGCGCCGCCAGCCTTTTTGGGTTCGCGGCGCTGTCGGCATTCGTGCTAAGGAAGCCGCGCATCAAAAAGACATGAAACAGAGATAGAACGAAAGACCGCACATGTTCGATATTCATCGCGTGGAGATTGAATGGGGTGGGCGTACGCTGAAGCTCGAGACCGGGCACATGGCCCGGCAGGCCGACGCCGCCGTTTATGCCCAGTATGGCGAAACCAGCGTGCTGGCGACCGTCGTCGGCGCCAAGAGCCCGAAGCCCGGCATCGACTTCTTCCCGCTGACCGTGAACTATCAGGAGCGCACGTATGCCGCCGGTAAGATCCCGGGCGGCTACTTCAAGCGTGAAGGGCGTCCCACCGAGAAGGAGACGCTGACCAGCCGTCTCATCGACCGCCCGATCCGTCCGCTGTTCGTCGAAGGCTTCAAGAACGAAGTACAGGTCGTCGTGACCGTGCTGTCGCACGACCTCGAGAACGATCCCGACATCGTGGGCATGGTTGCCGCGTCGGCTGCGCTGACGCTGTCCGGCCTGCCGTTCCTCGGGCCCATCGCGGCTGCGCGCGTCGGCGTCATCGGCGGCGAGTGCGTGCTGAACCCGATGATCGACGAGATGGCCGAAAGCGATCTCGATCTCGTCATCGCGGGCACGCAGGATGCCGTGATGATGGTCGAGAGCGAGGCGAAGGAGCTTTCCGAAGAGAAGATGCTCGAAGCCGTGATGTTCGGCCACAAGCACTTCCAGTCGGTCATTCAGGCGATCATCAAGCTTGCCGAGAAGGCCGCCAAGGAGCCGTGGGACATCCAGATCCCCGACAAGACGAAGTACAAGGACCAAGTCACCGCGCTCGCGGGCGACGTGCTCAAGACGGCGTTCTCCACCAAGGAGAAGGGCAAGCGGCAGGATCTGGTCCAGGAAGCCAAGAAGAAGGTTCTCGAAGGCATTTCGCTGCCCGAGGGCGATCTGGCCGAGAAGGTTCTGCTGAGCGATGCCTTCAAGGCGCTCGAAATGGACATCATGCGCGGCGACGTCCTGAAGACGAAGCGGCGCATCGACGGACGCGACCTCGAGACCGTGCGTCCGATCCTCTCCGAAGTGCACGTGCTTCCGCGCACGCACGGCTCGGCGCTCTTTACGCGTGGCGAGACGCAGGCGCTCGTTGTCGCGACGCTCGGCACGGGCGAGGACGAGCAGTACGTCGACGCTCTCGAAGGCACCCGCAAGGAGCGCTTCCTGCTCCACTACAACTTCCCGCCCTACTCGGTGGGCGAGACGGGCCGCATGGGCTCGCCCGGCCGCCGCGAGATCGGTCACGGCAAGCTTGCCTGGCGCGCCGTGCGTCCGCTGCTGCCCAAGAACGACGAGTTCCCGTACACGCTGCGCGTGGTCTCCGAGATCACCGAGAGCAACGGCTCGTCGTCGATGGCGACCGTGTGCGGTACGTCGCTCGCGCTCATGGACGCCGGTGTGCCGCTCAAGGCGCCGGTGGCCGGCATCGCGATGGGTCTCATCAAAGAGGGTAACGACTTCGCGGTTCTCTCGGACATTCTCGGCGACGAGGACCACCTCGGCGACATGGACTTCAAGGTTGCGGGCACCGAGAACGGCGTGACCGCGCTGCAGATGGACATCAAGATCACGGGCATCACCGAGGAGATCATGAAGATCGCCCTCGCGCAGGCCAACAAGGGCCGTCTGCACATCCTCGGCGAGATGGCGAAGGCGCTCACGGGTGCGCGTGAGGAACTTGGCGAATTCGCGCCGCGCATCGAGACGATCAAGATTCCGACCGACAAGATCCGCGAAGTGATCGGCTCGGGCGGCTCGGTGATCCGCTCGATCGTGGAAGAGAGCGGCGCCAAGATCGACATCAACGACGACGGCACGGTGAAGATCGCCGCTGCCAAGCGCGAGAGCATCGAAGCCGCACTCGATCGCATCAAGGCGATCACGTCGGAGCCCGAGGTCGGCCAGATCTACAAGGGCAAGGTCGTCAAGATCATGGAGTTCGGCGCGTTCGTGAACTTCTTCGGCGCGAAGGACGGCCTCGTCCACATTTCGCAGCTTTCGCAGGGCCGTCCGCAGACGGTCGGCGAGGTCGTGAAGGAAGGCCAGGACGTCTACGTGAAGCTGCTCGGCTTCGACGACCGCGGCAAGGTGCGCCTCTCGATGAAGATCGTCGATCAGGCGACGGGTGCCGAGCTTCCGCGCCCTGAGGGCGAGCCGGAAGAGGTATTCTCGGCCGAGCGTCCGCCGCGCCGGGATCGTGAAGGCGGTCCGCGCCGCCGGCGCGACTGATCCTGCGCGTTTGAGATATGGAACGGCGGCGATCATCTCGCCGCCGTTTCTCTTTGGAGGCCGGCGATGGGGCGCTCAGATCTTCCGGACGCGGCGGTCTTCTCGCTGCCTTCCGATCAGGATGCGGCGCGACGTGATGCGAGCCGTTTGTTTGCGCGCGTCGAAGCCGAGCTGAGAGCGCTGTTGCCCGCGTCTTCCGACATCCGCCATATAGGCGCGACGGCCGTATCCGGCTGCCTGACGAAGGGGGATCTCGACGTCGTCGTTCGGGTCGAGGGGGTCACGTTCGCGGAATCGGACCGTGTGCTTTCGGAGCGGTTTGCGCGCAACGCGGGCTCGAAGCGCACCGACAGCTTCTCGGCGTTCGAGGATGGCGAGGCGGTGCCGCATCTCGGCGTTCAGCTCACCGTCAAAGGCGGGCCGGACGACTATTTTCATTCGCTGACCGATGCGCTGAACCGAGATCCGGCGCTGGTCGATGCGTACAATGCGCTCAAGAGGCGTTTCGTCGGACAGCCGATGGAGAGCTATCGCGACGCGAAGAGCGCGTTCATTCGCGATGTGCTCGCCCGTCAAGACGACTGAGCGAAGCTCGCGGTCAATGCTGCTGCGATGAGCGGCGCGATCGCGGGACTGTTGCCGACGGCGCCCGTGTAGATGGCGTTCGCGCCCGTTTCCGCGATGGCGTCGGGCACGTCCTCTCCTGCGTGCATTCCCTCTCCGAAGAAGAAGCCCGCGACGACGGTCGGCGTTTTGCCGGTGGCGAGGATGTCGTCGAGAAACGGCTCTTCTTCCAGGAACGCGGTGGTGACGCTGGAGAAGCGGCGCGCGAGGGCGGCGCGGGCGGCGGCCTTGCGCGTTGCGTTGGCGGACGCGGGGCCGAGTTTCGAGCCGTGTCCGACGATGAGGAGACGGGACGACTTGGGTTCGATCCCCTCCCGGGATGCAACGCTTGCGGCCTCTTCGACCAAAATGTCCGGAAGCGCCGGATCGAGGCCGAGGGGCGCGAGAACGTTCGGCTCCGGCGCGATGCCGGTGGCTGCGACGCGTTCGCGGACTTTGCGCATAAAGTATCCTTCCGCCATGAAGAGCGGATAGACGGCGATGCGGGCTGCACCGGAGGCTGCAGCTTGGGCGAGGGCCGCTTCCAGCGTCGGCTCGCCTTTGAGCACGCCTGCCGCAATAACGGTGAGGCCGGTCAACTGACGCACGGCTTCTGCCTGAGCGCGCAGGGCCGCGTTGGGCGCGGAGCCGCCGCGGTCGCCATGCGCGACAAGGACGGCGGCGTGTTTTTCGTGGCCTGTCATGAGGCTGCGGACGCTTGAACGACGGCGGCTTCCAAGGCCTCGTGCACGCCCGGCGAGAGATCGAGCGCGGTGGCGGCTTCCTGGCCGTGCGGCGACATCTTGGCGAGGGTCTTTACGAGGATCGCGACAACTTTCTCCGCCGGATGCTTGGCTGCGAAGTCCTCGGCGTAATGGGCGAGGAAGACGAGTGCGGCCACGTCTTCCAGCGCCTGCGTTTCGGGATCGCGACGGAGGTTTTCCTTGCGCAGGAGCGTGCCGACGCGGGCTATTTCCTCGGTGCCGTAGCCCGCGGAGGCGAGGATCTCGCCTGCCCATTCGGCGTGCTTGCGGCCGAGCTCCTTGCGCCAGCGCAGATAGCCGGGGCGGTCCATCGGATAGCTGTCGCGCGGGATCTCCCAGCGGCGGATGTGCTGGGCGCGCACGGCGAGTTGGAGAAGCTCGGACGCATCCGGATAGACGCGCGCGAGCATGGCCGACATCCGCTCGCCGTAGATCAGCTCGGCCGGGACGCGTTCGCCGTCGATCTCGACGGTGTTCGGGTCCTGTCGGTTTGCCGCGTCGACGCCGGCGATGGCTTTGCTCAAGCGGCTCATTTTTCGTGCCTCACATGCCTTGCGCTCACAGAGGGCCTTTGAAGATGAAATAGGCGCCGGCGATGATCAGCGCAAAGCCGACGGCATGGTTGACCGTGAGCGGTTCCTTCAGGAACCAGATCGAGAAGCCAGCGAACACGAGGAGCGTCAGCACCTCCTGGATAGTCTTCAACTCGGCGGCCGTGTATGCGCCGTGGCCCCAGCGATTGGCCGGAACGGCGAGGCAATACTCGAAGAACGCGATGCCCCAGCTTGCCAGGATGACGATCCAGATCGGTGCGGCCTTGAACTTCAAATGGCCGTACCACGCGAATGTCATGAACACGTTCGAGAGGGCGAGGAGGAGAATGGGGGCGATGAAGCTCGGCGTTCCGACGCTCGACACGGGAGGCCTCCGGGATGACGGTTGAAGCGCGCCGTACCGTAGTCGAAGGACCGTGCCCGCGACAGGGTGCTTGGGCATCACGAAATAGCGCCCGCCAGGGCGGGCGCTATCGGTCGTGCACGCATCGAAACGCGGCGTCAGATGGTGAGCGTGCCGGCCTTGGCGGCGGCATACCGCTCGGCCACGGCGCTCCAGTTCACCACGCTCCACCAGGCCTTGAGGTAGTCGGCGCGCTTGTTCTGATATTTGAGGTAATAGGCGTGCTCCCAGACGTCGTTGCCGAAGAGAACGCGGCCGCCTTCCATGAGCGGGGTATCCTGGTTCGGCTTCGAGGTGAGCGCGAGCTTGCCGTCCTTGTCGACGGTGACGAACACCCAGCCCGAGCCGAAGACCCGGCCGCCCGCCGCATTGAAGTCGTCTTGGAGCTTGTCGAGGCCGCCGAGGTCGCGGTCGATGGCATCCTTCAGCTCACCCTCGGGGCCTGCTCCGCCGGGTGCGCCCATGATCTGCCAGAACATGGAGTGGTTGGCGTGGCCGCCGCCGTTGTTGCGAACCGTCGTGCGGATGCTTTCGGGGACGTCGCCGAGCTTCGCGAGCAGCTCTTCGAGGGGGAGCTTGGCGAGGTCGCCATGCTCGGCGAGCGCTTTGTTCAGGTTGGTGACGTAGGCCTGGTGGTGTTTCCCATGATGCAGGTTCATCGTGGCGGCGTCGATATGCGGTTCGAGCGCTGCAGGATCGTAAGGCAGGGTCGGCAGCGTGAAGGGGCCGGCGGGCGCCTCCGCGAAAGCCCGGCCGAAGAAGGGGGCGGCCGGCATGGCGGTGGCGAGCGTGGCGGCGCCGGCCGCGAGAAGGAAGCCTCGGCGATTGGGTGTCAGCATCGGCGGTCTCCGTCGTAGATTGGGAAAAAACTGTTGCGGCCTCAGATCATGGGGTCGAAACGATATATAGCGTCTGGCTACGGCAACGCTAAGGGCCGTGACAAGGTTCAGCAGGGATCGTCTCGGATGGGGCTTCGGCTCGATAAAGTGCTTCTTTCCCGCGGGCTGGTGGGTACGCGCTCGCGGGCGCGGGACCTGATCGTGCGCGGGGCCGTGGCCGTCGACGGTGCGGTCGAGACGAAGCCGGGGGCGGTGGTGCAACAGGACGCGCCGATCGAGCTTCTCGAGGATGCCGACTACGTCTCGCGGGGAAGCCTCAAGCTCATCGCCGCGCTCGAAGCGTTCGGGTTCGATCCCGCCGGGCGCCGCGCGCTCGATGTGGGCGCTTCGACAGGGGGGTTCACGGAGGTTCTGCTGCGGCGGGGGGCGGCGCACGTGGTGGCCGTCGACGTGGGGCATGGGCAACTTCACCCGAAGCTCGCCTGCGATCCGCGCGTGGCGCAGCACGAAGGACGCGACGCGCGGACGCTGACGCAAGCGGACGTGGGCACGCCGGTCGGCGCGATCGTCGCGGACGTGAGCTTCATCTCGCTCGAGAAGGCGCTGCCTGCGGCCCTTGCCCTCGCCTCGCCCGGGGCATGGCTCGTCGCGCTGATCAAGCCGCAGTTCGAGGCGGGGCGCGACGCGGTTGGCAAGGGGGGAATCGTGCGCGATGCAGCGGTGCGCGTCGCGCAGGCGGAGAAGATCGCGGTTTGGATTGCGGACCATGCCGGCTGGCGCGTGGTGGGTCTCATCCCGTCGCCGGTCGTGGGCGGCTCGGGCAATCGGGAATTCTTGATCGGGGCGATGCTCGATGGCTGACGGCGTGGAAGTCGAGATCGCGCGGATCGGCGCGCGGGGCGATGGCGTGGCGATGCGCGATGGCGCGCCGGTCTATGTGCCGTTCGGGCTGCCGGGCGAGCGCTGGCGTCTCGACGGCGACGAGCCTGCGACGCGCGTCACGGACGGAGCGGCGCGGGCGGAGCCCATCTGCCGCCATTTTCTCCGCTGCGGCGGCTGTATCGCGCAGCATATGCCGGACGACCTTTATCGCGACTGGAAGCGCGGGCTCGTGGCCGAAGCGTTCCGCCACCGCGGGATCGAGGCCGATGTGGCCCCGGTTGTCGTCGTGCCGGCGGAATCGCGGCGCCGGGCGGTGCTCGGCGTCGTGCGGCGCGGCGGGGACATTACGCTCGGATTTCGTGAGGAAGGGCAGCACAAGCTCGTCGATCTCGCCGAGTGTCCGGTGCTGAGCCGGTCCATCGTTGCCGCGTTTCCGGCGCTGAGGGTGCTTGCGCGGCGCGTGCTGGAGGATGGGGAGACGGGCCGGCTCGTCGTCACGCGGCTCGACCATGGGCTCGACGTTTCGCTCGATGCCGAGCGTCGCGATTTTTCGGCGGACGAGCGGGCGGCGCTTGCGCGTCTCGCCCGAGAGATGGGCCTGCTGCGGCTCACGGTCGGGAAGGAGCCGATCGTCTCGGCAGGCCCGGCCACCGTCACCATCGGCGGGGTGGCGATTGCGGTCGAGCCGAGCATCTTCCTGCAGGCGGTGCCGGAAGCGGAGCAGGCGATCGCCGACCTCTGCGTGGGTGCGCTCACCAAGCGGATGAAGACGGTCGTCGACCTCTTCTCGGGCCTGGGTACGCTGACGTTTCCGCTGGCACGGCGGGCGCAGGTGTCGGCGTTCGACAGCGACAAGCGTGCGATTACGGCGCTCTCGGATGCAGCCCGCCATGCGCAAGGCCTGAAGCCCATCACGGCGCGCGTGCGCGATCTCTTTCGCGAGCCGCTCTCGGCGCGAGAACTCAACGGTTTCGATGCGGCGGTGTTCGATCCGCCGCGCGCGGGGGCAGCGGATCAGGCGGAGCGGCTGGCGGCTTCGAAGGTGCCGGTGGTGATCGCGGTCTCATGCAACCCGGCGACGCTGGCGCGGGATGCCCGGACGCTGATCGACGGCGGATACACCATGGGACAGGTGACGCCGGTCGATCAGTTTCTCTACTCCGCGCACGTCGAGGCTGTCGCCGTGTTCCGGCGTTAGGACGTGCGGGCGATTTCGTGGGAGACGGCTCGGAAAGCCGGTTCCGAAAGGACTTTAGGCCGAGGCGACCTTCGCCCGAGCAGCGCGGGCCTGGCCGGACGCCTTCTTCAGACGCTTGCGGGCGGCTGCCGTGTTGCCCTGGATGCGGGTGACCGCGGGGCGCGGAAGGGCGCGGCGGGCTTTCTTCTTCTTCGTCTCGACCTTGCGGTGATGGAGGGCAGCCATGGTTAAAACATCCTTTGGGAGCTTGGCACTTGGGAGCTGGACGCTGGCCCGCTCGTTTGATCCGTGCCGCCTCGTCTAGGCGATCTCGGGCCCGGTGGCAAGCCGCACGCCCGTCCTCGTGGAGACTGTCACAGGACCGCAACACGAACTCGGTAGGTGGGCCCGGATGCATAAGCATATGCCGGGAGGGAACAATGAGCCGAGCGACTGAGGCCTACGTCGAGGAAGAGGACGCGTATGTTGGCCCCAGCCGGAACCGGCGTCTCGCGGAGGCGGTCCATCGGTACGGGGCGGTGAGCCGCAAGGGCCTCGAAGAGCGCTTTTTCACGCTCGTGTTCTCGGGGCTCGTTTATCCGCAGATCTGGGAAGACCCGGTCGTGGACCTCGAAGCGATGGCGCTCAGGCCGGGCCAGCGCGTGGCGGCGATCGCCTCGGGGGGGTGCAATGTGCTCTCCTACGTGGCCTCGGAGGATGTTGCGGTCACGGCTATCGACCTCAATCCGGCGCACGTGGCGCTCAACAAGCTGAAAGTGACCGCCGCGCGGTGCCTTCCGGATTACGAGACCTTCGCGCGGCTCTTCCGCTCGGTCAGCGATCGGCAAGCCGTCCAGGTCTACGACGATCTGGTCGCGCCGCATCTCGATAGTGCGACGCGTGCCTATTGGGACGGGCGCGACGGGCTCGGCCGCCGGCGCATCTCGCGCTTCCGCCGCAACTTCTACCGGCAGGGTCTGCTCGGCCGCTTCATCACGGCGGGGCACCTCGTCGCGCGGCTGCACGGGCGCAATCCGGCGAAAATGCTCGACGCGCGCTCGCCGGCCGACCAGGAGCGAATCTTCAACGAAGAGCTGGCGCCGCTGTTCGAGATGCGCCATCTGCGCTGGCTCATGGAGCGGCCGGCGTCGCTGTTCGGGCTCGGCATTCCGCCGTCGCAGTTCGACGAGCTCAAGGGAGAAGAGCGGCACATGGCGGACGTGCTGAAGGCGCGCCTAGCCAAGCTCGCCTACGGGTTCGACCTCGAAGACAACTATTTTGCGCGGCAGGCGTTCGGCCGGTCCTATGGCGACGAGGGTGCGCTGCCGCCTTATCTCGAGCCGAGCAACTGGGCGGTGCTGCAGGAGCGGGCCAGCAACGTCAACGTCGTACATGCGTCCTTCACCGAGCATCTGCCGAGCCTGGGCGCGCCGACCTACGACGCCTACGTGTTGCTCGACGCGCAGGACTGGATGACGGATACCCAATTGACGGCGCTGTGGAGCGGAATCCTAGAAACCGCCAAACCGGGTGCGCGCGTGATCTTCCGCACGGCCGGCGAGGACACCATTCTTCCGGGGCGTTTGCCGGAAGCCATTCTGAGCCGCTTCCATTACGACGCGGAGGAGGGGCGCGCCTTCGCGGCGCGCGACCGCTCGTCGGTCTACGGCGGGTTCCATCGCTATACGCTTACAGGGTGACGCCCGTGGCGACGGAGCGCGATCCCGCCCAGCATATGGACAGCATCTATCGGATGCAGCGGCATATCTACGATGCGTCGCGCAAGTACTACCTGCTCGGCCGTGACGGGTTGCTCGATACGCTGAAGCCGATGCCCGGTGAAACCGTGCTGGAAATCGGCTGTGGGACGGGGCGCAATCTGATCTGCGCGGCGAACCGCTATCCTCATGCGCTGTTTTATGGCGTCGACGTCTCGCCGGCGATGCTGGAGACGGCGGCCCGGTCCGTCGAAAAGGCAGGGCTCGAACACTGCATCCGGTTGGGCAAGGCCGATGCTTCCCAGCTCGATACGCAGGCGCTGTTCGGTCTCGCCTCGTTCGACCGCGTGTTCGTTTCCTACGCGCTCTCGATGATCCCGCCGTGGCGCGAAGCGCTTGCGCATGCGTTCGCTGCGGTGGCGCCGGGAGGCGCGCTCTACGTGGTCGATTTCGGCGAGCAGGAGGGCCTGCCCAAGATCGTCCGTGCCGGGCTCAGGACCTGGCTCGCGAAGTTCTCGGTCGAGCCGCGCGCCGAGCTCGAGGCCGAGCTCCGGCGACTTGCGGCCGAGAGCGGGGCGACGCTCACCTTCTCGCGGCCGTTCCGCGATTACGCGTGCCGGGCGGTTCTCTCGCGCGGTTCGGCTGCCGCTTAAGCCAGGTAGAGCCCGACGATGAGAGCGGGCAGCAGGATCGCGAGGCCCCAGGCCACGGTCGAGGCGGCACTCTGGATTGCGAACGGCGGGAAGGGCCGTTCGAGGATGCCGATTTCGAGCGGGACGAGGCCGCGGTTGAAGCCCTGGAACTTGCTGACGATGAGGCTGAGCGGACCGTGGCGCTCGACGAGGGCCAGAGCCTCGGTGTGCTGCTCGGGCGAGGCGGAGAACGGCCACGTGGCGAGGCGGTCCTCTTTGTGGGTGACGCCCTTGTAGTAGGCGTAGAGGTCGCCCGCGAACGCGCCGGCCGCGGCGGCGAGCCAGATCGACGTGAAATGCCCGTTGGCCAGCACCATCATCGAGCCGAGGCCGATCACCAGGATCAGCGTGGGCCAGAACAGGATGGGTCGCGGAATGCTGTTCGCGAGCGCCAGCAGGAACAGGAGGACCGCGACCCAGTAGTGATGGGCGGCGAGGAAACCCAGCACCTCGTCCTTGAAGGTCACGAGAAAGAAGGCGGGCGCGATGACGCCAGCCGCCCAGACGAACGCGGAGGCGACGTTGGCGATCTGGAAGGGAAGCTCGCGCATCCGGAACATGCCGGCGACGACGGGGATGACGGCGCGGACGGGGCCGAAGAAGTGGCCGAAGAAGACGCCGAACGCGCCATAGGTCTCGAAGAACTTCTCGCCTTGCGTGATGAGGTGCGGACGCGTCTTGAACGGCCAGATGTGGGGCACGCTGTCCTTGAAGTAACGGCCGAGCCAGAACGAGATCGCGTAGCCCAGTGTTCCTCCGAGACCGGCTGCGAGGATCGCCGGGGCGACGATGTGCATCTCGACGCCGCTTGCAGCGAGCAGGGCTGCCACGCCCGCGAGGATGGCCGTGCCAGGTACGATCAGCGACAGGAAGGCGAAGCTCTCGCCGAAGGCGACGAGGAAGACCACGACGGGGGTCCATTCCTCGTGATCGCGGACGAACGTCACGATGGCGTCGACGAGGGACTCAAGCGTCATGAATACGTCTTTCTTGTCGAGGCTCTCGGCGGGAGCGCGGATGGATGTAGAGCTTAGCTGCGATCGCCGGTTTTCGTTTCATTCCGTGGCGGCGGCGCGCCGATTTGACAGGGTCAGCCCCGCTTGCAGCGGCGATTGAATTCGCGCTCGAGCTCTCGGCCCACTTCGCCCGCCAGCATGACGCTGCGCGAAACCTGAGCGGGCGTCAGGCGGTCGCCCACGCTGTTGAGGCTCGTCCTCGCGGTGTCCGCTTCGAGCTTACCGCGGCGTAGCTCGTCGCAGGTCAGCTCCTTCTTCTTGCTCTTGTAAGCGAAGAGGCGGACACCCGACGCGTAGGCTTCGGGCGTCGGGCTTTCCTGCACCCAGCTTCTGGAGCGGTCATTGACCATGTGCTTCAGCGTGGCCTGGCGCTGGTTGATGCA
>ENA-UOUJ01000776-UOUJ01000776.1-activated-sludge-metagenome-genome-assembly--contig:-NODE-776-length-19164-cov-15.951436_pt1 | contig 19164 bp, 33 predicted proteins | sample MGYA00249839_ERZ747224 | MGnify/ENA primary metagenome ERZ747224 (study PRJEB28782, sample SAMN03220277) | activated sludge metagenome | biome: wastewater; feature: sewage sludge; material...
CAGACGAAATGCAAGCCCTGCTTTGGGACAATTGCCTGGCTTCTGAGTCATCCGACGGCCTCGTTTCAATGGTCTCAAAAGCCATGGCCGAAAAGCGCGACCTTTTCCTCGTCTATGATAGAGCGGTCAAGCTCATCCGAAAGGCAAAGCCCGCAGAGGAGCAAGCGATCAAGGCAGACTATGCCAAGCAGGCAGAGTCAAAAGTCGGGGTCTACATCACTTTCAAAAATTACGACCGCACAGACATGGTCAAGCTCTACTCTGCCCTAGAGTATTGCGGCGTTAGCTCCCTCTACAAAAGCATGAATTTGTCGAAAGCAATTCAGCTAAAGCTGACTGACCTACGGGCCAGCGTTTCCGCACTCGATGCAAAGCCAATTGAAACGCAAGCCAAGGCAATCGCGAAAGGCCTCTCAGAGGGCAAAGACGTGGCCATGGACGCAAAGGATAGCCTTTCGACGGCAAGCCCAGACCTGACTGCGACTGAGGCCGCAATGGCTTTCATTGACGGCAAGCGGTCGTTTTATTTGGGCCTCCCCGCCAGCTACATCACTGGGGCAAATAAAAGCGGGCTAAGCGATACTGGCGAGGGCGACGCTCGAGCGGTCGAACGTGGCCTCAAAAATTACTATTTTTCGGTCGTCAAACCGGTCCTCGATGCGCTTTTCGGTATCAAGACGACATTCGAGTCAGAGGACTATCGAGCAATTTCGACGTCGCTCAGTGCATTGCAGACGTTTGAAATCACGTCCGACGAGTTACTAAGCAAGGATAACAAACGCGAAATCGTCAATCGACTTTTCGGGCTGCCAGAGGGCACAAAGGGAGACGAACCAGAGGCAACCGTTGCCCCTATCGTACCCGCGCCAGTGGCAGGGAACGGACGAAATGGCCAACCATAATTCGGGAACCTATCGGCGGGGTTGCCGTTGCGACGTTTGTCGCGCGGCCAATGCCGAATATCAGAGACGCTATCAGGCCAGAAAAAAGGCCATAGCGATGCAGCAAAGGGAAAAAAATGAACAGAGCTCAGAGACGAAAAACCATGAGGATCGTCCAAAAACAGATGGCCCATAACTTGGGGCTGCCTGCCCCGACCCCGACGACGGGTTTCGGGCTGACGATCACTAACAAAAAAGTCGCAATCCTTTTGTGGAGGCGCGTTTTCACGCTTTGGAAAGCTGACTAAATGTCTATCGTCTATGACCCTAGGGCGATGCTGCAAAAGATTGCCCCGGCTGCCAAAATCAAACGCATGCTGAAAAAAGACGTGTCGCTCAAAAAGGCGGCGCTTTCGTTCGTCTCGGGCATTGATTTCCTAGACAAAAATGAGCTCACAAAGCTGGCACTCAAGACCGTCAGAGAGTATCAGGAGCGCATCGCTAGGGCCCAGGCGGAGGCAGGGGAGCGTAACGCGGGAGACCCAGTCGAAAAGGACATCCTTGACGACCCCCGCCTACTGGTCAACCGTGTGCAAAATGCGGTTGTCTGGCAAGTGCACAATGGGATCCGGGAAAAGTACCGAGGCCAAAAGGCTCGCTGGCTGCCTAGCGATGCAGACGAACCAAGACCGGAACACCAAGCTAACTATGGCAAGGTCTACATAATTGGCGAGGGCATCGACGGGGTCGAACCTGGGGACGAACCGGGTTGCAAGTGCGGCGTTGAGATTTTGACAGACGATACCCGGCTTGAGCTGGACTAACGAAAGGGAAAGCATGTTCAAATTTTTGCGGTTTCAATATTTCCTAATGGATGAGGCGGGAGACAAAGGCGGCGGCGGGGGAGGAAAACCTGCAGAGGGACAAAAGCCTACTGAGGGAAACGCGCCGGCTGGCCAGTCTATCACATTGTCAAAGGAGCAATTCGACGCCTTGATGGCAAGGCTGCCAAAGGCTGGCGACGGTCAGGCGAATGGATCTGGCGACGGCCAAAATGGTGAGGGAGACCTCGCAGACAAAGCTCGCAAAAAGCGAGAGGACGACGAAAAGCGCGTGGCCGATACTAAGTCAGTCGAGCAAGCGCTAAAATTCAATCTCAGCGGAAAAGAATGGGCCAAAACCCATGAGGCACTACTGCCAAAAAACATTGCGTCGATTTTCGAGCAAGCCGAAAAGGAGCAATATGACACGGCAGTGGAAAAGGCTAACGCTATCAAGGCGGGGGTTGTGTCTGAGTTTTTCGCTTTGCAGGCTAACCTCGACCTACTGACGGCCGCTCAGAAATCCGCGCTTGATGATTTCCAAAAGTTGACAAAGACTGGCAAGCAGGAGCGCGTCAAGCAGGTCTATGAAATGGTTTTCGAGCCAGCTTTTGAGACCTTGAAACGCGTGAAAAAGGCAGAGCAATTGCAAAGCGGATTTGGCTCGCCATCAGACGCTGAGGCTGCCTACAAGAAAAAGTTAATGGACGGTTCGCGAAAGCATTACTTGGGGGAAAAATAGATGCACAACGCTTCGAAAGTTTTAATGGGCTCGACAGTTTCAAACGTTCGCGAGGTAGACAATCGCGCGGGCACGATCGCAGCGGGCCTTGCGGTTCGTTTGTCGTCGGCAAGCGCAATCTCGGTTGCACTGGCTGACGGTAGCTTGCTTGGCATTTCCCTCGGGAAGTCCTTGAGCGACACGGCTCGCACTGCGATTTGCCGAAAAGGCCTAGGCGTTCCGGTCAAATTGGCGTCGGGTTTCACGCCAACGGTCGGTGCCCAAGTGCACATTTCAGACACTACTGGCGAGGCAGCTGCCTCTGGTTCGGGCAAAACTGGCGTCAATGCAGTCTACGCGTCGGGAGTTTTGACTGGCGTTTTCGAGGACGGTACTGAGGCGAACGTTGCCTTGATTGACTTCCCAGGGGGTCTATAATGCACGACGCAACCAAGGTTTTGCTTGGGGCCACTGGCTCCTCGAGCAAGGACATTTCGGTCAATGACTCTGACCCGGCCACGTTTCCGGCTGGCACTGCCGTTCGACTCAAGTCCGACGGCAAGCTGACGGTAACAAAAGCTGAGGGGCAATTGATCGGCATTTCGCTTGGGGCATCCCTTTCGGACACAAAGAAAACTGCAGTAGCTCGAACGGGCCTCGCGGTTCCAATCCTTTTGACCGACGATGAGGATGACTATGCCTATGTCGTGCAGGGCGAAAAGGTTTGGATTGATGACGTTACCGGCAAGGCTAACATCGAGGACGACGAGACAGAGACGACGACGGTTTCCGACGCGGTCTATGTCTCTGGCGTTTTGGACGGCGTGAAAGCCGACGGGACAACCGTCAAAGTCGCGCTAGTAGACATGCCCGGGGGTCTCTAATGACAATGGACGAACTCAAAGAGGTCGCAAAATCTCTTGGGATCAAAGGGATTTCGTCCATGAAAAAAGCAGAGCTAGAGGAGGCAATCAAGGCAGCCTCCCCTGGCTCTGTCGAACCGGTTGAGGAAAAGGTTGAAAAGCCAATTGACTCAATCGGGTCTAGCCCAGTGAAATCTGCCTTTGAATTGCATCCAAAGTTCGCTAAATTTAAGTCGCAAGGAGACTGACACAAATGACAAACAAAGTTGCACTACGCACGGTCGAAGAGTTTATGACCGACTACACGCCGACCTTTCAACCTCTCTACCCGCTTTTCATGGACAAGTCGCAAGGCTACTCAGAGCAGGTAGGGACGATTGATTTTAAGCGCATTGACACGGTTGGCGACATCCGCGCAAAGCACATCACGCCAAAAGACACCGAGATCAAGCAAATCAACGTTGGCGAGGGCAAAAAGACTCTCAAAAAGTATTTCCTCGCAAATCAATTTGTGCAGTCCAGCCTGCAAGACACTCAAGGGCTCGAGGATGTGATTGCTCAGGTACTCGATGAGCACCAAAAGCAAATGGACGAACTCTTTTTACTTGGCGAGGGAACGTCTGACTCGACAATGGTGAACAACGGCCTTTTCTGGTCGAATGACCCTAATTACCGACTTGAGTCATCGGTAGCGGTCGCAGCCGGTACTGCAGCCGATCACTTGAAAGACATGCACACGAAAATCATGACGTCTTGCGCGATTGCTGACCAAATTGCAGGTCGCAAAGCTCTGATCGTCTACGGTGCGACTGCATGTGCAAAGTTTGACAGCCTCTACGCAAACACTGACGCGCCTTTCAAGCGTGTCCTTGCTGAGGTTTTGGGCGCTAACTGGTCGCTAGTGAAAATGCCGTCAGCGGTTACGCCGTCCGGCACGAACGGTTGGATTGCTGCCAACCTCGATCAAGTGAAACTGCACTACACGGCTTTGCCAGCCCTCAAGGCGCAAGGTTTCAATGAAGAAAAAATGTACAGCTGGCACAATTTCCTAATGGGCTCGAGCATGCTCGAGGTCTTGGTTGACGACGCAATCATCCGTCAGCCGGTTACTTTCGCCTAACATTGGCTAGGCTTTAGGGGAGACTATGACCCCTCCCCGCAAGGGAGGGGTTTTTCTTTGGGGGTATCATGCGAGCGTTCTACAATGCGATCCTGGCAGTCCTTGGCACTAGCTCCATGACCGACGAGGAGTTTGAAACGTGTGAGGCCACGGTTGCGCTCTACAATCAAGCGACCTATGACGACCTTTCGGCTGTCTTGGCCAGTCGCGAGCTAGTTACCGACCTGCAGGAGCGTTTGATTTCCTACTATGCGGCAGCCGGTTTCGCGGTTGAGCCTGCAGACACGGCTCGTTCAAACATCTACATAGGCGCAGTGCTAGAGTGAAAATAGAGTTTGGCAAGGCTTGGACCAAAAAGATGCAAAGCCGAATCGAGGGCTTTGAGTTTGAGGTTGGCGTCTTAGATGACAAACCTCATCGAAAGCCAGTCGAGCATGGCCTTTTCGAAACCCCTCAGCTTGGAAATTACGCCGGGGGGCCAGTCCGAAAGGCAACCCGGGAGGAGTCTGGTCAATCGGTTGGCGAGGTTTTCGTTTCAAACATGGAACGCCTAAACACTGACCTTTTGCGAAAACCCTTTGAGGATGAGACCTCCGAAATCAACCGTTTCACGACGGCATTTTTGCAGCTAGTCGCAAAGACTCCCTCAATGTCGATCAAGCGGGTCGAAAACCTTTTGCAAGCTATCGTGCGAAACCCGATTCTCAAGCAGGAGTATGGCCCGAACCGATCGGCTACGGCTGACGCAAAGGGCTTTGATAGGCACTTGATTGATACGGCTCAGATGTTCAAAGCTATCAGGGCCCGAGTCCTAACAAAGAGGAAATAGATGTTTGAAACCGCGCTCGAGGGAAAGCTCAAAAAGATTTTCAAGGTCGAAAAAGTCAGCTTTTCGCAGCCTGGGGAGTCTCGGGAGCAAGGCTGCCTTTTTGTCGAAATCGAGACCTCTCGGAACACAATCAAGGACGGTCGCCAGATCGCCCGCGTTTCGGGCAATGCGGTCATGTTTGGCCCCGCTGAAAAGCTGAAATTTGGCTTTTTCTCAAAGGCCGCTAACGCTGCCGATGCCGCTGACACAAAGGACCTTTTCTTTTTCGATTTCGAGACCAATACAAAGCTGTACCAAAACCTGGTCCAGCGGGGTTTTAGCTTTGTTTACTTTTTCAATGGCCAATATGATCCTGACCTAGGTACGCTCACGAGTGTCAATTTTGAGGAGACCTAAAAAATGAACATTTTGCTCAATTACTTTTTCCCGATCACAGCGATTTCGCCAACGCCAGAGGCCTCGACCGCGTTCCTAAAGCAAGTTTGCGTCGTTGCTCTGAAAAAATTGGGGGTCCCCGCGGGCGATCTTACGCTGTGCACGTCGATGTCCGAGGTCGCAGCTCTCACTGACAACCTCGATGCCCAGCAGCTTTTCAATGCCGGCATGAGCCGGGTCTACATCCTACCCGTTGACGATCTCGACCTTGCGACTTTCCTTGAGGGCCATGAGTCGGATTTTTTCACGGTCCTGATCTCCTCTGATTTCGACAAGGACGACATCAATGCCTCTGTAGCCTCACTGGTCAAAGGTGATTTGACTTTCACTTCTTTGGCGACTGGATCCAGTAGCAACGACATTTCAATCGAGTTTTTGAACACGGTTTCAGCAGGTGCCGAGGCCGTCACGGTCACTGACAAAAAAATCAGTGTTGCCATTGAGGGAGGGGTCTCAACTGCGACCCAAATCAAAACGGCAATCGACGCCGACGAGGACGCCGCTGCATTGATATCCGTTGCTATCGCATCGGGTCAAGGTGCCGTTGCTCAAGCAGCATTTGCCGAGGACAACCTTGAGGGGGGAGACGGTCTTTTCCTTGGTCAGTTCAAAGGCGTGACTGGGGTCTGGTCGGACGACGACACTTTCCTTGCGACTCAAGCAGCGATTGAAAACCGTTGCGCGTTCCATGTCGATACTGCGAACGGCGCGAAAAACATGTTCTATGCTTTCGGAAAGCTCCTGGCGAACTCATTGAGCTGGCTCAATCAGCAATACATTACGATGCCACTGGCTGACGATGTTGACACTCTGGGTGCTGCCAATGCCCTTTTCGACGACAAAATCAGCTTCGTCATCGACGACAGTCAGTTTGGAAAGCGTCTTGGCCTTTTCGCATGCGGGGGCAAGGCGATCGTTGCACCCTACATCACTCGAAACCTTGAGATCGACCTGCAGTCTGCAGCGTTGAGCTACATTTCTGGCAACCAACCGGCCTACACGCGCACACAAGCTGCCCTCATTGAGGATGAGCTCCAAAAGGTCGTCGACGGCTATGTAGAGCGCCAATGGATCGAGGACGGCGTCGTAGAGGTCAAGCTCGAGCAAGCTAACTTTGTGGCGTCAGGTTACATCAATACAGCGGAACCAAAGGCCCTCTGGCGCATCTTTGGCGAAATCCGACAAACACTCTAGGCTAGGGGGACACTATGATTTTCAAGCTCTACAATTGCGACGTCGGGATCAAAATCAACGGCGTCAGCTACGATTTCGAACACGTTGCAGAGGTCCAAATTGAGGACAATGAGCGCAACCGTCTCACACGCGGGGCCAATGCCAAAAATAAAACTGGCCTGGCCTACAAGGACGGGCTCAAAGATCCCAAGCGTTGGATCATTCCAATCATGAACATGTCGGCAGAGCTCAAGGACGTCCTTGACGGTGCCTTTGAGTCTCAAAGCCGCCTCGATGTATATTGCATCGACCGGACTGACGGCTCATCCAAAATGGCGAAAAACGCGGTCCTCTCGAACCGTCCCCAGCAATTGGCCCTCGATGAGACTGCCGAAAGCATGAACGTTTCACTTGAGTTTGAGACGTTTGACTCGAGCGAGGTCCACAAATCGTGAGGAAAATCCTCGAGCTAAAGGGCTATAGGTCATTGCGAGCCATGAACGGGTTTCATGCGCTCATGCTTGGCCTGAAAATGCTCCCCGCCTACCAGGGCGAAAGCTATGAGGAGTTTTTCGAGCGCGTCCAAAAGATGACCCCTCTCGAGCAAGCGAAACTAATTCGAGAGGCGGCGCTTTTCGTCGAGCTTGGCAAAGAGGAAGTCGAGGCCTTGGTCTCTTTTGCGACCGATCCAAACGGCGTTCCGTACTCTGCCGAAAATATCAAAAACCTAGGGCCTGGCGAAATGGTCGAAATCTTTGTGGCCGTTGGCCTAGAGATCGCCAAAATCCGCATTGATTTCGTCAGCGACTCCGAAAAAAAAAACTAAAGGCCTTTTCGGTAGACTTGCGCACTGAGTTTGCGCGTCGCCCTGACGCCACGCTTGAGGAGTGCCTGAATTTGGCGTTCTATAGAGCCACGGGGGCAATGCATGTTTTCTGACATCCTGAAAATCAAACCCAAGCTAGAGGAAAAAGATGCGAAAGCCATGGAGCGTTCGCTGCAATCGCGCTTTAATAAACTGGCAAAGGGCTTTGGAAAAGGGCTGACTAACGTCTTGAAAGGCGGGGGGATAGCTGGGATTGCACTTGGCTTGGTCGACAAATTGCTCAACCCATTGCAGGAGGTCCAGGCCTCCATTGAGCGGGTCCTCAAAAGCTCAGACGACCTCGCCACAAATGCGGCGCAATTCAATAGCACAACGGGCAGGCTTTTCAAACTGGTCCAATTGGCCAAGGCCACGGGGCTCGACCAAGACAATCTCTTCATGCTCATCAATAAATTTCAGACTGCCGTGGCTGAGGCGAAAGCAGACCCAACCAAGCCGGCTGCCGTTCGGAACTACACGGGCACCGAGGACACGGTCGAGGGCTTTTTTCAGTTTATTCAATCCCTGCAGCGCATGGAAAAAGGGCAGCAATTGCTCGTGCAGCAAAGCGTTTTCGGTGAAAAACAAATTTTGCGCATGGCCGATTTCCTCCAAACCGACTTCGCTAAAAAGTTCGAAGAGGTTGGGCTAGGAAAATTCACAACGCAAAAGCTGACGACCTCAATCGAAAAGCTGGCGGGGCTCAATGACCTGGCAGACGCACTGACTGCCCGCCGCGAGGTCGAGGACGTGATTGGCAAGTCTGGGGTCATCAATGAGGGCATGATTCGGGCTCGCGACAAGCAGGAGCGCATTGCCCTCGAGCGCGAAAACCAGAGGATCAAGTCCTACACTGACCTTGCCAATATTTCGACGACGGTCGACAAAATCATGATCCAAGTCGAAAACGGCATAGGACTGCTTGGAAAACTCATTGGAACACTGACCCCAATGGCTGACAAAGTTATCAATGCGGTCGACCGATTGCTCAAGTCGCCAATGGTCCGGGGAGTCAAAGGACTTTTCGGCGGAAAGGATGACTAAATGCTAGGCGGTATTGACCCCATTATCATTTTCCAATTTTCAAAGCTGGCCTCAGTGGCTGGCGAGACTATTTCCAAAATCCCGATCGTGTCGAAAATCCCGACGGTCATCGACCAACCGCCAATACCGATCTATTTGAGCGAGGAACTGACCGGCATCTACATCGACTCAGAGGACAAAAATGTCGACATCTCGACTGACACCGAAACCCTGACCGACGGCTCGAGCCCTGACGTCAATCAAAAGGGCATAGGCACAACGGTTTCGATCAACCTTTTGGCCAAAAAAGACTCGATCGGCATGGCGCTTTTGTCTGCCATGATCGACCTCGTCTACGAAAAAGTGACCTCAAAAGAGTACGCGATCACGTACCTGCATGGGGCCACGACGATTTTCAGAGGGGTCCTGCACTCGTTTTCAGTCAATCAAAGCGCAGACAATGACCTGCTGACGGTCAAAATTGAGCTTTCAAAAGGTTCGAAAAACCCCGCCAAACCGGCAGAGGTTCCAGTCGTGCCTAAAGTTACCGGAGCGGTGCCACTATGATTTTCAATTGGTACAAAATATTCAATCGAGTCGAATTTGAGGCGCTTGGCCTGGTTTCAAAGCCCTACGTTTTGGACCTCGAGGATCTGGGCGAAAAAACCTTTTTGGCCACAAAGGGGAACATTGTTTCAGTCGTCCACGAGGGCGTCATGCTAGGCCTTGGACTCCACGATCAAAACCCTTTCGTCATGGACGGTTTTGGCATCTTTGAGGACCCAGACACAAATGACGTCTTTTTCGGCTACCTCGTCGAGGAGGAAACCTAGATGCGGGTCCGTTGCCTACACGGGTTTTTTCTTTTTCAGGAGACGACTGCCGGCCAGGTTTCGGACTTTGCTAGCGCGACCGGCCTTAAGCTCGAACCGTTTGGCACTGACTACACGTTTGAGGCGCTGGCGCAGGCCCCAGGCTATTCAATTCAGGGAAAGCCACTACTAGGCCTCCCCGCCGTTGAGACCTACCAGGGACAGCCTTGGGAGGTTTTCGAGGCCAACGGTTTCGTTTTCGATTTCGACGCGGGGATCATGAAACCAATCGAAAGCGTGATTTTGCGCACATGGATCCGGCCAGCCGGCAATTATTTTGTGAGCCCTGGCCTCATCATGCCTGGCTCGATCACTGACCAAGGCAGAGTCAAAAGCTATGACGGCCGTTGGCTGCGCGGCCGCTGGGTCTATTCGGGGGTCGAGTATGTCTAAAGTTTTAGCCGCGACATGCAGCGCGGCGGGGGTCGTAACCGCTGACGGCGTTGTAGTTCCAGAGGCTGAGGTACTTTCGGAGGGGGCTCAGGCCAGTAGTGGCGTTTTGATCCTGGACAAAGGGCTCAAGACCTACGTTGCCTCGAGCGCCTCTGACGTCAAATCGACCCTTGAAAAAGTCAGCACTGCGCTAGACGACATTTCGACCGTGCTGACGACAATAGCAACCGCATTGACCTCGATCGGGGCAGGCATGACGGGCCCTACCACTGCCCCGCCTCCTACTTTACCGACCGACGTTTCAGAGATAGCGTCAAAGGCGAGCGCGATTGCAGCCTTGAAAATTGAGGTTGATACCCTGAAAGGTGCCCTAAAATGATCGACATAGTTAGCACCGAAAGCGGTCTGGACCTAGGCGTCTACGATACGCAAAACATGAAAGCCGCAAACGTCTTGAGCGTCCAGCTTGGCGCTTTGACCTATGCCCCAGCAATAGGCATAGACTTGACCTACTTTTTGTCAGAGGATTTCAGATTTCAAAACGATAGTTTCAAGGCGTACCTAGTCGAGGTTTTGGCAAATCAAGGGATCAACGTTTCGAGCGTGATTGAAACGGTCCAATCGCTCTACCATGGTTACACTTTCAATTTAAGCCCCGAGGAAACCTCGACGGGCCTCATAGCGAGGTAGGAAATGGCATACTCCCAGGAGTCCGGTTACATCCCAGCAAGCGTCGAGACGATCCTGCAAAGTTTGATGACTAACATCAATACGCAATTCGGGACGTCCTACACTTGGGAGACGTTTCAGGGGACCAATTTCTACAAATATTTCTATTCGCTCGCTCAAAAGTACCATGAAAACGAGGTCAAAACCGCTGAGATTTTCCTCAAGCTGCAGGGGTACTTTGCCGAAATCAACGCGATCATTTCCCGGCCGGTTGTAACCTCGCCAGGTATCATTGAAAAGCTGGCCGCTGAGGGCTATGTCGCAAGCGTCAAGCCTATGATCGACGGGGACGCCGGAAAATGTCATATCTGCATCGACGTCGACGACACTGACCCCGACTATGAGACTGAAATCAAGCCCGCGATCTGCGAGCTCATTTCCCAGATCGTCGTGGCGGGGGTCGTAACCCAAGGCGCAGAGTCTGAGACCATTGTATTGTCGAATGGCCAGTCATTCGATTTCAAGTTCGACCTCCCGACCCGCATCGGGGTCCGGCTGCGTTTGACGATCGCGGTTTCGGAAAACAATCAGGTTGTAATTGGCGACCCCGACGAAACGAAATTGCGCCTTTTGCAAAACATTGCTGCCCGATACGCACTTGGAAAAAACTTTGAGCCTCAACGCTATTTCAGCGTTCTGGACGCGCCTTGGGCTGGCTCAGTATTGCTCGAATGGAGCGATGACGACGGGGCAAATTGGCACGATGAGATTTTTGACGCTGAATACGACGAACTTTTTGACGTGGCCCTCGAGCGCGTGGAGCTAGTGGAGACCTAGGAAATGGCTGAATTTTTCAAGGGCGACGCCGTTGAGCAAAAATTTTTGGCCGTTGGCGAAAGCGTTTCGGACGCTCTGTCATCCGAAAAGTCGGACTTTTTCGATGAGGCTTTTGCTTGTTTTGCCTTAGGTGAGCTCCTCTACGACACTGGTCGAGCCCCTCTGGCCAACGCGATCCCTCGCGCCATTTTCAGGCAGGTTTTTTCTGCATTGTTTGACGCTTTCACTTTTGCCGGCAGCTTTGAAAGCTACCTGACAGTTTTCCGCGCCGTTTTTGGTGAGGAGGTCGAGGTAACTTTCACGGTTCCAGCGCCGGGCAAGCTCAATATTGATATTGTGGCCAGCGGCCTAGAGCTTTCAGAGTTCGTGGCCCGTTACATCGAGGACAATGCCTACATTTTGGACGAGATCATAGACGACGAGGGCGACAATATCGTTTTCCAGACCGTAAAAGGCCTAGAATCGCAGTATGAGCTCGAGCAAATGCTTTTCGAAATGGTCCCCGCTGGCGTCTACACTGAAATCAACCTGACAATCGGAGAATAAAACAATGGCTCAAAAGAAAATTACCGACCTGCAGTTACGTGATGACGTTACCGCTGGCGTCAATTTCCCGTCCGACGACGGGATCGCGTCCTATCGAGTAACGGCTCAGCAAGTCAAAGACTACATTTTGGCAGCCGGCAACGTAGTCAAAGCCACGCTCGCAACGGCAGTACAAAATGCACTGACCCCCGCCGGCGCAGTCCTTTCCTATGCTGGGTCTACTGCCCCCGCTGGGTTTTTGCATTGCGACGGTTCGGCAGTTTCCCGAACTACCTATGCAGACCTTTTCGCTGCGATTGGTGAGGCTCACGGCTCTGGCGACGGTTCGACGACGTTCAACCTACCAGACTATAGAGGCCGCTTTCTTCGAGGTTGGTCAAACGGTTCTGGGAATGACCCGGACAAATCGACCCGGACAGCAATGGCGACTGGCGGGGCGACTGGAGACAACGTCGGCTCGGTACAAGGGCACGCATTTCAGACGCACACCCATATTCAAAATTCTCACTATCACGACATAGGTGCTGCCAATGCCGGGGGGTCGATTGGATATGCACAATGGGCAAACACTGGTTTTTCAAATGGGAACGATGTTAACCCTACTTACAGTAGGACTAAGGGGGTTACAGCTACAAACCAAAATGCGGCGGCCTCGGGTGCCACTGCGCAGGCTTCGACAAATGAAACTCGTCCCGTGAACGCCTATGTGATGTTCATTATCAAGACCTAGGGAGGGCCTGGCATGGAAGCTCAGCTTGCGAGGGGTATCTTTGAGGCATTGAGTCAGGGCGACCTGTCAAAGGTCGCGGGCTACGCGGCAATTTTCTTTTTGGTCTGGTTCGAGGTTCGAGGCTTGAAAAAGGAGCTCAAAAATCTCAACGTGACCATAGGGAAATCGTTTGCAGATGGTGAAAAAAGGTTCGACGCTATTGAGCACCGAATCGAATTGATCGAAACAATACAAAGGGGAGACCATGGAAATATTGAAAAAGCAAATTTCGCCGGAGTCTGAGGCAGTCGTCGAAATCTCTGGCGGCAAAATCGTTTTATCAGCAAAGCTCGACACTGAGGGACTCGACGCTCAATTGGGAGTGTCAGTTTCGACTGAATATTTCCTCGATGAGCTGGCAAAGAAAATCCCGGGCACGATTGACGACGCTTTCCTCGCGGTCCTCAAGCAGGCCCTCAAGGCTTTGTGAGTCTAAAGGGAAAGTATGACTTCCCAGGCATCCGCCGCGCCGGGCAGCTAGCTTTTGCTGCAGCCCTCGCAACGGTGCCCTGGGGAGCATCCCTGCTAAAGGGTCCTTTCAAGCCGGTTGCAGAGTATGCGATCGGCTTTTTGACTGAATGGCTTGCGAACCGTGGCCTTTTGGTCATCAATATTGGCGCGATCTACCTCGACACAAAGTTCGATCAAGTCGCTTTCGATCGGGCCATGGACAAAGCTCTGGAAAAGGTCAAAGTCCCCGGGCTAACGGACGAACAGAAAAAGGCAATCGACCATGACGTCATCAAGGCTTTTCGCAATTTTGCTCGCGTCTCTAAGTCTGACAGCGTGCAGCACATTTCAAACGTCTGATTTTGGCCTTTTCGTCCAGCTCCCCGCCTCACGCGATTGCTTTGAGGTTCGAGTCATGTCTGGCAAGGAAAAAAGATACTCCCCGCCAGAGTGCGAACGTCTAGTGCAGCGGGGGGTTTTCATGACATCCGACTCATGGAAAATGCTCAAGCGAGACATCCAAAAAAATTGCCAATATGACCAATGCAAACAAATTTCAGGGGCAGCCGACGGCCTTTTTCTGGCAATCGACCGCGCTCTGCAAGCCGTACCTTGAGGGGGACACATGAGATCAATCGAACCGAAAATGATCGAATTTTTGGACCAACGCCTAGCCGAAAATGGCTTGGCTCAGCTCGCAATCAAAAATAAAGATGCTAGGGCCCTAATGATCGAGGCCGCAAAGGTCTGCGTCGGGATCCGGGAAAAGACAAACCGCAATGACGGGCCAATGGTCGAACTCATCCAAAAGACGATCGGCGGGGCTAACGGTGAGGCATGGTGCATGTCCTTTGTGCAGACTTGCGTCGCCTACGCTGAGGTCAAAACCGGTCAGCTTTCCGGCCTTTTCCCGACTGAGCATTGCATGACTGCATGGAAAAAAACCGACCCGAAATTGCGCGTGAAAAGGCATCCTCTCCCTGGCGCAATCGCTATCTGGAACCATTACTCTCTCGGGAAACCAACATCTGCAGGGCACACGGGGATTACTATCGGAGCTGACGAAAAGACTTTCAATGCCGTCGAGGGCAATACATCGTCGGGCCAAACGCCAACGGGCCAGATCGTCAGAGAGGGCGGCGGGGTCTACTATTGCGCCAGGTCCATGCAGGGCTTTCCAAAGATTTCCTCACACGCTAGCATGCGCCTCGTCGGGTTTTTAATACCTTTCGCGTGATCGAGCCAATGGATGCTCTAGAGCTCAGGGACCGTTATCGCCTTTCAAAGGGAGAGGCGGCGGTCCTTTTTTTGCTCATCCAAGGCAAGTCAAACCATGAGATCGCAGAGCGCCTCGACTCGACCGTCCAGGCGGTCAAAAATAAAGTCTATCACGCGTTTCAAAAGGCCGGTTTCACGACTAGAGCCGACGCGATCCTGAAATGCCAAAAGGTCGTGCAGCCCAAAACTGGCCTTGCAATTGGAAAAGGCAACCTGCCTCTAGATTGAGCAAACTTGGATTTCGATCAATGGCCCCAGTTTTCGGGGTCGGAACTCTTGCGAAACGTCCCATTGCCCTAAGACTTTCCAAGAGTCGCTTTCGAGCATGCCTGCGCTGACCAGAGCGTCTACAACGGGTTTCATGGACCCGACCAGGCCGTCATAGTCCAGGGTACGCCAAAAGTGCCTCACGATGCGAATACGCGCTTTTGGGAGGGGTTTTTCTGGCAGCCTGCCAAGGCAAAGCTCAGCAATCATTTTGTCGAATTGCTTTCCCTCCCTACGCTGCACCGTCCAATGCGCTCGCAAGGATTTGTTTGTCGATCGGGGCAAGCAGTGGAGCGTTAGGTCAATTTGGTACATTTGGAAAATGTGTCTTGATCTAGGTCAAAAATTCAATCTATTTTCGCCACGTCCGTGTGAGGGGTCTGAGTCGAGCCCATTGCCAAAGCGAAACACGGGCATGCGATGGCAACCAAATCGACTTGGGTGAGCTCACGTCTAACGGGGATTTCAAACTCAAAAGACATCATATGAGCAAACGACAGACCGGGCCTTAAGGCGTGTGAGGAGTACACGCGGAACAGCATCCACTGGGGAGCCCGCGAGGAAGTACCTGCTAAGTAACTGCAGGGCCAGAGATCAACCGAAAGGCTGACCTCTTTGGGCAAGCTACGTCTTCATGGATTTCAAACTCGAAAAACACATATCCAAAAAAAAAGATTGATCCAGTAGGAAAATTTGATAGACCGAACTCACGAAATCCCGCGACCCGGGAACCTGAAAGCTCCGGTTATACCTTTCAGGTTCTCGGTGAGCACCCTACCTCTTGACAGCCTAACCTCTAGGCTTTATTTGTCAGACTCTCAAACGAGAGGGGATTTCATGTTAGAATCATCTAACGAAACTAGACCTAAACGATCACAAAGCATCGACAAACTTGCGACCGCCCTAGCTAAAGCTCAAGGTCAGATGCTCAACGCTGACAAAGACGCCAAGGGCACTTATGGAAAGTATGCGACTCTAGCTGCGACTTGGGACGCTATCCGCAAACCTCTCTCAGACAATGAGATTGCGGTCTATCAGCGCATTATGCCGATCGCTGGAAATCCAACCCTTTGCACAATGCTAATTCACTCGTCGGGCGAGTTTATGGACGATTGCGAGCTTGAGCTCAGGTTCGACAATAGCAATCGCATGACAGCAATGCAGGCCATGGGGTCAGCCGTTACCTATGCCCGCCGCTATTGCTTGCAGGCAGTTACTGGCGTTGCCCCTGCCGACGATGACGACGGGGTGGCGGCGGGGAGCCCAAAGGTTGAGCCCAAAAAGGTTCAAAAGCCTGCCCCTGCTAACGTCAAAGCGTTACCTCAGCCAAAGCCCAATTTCGTGCCTGCCTCGTTTGAGGACCTAAACGATTTGAGCGCAATTCTCGCTAGCCGTGAAATTGGTTTCGAGGTCGTCCAGGCTGCCGTCAAAACCGCCTACAATTTCACTCTAAAAAAGGACGATCCTGAAATCCCGAAAACGATAGTCGATGAGGTCAGAGAGTACCTCTACAGTGCAGACGCGACTGGCGGGGGTCTTGAGGCATGGGCAAAAGAAAAGGCTGCCAAACGCGCTCAGCCTCGCTCTATCAGGACGCCGGTCGATCCTGGCGACTATGTGCTAGAGATTGGCGCAGCTGCCGGCAAACGCCTAGCAGAGCTCGACAGTGAGACTCTGACGAAAATTGTCTCATGGAGCGACGGGGAGCTGAAAAAGACTCCCCCGCCGCAGGGGCTTGCTGTCATTATGGACACGAACCTCAAGGTCAAAGCGTTTTTGAAATCGAAAGCAACCGAAACCAAATAGGCATGGGGGCCTACCCCGGGGAGTATCTTTTCGCGATTGACGATCCCATAGCGTTAGTGTGAGCCTAACGCCAAACCAAAGAGGGGGTTTCTATGGCGTCATCTTTTCAAAAGATAGCATCGACAGTCGCACTAATGGAGCGAGGAAAATCGCAGGCCACAATCGGGGACATTCGGGAAATCCTGAAATGCTTGGTCATCATTGAGGCCGCTAGCCGCGTTGAAAAAACGCTCAAATCAAAAACCGATTTCACGCTCGAGGGAGGGATCGTTTCGGATATGCTCGACCGAAAAGCGTCAGTCATCGCTCAACGTGAAATCAGAAAAGCGCGGAAAAAAAAGCCATGACATACGATGACCCAAACGACCCTTTTGATGACATTTTTGAGGCGCTCAAAGTGATTTGCATTTTGCTTGGCCTTTCCGTTTCAACTATGTTTGTCATCCGACTTTTCGTCGACCTATAGGTATTCCACGTGGAACATGAGCTCAAAATTTGGCCGAAATACTATTGCCGCGTTGCCGATGGTTCGAAAACGTTTGAGGTTCGGGAAAATGACCGGGGCTTTCAGCCTGGCGACATCGTCATTTTGAGGGAGTTCGACCCCGAACCGATCAACCCGACTTCCATTAGTCCCAAAGGCTACACTGGCAGCCCAGACCTCAAATTCAAGGTCGGCTATGTGCTAGTTTTGACCTCTACTCAGGTCGTCTTTTCGCTATTGCCAATCAAAGAGGCTCCAAAAAAAGCTGCAAAGCGTTGAAACCCAGATAGAGTCAAACCATGGGCAAACGAGGGCCAAAGCCACTGACGATCAATTGGGATGAGTTTGACAAACTGGTCTCATATCAGTGCACACAAAGGGAAATTGCTGACTTTTTCGGCGTTTCGGTAGACCTCCTCGAGGACGTTTGTTTGCGCGAGCGTGGCGAAAAACTGGCGGACATATGGGCCAAAAGACGTTCCTTTGGCAAGGTTAGGCTACGCAAGGCCCAATTCGACATGGTCGAACGGGGAGGCGCTGGCGCTGCCACAATGGCAATTTATTTGGACAAAAAGATTTTCCCCGAGGAGCGTTTCGACGTTCCCCCGCCACTGCCTCCATTGGCTCAAAGCACCCTAGCCGTTGGCCTTGGGAAAAAGACTTTCGCAGAGTTTTGCGTCGAGGCCCGTTACCCTGCCCCGTTCCCAATGCAGGAAAAAATGCGGGCTTTTGGCTTTGACGAGACCGATCCCCGCCTACTGCTTGGGGCCAGGGGGTACGGAAAAACCGACTATGTAACTATTTTGGGCACTGCCTACGATGTTTATTTGCACGGGATCGAGTCGACCAACCTCATCATTTCCAAGTCAAAGACGCGTAACACGGCCATGCTCGCAGAGATCGCGTCAGCCCTGAAATCAAATGGCGTCGAGCTTGAAAAGGAAAACTCTAGCTGCCTACGCATTGCCGGCCTGGTCGGCAAGGATCACTCAGTCGAGGCTATCACTATCAAGACTAGCATGCGGGGACGACATCCCCGCCGCGTTATCATGGATGACCCCGTTACTGAGGAGGACGTCTCAGAGGCCATGCGAAAGCTGGTCAAAGCAAAGTACAATGAAATCATGAAACTATGCGCGAACGTCGTAGTCATTGGCCAGCCAGCTCATCAATTCGACCTCTACCAGGAACTCAGACCAATCCTCAAAAAAATGGAGCTCACGCACGGGGCTATCCCAGAGCTAGACCATGACCTCGATGCGCAGCGACTGGCGGGGGTAGACGAAAAGTCGATCCAAGCCAGCTATTTCCTGAAAATTATCAATGACGGCACAACCCCTTTTCAAAACGTCAAATTTTTGGACGCTTTCCCAGCGGGCGACTCGGTTGCGTTTATCGACCCGTCCGACGGCGGGGACTACACTGCCGTTTCGATCGTCAAGGCCTACATGGACGGCGTCGCAGTCCAGGGCCACGCTTGGAAAAAGGCTTGGTATCATACCCTTGACGACCTGGTTCCGATCCTCCAAAAGCGAGGCGTTCGTCGAGTCTGCTTTGAAACGAACTCAACCGGCAAGCAACCGATTGGCCAGCTCCAAACGTTGCTTGGCCCGCTTGGCATTGGCGTCGTCGGCAAGGCATCGGACACTAATAAACACTCTTGCATTATGTCAGCGGGGTCCTATGCTCACCTGATACACTTGAGCCGCGAAAGCGATCGGGTTTTTATTGACCAGGTCGTCCAGTACGAGGCGAAAGCAAAGCACGATGACTGCCCGGACTCTCTCGCGCGTTGTTTGGAATGGCTTGGATTGATACGAGGCAAAAAATAGGAGGCCCCTTTGAGTTTGGCTACAATGTTTTCATTTCTGGGATCGAGCGCCGCTGACACCGAACTCCCTGACATTTTCCCGATGCCGGTCGCCCAAGGCCTATTTGTGCAGACCGACGTCAAGCACATATACAGCCGAATTTTGATCGACGTCCTTGAGCGAACTCAAGGGATCCCAGACGAAATGCAAGCCCTGCTTTGGGACAATTGCCTGGCTTCTGAGTCATCCGA
>ENA-UOUJ01000777-UOUJ01000777.1-activated-sludge-metagenome-genome-assembly--contig:-NODE-777-length-19149-cov-7.908767_pt1 | contig 19149 bp, 20 predicted proteins | sample MGYA00249839_ERZ747224 | MGnify/ENA primary metagenome ERZ747224 (study PRJEB28782, sample SAMN03220277) | activated sludge metagenome | biome: wastewater; feature: sewage sludge; material...
GCGCCCGCTTCGGCTTCCGCTGGGAGGACCAGTTCAACCTCGGCCTCGATCCCGATACGGCCCGCGCCTTCCACGACGAGACGCTGCCGAAGGAAGCCCACAAGGTGGCGCACTTCTGCTCGATGTGCGGGCCGAAGTTCTGTTCGATGGAGATCACCCGCGAGGTCCGCGACTACGCCGCCCGCCTGAACGAGCGCCAGGATGGCATGGCTGAAATGAGCGAGAAATTCCGCGACCTCGGCAGCGAGGTCTACGTCCGCACGGACAAACGACCGACGCCCGGGTAACCGTCTCTGCGTACGAAGCGGTAACGAAAACAGGAAAAAGGACGCTCCAGGGCGGAACTGTGCGGTCGAATCCAGTGTAGGATTGCTGATCTTCAGCCGAAGCACTCTCTCGCAATCCAACACGAGGGCTGAGCCGATGACCGCAATCCGAACCGCCGCCGCCCTGGGGCTTCTGGCCCCCGCGATGCTCGCCTCCGTGCCGGTGGCCGCTCCCGCCGCCGATCCTGCCGTGTCCAAGGAAGTCATTGCCGTCCAGCTCCGCAAGCAGGGCTTCGAATGCAAGAACCCTGAGAGCGCGGAGCGGGACAAGAGCGAGAGCAAGCCCGACGAAACCGTCTGGCTGCTCACCTGCGAAGGCGCGCGCTACAAGGTGCAGCTCATCCCCAAGATGGCCGCCAAGGTCGAGCGCTTGCCCGAAGAAAAGCCGGCCGCCGAACCCGCGCAAACGGCTCCCGAAAGCGCGACGCCGTAGCCCGTTCGCAAACTCAATCGACCGCAGCCGAGAGGCACGCTAACCTCCCCTCCGTCAACGGAGGGGGAGATCCATGCGCCTAAAGGGCTATCAGATCGGCGAACTCGTCGGCATCGCGTTCCTGCTCGCGTCCACCGCGACGCAGCTTTTCTACGTCGAACCCTTGAAGCGCGAGATCGAATGGCGCCTCGTCGCGTTCAACAACCAGCAGCAGTCGCAGATCCAGCTCAAGGCGCTTTACGACAATCAGGTGACGCTGCTTCAGCAGTTGAACGCCCCGGCCGAACGGATCGCCGAAGCCGAGCGGAAGCGCGACGATATTCTCGGCGCCTATAAGAACTCCGACGCTGACGTCGCCGAACTGGTGATCGGGCACCAGGAGATCGAAGGCTACCTACAGATCGTCGTCATCGTCCTGTTCGCGATCGGCTCACTTCTCGCCGGCATCGGCCGCGTCCTCGAAATGCACACCGCCCGCCGCGCCGCGGGAAGCGAGGCTTAGCCAAACGCCGCACCCGCCGCCCTGAAACCGCGTCTTCACCGGACGTTGGGTCCAAAATGAAGAGAGGCTGGGCGATGGCTATTCCTGAGATCGAGCCTGCAACGGTCACGCCCCGGCCCAGCCTCTGAGGAACTTTCAGAGCCGGAACGAGCTACCGGTCTATCCGTTGCACGGCGACCCAGACCGACACGCCCCCCGCCGTACTCGGGAGCGTATGAACCCGTACGACCTTGAGACGGTCCCCCACGTCAACCACGCCAATTTCTTCGCCTCGTCCCCCGGGCTGCTGAGGATGATGGGCGCGGAGGTAATTACCGGGCTCGAGCGTCGGCGTTACGATCGAGCCGACCAGATCTTCCGGCCGTGCGGTTGCGGGAAATGACAACAAGCGGCTTGTCCACCGCGCTCCGTCGTGGACGCCGGCAGCTGTCCAACCATCGGGGACAACGGCGGGCGAACCTGCGTCCTCAGAAACTTCGGGCTCGGATGCGACGGGCGCATTCACCGCAGATGCCGGGCTCGGGGGATTCTTCGCAGCCAGTCTGCAGTCCCAGAACCTGAAAATGGTATCGCAGTGCCTGTGGTACTCGACCGCCAAAAGCGAAGCCAGCATGGCTCCGAGAATACCGATCACGAACCCGACGGCCCTGAAGGACATGGTTCTGAACATCGCCAAGCGCCCCGCCCGAAACACCGCTCACGAACTATTCGAGCCTACTTCGGAACGCACAAGCACGTCCAGCATATCAGGGTACGTCCAGCATCTCGGGGAGATCGGCATCAGTCCAACGCAGCCTGATCCTTCGCCTTTGCAATTTCCGCCTCGACTGCACGGATCACCTTCTCGGACTCCGGCGTCGTCTGGGAGAAGAAGCTCGTCACCAGCTCGCCGTCGCGGCCGACCAGATACTTGTGGAAGTTCCACTTCGGAGCGTTGAGCCAGCCCAGCTCCTCGCGCGCCCACGCATAGAACGGGTGTGCACCGCCTCCCGTGACCTCGACCTTGTCCGTCATCGGGAACGTGATGCCGAACGTCGTCTCGCAGAAGTCCTTGATCTCGCCCGCCGCCTTCGGCTCCTGCGAGCCGAAATCGTTCGACGGCACGCCGACGACCTTGAAGCCCTGCGCTTCGTATTTTTCGTGCAGCGCCTGCAACCCCGAATACTGCTTCGTAAATCCGCACATCGAAGCGGTGTTCACGACCAGCAGAACCTGCCCCCGATAGTCCGCCAGCGGCATCGGCTTGCCGTCGATGGACGTAAATTCGAAATCCCACGCGGTCTTCGATGCTGCCTCATCGGCAGGCGCAGCCCCGGCAGCGAGCCCGAACGGTGCGGCAATGAGCGCGGCAAAGGTTGCGAGCTTCTTCATGTGCTGATCGCTCCTTCGGATTGGATCGCAGGCTGCCTTGCAATGTAGGCCCTCCGGCGCGTACCCGAAACCCCCGCCTTGCATCCGGCGCGCGGGCACCCCAAATGCGGCCCAGCGCGTCCTCAGCGTCAAATCCCACCAACACACCGGAAAATTCCCATGTCTTCTAAGCCCATGTCTTCTCGAAACACCACGCCTGCCGCCGCCGACACGGATCTCTTCGATTCCGTCGCGCTTGGCCCCTTAACGCTCGCGAACCGCATCGTCATGGCCCCGCTGACCCGCTCGCGCGCCGACGAGAACGGCGTCCCCGGCGAGCTGCAAGCGACCTACTACGCCCAGCGCGCCAGCGCCGGTCTCCTCATCGCGGAGGCGACCAACATCTCGCCCACCGCCAAGGGCTATGTGCTGACACCGGGCATCTGGACGGCCGAGCAGGCCGAGGGATGGAAGCTCACGACCAAGGCCGTGCACGACAAGGGCGGACACATCTTCCTCCAGCTCTGGCATGTCGGCCGCATTTCGCATCCCGACATACAGCCGGACGGCGCACTCCCCGTCGCGCCGAGCGCGGTGCGCCCCGAAGGTGAGGCCTTCACCAACGAAGGCTTCAAGCCGCTGGTAACGCCGCGCGCGCTGGAAACGGATGAAATCCCCGGCATCGTCGCCGACTACGCTCACGCAGCCAAACTCGCGAAAGAGGCCGGTTTCGACGGCGTCGAGGTCCACGCCGCCAACGGCTATCTCCTGCAGCAATTCCTCGCCGACAAGTCCAACAAGCGCACCGACCGCTACGGCGGCTCCATCGAGAACCGCACACGTATCGTGATCGAGGTCGTGGATGCCGTCACCAAGGTCTGGGGCGGAGACCGCGTCGGTATCCGTCTGTCGCCGCTCACCACCTTCGGCGACATCGGCGATTCCAATCCCGAGCCGGTCTACACGTCGCTCATCGACCAGCTCAATCCGTTCGGCCTCGCTTACATCCACGTGATCGAAGGCAACACCGGCGGCACGCGCACGCCCGAGGGCGGCTTCGACTTGCAGAAGCTCCGCCGCGCGTTCAACGGCGCCTATATCGCCAACAACGGCTACGACCTCGATCTCGCGCTTCAAGCACGCCGCGAGAACCTGGCAGACCTCATCTGCTTCGGCCGCCCCTTCATCGCCAACCCCGATCTTGTCGAGCGTCTTCGCGCCGGCGCGCCGCTGGCCGAGGGCGATCAGGCCACGTTCTACGGCGGAGACGCAGGCGGCTACATCGATTACCCGCGGTGGGACGGGGCCGTCACCGCGGCGTGAATCCGGCTCGCCAAGCGGTTGCAGAAGCTATCCAAAACGTAACTTTGCATTTTCGGCGAAGCATGGCAGGCTTCCCGCATCGTTCAACAACTGGAAGGAGGTGATCCGATGTCGAGTGGGATCTTGAGGACGGCGATGTCGCGGTCACTTGGGTCGAAGCCGGATCTGCCTCTGGGCGCCGCTTAAGCTCGAGCGACAAGCGGCTCCGGCGCCACAATCGCCGGCAAACGCCGCCGAAATCTCACGGGGGGCTGCCTTAGGCAGCCCCTTTTGATTTGCATTCCCTTTTGATTTTTAGGGCCTGCGCCCGAAGCATCATTTCAAGACGTCGATGAAAGCCCGGAACGTTTCCGCGCCCCGGCGGAAGACGAGTTCGGCCTGGCCGGTCTTCACCCCGCGGATTGCAAACCTCTGCGATCCGCCTGCCCCGGCATCCTTCTCGACGGACACGAGCCCGGCCTTCCGGCTCTTGCCCGTGTCGAGCGTCCAGCCGCCGCCGTCGAGGACCAGTTCCACCGTCTCGCCCACATGCACCACCGTGCCGTCTCCCGCCCGGCTCGGAGCCGCGAGCGCGAACATGAGCGCAACCACGATCAGCCAAACGACGAAGAAGGACCGAAAGCCGAAAACCGTCGAGGCCATGGCCTCTGAACTCCAAAACCGTCCGCACGAACGCGGGCACAAGTGTCGTCGCATGAGAGAGCGCGGGCGTACAATGCATCCAGGCGCAACGGCCGGAAACGGCAGATATCCGCCGCTTGCGCCTTATTCGGACGCGCCGATCACCTCGACCAGAAATTCGCGCGTCTTGCTCGGCGTCTCGTCGCCCGATCTCACGTAATAGAAGACGAGCATGGCCTCACCGGCCGAAACGCCGGTCACCTGAAACCGTTGCTTGGCGGGCGCCCCGAGCACGGGCCGCTTGCCGGGCTCCGCCTTCGCCGACGCAAAGCCCGCATCTTCCACGGTCACGATTTCGGTGTTCTCGCTCGCCGCCACATCGAGCACCCAGCGGTATCCGGTCGAGGGATTTCCGTCGAGTTCGAGCGTCGTCGTCGCGCCGACGGCAACCTGCGGATTTTCGTCGTTCGCCGCATAAGCCGCGAGACCCGACGCCACGGCCACGGCAGCAATCGCCGCGAAAATGCTCAGCCGTCCATTTCGGGTAACGCGAGTGCTGAACATGGTGCCTCCAGCCAAGCGCAAAAACACGGCAGTCCGTCGACTGCATATCGCACGCCCGCGAACACGCGTCCATCGGATAAGCGGCAAGGCTCGGCACTGCCAACCGCGCGGTACTGAACACCAAGCAATAGCGCGTGAAACCGCCCGCGCCGTGGCCACGCCGCGACAGGGCTCCTGTCATAAACCGATTAACGACAAATTTCCTCTCCGTAGCCGTAATTGGATTCATAGTGCTAACCCAGTGCCTGCGTATCAGGGGAGATTTAGCGTGTTCAGTCGCGGCTCAAATTCGGAACTGCCGAAGCCACCGTTGCCACCCACCTCAACGGAGTTGTCGCCGCCGACACCCCCGGCCGTCCCGAACGGCAACGGACGGGCCTCGCCCTTCGGTCCTGCCGTCACCATGGGCCAATCGGTAATCGGAACCGACCTCGCCATTCTCGGCCAGAAGATCATCATCGTCTCGCAGAACAAGCTGCAGATCGACGGCGACGTGCGCGGCGACGTGAACGGCAAGGAAGTCGTGATCGGCGAGGAAGGCTCGATCGTCGGCACCGTTTCCGCTGACGCCATCGAAGTTCGCGGCGGCGTCCGCGGCGCCATCCGCGCCCGCAACGTCATTCTTCATCCCACCGCCCAGGTCGAAGGCGACATCTTCCACCAGTCGCTCGCCATCTCCGAAGGCGCCATGTTCGACGGCCGCGTCCGCCGCGCCCGGGATGTCTCGGAGGTCACCCCCAATCTGGACGTCGAGAGCTACGCTAGCGCGAACGAGCAGACGTCCGGCTGATCCGACGTCCCTTTCGGAAAACGCAATCGCGCGCGGAGACCGTCTCCGCGCGCGATTGCGTTTCGGGCATGCCCAGGCAGGATCAGAAGCGCCGCCGCCCCATGCTGTTCGCGTCGATACAGGCAAGCTGGATGCGGATGTCGCGCCCCACGAAGCGGCAGACATCGCGCTTTACATGTGGATTATTCCGGACGGCCGAGCCGGACACCTTCATGCCGTGCTCGCGCGCGACCTGCGCCACAAGCTCGTCCTGGCAATAGGGCGTTGCTAGGGGCGACCCCTGCACGATCTGGTTGCCGTTCACGCATTTGATGCGCGCGTCCGCCGGCGAGACCCAAAGGGACGCGATCAGCACCCCCGCAAGCGCTGCCCAGACCCCGCGGCCGTCGCCGGAAAGCTCATATGTCATGGCACGTCCTCCTGGAGGCGTTCTCCCGCGCGGGCGCGCGCCGCCTTCCAGAAAGCTAAGCACCCCATCCGGCCGTTCAAGGCGAAAGCCCCAAGCCGCGCGAACGTGGTGAACTCCTCAGGAGATCAGCGACCATCCGAGGCTGAGGGTCGCACAAACGGCGAGCGTCTCGATGAGACCGCGCCCCCGGCCGATCAGCAGCACCGCAGCGAGCGCACACAGCACCGCCGGCACGACGTTCACGGAAGCCGGATCGGGAAGCCCGACCGACAGCGGCCCCGCTTCCACGCGGTCCACCCGTGAAAAAAGCACATGAATGGCGAACCAGACCGCCAGGTTGAAGATCACGCCGACCACGGCCGCGGTCACGGCCCTGAGCCCGCCCGCAAGGCGTGGCTCGTGCGTGATCCGCTCGATGTAGGGCGCGCCTGCAAAGATCCAAAGGAAGCACGGCACGAACGTGGCCCAGAGCGCGACCGCCGCTCCCAAAAATCCCATCAGCATCGGCGGCCCGCCGCCATGGCGCCACGCCGCGAGCAGCCCGACGAATTCGCCCACGAGAATGAGCGGCCCCGGCGTCGTCTCCGCAAGCCCCAGCGCATTGAGCATCTCGCCCGCCGTCAGCCAGCCGTAGCCGTCGACGATCTGCTGCGACAGGAACGTGAGAACGGCGTAGGCGCCGCCGAACGTCACCACCGCAAGTTTGGAATAAAGCCACGCCAGCGTGGTCAGCACGTGCGTCGGGCCGAAAACGAGCGCAACCCCGGCAAGCGGCACGATCCAGATCGCGAGCCAGATCGCGACCGTCCGAAGCGTGCGCGAGAATGGCACCGGAGGAGGCGCCGCCGCGAGCGCATCGCCCTCCGTTCTGTCCGCCGTCACGAACCCGATCAGAAAGGCCCCCGCCACGATGAGCGGAAAAGGCACGCCGAACAGAAACAGGCCGACGAAGGCCGCGCCCGCGAGACACCAGTCGAGCGTACCGACGAGCGAGCGGCGCACCACGCGGGCCAGCGCCTGCACGACGATCGCCAGCACGGCAGCCTTGATGCCGAGAAAGAGCGCCTCGACCGCCGGCACCTGGCCGAACGCCGCATAGGCGAAACCCAGCACCAGGATGAGCAGCGCGCCCGGCAGCACGAACAGCAGGCCCGCGGCAAGGCCGCCGAGCACGCCGCGCAGGCGCCACCCGGCATAAGTGGCGAGTTGCATCGCCTCGGGGCCCGGCAGCAGCATGCAGAAGTTCAACGCGGCGAGATAGCTCTTCTCGTCGAGCCAGCCCCTCGCCTCGACAAGCTCGCGATGCATCAGCGCGATCTGCCCGGCGGGCCCGCCGAACGACAGCCAGCCAATGCGGTGAAAGACACGGATCACCTCGCCCATCGACGGGCGAGCCGGGATCGACGTGCCGCAGGTCATGCAAAGCTCCCCGAAGAAAAGACCGCCCGAGAATGCCGCTTCGCATTGCGGGGACGCATCCAATATCGCACGCGCATGCGTCGGACGCGCGAAACGGCACGCCATATTGCGCCGCTTCGCGAACACATATTCGCCACATTATTCATAGGGTTGCAGCATGATCGTTAGTTACCATGTTGTGCGGCGTGCCGTCGCACATGGCATCGGTTTGAGAAAAAACGGAAGCGAAATCAACACGCGCAAAAAAGCCTCCGAACACCGTTCATCAAATAGCGTTGATTCTGCCCAAATCGGCTGGTCAGGTGCCGCCACCAGAACGGGGGGCCGCTAGGGGTCTTCCGGATTTACGCGGAGACAGGACAGGTTCTGGAATTGCGCTGAGGCTCGTTTTCTACAACGGAAGCTCGCGAACACGTTCGACCTGAGGCACCGGCCATGCCGGCCCAAGCAGCGTCTCAACGGACCTGCCTTCGAACACGAGCAACATTCCACTTGAGCCGCGGCACTGTCGCCCGAGGGATATGGAGATATCGAAGATGCGTATTCTTGCACTTGCCGCGTTGGCGGCTCTCACGCTCGGCGTGATGGACGTTCGCTCGGCCGACGCGCACCGCGCGAAGGAAGCAAAGCAGACCAGCAGCCACTACAAGGCCCACAAGAAGGCCGAGCGCCGGGCCAAGGCCGAGCGCCGCGCCGCGAAGCGCGCTGCTCGTCACCACCATCACGCCACGTCGCACCGCGCGACGAAGCACACCGCCACGACCACCCGTCGCGCAGCCAAGCGCCCGGCCGTCAAGCGTCGCGCCAAGACGTCCGGCACCGTGAGCTCCGGCGGCGGCTCGCACGGCATCGCCTCCTACTACTGGCAGCCCCAGCGCGTGGCCTCGGGCGGTTACTTCAACCCCAACGCCCTCACCGCCGCTCACCGCTCGCTGCCTTTCGGCACAAAGGTGCGCGTCACCAACAAGCGGAACGGCAAGTCGGTCGTCGTCACGATCAATGACCGTGGCCCGTTCATCAAGGGTCGCATCATCGACCTTTCGAAGCGCGCCGCCGGCGTGATCGGCATGCAGGGCGCCGGCCTTGCGCCTGTCTCCGTCGAGGTCGTCGGCCGCGGCTAAGCCCAAGCCACGATCGCAGACTTGAAGACCAAGCGGGCCGCATTCGTGCGGCTCGCTTTTTTTGCAACCGGGCGAAATCAGGCCGCCCGATGCGCCGCTTAACGACGCCGTGCTCTTCCCTCTTGGGACGACGGAAAAATTCGATATATTGCAGAAAGTTGTTATCCCGCACCAAGGGCCGCCTGCCGCCATGAAACGGACGACCAGCACGAAAGAGCGGGACGCCGCCGTCCAGCTCATGCGCACCGCCATGGTCGAGAAGAAGCTGACCCAGGCCGAGCTGGCCGACGCCGCCGACTGCCACGAAAAGACCATCCAGAACCTGCTGCACGGCAAGCCCGTCCGCGAGCAGACGCTGTTCGACGTGGCGATGGTGCTCGGCCTCGATTACCAGCGGCTCAAGGAAAGCTGGTTCGGCACCATGCAGACCGCCCATCCGATGGATCTCCGCGGCGAAGGCGGTGTCGTCGCGCCCGTTTACATGGGCGCCTACACGCGCGCCGCCGTCGACCACTACATCGGCAGCTTCCTCACCGTGCGCCCCTCGTTCACGAAGCCCGACGTCATCGTCGCCTACCGCACGGACATCGTCTGGGATCCGGAATGGCCGAGCCTTCTGTTCGAGGAGCGCGAGCGCCCCGACGCGCCCTTCAGCCACCGCGGCCGCATCTACGTGCCGGCATCCTCCATGTACGTTCACCTCGTGTCGCTGACCAAAGGCGCCATGCGCATGGTCCTCGTCTCGCAGCTCGACCAGATGGGCGAGATGCGCGGCCTCATCACCACGCTCAACAAGCAGCGCGCGATGTACGTGCCGGTTTCATCTCCTATCGTTTACGTCAAGCGCCAGGAGTTCAAATCCACCGCGCTCGGCGAGCTGACGCCGAAAAGCGCGGGCTACGATCAGCTCAAGGCGCTGCTCGAAACGTCGCTGGAAGAAGGCTACGCCCGCCTCGTCGGCCCTTAGCGGCGCCCCCACCGATGTCATCCCGGAAAGGCGAAGGCGAAGGCGATAAGCCGAAGCCTTATCCGGGACCCAGCACAAGACTCGTCGAAGACGCAATATTTTGCGACAGGAGTTTTTCCTGGGTCCCGGCTCTGCGCTCGGCATTCGCCTCGCTTGGCCGGGATGACAATGTGGTTGGATAAGCTCACCTCACGCCCGCTTCGACGAGACCGCCTCCGCATCGCGTGCATCCGCAGCGTCCTCCTCGCCATCGGGCACCCCGTTCGCAAGAAAGCGCTCCGTGAAATCGACCGTCTCGCGCCGCCCAACGTGCTGGAGGTTCTGCGCCAGCCACTTGTGCGTCTGCGTGCGCCCGGCCGAATGAAGATACGTGAGGAGCCCGAGATCCGGCTTCAGCTTGCTGTCGTCGGAGAGCGACGACGTATACCGCCCTGCCTCGATCATGTGAAAGCGATGCTGCGCGAGCGCGCCATGCGCCCCGCGCCCCCGGCCGCCGAAGCGGCGCGTGCCGACCGCCTCGCGCACCGCGAGGATCATCTCCACGTCCCGCAACAGCGGCGCATTGAACGTCAGGCGGTTGACGGCCCCCGCAATCTCACGCGCGCCCTTCGGCAATTCGCGCCGCACGAGCGGGTTGATCTGCACGATCAGCGTGTCCTTGACGGGGCTTTCCGAACCGACCGTGATCAGATCCGGGTTCTTCGAAAACCCGCCGTCCCAATACCCCGCGCCGTCGATCTCGACCGTCCGGTGCAGCGTCGGCAGACACGCCGAGGCGAGCACCGTGTCGAGCGAAATCTCGTCACGGCGAAACAGCCGCGCCCGCCCGGTCGCCACTTCCGTCGCCGCGATGATGAGCTCCACCGGCGCCTTCTCGCGCACGCTCTCGAAGTCGATCGTATCGGCCAACAGCGTCCGTAACGGATCGAAGCCGAGTGGGTTGAACTCGTACGGCGAAAGCAGGCTCGTCATCTGCGCCAGCGTCGTGACGTTGGTGAGCCCGAACAGAAACGGATTGAGCCGCAGAAGATCCGGCACGCCGGCCTTGTGCACGCCTTCCCACACCTCGCGCAGCTTCGCGTGTGCGCCCTCTCGCCCACCCTGCGCAAGCCCAGCAGCCAGCGCCACCGCGTTCACCGCGCCCGCACTGGTGCCGGAAATCCAGCCGAACGAAAGGCTCTCTTCTTCGAGCAGGCGGTCGAGCACGCCCCACGTGAAGGCCCCGTGAGCGCCGCCACCTTGCAAGGCCAGGTTGATCTTGAGCTGGCGTCTGAAGCGCAAAACGTCGGATTCCTGCTGGCTGCGGCCAAGAGCCGGAGACTAGGTCATGTCGGAGACATGCTTCCAGCATGACACGAAAGTCCTCGCGTCAATGCCCATCCATTTATGAGTACGCAGCCTAGCACGAAGCCCCGCTCCGTCTGCGCCTCAATCGGCCGCATTGCGCGTCACCGGCACGTCACATGACAAAAGCGAAGCGGCAGATCGACGGCCGCAACGTCACGTGAGTGTCACGCCCCGGGTGCCACGAGGTCACGCCGATCGAGCGTCACGATCTCGCCATCTGGCGCGGCGAGCCCCCGCGTCTCGCAATGAATGTGTGCAATGCCGCCCTCGCGGCGCAGGCGGATGAGGTGATAGCGCGCGAGCGGCTCGCCCTTGTGCGCATGCGCCGCCGACGCCGACGCGATCCCGAGCACCGGAACGCCGCGCCCCGCATGCGTGCGCCCACCACCCTTCGTCCAAGCGAGCATGTCGCGATGGTTGTGCCCGTGCAGAACGAGCTCAGCACCCGCCCGTTCGATCACACCCGCGAACGCCGCCGCGTCTGCGAGCCCGCGCCGCGGCGGCGCCTGGCCCGGCAAGGGCGGATGGTGGATCAGCACGACGCGGATCAGCCCGGCGTCTCCGAGCCGCGCAAGTGCGGCTTCGAGCTGCACGAGCTGCGCCTCGCCGAGACGCCCCGCGGCGACGAACGGCGGCGTCGGCACGGCCGAGTTCAATCCGATCAGCGCGACGTCACCCTTGATCCGGACGTATGGAAAGCGCACCGGCTCTCCCTCGCGCCACGCCTCGCTGTTCTGCATGTAGGGCGCCCAGGTTTCGAGACACGACGCGCCCCCGAGCCGGCCGGTGTAAATGTCGTGGTTGCCGGGCACGACCGATACGCGCTCCGGATCGCCGAGCGCCTGGAGCCACGCATAAGCACCCGCATATTCTCCAGGCAGCCCCAGGTTCGCGAGATCTCCCGTCACCGCGATGTGATCGGGCGCCTGGCGCAATGCATCCGCGGCGAGCCTGTCGGCCACGCTTCTCTGATGAACGCGCACACGACCGCGCTGCCAGTTGAGGTATCCGAGCGCCCGCTTGACGTTCCAGTATCTCGGGTGAAACCCTGCAATCGGCCCGAGATGAACATCCGAAAGATGGACGAGAGTAAAGCTGTCGGTCATAGCCCCTCAAGCACGTCTGTCCGCCGTGGGAGCGGCGTCCCCGTCTTCCCAAGCACAAGTCTGTCCGAGAACGAGCCGTTGCCGAGAACAATCCGGACCTTTTCGAAACGCCGCATCTTCGCGATATAAGATGGTCGCCCGAAGTCGAATGTTTCCTCGAACGGTATCGCTGGGACGCATGTTTTCCGAACGGATGATCCGCAAAGGCCTGCAACGCTACTGGCGCTACTCTCGCGGTCTTACGCTCGGGGCGCAAGGCGTGGTTCTGGATCGTTCAGACAACGTTCTTCTCATCCGCCACACCTACCGGCCGGGCTGGCATTTTCCGGGCGGCGGGGTCGAGCGGGGCGAAACCGCGGAAGACGCATTGTCACGAGAGCTTCGCGAGGAAGCGGGCGTAGAGCTCGAAAGCCCGCCCGAGCTGTTCGGCCTGTACGCCAATCACGTGCTCTTCCCGGGCGATCACATTGCGCTGTTCCTGGTTCGCGACTGGCGTCAGCCGCAGATCCCGCCCGCCAACTACGAAATCGCCGAGCAGGGCTTTTTCCGGCTCGATGCCTTGCCGGCGGAGACGACCCCGCCCACACGCCTGCGCCTGGAGGAAATTGGGGGCCGCCGTCCCCGCGCGGCGCACTGGTCGGGCCTGTGACCGGCGGAGCACGCGCCGCACGCGGGAGGCGCTGGACCGCCCAAATGCGCCATGCTAAAGGCGCGCGCATGATGAGCAGATCCACGAGGTCGAGCCTGAGACGCGAGCGACGCATGCGCACGCAACGATGCCTCGCGCGCTGACCACCTTCGGAACTCGGTCGATCCAGGATCCCCAAGACATGCTCTCGAACGTCGTGAGCCGGCCCGTCACGCCGGAGGATGTTCCCTTCATCTCCGCCCTGCATGAAAGCGTTTTCGGCCCCGGCCGTTTCGCGCGCACCGCCTATCGCGTGCGGGAGGAGCTGCCGGACGCAACCGTCTCCCCCTTCTGCCGCCTGATCGCGAACGGCGAACGGCTGATCGCCGCCTTGCGCATGTCGGAGATCAAGATCGGGGGCAAAGCGGGCGCGCTTCTCCTGGGCCCGATCGTCGTCGCCCCCGAATACGCCAATCAGGGCTTCGGCCGAAAGCTGATCAGGGAGACGCTCGACGCGGCCCGCGCCGCAGGCGTCAAGCTCGTCGTGCTCATTGGCGACGAACCCTACTACGGCCGCCTGGGCTTTCGTCCCGTTCCCATGGGCGCGATCACGTTTCCCGGCCCCGTCGATCCTGGGCGCATCCTCGCGATCGAACTGGAGGACGGCGCGCTCACGGGCTTCTCGGGCGCCGTCTCCGGCCGCTAACGACCCGACACTCAGCTTCAAGTCCGAAACGGAAACGGCTGCGTAGTAGCCCGGGAGCAAGGCGACCCGGCGCAAGTGCGCCGACCATCCACAAAGCACAACGCCCCTTGAGCGAAGCTTCTCTCAGCTTGAGCCACCCAAAAACAAAACTAATCCTCGAACGGGTCCTTCATCAGGATCGTGTCGTCGCGCTCGGGGCTCGTCGAGAGCAGCGTCACCGGGCACTCGATCAGCTCCTCGATGTGGCGCACATACTTCACCGCCTGCGCCGGCAGATCCTTCCACCGGCGGGCGCCTGCCGTCGATTGCGACCAGCCCTCGAACGTCTCCCAGATCGGCTCCACCCGCTTCTGCGCATTGAGCCCCGTGGGAAGGCGGTTGAACCGCTCGCCGTCAAGCATGTAACCCACGCACACCTTGATCTCGGAGAAGCCGTCGAGCACGTCGAGCTTGGTGAGCGCGATGCCGTCGATCCCGGCCACCTTCGCCACCTGCCGGACGAGCACCGCATCGAACCATCCGCAGCGCCGCTTGCGCCCCGTCACCGTACCGAACTCGTGCCCGCGCTGGCCGATCGTCTCGCCGATCTCGTCCGTAAGCTCCGTCGGGAACGGACCCGCGCCGACGCGCGTCGTGTAAGCCTTCGCAATGCCGAGCACGAACCCGAGCGAGCCGGGCCCCGTGCCGGAGCCGGTCGCCGCCTGCGCCGCCACGGTGTTGGACGAGGTCACGAACGGATAGGTGCCGTGATCGATATCGAGCAGCGCACCCTGCGCACCTTCGAACAAGATGCGCCTGCCTGCCTTGCGCTCCTGGTCGAGCAGTTCCCACGTCACGTCGAGGTAGGGCACCACCTTGGGCGCAATGGCGATCAGCTCCGCCATCAGGGCATCCTTGCTGACCTCCTCGCGGCCGAGCCCGCGCCGGATCGCATTGTGATGCAGCAGCAGCCGGTCGATCTTGACGCCGAGCGTCGCCGGGTTGCGCAGATCCTGCGCGCGGATGGCGCGACGCCCAACCTTATCCTCGTAAGCCGGACCGATGCCGCGTCCCGTCGTGCCGATCTTGCCGTCGCCGGCGGCCTCCTCGCGAATCTGGTCGAGATCCCGATGGCACGGGAGAATGAGCGTCGCATTCTCCGCGATCCTGAGATTGTCGCGCGTAATGGTGACGCCCTGCCCCGTCAGCTTCTCGATCTCGGAGACTAGCGCCCACGGATCGACCACGACGCCGTTGCCGATGATGGCGAGCTTGCCGGGCCGCACGACGCCCGAGGGCAGCAGCGAAAGCTTGTAAACCTTGTCGCCGATGACGAGCGTATGGCCCGCGTTGTGGCCGCCCTGGAATCGCACCACGACGTCCGCCCGCTCCGAGAGCCAGTCGACGATCTTGCCTTTACCCTCGTCGCCCCACTGCGCGCCGACGACCACGACGTTAGCCATTCCCACCACCACGTGTCATGAAATGGCCCCGGCTGATCGAGCCGGGGCCGGAACGATGAACCCTAGGTTTAGCGCCGGGACCGGCCCGGGCCAACACCTAACCTGAGGCTTGCCCTGGCAACCAGGCCAAATCCCTCTATTCCCTATAGATAACGGACTTTGCCGACGGCCAGGACACCCGGTATCCGAACTCGACGGTCTGCTCCTGATCGGGCTCCAGCGTGCCCTCCCAGACCAGCACACCGCGCTTGTTGTCCACGTCCTGCCGCGAGGGGGCCGTCCGCCCCGTCAGCTCCACCTTGATGTCCTGGTGCGCCGAGACGGGAATTTGGTCGAACACGGCCAGCGAGATCGCCCGCTCGTGCATGCTTTTGACCGACAGCAGATAGTGGCGGCTGTCCGTGCGCGAGGTGGAGATCAGCCCCGTCTCGCCGCGCTTCTGCTCGGAGATGGCGTGACGCACGCGCACGAGATCGTCGATCCCGAAACCCATCTCGTGCTCCTCGTCCGGCGACAGCAGCGGCAAATGCCCGGAGCCCACGAACGTGCCGTCGCGGAACAGCGACGCTGAGCCCGGAAGCAGCGGCGCGCCTTTCGGCACCGTAAGCTTGGCATAGAGATAGGCCTTGGCATCGACCTTCGGCACGGTGCGGACGGTCAGCGCCGGCTCCAGCGTTTCGCTGCCGAGCTGCACCCGCTTCGTCTCGCCCGTCTCGGGAATGGAGGTCCGCCCGGGCACCGTGAAAAGCGCATGGAACGGCGCCTGCACGACCTCCGCCCCGCGCTCTTCCACGACGACCGGCTCGGGCGCCGGGGCGGCCGCAACCATGTCCTGCGCCTCGTAGTCGCCCGCTATGCCACCGGCCTGGGGCGCCGCCATCTGCCGCTCCTCCGAGAAGCGCCGCGTCGTGGCAAGCGGAGGCGTGGGCGAAGCCTCGCGCTCGAAGTCGACGATCAGCGTCGAAAGCTCGGGCGCAGACGCCCCCGCCGTCGGCCGCGTCGTGGAGAGCACCAGCTCGATGTTGTCCCAGGCTTCGCCGCTTCTCTGGCTGATGGCGGCCCGGCGCGTGAGGTCGAGGCTCGGCGCCGCCGTCTTGGAGCCGGTTGCGAGCCTCACGTCATAGAGCGGCGTCCAGGACGCGTGCGCCACCTGATAGCGCACCGTGATGTCGGCATCGAGCGGCGCATGCGCCACCACGAAAACGCGCGCTTCCGTCCGCTCCGTCCGCTCCGGCGCAACCTCCCTGAGGCGCTTCTCGATGTCCTCGATCTTGCGGTCGGTCTCGCGGATTCTGACCTGCGCCGCCTGAAGCGTGCGCTGCGCATCCGCCGACGCCGACGTGATCAGCGCCAGCACCGCGGGCCAGTTTTCGTCTGCCGCGCCGCCCGCGGCGGGTGCCGGCCGCGTCGGCAGCTGCGCCAGATTTCCGATGAGCTCCTTCTGCGTCTCGGCGCCCTGCGCTTCCGCCTCGTGGATCGCGCGCTGATCGCGCAGGCGCTCGATCTCGGTCTCGAGCCTGCGGCGCTCGCTGGCGGAGGCTTCGGCATCCGCGCGCGGTACGAAGAGGCGGCGCGTATCGACCGAGCCGATCTCGAGCCGCCCCGTCGCGTTCCCTTCGACACGGATCGAGCCTTCGATGGCACCCGCCGGCAGATCGCGGAACACGATCGTGTGCTCCCCCTTGTCGACCGCGACCCTCGCCACGCGGGCGACCTCCGCGCCGACCGGAAACACGGTGACGGATTCGATCCGCGACGGCGCCTCGATGTCATCCGCCCATGCCGCGCTCACTCCAACGGATAAGATGAGAAGCGCGAAACCGAGAGCCTGCTTCACGACGGAAACCTTCTTTTCTGACAGGGATTGGGATGCGTGCGATGCGCATACGGCCGAGCGAACGCGCACCGCAAGGCGATACCTTGCGCATGGTTCGTGTGGGGCCGTTTCGCGACGAAATTAAGGCCGACGGACAGGCGCTCCGTCCCGGCCCGAAAAGCGAAACGGGGCCGGCCGAAGCCAGCCCCGCCGGGGGCCCGGACCATGATCGCTTCGGGCCCTGTCAGCCCGAAGCGTGAATCATCGGTCTCAAGAAAGAAATAGAGCGTGATCGTTTTCGATCACGCTCTACTCGATCCCACGAAGACGCAGCGCGCAACGAAACACGAGAGGCGGCCGCGCCTTCTGTTCTTTTGATGCCCTTATTTAAAGGCCACCGGATACATCGGCTGATGGCCGCCGAGACGATAGCGAGCGGTCAGCAGCAGATCGTGCGAGGTGATGTCGCGGATCTCGATACCTTGCCCCGGTACGCCACCGTTATAGGCAGCACCTGCCCCCGTCTTCACGGTGCCGAGATCGGTATAGCGATAGCCGAAGTCGAGCGTCAGCTGCGGGGTCACGTCGTAGGCAAGACCTGCGTAGAGCGCCCACGCGAAGTTGGTTGTTGTCTTGTCCTTGTCCGCCAGCCAGAAGCCATTCGAAACAACGTTGACATCCTTGTAACCCATCGTCGTGATCGTCGCGAAACCGACGCCGCCGCCGACATACGGTGTCACACCGTGCCAGGTTCCGAGATCGACGTAAGCGTTGGCAAGGCCGAGCCAAGTGCTGAGGTTGGCACTATGATCATTGGCACCGCAAAGCTCTCCCGGATCGCCGTCGTTGCAAGCCTCTCCAGGGCCGCGATTGTCATAGGTATCGTGCGCAACGAAATGTTGCTTGCCACGGTATTCACCCGTGATGTCGAAGCGCAGCCAGCGGCTGTGCTCGACGCCGATGCCGAAACCGAACAGTGGCGAGCTCTTGATGTCCTTGTGATGGACAATGACGGTACCGCTGGCGAATTCTTCAGCCCAGATTGACCCGGCATTCGAATTCGACATGCCGATGGTGCCGCGCAGATACCAGGCGCGCCCGGAGGGAGCGGGCGGCGGAATGTCCTTCACGCTGCCATAGCCCAGATCTGCAGCGCTCGCCGGCACGGCCGACATCGTGAGGAGTGCTGCACTGGCGACTGCGCCGAGCAAAGCGCAAACGCTTGAGGTTTTCATAACAGTCCCTTTCGAAATCTGTCCCGAGCGCAAGGACGGGACGCTGAAAACAAACGCAGCACTGAGTTCAAAGGGGACTGTGTCGGATAACGCTTAATAGACGTTTAAATGACGTGCCGTTTCGATCCGGACGCCTCTGAAGGCAAGCGGCCATGGCACGGACGCCACACTCGCGGCCCGCATGGAAAGGTTTCGTTAAGAAAGAGAACGAGGCCTATGCGGCGTGCGCCGCCGCCTGCACCGCCTCGACGATGTCGCCGACCACGGCGTTCACGAGCCCTTCGTCGTCGCCCTCCGCCATCACGCGGATGACAGGCTCGGTGCCCGATGGGCGGATCACGAGACGCCCGCCGTCGCCGAGCCGCTCTTTCGCGCCTTCGATGGCGCGGCGCACACGCGTGTCATCGAGCGGCTGCCCATTGGCATAGCGCACGTTCTTGAGCACTTGCGGCAGCGGCGTGAAGCGCGCGCAGACTTCGGACACGGGCTTTCCGGTCGCCACCGCGCACGCCAGCACCTGCAGCGACGAGACGAGCCCGTCGCCCGTTGTCGTGAAGTCCGAAAGCACGATGTGCCCCGACTGTTCGCCGCCGACGTTGTAGCCGTGCCGGCGCATATGCTCGACCACGTAGCGGTCGCCCACGGGCGTGCGCACGAGCGAAAGCCCCTGATCCTTGAGGTAGCGTTCGAGGCCGAGATTGCTCATCACGGTGGCGACGACCCCCCCCGCGGAGAGCTTGCCGCGGCGATGCCAGCTCTCGGCGATCACGGCCATGAGCTGATCGCCGTCGACGATCCGCCCCTTCTCGTCCACGATCACGACGCGATCCGCATCGCCGTCGAGCGCAATGCCGATATCGGCGCGCACCTCGCGCACCTTGTCGATCAGCGCCTGCGGTGCGGTCGACCCGCACTTGTTGTTGATGTTGCGCCCGTCCGGATCGACGCCGATGGCAACCACCTCCGCGCCGAGCTCCCAGAGCGCCGCGGGCGCCACCTTGTAGGCCGCGCCATGCGCGCAATCGATGACGATCCTGAGATCGT
>ENA-UOUJ01000778-UOUJ01000778.1-activated-sludge-metagenome-genome-assembly--contig:-NODE-778-length-19128-cov-5.393016_pt1 | contig 19128 bp, 15 predicted proteins | sample MGYA00249839_ERZ747224 | MGnify/ENA primary metagenome ERZ747224 (study PRJEB28782, sample SAMN03220277) | activated sludge metagenome | biome: wastewater; feature: sewage sludge; material...
CAGATGCCGATATCGGCGCAGCCCTGGTATTTCACCTGCAGCGTCACCGTCGTCGCGCCATCGTCCACGCGCCCGGGCAGGACGGCCACCAGCCGGCCGCGATAGGTTTCGACGTCGCCGAAGAACTCGTCGGTGTACGGGATGCCGTCCGGCATCTGCAGCGGTTGGGCCGCGAATCCGCCGTCCTGCACCTGCACCGAGGTGCGGTGGCGATAGAGGTAATAGTCCTCGGCGATCTTCCAGTCGAGTTCGATGCGGTCGCGCGTCGGCGCCGTGGCCGAGAGCACGTAGGCTTCGTCGACCGGCAGCAGCTCGTCTTCGGGCGCGGCGAAGGCCGGCAGGACGACCGCCAGCAGCGCAAGCGCAGCGAGTCGGCGCGTCCAGTTCGGGAACGGGTTCAATCAACAGCTCCGGTGCGGGTTTCCCCGGCGATCCAGGCCAGATACTCCGGCAGGCCGCCGGTGATATCGACCGCGACCACCTCGGGAAGTTCGTAGGGGTGCAGGGCGACCACGCGCGCGGTCAGCGCGTCCAGCCGGTCGCGCGCCGTCTTGGCCAGCAGCAGCACCTCGTCGGCCTGTTCGACCGCGCCCTGCCAGCGGTACACCGAGCTGACGCCGGGCAGCAGGTTCACGCAGGCCGCGAGCCGCTCCTCGACCAGGGTGCGCGCGATGCGCTGCGCGGTCGCGGCGTCGGGGCAGGTGCACAGGCAGGCAACCGCGGCTTCTGGGGCGAGGGAGGCAGGCATCGGCCGGATAGGGTAGCCGAGCCGGGGCGGGCGCCGATGCGGAACACTGCGTGGCGCCCACGCGACACCCGGCCCGGACAATTACTGAACCGACCGGTATAATTGCCCGTCCCCACACGACCGACCCCGACCGTGCGACCCATCCACGCCCTTGCCCCCGTCCTCCTGTCCTGCCTGCTGGCCGCCGGCGCCGTGCCCGCGCACGCGCAATCCTTCGAGGTCGGTGCCGGCATCTCGTTCACCCGCGACAACGAGGACACCCCGGTGGTGGCCGTCGCCTGGCTGCCGGAATGGCGCGAGTTCAAGGGCGGCACGCTGCGCTGGGAAGTCGGCGCGATGCACGTGCGCGGGCGCAGCGACTCGGACTACGACAACGGCGACGACGTCACCTTCTTCCACGGCGGCCTGCGCTACGAGCGCCCCAGCGGCATGGTCGCCGGCTTCGGCGTCGGCGTGCAGAGCGGGGAGACCGATGCGCTGTCGGGCGACCCGCAGTTCATCAGCACCTTCGGCTGGCGCTGGGGCCGCTTCTCGCTGCTGGCGCGGCACATCTCCAACGCCAGCCTGCACCAGCCCAATGACGGCGAGACGATGCTGCAGGGGGCGTGGCGGTTTTGAGTGAAAACAGGGGTCAGAGTGCACTTTCCCCCGGGTTGTATCCGCAAGCAGGGTATCCGCGGGAAAGTGCACTCTGACCCCTGTTTTCTTTCGAGCCCTTGAGTCTGTCATTTCGACCAAAGGGAGAAATCTGCTGTCCGTCTGCGATGACGGCACCTGTTGTCGTATCCGGCATGGAGAGCAGATTTCTCCCTTCGGTCGAAATGACAGTTTGGAAAATGTCGGCAGAGGGGGAGCTACGCAGCCCCCAGGTACCTCCGCGGCACCCGCTTGAGCCCCGTCAGCAGGCGATACGGACTGTTGCCGCTGCGTGCGGCGACGTCGGCGACTGGCAGATTCGGCCCCCACAGCTCGACACGGCTGCCGAGCCCGGCTTCGGGATGGTCAGTGAGGTCGATGGTGAGCATGTCCATCGATACCCGCCCGATCAGTTCGCCCGGGCGGCCGTCGATGACCACCGGCGTGCCCGAGGTCGCGTACTGCGGGTAGCCGTCGGCATAGCCGGCCGCGACCACGCCCACGCGTGTCGGCCGGATGGTGGTGAAGGTGCCGGCGTAGCCGATCGGCTCGCCCGCGGCGAGCTCGCGCACCGCGATCACCTTCGATTCGAGCGTCATCACCGCGCGCAGGGCCTCGGCTTCGACGCGCGGCGCGTCGAGCATGTGTGAGCCGTACAGCATCAGTCCGGGGCGCACCCAGTCGCGGCGCGTGTGAGGCCAGGCCATCAGCGCGGCGGAGTTGGCGACGCTCGCCGGGGTGTCGGCGGGGAGTTGCGCAAGTGCGGTGTCGAAGGCGGCGAGTTGCTCGCCGGTGCTCGCGTGCGAGAGTTCGTCGGCGCGCGAGAAGTGGCTCATCGCGACCATGGTGTCGATCCATGGCAGCGCGCGCAGGCGTCGCCAGGCGTCGACGTACTCGTCCGGCGACAGGCCCAGCCGGTGCATGCCCGAGTCGAGCTTCAGCCAGACCTGCCACGGGCGCGCGCCGCGGTGTTGCTCCAGCATCTCCACCTGCCAGGGCGAGGCGACGACGGACCACAGCGCGTGGCGCTCGATCAGCGCCAGCTCGCCGGCATCGAAGAAGCCCTCTAGCAGCAGGATCGGCGCGCGGATGCCCGCTCCGCGCAGCTCCAGCGCCTCCTCGATGCAGGCCACGCCGAAGCCGTCGGCCTCGGCTTCCAGCGCGCGTGCGCAGGCGATCGCGCCGTGGCCGTAGGCGTCGGCCTTGACCACAGCCAGCGCCTTGCCGCCGCCGAGCGCGCGGGCGTGGCGGTAGTTGTGGCGCAGGGCTTCGAGATTGATGCTGGCGCGCGAGGGACGCATTAGGGATCCTCTGAACAAGTTGGGATTGTCATTCCGAACGCAGTGAGAAGCGATCTCTCAACAGCCGCAGGCTGGTCAATCTCGGAGAAGCAAAAGCAGATTTCTCGCTGCGCTCGAAATGACAGTTTTTCAGAGTTGGCAGGCCCTAGCGCAGCCCGGTCGGTGCCGCCGGCCACGGGCGGTCGTAGCGCGAGATGTCGAGGCCTTCGGTGTCGATCGCCGGCGTGCGGCCGTCGACCAGGTCGGCGAGGTAGTGTGCCGAGCCTGCGGCCATGGTCCAGCCGAGCGTGCCGTGGCCGGTGTTGAGCCAGAGGTTGCGCAGCTTCGTCGCGCCGACCACCGGCGGGCCGTCGGGCGTGGACGGGCGCAGGCCGGTCCAGAACTCCGCGTTCGCCAGGTCGCCGCCATCCGGATACAGGCTGCGCACCACCATTTCCAGCGTTTCGCGCCGGCGCTGCGGCAGCGACAGGTCGTAGCCCGACACCTCGGCCATGCCGCCGACGCGGATGCGCTGGTCGAAGCGGGTGATCGCGACCTTGTAGCTCTCGTCGAGCACGGTCGAGTGCGGCGCCATCTCCGGGCGCGTGATCGGGATGGTCAGCGAATAGCCCTTGAGCGGATACACCGGCAGGCGGACGCCGATCGGCGCCAGCAGCCGCGGCGACCAGCTGCCGAGCGCGAGCAGGTACTGGTCGGCGCTCTCGACGCGGCCGTTGATGCGCACGCCGGCGAGGCGGTCGCCGTCGGCCTGCAGCGCCTCGATGGTTTGTCCGTAGCGAAATTCGACGCCCTCGGCCGCGGCCAGCGCCGCCAGCCTGGTGGTGAACATGTGGCAGTCGCCGGTCTCGTCGCCGGGCAGGCGCAGGGCGCCGGCGAGGCTGTCGGTGATGCCGGCCAGCGCCGGCTCCACCCGGGCGATGCCGTCGCGGTCGAGCAGCTCGTAGGGCACCCCGTATTCGCGCAGGATCGCGATGTCCTTGCCCGCACCGTCGAGCTGGGCCTGGGTGCGGAACAGCTGGGTGGTGCCGAGCGTGCGCTGCTCGTACTCGATGCCGGTGGCGATGCGCAGTTCGGCCAGGCAGTCGCGGCTGTACTCGGCCAGCCGCACCATCCGCGCCTTGCTGATCGCGTAGCGATGGTGGGTGCAGTTGCGCAGCATCGCCCACATCCAGCGGTACTGGAGCGGGTCGGCGGTGGGCTTGATCGCCAGCGGCGCATGCCGCGACAGCAGCCATTTGATCGCCTTGAGCGGGATCCCCGGCGCCGGCCACGGCGAGGCATAGCCGGGCGAGACCTGGCCGGCGTTGGCGAAACTGGTTTCCATCGCGGGGCCGGATTCACGGTCGACGACCACGACCTCGTGGCCCTGCCGGCGCAGGTACCACGCACTGGTCACGCCGATCACGCCGGAGCCCAGGATCAGGATGCGCATCGCGGTTGCCTCAATGGAAGACAGGTAGTTGGGGTGAGGGTCCGCACGACAACACCGTCATCCCCGCCTGCGCGGGGATGACGGTGGCGGCGGACGGCTTATCAACCAGTATATTGAGATGAATCCAGTGAAATTTTCCAATTATCTGGATAAATGCAGGTAATCTTCCCAGAAATCTGATTGCAGGCAGGATCGTGAAGACCAAGGAACTCGACCGCATCGACCGCAAGATCCTGCGCATCCTGCAGCAGGAGGGCCGCATCCCCTTCACCGAGCTGGGCGAGCGCGTCGGTCTGTCGACCACGCCCTGCACCGAACGCGTGCGCCGGCTCGAGCGCGACGGCGTGATCACCGGCTACCACGCCCGGCTCGCGCCGTCGGCGGTCAAGGCCGGCCTGCTGGTCTTCGTCGAGATCAGCCTGGCCTACAAGTCCGGCGACATCTTCGAGGAGTTCCGCCGCGCCGCGCTCAAGCTGCCAAACGTGCTGGAGTGCCACCTGGTGTCGGGCCACTTCGACTACCTGATCAAGGCCCGGATCTCGGAAATGGCCTCCTACCGCCGCCTGCTCGGCAGCACCCTGCTGACCCTGCCGCACGTGCGCGAGTCGAAGAGCTACATCGTCATGGAGGAGGTCAAGGAAACCCTGGAGCTGCCGGTAGGGGATTGAAAGGGGTCAGAGTCGATTTTCCCCCTGGAGCCGCCAGCTGAGGGGGTCAGACTCGATTTTCCCCCTGGACCTGCCAGTTGCCGACTGGCATCGGGGGAAAATCGACTCTGACCCCGGTTTTCCCATCCGGCCCGGCGCCAGAAGAAAAGTCTCCCGCCACCCCTTGAAACCCCCCACCCCCCGCCACATGTTCCGGTCACCTCCCGGCCCGTCCGGGATTTTCGCGCCCGCGTTGCTGGCACTCGCCCTGTGCGACTGCTAACATCGCTACCCCTTTATCCGTCAAATCAATCACTTGCGAGGGTTGAACATGAGCAACATCAAGCCGCTGTACGACCGCGTGGTCATCAAGCGCATGGAAGAAGAAAAGATGTCCGCCGGCGGCATCGTGATCCCCGACTCGGCGACCGAGAAGCCGATCAAGGGCGAAGTCGTCGCCGTGGGCGAGGGCAAGGTGCTCGACAACGGCAGCGTGCGCGCGCCCAAGGTCAAGGCCGGCGACAAGGTGCTGTTCGGCAAGTACGCCGGTACCGAGGTCAAGCTCGACGGCACCGACTACCTGGTGGTGAAGGAAGACGACATCTTCGCGGTGCTCGGCTAAGGCCGATCACCGCGACGGGATTCGGGATTGGGGATTGGGGATTCGGAACAGCGCACTGCGCTCACGGTCCCGCCCACTCGAATCCGTCGCGTCTGCTTTTCCGAATCCCAAATCCCAAATCCCCAATCCCGGAGTTTCATCAAATGGCTGCCAAAGAAATCCGTTTCGGTGAGGACGCGCGCTCCAAGATGGTGCGCGGCGTCAACACGCTCGCCAATGCCGTCAAGGCGACCCTCGGCCCGAAGGGCCGCAACGTCGTGCTCGAGAAGAGCTACGGTGCCCCGACCATCACCAAGGACGGCGTCTCCGTCGCCAAGGAAATCGAGCTTGCCGACAAGTTCGAGAACATGGGCGCGCAGATGGTCAAGGAAGTCGCTTCCAAGACCTCCGACAACGCCGGCGACGGCACCACCACCGCCACCGTGCTGGCGCAGGCGCTGATCCGCGAAGGTTCCAAGGCGGTCGCCGCCGGCATGAACCCGATGGACCTCAAGCGCGGCATCGACCAGGCCGTGAAGGCCGCCGTCGAGCAGCTCAAGAGCATCTCCAAGCCCACCGCCGACGACAAGGCGATCGCCCAGGTCGGCACGATCTCCGCGAACAGCGATGAGTCGATCGGCACCATCATCGCCGACGCGATGAAGAAGGTCGGCAAGGAAGGCGTGATCACCGTTGAAGAAGGCTCGGGCCTGGACAACGAACTCGACGTCGTCGAGGGCATGCAGTTCGACCGCGGCTACCTGTCGCCGTACTTCATCAACAACCAGCAGTCGATGTCGGCCGACCTGGACGACCCCTTCATCCTGCTGCACGACAAGAAGATCTCCAACGTCCGCGACCTGCTGCCCGTGCTCGAAGGCGTGGCCAAGGCCGGCAAGCCGCTGCTGATCGTCGCCGAGGAAGTCGAAGGCGAGGCGCTGGCGACCCTGGTCGTCAACACCATCCGCGGCATCGTCAAGGTGGTCGCGGTCAAGGCCCCGGGCTTCGGCGATCGTCGCAAGGCGATGCTCGAGGACATGGCCGTGCTCACCGGCGGCACCGTGATCTCCGAGGAAGTCGGCCTGCAGCTTGAGAAGGCGACCATCGCCGACCTCGGCCGCGCCAAGAAGATCCAGGTCTCCAAGGAGAACACCACGATCATCGACGGCGCCGGCGAGACCGGCGGCATCGAGGCGCGCATCAAGCAGATCAAGGCGCAGATCGAGGAGACCTCCTCCGACTACGACCGCGAGAAGCTGCAGGAGCGCGTGGCCAAGCTGGCCGGCGGCGTGGCGGTGATCAAGGTCGGTGCCTCGACCGAGATCGAGATGAAGGAAAAGAAGGCCCGCGTCGAAGACGCCCTGCACGCCACGCGTGCGGCGGTGGAAGAAGGCGTGGTCCCCGGCGGCGGCGTGGCCCTGGTGCGCGCGCTGCAGGCCATCGGCGACCTCAAGGGTGCCAACGAAGACCAGAACCACGGCATCGTCATCGCCCTGCGCGCGATGGAAGCCCCGCTGCGCGAGATCGTCACCAACTGCGGCGAAGAGCCGTCGGTCGTGCTCAACAAGGTCAAGGACGGCAAGGGCAACTACGGCTACAACGCCCAGACCGGCGAGTACGGCGACATGATCGCCTTCGGCATCCTCGACCCGACCAAGGTCACCCGCTCGGCGCTGCAGAACGCAGCCTCGATCGCCGGCCTGATGATCACCACCGAAGCGATGGTGGCCGAGCTGCCGAAGAAGGACGAGCCGGCGATGCCGGGCGGCGGCGGCATGGGCGGCATGGGCGGCATGGATTTCTGATCGCGCCGCGACGGAACGAGTGTGCAATTTCATCCAGCGCGCCGCAGCGCGCCAGGGAAATGACTCGGCTACGGCCTAGCGCACACCGCACCACGAAGGACCCCGCCGCAAGGCGGGGTTTTTCGTTTGCGGGGCGTATGCTGCCGCCTACTCACCCGCACAACCGGAAAGGGCACGCCATGATCCGCAGCCTGTTGTTCGCCGCCACCCTCGTCGGCCTGGCGCCGCTGCCCTCGATTGCCGCGCCGGCCTGCGCGGACCTGGTGGTGGTGAACGCCAACATCCGCACGCTCGACGAACAGGTCCCGCGCGCCGCCGCGCTGGCGACGATCGGCTCGCGCATCGTCGCGGTCGGCGACGATGTGCAGCTGCGACCGCTGGCCTGCGATTCGACCCGGGTCATTGACGCCGAAGGCAGGCTGGTGCTGCCCGGTTTCAACGATAGCCACGTGCACTTCATGACCGGTGGACAGGGATTGTCCTCGGTGGACCTGCGCGATGCGGATTCGCAGCAGGAGTTCGCCGCGCGGATCGGTGCATTCGCGGAGAAGCGGAGCAAGGGCGCGTGGGTGCTGCGCGGCAACTGGGACCACGAGAATTGGACGCCCAACGACCTGCCCACCCGCCAGCTGATCGACGGGGTGACCCCGGACAACCCGGTGTTCGTGCAACGCCTGGACGGGCACATGGGGCTGGCCAACAGCCGTGCGCTGGCACTGGCCGGCATCACCCGCGACACCCCGGATCCGGCGGGCGGCGAGATCGTGCGCGATGCGAACGGCGAGCCGACTGGCGTACTCAAGGACGATGCGATGGATGCGGTGTTCGCGGTAATCCCGCGGCGCAGCTTCGACGAGGATCTTGTCATCGCGCAGGCGGCCACCGACTACGCCGCCTCGCTCGGCGTCACCAGCGTGCAGGACATGGGGCCGAACCGGCCGGGCGTGTACCAGGAATTGCTGCGGCAGGGGAAGCTGAAGACCCGCATCTATGCGATCTCGCCGCTGGGCGACTACCAGCGCTGGGTGCGTGCGGGTATCCGCGCTGCGTTCGGCGACCCGATGCTGCGGGTGGGTGGGCTCAAGGGGTTCACCGACGGCAGCCTGGGCTCGACCACGGCGTGGTTCTTCGAGCCGTACCTGGACAACCCGCAGTCGACCGGACTGGCGCTGGAGGAGTCGAAGCATCACCCCCGGGATGTCTCCGGCGCGGACGGCGCGGGTTTGCAGGTGGTGATCCACGCCATCGGTGATCGCGCCAACGACGAGGCGCTGAAGGTATTCGAACAGGTGGCGCGCGACCACGGCGAGCGCGACAGGCGCTTCCGCATCGAGCACGCACAGCACTTGAACGACGCGCTGATCCGCAGGTTCGCCGACGGCGGCGTGATCGCGTCGATGCAGCCCTACCACGCGATCGATGATGGCCGCTGGGCGCACAAGCGGCTGGACCCGGCGCGACTGGCCGGGACCTATGCGTTCCGCAGCCTGCTCGACGCCGGCGGTCGGCTCGCGCTCGGCACCGACTGGGCGGTGGCCCCGCTCGATCCGATGCTGACGTTGCATGCGGCGGTGGTCCGCGAAACGCTCGATGGCGAGTACCCGGGCGGTTGGTATCCCGAGCAGAAGCTGACGATCGAAGAAGCCGTGCGCGCCTATACCACCGGTTCGGCCCACGCCGAGTTCCAGGAGCACCACAAGGGCACGCTGGCGCCGGGCATGCTCGCCGACTTTGTGTTGTGGTCGCAGGACATCTTCACGATCGCGCCGGCGGCGATCGCCGACGCGCGCGCGCTGCTGACCGTGGTGGACGGGCGGGTGGTGTTCGAGGCGAAGTGAGTGCGGCCCGCCGTAGCTTCAATCCACCGGTTGGAAATCCCAGCTCACGGTGACCACGCCCAGGTTGCCCTTGCCCAGATAGCTGGAAACGCTGTCGTACTCGCTCACCCAGTCGGTCTTCTCGAGGCTGTTGTCCTCGACCTGGCTGCGCGACAGCACCGGGAACGTCCCCGTGCCCCGGATCGCGCTGCTTGAGGTGAGCAGGCCTTCGCCCCAGACCGAGTTGATCCACATGTGGCCCTGGTACGACTCCGATCCGTCGAGCCAGCTCCAGCGCTCGCCCGAGCCCAGGATCTGTCCCTGCAGATGGAACTGGTAGGTACAACGGTGGGCGTCGATGGTCAGGATGAGCGACGATCCGTCCTCGACCATGTGCGGCTGCTGGCGCTGCATCGAGCCGCTGCCGCTGAACGTGTCCCTGCCATCCAGCGTCCCGTTCGGGCCGTACGTGTGGAACGAGTAATCGATGCTGGCGGAACCTTGCGGCAACGGACTGTAGTACTGCACCAGGTGATCGGCACCGCGCCATTGGCGCCGCGTGCGTTCGTGCAGTTGCGCGCCGAGGCGGACGTTCATGCCGTACTTGACGTGGGCGTCGCCGGCCTGGTTCCAGGCATCGCGCGACTGGCTGTAGGACACGGTGCCGGCCCAGGTCTTGTGCCTGAGCAGGTCCGCGTCGCAGGTGCCTTCCTCGGCCACCGACACCGGTGCGGTCTTGGTGTCCCGGGCGGTGCCGTCGATGATCGTCAGCATCGGTACGAAGCTGCCGCGGCGCTCGAAGGTGTGTTCGGTGTCGGTGACGGCCAGGCAGTCGTCGAAGCTTTTCCGCGCCGAGCCGTCGCCCGGGTCGAACTCGCAGCGCGGTGCCTTGCGGTCCGACGGCCAGGGGATCTCCCAGTTGAACTTGGCGTCCACCGGCGCCTGGCCGGTCTCGGGCGAGCCGCGGAAGGTCCATTCGGTGAACACTTCGGCCTTGGCCTCGATGGGGCTGCCGTCAATGCGCAGCACGGGTAGGTAGGCGCCACCGGTCTTGTCGTTGAGGCGCGAGGTGTATGCGTAGGTGTGGCGAATGCGGGTAGTGTCGGTGCAATCGGGAATCCGCCGGAGCTGCGAGCCGTCGCCGAAGTCCAGCGTGCAGGGGACTGGCGCCTTGTCTCGCTGCGGCTTCAGTTGCCACGACAGGTCGACGTCCAGCGGCGCCTTGCCCTGCGGCGGGTTGGCCTTGAGTTCGATCTCCACGGCGACCTGCTTCGAGCTTTCCGGCATCTCGGTGCCGAACGCGCCGCCGCTCCAGACGCAGCCCCAGCACAACGTGTAGTCCTGCAGAACCTTGCTGCGGTCGCCCGGTCCGCGCGGCATTACCCGAACGCTGGTCTGGCCCCTTTGCTCGGCGCGCCACTCCATCTGCTCCTCGCGGGTCGCGAGGATGGGCTCGGCGTAGCTGAACAATTCCACCAGGTCGGGGCTGCTGATCCTGAGCGGGCCCCACGTCTTCATCGGCAGGGTGATCAGGCCGGGATTGACCGCGTCAGAGGCGTTGGGGCGGACGTGGTCGACGCCGCGCAGCACGCCCATGTAGAGGTCGACGGTGTAGTCGAACATTTTGTGCAGTGCATGCAAGACATCGCTGTCGAACTCGATGGCTGCGCCGACGGTGGACTTGGCGACGTCGATGAGGTCGTTGAGGGTGATGGTCTGGGGCGTGTTGCGCGCCGCCACGACCACCCGCGCCGGCACGATTTCCTCCAGGGCGACGAATGGCTTGACCGATTCCAGCTCGAACCGGGTCAGGTTGGAGGGCAACAGTGACGGGGCGACCTTCCCGATCACCAGGTTGGACACGCTCAGCACCGCCGATATGAGGGCGCTGAGGGGATGGGCGGCCAATGGTGAGCCCACGGTGGCGAGCGCCAGCATGGCGTTGGCATAGCTGTCCGCCATGGGCTTGATGTAGAAGCGGGCCAGGTCGTCCAGCAGCACGTACATCTGCATCTGGCAGGCGAGCTCGAAATCCTTGCCGTCACCGCGGCACTTGGGGCCGGTGACCATCGACAGCGGCGTGGGCACGGACCCCAGAGAAAGCGCCATGGGGAAGGCGGTGCCGCCAGTCGGAAGCAGGACGACGGCGCCAGCGTTGCCCGGACCGGGGCGCAGCGCCTGCGCGAAGGCTTCCATGCCGGAGGCCACGCCGCCGGAGGCCAGCAACGCGTCCATCAGTTCGGCATCCGGCTCGGCGCCCTCAAGCAGCGGCGAAGTGCCCGCCAGCAGTGCCGCCAGCGAGTGGTCGCCCTCGCTCACCAGCCCGCGCAGCGCCGTCAGCAGCGCGCGGCGCTGCAGGCGATCCTGCTCGTCGCTGGCGGGCAGGGACTCGAAGATGCGGTCGTAAGCGGTGACCACCTCTTCCAGCGAGCGCTGCACACGCGCGGTGGTGCCTGGTGCGCGCGGCAACTCGGTCACGCGCAGCCCTTCATGGCTGGCCGCCAGCAAGGCGTCCCCGCGGCGCACCTCCACGATCTGTGGCCCGGCTGGCGGTACCGGCCAGGGGGCATCGGTCAGGTAGACGGGAACGCGCAACTGCAGGCGGCCGTCGTCCAGGCGCTGCGCCGCAGCCGGCCGGCCGCCGACGGTGACTTCGAAGCGCTCGCCCTCGGACAGGGTCAAGCCTTCGGCGATGATCGCCGCGCCGGGCGGCGCCTGCGCCGGGGTCAGGGTCAGCACCACTGGCTCGGCAGGGGCCTGCGCGATGTCTTGTTGGGGCGCGTTGTGCGGTGTTGCATCGCGCGGCGTTGCGGCACCGGGTCCGTCAGGCGTGCGCAACACCAGCACCGCGATCGCGATCGCGACGACAGCGGCCGCAGTCGCGACCACGACCCGCCGATGCGGCAGCCACAGGTAGAACCGCTTCATCGCGGGGAACAGGGTGTCGCGGAGCCAGCGCCAGATCGCGGGAATCGCGCGCAGGACGATGAAGCCGGCGAGCATGGCCAGCAGCGCGAACAGGTGCCTGAGCACGAAGCCCAGGCCCTTGCCGAAGGCGAGCGCCGCGCGCTTGAGCGTGTGTGTCCAGTGGGTGGTCATGCCGTGGTTCCGTTCTGTGGAAGTGCGGACAGGCCGCTGTCGGCGGTGGCCGCGATGTGCCTCCGGGGGCGTCGTCGTGATGGCGCTCAGTCGCCGATGATGATTTCGGCCGAGTTGCGCGACCGCTCGCGGGACCTGGGCAGGAAGTCGAGCTGGTATTCGGTCGCGGGCACGCCGTCGCCGTTCCGGGTCGCGATTTTCAAGGGGCGGGGGCCGCCGCCGTTGTCCAGGACCGCGGTGACCTTGTAGCGGCCGATCGGGACGTCCTCGATGTAGCCGTACTGCACCCAGTAGTGGTCGTGCATCCGCAGCCGCAGCGCCTTGCCTTCGGAGCCGTCGATCAGCGGGCCGTCGGGAGTCAGCGTCAGTTCGACGTCCGCGATGTCATCGGCGAACGTGGTGGTGGTGTCGACGATGAGGAATCCGCCGTAGTAGACGTACTCGTTCAGCGGCGAGCGACCTTCCAGTTTCCAGCGGAAGTTGCGGACGCCGCCGCCGTCGCCGATCGAATCGGTGCTGTCCGGGTGCAGCGCCAGCGGATAGCTGCGGCCGTTGTAGGTTTTCTCGAACTCGGCATAGGCCATCCACGCACCCGGCTGCGCCTGGATCCGGTAGCTGCCGTCCTCGCCGGTGGTGCCGCGCAGGTAGGAGTCGCGGAGGATGGTGCCGTCGAGCAGGATCTTCGCTCCGGCGATCGGTTTGCCCTGCGTGTCGATGACGGTTCCGGTGACGTAACCGTCAATGGCCGCGGCTGTCCCGCCGGCGTCCCGGCAACTGGCGGTTCCCGACAGCACGAAGGCGGCGAGGAGGAGCAACGATGTCCTGGTCATGGATCGGCGCGGCTCACTTCGACGTGACCTTCAGCTGCTCGACCTTGCCCGATGCGGGCACGTCGCAGCTGTCCTGGCCGGAGAAGCCGGTCACCGGCATGTTCGCGGTTCCCTGGTTTTCGCTCGCGGTCATGTCGTGGCACGTCGAGCCGGTCATCACGCCGCCGTTGCTGCAGGTGATGGCCAGGTTCCAGCAGGCCTGGAAGTCGCCGCTGCCGCCGGTGCGCTGGACCTGGCAGTCGACGCCGTGCGGGCCGGGCGTGCCGCAGTCGACGCGGGCGGCGTCGAGGTCGGTGATGGTGCAGGCGGACAGCGCCAGTCCGGCGGCAGCCAGTGCGATGACGCGGGCAATGATGTGGAACTTCATGGATCCGTTCTCCGGAGTGCGTTGGTGCGGAATGTCATTCGCCGATGACGATGGAAGCCAAGATCCGGAGGATGCCGTTGGACCTGGGCAGGAAATCGAGCTGGAATTCCGGCGCGAAGTCGCCCCTCGTGTGCCAGTCCTGGATCTTCAGCGGGCGCGGGCCGTCGTCGCCGTGCAGCGTCGCGGTGACCAGGTAGCGCCCGATCGGGACGTCCTCGACCTGGTAGCGATCCACCCAGTAGTGGTCGCCAAGTCGCAGCCGCAGCGTCTTGCCCTGCGATCCGTCGATCAGCGGGCCCTGCGGCACCAGGGTCAGCTCGATGGCTTCCATGTCCTCGTAGAAGCCGATGGCCGAAGTCAGCTGGATGAATCCGCCGTAGTAGCCGTAGTCGTTGCCGGGCGTGCGCCCCTCCAGCTTCCAGCTGAAGTTGCGGACGGCGCCGTCCTGGTCGAACGAGTCGCTGTTGTCCGGCGCCAGGTCCAGGACGTAGGTCTTGCCGTTGTACGAGGTCCGGAAGGAGGCCTGTGCCTTCCACGCGCCGGGATGCACCCGGATCCGGTAGCGGCCGTCGTCGCCGGTGCTGCCGTCGATGTAGGAGGCGTAGAAGATGCTGTTGTCCAGCAGCACCTTCGCGCCGGCGATCGGCTTGCCCTGCGTATCGACGGCGCGTCCGGTGGCGAAGCCTTTCTCCGGCGCGACCGCGGTCGAGCCTGCGTGCCCGTCGCAGGCGGACAGGCCCGCCAGCAGCAGGCCCGCCAGCAGGGTCATCGTCGTGTTCATCATGTGCATGTTCGGGAGGCCGGAAAACCGGGGGCGTCAGCGACCGATCAGGCCGCGCAGCAGGCCCTTGGCCGCTTCCTTGGCCGCCGGCTTCGCGACTTCTCCCGGGGACGCGCCGGCGCCGCCGCCGGGCATCAGCATCGCGGTGGACTTGCTGCGCACGCGCACGCTCCAGCCGGACTGGGTGATGCTGCGCTCGTTGCCATGGGCGATAATCTGCAGCATCGGCGCGCCGCTGCCGCCGCTGCCGGTGAACACGCCCGGCGGGATGCGGCAGCTGCGCGCATCGGCGTTCATCAGGGTGCGCTTGCCGGTCCACTGCGTGACCAGTTGCTCGGGCAGGAAGTCCATCAGCTCGTGGCCGGCGTAACCGTCCTCGGAGCTGCTCCACATCACGATCGTCTCGCCATCCATCGCGGTGCCGTGGATGAAGTAGGCGCGGGCGCCGTCGACGCCGTCCCAGCGCAGCGACGGTCCCTTGGCGGCATCGCCTTCGCTGCGCAGCTTGAGCTCGGGCAGGAAGTCGTGGTCGCGACCGAGTTCGAACTGCATCGACGCCGGCAGCGCCTCGCCGGTGACGGCGTGCGTACCCACCAGCGAAGCCTTGCCGCCGACCGCCTTGCGCGCCGAGGGGTTGGGCCAGAGCGCGTGGCGCGGGCCGGGTTCGACGCCCGCCTGCGGCACCTGCCGCGGGAGCATGGCGCGGCCCGTCGTCACCATCTTTCCGTTGCGGATGGTGACGGCGTATTCGGCCGGCTGGCCGGCGCGGACCTGGTCGCCGCAGCCCCAGTAGTAGTGGATGCGGAACTTGCCGTCACCGGCTTGGCCGAGGGCGTCGGGCGGCGCGCTGTCGTTGCTCGCGGCAGGGGCGTCGCCGGGCGGCAGCAGGTCGATGCTGTTGCCCAGCTGCAGGCCCTTGGGCACCGCCTGGCGGGCTGGCTGGCCGGGCGCGGCGCGGTTGTGGAGCGCGACGTCCATGTAGCGCCCGGGCATGCCCGGGTGCCGGGCCATGCCGTAGCTGGGGCTGGCGCCGCCCATGGCGCCGGACAGGCGGCCGAGCGCGCCGAGCCCGGGCATGCCGGGCACGGTGTGGGTGGCGACGTCGATGGTGAGTTCGGCCTGCGCCGCTTGTGCGGACGCGGGCAGGGCGGCGGCCAGCGCGAACGCCAGCGCCGCGGGAGCGAGGAACGAAGAAGAGGAACGCATGCGTATGCCACCCGAGGAAGGGCGGGCCGAACGGCGGCCCGGCCGGACCCGGTGCATCCGGGCCCTTCATCCACGAGATCCGGGGGCGCGGACTGACAGCCGCCGCGCATGGGCGGCACGGCGGCGATCGGGCGGTGGCAGGCCCTAGGGCAGTTTCGACTCAACCATCCACATCTCGTCATTCCCGCGAAAGCGGAAATCCATTGGCTTTACGCTTGTAAATCAACAACAAAGACAATGGATCTCCGCTTTCGCGGGGATGACGGGACTGTAGGCTTCTGACACGAACCTGCTCTAGGGCAGAGCGAGGCAGCGGGTCTGGTTGGGCTCGGCGAGGCAGTGCGACAGCGGCGCGGCGTCGGCGTAGGCGCCGAGCGTGGACGCCAGCGCGGCAACGCTGGTCGGTTCACCCGCCCGTTGCGCGTGCAGTGCCGACAGCATCCACGGCCGCATCCATTCGCGCTGGATGTCGTCGGGCGGGTGCCGGCCGCGCAGCTTGTCGAGCAGGGCGGCGGCGGGCACGGATTCGCCGGTCGAGGCCAGCCACTCGGCACGCGCCTGCAGGTAAGGCAGGGGCGCGCTGTCCTCGTCGGACGGTCTGCAGCCGGCGAGCGTGCGCCCGGCGGCGGCGCTGTCGCCCTGCCGCAGCTGGACCGAGGCGCGCAGGCCGCAGACCCTGAGTGCGTCCGGGTGCTGCTGGCGGCTGTTGGCGGCGAGGATGTCGCGGCTGCGCGAGAGTGCGTCGAGTGCCTGCTGCTGACGCGCGCTGGCCGCCGCGGCGTAGGCCAGGCCGGTGAAGCAGCGCTCGGTCGCCAGATTGTTGCCGCCCAGGTCGCGCAGCGCCGCGACGCTGGCTTCGAACACGTCCAGCGCCTCGGCGTGGCGGCCGCCCTGGAGCAGCACCTCGCCGAGGTTGCAGCGCGACATCCCGCGCAGCATCAGCGGGTTCTGCAGGCTGCGGTCGGCGATCCCGACCGATTCGCGCGCCAGCTGCTCGGCGCGATCGAGCATGCCCAGCTTGCGGAAGGTATGGGTCACGTCGCTCAGGGTGAAGGCGAGCCCGCCGCCGTCGGCGGCGTAGAGCTTGCGCGCGATGCGCAGCCGCTCCTCCTGGATCGGCAGGCGCAGGCGCTGGTCGTGCTCCGGCCCCGACAGCGCGATCGACAGCCCGTTGAGGGCGTTGATGTGGCGCACGGAGTCCTTCAGTTCGCTCGCCTCGATCTCGTCGACCAGGGCGCGGAAGGTCTGCTCGGCCGCCTTGCGGTCGGTGTACAGCAGCGCCTCGCCGAGCGAGATCCGGGCGCGAAAGGCTTCGTCGGGCGTCGCGTCCCAGAGCTTGTTCAGTTCGACCGCCTCGCGGGCGTGGGCGAGCATTGCGGCGTGGTCGCCGCGGTGCTTGGCGTGGCGGGTGAGCTCCCAGTGTGCGCGGGACATTTCGCCGGCAGCGACGGCCCTGTGCGGCGCGAGGCGTTCGAGCGCGTCTTCCAGGTCCGCAAGCGAGCCGTCGTGGTCGTCGAGGTTGTAGCGCACGGTGCCGGTGAGCAGCAGCACGTCGGCGGCGGTCAGCGGTTCGTCGGCGAGGCGTTCGCCGCGGGCGCCGTCGGCGCGGACGGTGATGAACATGTTGCCGAGGAAGTCGCGCACGGCCTCGGCACGATGCGCGCGCTGGCGGGCGTTCTCCGCCTCTTGGCGCGCGATCGCGGCCTGCTGTTCGGCCTGCGCCGCATGCTTGCGGGCTTCGCCGGCCTGCCACAGCGTGGCCGCGATGCCGCCGGCCAGGCTCGCCGCCAACAGCACGCCAGCCGCCACGCCCGTCTTGTTGCGCATGACGAACTTGCGCAGGCGGTAGCCGGCCTTCGGTTTCTGCGCCAGCACCGGCCGGCCGTCGAGCCAGCGGCGCAGGTCGTCGGCCATGGCCTCGGCGGTGGCGTAGCGGTGTTCGGGCTCCTCGGCCAGGGCCTTGAGCAGCACCCGGTCGAGGTCGTTCTTCAGCGGCACGTAGTGGCGGTGGTAGGCGTCGGCCGCGTCGCGCACCAGCAGCGAGGGACGCGTGGTGTCGGCGCCTGCGGTCGCGGCCTGCGGGGTGCGGCCGGTCAGCAGCCGGTGGAGCAGGGCGCCGAGGCCGTAGACGTCGACCGCGGTGCCGGGCGGATCGCCGCGCAACTGCTCGGGCGCGGCGTAGCCGGGGGTCATCGCGCGCCACATCGTCTGCGTGCGCTCGCCCGCAGTGTCGGCGAACTGGCCGATGCCGAAGTCGAGCAGGCGCACCTGGCCGTCCGCGTCCACCAGCACGTTGGACGGCTTGAGGTCGCGATGGATGACGAGGCTGCGGTGGGCGTAGGCGACGGCGCCGCAGACCTGCAGGTAGAGGCGCACGATCGCGCGGGCGTCCAGCGCATGCGCATCGCACCAGCGGTCGATGCGTTCGCCCTCGACCAGCGGCATCGCCAGCCAGCAGGTGCCGTCATCGGCGACGCCCGAATCGATCAGGGCGGTGACGTTGGGATGGTTCAGCCGCGCCAGGATCGCGGCCTCGCGATGGAAGCGCTCGCGCCCGGCGGCACCAAGTGCGCCCAGGGTCAGCACCTTGATCGCCGCCTGCTGGCGCGCCACGCCGCACTCGCGCCAGGCGCGATGGACCACGGCCATGCCGCCGCGGCCCAGTTCCTCGTCGAGGATCCAGTCGCCGAGGCGGCGACCGGCCAGCTCGTTGCCGGCCGCCTCCAGCGCGGCGCGCGGCTGGCGGTGCGCGGCAATCAGCTGGTCGAGGCGACGGCGCACCGCTTCGGGTGCGGGCTGCAGCGCCAGCCATGCGTCGCGTTCGGCCTCCGCCAGGTCCAGCCACTGGTCGAACAGCGCGTCGGCGGCCTGCCACTGCGCCAGCTTGTCAGGCTCCATCGCTGCCCCCGTCGCGCCCGTCCCCGTCGCGCCCGTCCTCGTCGAGCATGGCCTGCAGGAAGGCGCGGGCGCGCTCCCATTCGCGGTAGACGGTGCGCTCGGAGACCTCGAGCAGGCGCGCGATCTGTGCGAACTCCATCCCCGCGAGGTAGCGCAGTTCGACGATCTGCCGCCGCTGCGGGCTGATCGCCTCCAGCGCTTCCAGGCACTGCTCCAGCGCGAGCACGCTGGTGCGCGCCTGCGGCGCATCGGGGATCTGGTCGTCGAGGCTGATCATGACCTGGTCGCCGCCGCGCTTGTCGGTGGCGCGCTGGCGCGCGTGCTCGACCAGGATCCAGCGCATCGCCCGTGCCGAGGCGGCGAAGAAGTGCTGGCGGTCGACCACCGACAGCGGCGCGCCCTGGCTGATGCGCAGGAACAGCTCGTGCACGAGCACGGTCGGGGTCAGCGTCGACTCGCGGCCCGCCATGCGGGTATTGGCCAGGCGCCGCAGTTCCGGATACAGCGCTTCGAACACCGCATCCATGCGCGCTGTTCCGCCATCGCGCGCCTGCGCGAGCAACTGGGTGATGTCTTCGGCGGACACGTCTTGTGGCCAGGTTGAGTGGCGGGGGACGCTAGCATCCGGCTTGGCGCGGCGCAAACGCCGGGGTGCGGCGGCCGGGCTTGATGCTGCCGGGTCCGCCGGTTCCGGCGCGGCGCGCCGGTTGTCCGGGGCGGCCTGCCCCCTGCGCCCGACGCGGACGGCGCGCCAGCGCGCGGCCCCCGCCAAGCTGTCATCGCCTGCGCCCACGCCTTCATGCATGCTTTGCGCATGACCGACTCCCTCCGCGCACGCCGCATCCGCCGCTGGACGATCCGCGCCGGCATCGCGCTGCTCGCCGCCTACGTGCTTTATCTCGTTGCCGGCAACGCCTTCCTCAACCTCGACGCGGCGCAGTCGCTGCTCAACCGCAAGCC
>ENA-UOUJ01000779-UOUJ01000779.1-activated-sludge-metagenome-genome-assembly--contig:-NODE-779-length-19109-cov-4.271754_pt1 | contig 19109 bp, 24 predicted proteins | sample MGYA00249839_ERZ747224 | MGnify/ENA primary metagenome ERZ747224 (study PRJEB28782, sample SAMN03220277) | activated sludge metagenome | biome: wastewater; feature: sewage sludge; material...
ACATCCTGCCCATCCCGGTTCAGACAATTTCACACAGAGCACACAAAGAAACCAAGACACAGAGAAACATCCTGCCCATCCCGGTTCAGACAATTTCACACAGAGCAACAAAGAAACAAAGACACAGAGAAACATCCTGCCCATCCCGGTTCAGACAATTTCACACAGAGCACACAAAAGAAACAAAGACGCAGAGAAACATCCTGTTAATCCTTTAATCCCACCAATCCCAGTTCAGACAATTTCACACAAAGACATAAGGCAGCATCTTTCCTTTCGCAACTGAATTTTTATCAGCTATTTTTGCGACCATGCGCCGCTGGCTTTCATTTCTTTTATTGCTCTTAGGGTTTACTTCAATGGCGCAAACGGAAGTTTGGACATTGCAACGTTCCGTTCAGTATGCTTTAGACCACAATATCTCGATAAGGCAAAATGAATTGAATGAACGTTTGGCGAAATTGCAATTAAAACAGAGCAAACTTTCACAACTACCCGCACTGAATTCTAATGCAGCTTATGGCAGAAGTTATGGTCGTTCGGTAGATCCCACTACGAATCAGTTTGTAAAGGGTAGCTACGACTTTATAAGTATCGGTGGCACCGCAGATATTTTGTTATTCGGTTGGTTTCAAAGAAGAAATACAATAAGCGCTAACAAATATGCACTCGAAGCAGCAAAGGCAGATCTCGATCAGTTGAAAAATGATGTATCACTGAATGTAGCAACAGGTTATCTAAGAGCATTACTGGCGAAAGAGCAAATTAATGTTAGCGAAAAACAGGTGGAACTTTCAAAAGCACAATTGGAGCAAACCAGAAAGTTTGTAGCTGCCGGTCGCTTACCCGAATTAAATGCTGCCCAGTTAGAATCGCAATTAGCCAACGACAGCGCAACTTTAATCACGGCCATTTCAAATTACAACAGCGCTATTCTCGATATAAAAGCCTTGCTGAATCTTGATTTTGAAACACCTTTTGAAATACAAGCACCGGAAGTAAGTCTCGCAGATCAACTGAGTCTTAGCAGCATGACCCCTGAAATGATTTTTGTTTCAGCCTCCAAACATTTTGGTGTTATAAAAAGTAGCGAGATGAATATTCTCTCTGCGCAAAAGCGATTAGCAGCTACACGCGGATTGCTCTATCCTCAGCTCGGTATTAATGCACAATTCGGAACCAACTATGCAACCACATTTACGGAAGTAACAGGCTATTCAAGAGGAACTTCTGACCAGGCAATTGGGTATGTAACTAATGGACTTGACTCGTTGCCTGTGTATAGTCCTTCGTTTAATTATACAACCCGTCGTATTCCTTTTGGCACGCAGCTCGACAATAATTTTCGCCAAACAATTTCCGTTGGTTTGAACATTCCTATTTTAAACGGCTGGCAATCGCAATACAATGTAAGGCAGGCAAAGATTAATGTTTTGTCGAGTGAACTGAATAAATATCAGGCGGAACTGAAACTGAAGCAAGACGTGTATAAAGCATACAACGAAGCGCTGAATGCTGTTCAAAAATATCATGCTGCCGAACGTGCTCAAATAGCGGCGCAACGAGCGTATGATTTTGCAGAAAAGCGATATGGACTTGGCCTTACAAACACCGTAGAATATCTTACCACGCAGAACAATCAATTTGTGTCGGAGGCAAACTTACTGAGCGCAAAATATGATCTGATATTTAAGCTGAAGGTGATAGATTATTATTTAGGAAAAGAACTTAAACTCTGACAATGGAGGACCTTAAAAAGGTATTACTGGAAGCCACGAAGGAAGCCGGAAAAATTATACAGCATTATTTTCAGGGGAGTTTTTTGGTGGGCAATAAAGAAGGTATCAACAATCTGGTTACAGAAGTGGATACAATGGCTGAAACCAAAATTATTGAGGTTATAAAATCTTACTATCCAGAGCACTCAATTATCAGTGAAGAGATCGGAGAATTGAAAAAGGATTCACCTTACAAATGGATAATTGACCCTATAGACGGCACTGTAAATTTTGCGCATGGCATTCCTATTTGTTGTGTGAGCATCGGTTTGAGTTACAACGATGAAATGCAAATGGGAGCGGTTTATAATCCCATGATGAATGAATTGTTTTTTGCGGAGAAAGGAAAAGGAGCTACACTCAATGATATTCCGATTACCGTTTCTAAAAAATCGAATTTTGAAAAAGCCTGTCTTGTAACCGGTTTTCCTTACAAATGGCCGGAAGCAAAAGAACACCCGGTAAAAGTATTTGAGCGTTTCATTCTGCAAGGTTTGCCGGTGCGCCGTTTAGGCTCTGCCGCCATTGATTTGTGCTGGGTGGCATGTGGTCGCTTCGATGGTTTTTGGGAGTATAATTTAAGTGCCTGGGATATTGCCGCAGGCTACCTCATAGTTACAGAAGCTGGTGGAAGAGTGACTAACTTCGATGGAGATCCTTATAGTGTTTACGATAAGCAAACCCTGGCAACTAATGGGCTGATTCACGACGAGATGTTACGCATCATAAAAGTGCCTGGAACGACTGTTGCAACTTTATCGGAGGAAGTTTAGTGTTTACATTTTATTGCTTTTAAAAAGAAGATGGAAGAACAAAGAACTGAAATAAACAGTATTGGAGAATTTGGGCTTATTGATCACCTTACGCGTGACAACGAAACAAGACAAGCCAGTACGCTGGTAAGTATTGGTGATGATGCTGCTGTGATAGACCATTTTGGAAAGCAAACGGTTATTACTACCGATATGCTTTTGGAAGGCATGCATTTCGATCTTATGTACACACCGCTAAAACATTTAGGTTACAAAGCTGTAGCGGTAAATCTTTCCGACATCTGCGCCATGCTTGCAACACATCACAGTGAGTATAGGCATTAGCAATCGGTTTTCTGTAGAAGCGCTCGACGAGTTTTATCAGGGTATTTATGCAGCCTGTGAAAAATACAATGTTGACCTTGCCGGTGGCGATACTTGCAGTTCCCAAAAAGGTTTTGTTATTAGTGTTACTGCAATTGGAGAAGTGTGGAGCGATAAATTTGTGACACGTAGCGGCGCAAAGAAAAATGATCTTGTTTGCGTAACGGGAGATTTAGGTGGCGCATATCTCGGTTTGCAATTGTTGGAAAGAGAAAAGAAGATTTTCCTTGAAAATCCGGGTGTGCAACCCGATCTTCAGCAACGGTCTTATGTGGTTGGACGTATCCTTAAACCTGAGCCACGCACCGATATTGTGGAATGGCTGCGGGAACAGGAAATAACACCTACAAGCATGATAGATGTGAGTGATGGGCTGAGTTCGGAATTGCTACACATTTGCAAAGCCAGCAATGTTGGTTGTGTGATTCATGAAGAAAAGATTCCGATTCACGATGAAACAAAACAGACTGCTTTTGAATTTAGCATTGATCCTACTACCTGCGCGTTGAATGGGGGAGAAGATTATGAATTGCTTTTCACGGTTGCACAAACTGACTACGAAAAAGTAGTGCGCAATAAAAAGATCAGCGTTATTGGTTTTGTTTCTGAAGCAACCGATGGCGCTGTGCTGATCACGAAACAAGGCAATAAACACAAGCTTATTGCGCAAGGTTGGAATGCGTTTTAGTTGTTGCGTGTTTCGTTTGAGTTGAAGATGAACTCAGCTTTTTGAATTTTGAATTTTGAATTTTTACTTTCTTTTGTATTTTAGGCAAAACAATTACTCGATGAAGTTTTGGAAGCATACTTTGATTTCAGCCTTTGCTTTTTTTGGAATATCAACAACTGTACTTGTTACCTCCTGTGAGCAAGATAGTTGCATAGATCTGAAATGTAGAAATGGCGGAGCATGTGTAGAAGGTTTTTGCCGTTGTCCGGCAGGTTATGAGGGAACGGAATGTGAAACCCAGGAAGCAACTAAGTTTGTGGGACGTTTTATAGGACACTATACCTGCGATAACTCGCCGCTCGTTGATACAATTGACATGTGGTTGCATAAAGCGCCAAGTGAGGTTAGGTTTGTAAATCGTCTGGATATTACAGATACTATTGCGGCTACAGTTAAAGGCATTGAACTGCACGTAGGTAGTTCTACAAATGACAACTTCCGCCGGTACACTGTAGGTAATCTAAGCAATGGTAGCAGGCTATCACTATATTCAGAACTGGTGTATCTGAACAGCACAACCGGAGAAAAAGTTACCTGCAATTTTATAGGTTTTAAATAAGGTTGTTCTTCATAATAATACTTTTAGTCCCGCGCAACAGCGGGACTTTTAATTTTCATCATTTCAAACAAGATTGCAAATCAGTAGCTTTGTTGCCATGTCAATAAATGTTGCAGCCCTTACTAAAAGATATGGAACTCAATTAGCTGTGGACCATATTTCCTTTGATTTGAAAAAAGGGGAAATTGTCGGTTTTTTGGGGCCAAACGGAGCAGGAAAATCAACAACCATGAAGATGATAACAGGATATCTTCCTCCTTCAGAAGGCACAGCAATGGTTTCTGGTTTCGACATTCAGCAGCAACCAATGGAGGTGCGCAAGAGAGTGGGGTATTTACCCGAAGCAAACCCACTTTACTATGATATGTACGTGAGGGAATACCTCGAATTTACAGCAGGCATACACAAACTTGAAAAGCCAAAAGCGCGAATTGAGGAAATGATTTCACTCACGGGCTTAAATAAGGAAGCGCATAAAAAAATCGGTGCTTTGTCGAAAGGCTACAAGCAACGTGTAGGATTGGCGCAGGCAATGCTTCACAATCCGGAGGTGCTTATTTTGGATGAACCTACTTCTGGTCTTGATCCAAATCAGATCGTAGAAATCAGAGATTTGATTACAAGAATTGGAAAGGAGAAAACAGTTTTACTCTCTACCCATATTATGCAGGAAGTACAGGCAATGTGCAGCCGTGTAATTATTATCAGCAACGGAAAAATTGTGGCGGATGATTCTATTGATCGCCTGCAGCAAAACGACAAAAAGCAAGGTGTGTTAGTTATATCGTTTGATGCTGAGGTTGAGATGGTAAAACTTCGGGCTTTGAAAAATGTTCAGAAAATAGAAGATCTGGGCAATAAACGCTGGAAACTTTTTACCAACAAACCAGATGAACTGCGCAGAGAAGTAATGAAATGGGCGTTGGATAATGACTTAAGTATAAGTTCAATGCAGGCAGAAAGTCAATCGTTGGAAGATGTTTTCAGAACGCTGACACAAAAAAAGTAGGGTTAGAATAAATGCAAACGACCGCCACGTTAAGACGGCGATCGTTTTATGTTGAACCGATTATTAGAAATGGGTTTATGGGGCTGTACTGCTAATCCCATGTTGTTCGTATCCTTTAAAAATTTGCTTCACATCAAAGTAAAGTCCGTCAATTTTATCGTCGTTAGTTTTTAAGCTGAGAAAGTCACATTTCCCATCTGTCAGTTTTTGTGCTCCACCAAATTCATATCCGAGAATGTTCAGAATATCATACTCGTGTGAAACGTTTACTACGTGAATTGCAGTTTGTTCGCTCAACCCATCTCCGGTAGCGAGAATGGTTTGCACCAGGTTTTTAAGTTTGTCGAAATATATTTTTGCCACCGCGCTGTCTCCCATGTGTTGGTGAGCAATCCACACAACATTTAAACCTTTAAGGTCAAAAGGATTTTTGTTGACATTCGCCGTTCCTAATCTAATTACCTCTTTCCAGTCTTCGTTATCCAATTCCTCTTTTCCTCCCAGCAATATTTTTATGCTGTCCGATTCTTCCGTATGATAAAATGGTGAGTAGTCTGCCTGAAAAAAATGACCATAGTAAAGCATCCGGTAATCTCTCAGTGTGAGGGTAGAGTCGTTTGCCTTATATCTTTTGAAAAGTCCGTCGTAATAAAAAGCAGAACTTTTGTCTTTAGTAAGTTTTTCAATCTCAGTATAGTCGGGAATTATGTGATTATGTTCCTGTCCAAATACACTTACTGCAATCACAGACATCCAAAAAACAAGTACCATTTTACGAAGCATAGCCAATCTTTTTAAGCGTTAACCAACCTATGTCAGATCTAGGTTAATAAATAAAGTGCCAGCATCCTTACCAAAGTTGCCCACGTCCTGTATTTCACTTTTCGTTAAGATGGAACCAAGCTCCAACCAGAGGTTTTACTCCGATAAAATGCAATAGTTATCTTCGCAAACAATCTCAAATCTGTTCATTTGCAGGCTATTGTTTATTATCTCACTCTACCGTTTTTATACCTGGTTTCTTTGTTGCCATTTCCTTTGCTGTATGCCATTTCCGATTTTTTCTTTTTTCTGTTATTTCATGTAATCGGCTACCGGCGAAAAGTGGTGTTCAACAATCTTAGAAATTCTTTCCCTGAAAAGACCGAAGCTGAGATAAAGCAAATTGAAAAGAGCTTTTACAAACACCTGTGCGATATGTTTCTTGAAACTTTCAAGACATTGACTATAAGCTCTGAATCTATGCTGAAGCATTGCTCTGTTCATCCTGAGGCAAAGGCATTGCTTGATGATCTTGCCCAAAAAAATCAAAGCGTCGTTTTGGTAATGGGGCATCATGGCAACTGGGAGTGGGGTGGAAATAGTTTCAGTCTTGTTTGCAAGCAACAATTGTTTGTGATTTATCACCCATTGCAAAACCAATATTTCAATCAGCTTATCATCAAAATGCGTACACGTTTTGGGACAAAGCTTATCGCCATGCAGGACACGTTCAGGGAAATGGTGCGCAACAAAAATATTGTTAGCGCTACAGCCTTTATCGCAGACCAAACACCCGCGCCGGAAAATGCCTACTGGACGAATTTCCTCAATCAGGACACGCCTGTTTTTTGGGGAACAGAGCGTATCTCCAAAAAAATGAGATATCCCGTAGTGTATGTGCACATAAGTAAATTGAAGAGGGGATACTACCAGCTTTCCGCAGAAATGCTAATTGAAGATGCAAAAGCGACAGCAGAGGGTGAGGTTACAGAAGTTTTTACTCGGAAACTGGAACAACTAATTAAACAACAACCGGAAACATGGCTTTGGTCGCACAAGCGATGGAAGCATAAAAGACCCGTAGGAAGTTTTGTGTAAAAATGTCGGTTGAAATTGAATAATTGACAACACAATTCACTTTGCATTAGGAAGACTTGAATTATCTTGCAGCTTATTTACAGATGCGCGAGGGTAAGGAATTGATATTGGCGACAAAGCCATACGCCAAAGAAATAAGATCAAAAAGTTGGTACTACACTATTTCAAGCCTGCTATTATTGGTGGGTGCAATAGTGGGCACCTACATTGCGCCAGGTGTTTGGGCAAAACTTGCCTTTTCTATTTTCACCGCCATGATGCTGTCGCGGTTTTTTATAATCTTCCACGATTTTCAGCATCATACAATTTTGTATAAGTCGAAGGCAGCGAATGTTATTTTCACTTTATTTGGTGCTTACATGATCACGCCTCCAAGCATCTGGAAACGGTCGCACGATCATCACCACAATCACAATGCAAAGTTGTTCAGCGCAAGCATAGGGTCTTACCCCATCATGACTAAGCAAAAATTTTTAGAAGCATCTAAAAAAGAGCGGTTCGGATATCTTGCCGTGCGTCATCCGCTCAATATGTTTCTCTCTTATTTTACCATGTTTCTGTTTGGCATGTGCATTCAAAGTTTTTTGAGTTCTCCCCGCCGGCATTGGGATTCACTTGTGGTGGTTTTGCTGCATGTAGGTTTTTCTGTTTTTTTGGTTGTTCAATTCGGATGGCTCACGTGGTTTCTAAGTTTCTTTCTTCCGTTTTTTCTGTCGCACATGTTGGGAGCGTATCTGTTTTATGCACAACATAATTTCCCCGGTGTAGTTTTTAAAAACAATCAGGAATGGAACTATGCAAAAGCCGCGCTGGAATCCAGTAGTTATATGGTGATGAATCCGGTAATGCAATGGGTAACGGCCAACATCGGTTTTCACCATATTCATCATCTCAATTCAAGAATACCATTTTACCGGCTACCGGAGGCAATGAGAGAAATTCCTGAATTACAACAAAGCAAAACTACCAGTCTGAAACCGTCGGATATAATTGCCTGCCTGAAACTAAAAGTTTGGGATCCTTCTCAAAACAAAATGATAGGCAGTAATGAACTGAAGGAAGAAGTCAACGAAAAAGTAGCTGCTTAAATTCTTACGCTTCTACGCTGCCGCCATTTTTGTGTATTTGTTTTTATAGTTAGCGGGCGATAACCCGGTGATTTTTTTAAACGTACTGCGAAATGCTTTGATGTCGGAATAGCCGATGGCATACATTACTTCATTCACGTTTTCGCCACCTTTTTCCAGTTTCATTTTTGCTGCTTCTATTTTCACCCGCTGCACGTATTCCATAACCGTATTGCAAGTTGCTTTCTTAAATCTTCGCTCAAAATTTCTCCGCCCTATTGCAAATCTTGAAGCAAGGTCATCTACAGTTATTTTTTCGGTGTAGTTTTTTTCGATGAATTCCTGTGCCTCTTTTATCAAATGATCTTCGTGATCTTTTTGTCCGCTGAAAATGATAAACGGCGATTGGCTATGCCGGTCAATATCTATCATAAATGCTTTTGAAATGAGGATGGCGACATCTCTTCCTGCATATTTTTCTACCAGATAAATTATCAGATTGAGCCACGAGTATGCACCACCACTTGAAAAAATGCCACTGTCCTCCGTCATGATTTTATCGTCCATTAGTTTCACTTCAGGAAACATGTTTCTGAACTCATTAGCAAAACGCCAGTGCGTAGCGCATTGCTTTCCGTTTAGCAATCCCGTTTTGGCAAGGAAGAAGGCGGCAATACAAAGACTCACGATTTCAGCACCTTTGGCATATTGTGTTGCAATCCAGGGGAAGAAGGCCGCATTTAGTTCACTGTTTTTTTGCCAGTCGCCGAAGATTGCCGGAATGATAATAAGGTCTGTTTTAGAAACTTCGTGAATGAGCAAATCCGGTGAAATTGAAAAGCGGCCATTCCGCTGAGAAACGTCTTTTGAAATGCCAATAAGTTGAACATCAAACAAAGGATTTTTACCCATAGCTTGAAGCAAAGTGTTTACTTCTGAAAATATTTGGAAAGTGCCTTCGATATTTACTACGCTCACTTCGCCAACAGGAACAAGGATAGATATATGTCTCATTTTGTGTAACCAGTTTTTAGGTGGAAACAAATGTAATAATGTTGTTTGTCGCAATCAACCCCTTAAAAAGCCGTAGGATCACCCCGCCGTAAAGATGAATTCGTAGCACTTTTGAATCATCAAATTATCCACTAAACAAGAATAGTCATGAACATGAAAACCATTAAAAAATCAATTACGATAAATGCTCCGAAAGAGCGCGTTTGGGAAGTGTTGTTGCAGGATCAATACACCCGCGAATGGTATAGCGAATTTAAAGAAGGCTCACATGCCGAAACCGATTGGCAAGAGGGAAGCAAAGTAATGTTTCTCGATGGTGAAGGTTGCGGTATGTTAGGAAGAATTGTAACCAACAAACCTTACGAGTTATTGGATGTAGTGTTCGACGGATTTGTGATGTATGGAAAGGAAGATTTTGAAAGTGAGGGCGCTAAAGCTGTAAAAGGTTCGCATGAAACTTATTGGCTAACAGAAAACAATGGTTCCACCCAATTGGATGTAGCCAGTGATATGGGTGAAGACTGGTACGATGGAATGGTGGAGGCATGGGACAGAGCGCTTATCAGGTTTAAGTCGTTGGCAGAGCAGAAATCCTGAGATTGAACGAGGTAGTAATAACCCGATTGGTTCGTGCAAGACAATGGAAGGTTTTTAAAGCATGGACAAGCGACAAACTTTTTGCAGGATGGTGGGGCGCTAATGATGTAGTAAATAGTTTGTGCAAAATAGATGCAACAAGGGGAGGGGAAATTTTTGTGGACATGAAACTGCCTGATGGAAAACATTACATAATGAAAGGGAATTTCCATTTAATTGACGATCCTGAACAATTGATTTTTACCACAAACTTTTTTCAAAACGACGAAGAACATCCAACGGTCAAACTCCTGAACACTGTGATTTTTCTACCAGAAAATTACAACACCCGCATCACCTTGCAGTCTGTGGTGATGCACACTAAGGCGGATACCCAAATTTCCATAGAGCAGTTGGAACAATGGTGGAATGAAAGCCTGGATAAACTTGAGCATCTTATGAAATTGCTTAGGTTTAGTTGTTTTTCCATAGCTCATAAAACAGACAAATAATTACTAAGTACAAACGTAGGTTCGCAAATCAAATTCTGTAATCAAAACAATCATTTCAAAACCAAAAAACAATACAATGGCTAGCAAAGTATTTATCAATCTCCCCGTAAAGGATCTGAACAAATCAATTGAATTTTTCAAAAAACTCGGCTATAGTTTCAATGAACAATTCACTGATGAAACAGCGGCGTGCCTCGTTATTTCAGAAGAAATCTACGCGATGCTTCTTACCCACGATAAGTTCAAAGAATTTATTGTTAACCCTATTGCAGATGCTACGCAAGTAACGCAGGTCATCAATGCATTATCGGTGGATAGCAAAGAAGCTGTAAACGAAATTGCAGACAAGGCACTCAACGCAGGAGCAACAGCAGTTAAAGAACCCCTGGACTACGGTTTTATGTACAGTCGGCTTTTTGCTGATCTTGACGGACACTATTGGGAGTTCTTTTGGATGGATCCGAATTATGTACACCAGCCGGTCGAAGAAGCTGCGACATCCACGAACTAAAGAAAAATAGAAGCTTTAGAGTGACGTTTCACAAAAATGGTAGAGGTATTTAAAACCAATGTTGAAGGAGTAAATGTTGCAAATGAAATTGCAAGTTTGCTTCTTCAGCATTTTCCCAAATCCCGAATCAGCTTCGACCTTGAAGACTGTGATAAAGTGCTGCGCATTGAAGGACATAGTCTTTGCACAGCAACCATTATGCAGATAATAAGTGCATGTGGTTTTGTATGTACTATTCTTGACTGACCAAACGTTGAGTAATATATTTACTCTTTATCTACCGCCATTACTGTACGAAGATTAAGGCGTTTTGCTGCGTACATCACTTTGTAAATGCTTTCTGCATTAGCCTTTCTATCAGGATTTATTACTACGGTTGGCTCTGCATCTTCCGACTTTGCCACAATCATTTTTATGGCGCTTTGCAGCGAATCTACCTCAGTCTGTTGTGTTCCTACAAATATTCTTTGTGTGGAGTCAATAGAAACCACCACCGTTTGTTTTGCTTTTGTATCGCTCTGTCCTTTTGGGGTCATCACCTTTATCACATTCGGATTGGCAAGGGTAGATATGATGAGAAAGAAAAGCAAAAGGATAAATAGGATATCATTCAGCGCAGAAGAATGCGTTTCAGGTTTTTCCCGTAAATGCTTTCGTAGATTCATGAACAATATTATTTAGCAGGCTCCTGAAGAATGTCTAAAAACTCTACAGAGGCAGCCTCCATTCTGTTTACATGCTTATTGATCTGAGCGTTGAAAAAATTGTAAGCGATATAAGCGAGCAAACCGATAATAAGACCCACTGCCGAGGTAACCATTTTGGTGTAAATACCACCTGCAATATTTTCCAGCGAAAAACCCTGATGCTGAATATTGAAGAAAAGAATGATCATCCCCGCAATGGTTCCAAGAAAACCAAACATTGGAGCAATGCCCGCGAGGGTAGAGAGAATAGAAAGATTTTTTTCCAGTTGATACACTTCAAGTTTGCCTGCGCTCTCCATTGATTTTTCTACATGGTCTATGGGTTTGCCAATTCTGCTGATCCCTTTTTCTATCATGCGCGCCACAGGACTATCCGTGTTTTTTGCCAAAGAACGTGCACCATTCAGATTGCCACTGGTTATTTGCTCGCGGATGCGAAACATGAAAGTATTATCGAGCTTTGAAGCCTTTCTCAAAACTAAAAGCCGCTCTACAAATACATACACTAAAATCAGGGAGCAAAGCAGCAAAGGAATCATCAAAACCCCACCTTCTTTCAAAAGATAAAACAGAGAAATGGTTTCGGTGGCGTTGGCTGCTATTACACCATCTGTAGGAGTGGAGTCAGCTTGCAGTAATAAAGACAATAATAAGCTCATTGGACTTAATACAAGTTGTGTGTGTAATAATACAGCTTTTTAAAAACAGGTTATAGCCTTCCTGCTGCTTGTGGGTAATTTTAGCAAATCAATAATCGGGTGGCATAAAAAAGCCAGAACACATTGCTGCGCTCCGGCACTAAGGTTGGGTATGTTTATGCGATCGTTACCAGTTCAATATCGAAAGTTAATTCCTGTCCTGCAAGTGGATGGTTCGCATCGAGCGTTACTGTTTCATCATTCATTTCCACTATTACCACAGGAAATACATTGCCTGTATTATCACTCAAATGAAGTTCCATGCCAATTTCCGGTGTCATATCGGATGGGAATTCAGTTCTTGCGTATTCTATCAACATGTCATCATTACGCTCACCATAGGCTTCCTCAACCGGAATATTTACCGTCTTTTTTTCGCCGGGTTGCATATTTACCATCGCATCATCAAAACCCTTAATCACCTGCCCCGATCCTACTGTAAATTCCAGTGGTTCATGCCCTTCAGAGCTGTCGAAAGTAGATCCGTCAGTTAGTTTTCCGTGATAATGAACGCGAACAACATCGCCATTCTTTACTTGCTGCATATTCGTTAAGATTTAATAACTCGTATAATTCCGGCAAGTTAAATGATATATTCTACATGGCGAGGCTATCTTTATGATTTTAAAAAGAAGGAAATGATACATTGGTTTTTATACGTGTTGATAGGTTCTGCGTTTATACTTAACGGTGCTTTTGCAACCGCTCAAACCACCCACTATGAAAAAAAGCAGAAGGAAGAAAAAATTATTCCCGCAGCAGCATTAATGAACGATTACTTGCCCATGCTTGAAGGGAAAAAGGTTGCCTTACTCATCAATCAAACTGCAACGGTTGGCGAACGGTTATTGCTTGATACATTGCTTTCCCGAAAAGTAAATGTTGTAAAGGTTTTTGTGCCAGAACATGGTTTTCGGGGCACTGCCGACGCAGGCGCTCATGTGAAAAATGCAATAGACGATAAAACTGGTTTACCCATTATTTCCCTTTATGGCGACAATAAGAAGCCGAAGAAAGAACAGCTAAAAGATGTAGATGTAGTTGTGTACGACTTGCAAGACGTTGGGGTTCGTTTTTACACCTACATTTCTTCACTTGAATACATGATGGAAGCATGCGCGGATGCGGGAAAACAATTGATAGTGCTCGACAGACCCAACCCCAACGGACATTATGTAGATGGTCCTGTTTTGGAAAAGCAGCATAAGTCGTTTGTAGGTATGCAACGCATTCCTGTGGTTTATGGAATGACCGTGGGAGAATATGCCAACATGCTTGTTGGTGAAGAATGGATAGCCAATGCAAAGAAACTTGACCTGAAAGTAGTCCCTTGCAAAGGGTACGATCATAACAAAAGATACAACCTCCCCGTTCCGCCTTCTCCCAATTTAAAGACAATGGCATCTATTTATCTGTATCCTGCGCTCTGTTTTTTTGAAGGAACCGTAGTAAGTGTGGGGCGTGGCACCGACAAACCTTTTCAGCAATGGGGGCATCCCGATTTCAAAGGAAAGTCGGAATACTCTTTTATTCCCAACTCAACAACCGGTGCAAGCAAACCTATGTATGAAGGAAAGACTTCTTATGGAAAGCTTGTAGCAACCGATGCCAGCAAAGCATTTGAAATAGTAGATGGGAAACTGAAACTCGATGCAATAGTGGAAGCCTACAAATGGTATCCCGACAAGACCAAATTCTTCAACAACTTTTTTGAAAAACTTGCCGGCACAAACAAACTGCGCGAGATGATTGAAAAAGGGATGAGTGCAGAAGATATTCGCGCCACCTGGCAACCCGATGTTGCAGCGTTTAAGCAGATCAGAAAGAAATATTTGCTTTACAAGGATTTTGAGAGATAGGCGTTCTGTGTTGTCTATTTGTTTACAATTTGCCCTGTCTTAAAGAACTTAATCCATTTGTCTTTTAGGTGAGTTGGAATAATTGCTTGTCTTACTGCGCGAAAGTTTGTGTAAAGCGCCTGTTTACCTTGAACAATATACCAAAGCTGCGATTCCGGTCTTTTGTCATTGTTGAAATAAGGAGATTCAATTGTAAAAATTATCCAGGGATGTTCAACTGATTCGTCTTTTTCAATAAATGTGAATTTTGCTTTAGGAGAATTCTGTTTGGCTTGTTCAAACATCATATTCATTGCTGTGTTCATAGGGACATTCTTTGCGCCTTTAATTGAAATCATACTTCCAAACTCCGTCCAGTTTTCGAGCGTTTCGTTTGCGTGAATTAGTTCAATCATCGCCATTTCCTCATTTTCCTGGTTACTTCCTACTTTCCAATTCTCAGTTTCGGGCCAGTCGAGCATTAATGACTCTCCGGATTGTTGTTCGTTTCCACAAAACTGACCTATGTATTTGTGTGCTTGTTTATCCCCAATTGCTTTCGCATTGTAGAAGTCTTCGCAAGCTTCTTTTTTATTTCCCGTTTGTGCCCGTATTTGTCCACGAAGTGTCAGTGCGTTTGGAGTTGTGGGGTCTAATGCTACGGTCTTGTCAAGGTCGGGTAATGCCTCAATGTATTTTTTCTCACTTACAAAAACTGTGGCTCTGCTGTAATAGGCTTTTACAAATTTCGGATCAAGTTCTATGGTCTTGTTAAAATCAGTCATTGCAGCTTTGAGGTCGTTAACGGCAAGCGCACAAGTGCCCCGATTATAATAAGCGTCTTTATTATTCTTGTCAGCTTTTATTGCTTTATCGTAATCCCTTATTGCACCTTTAAAATCACGCTGTTCGTGTTTTGCAATACCATTTTGCAAATGCTCTTCAGTTGTCTGGCCGAAAACTGTTAATGAGCAAAGGATTGCAAATGTTGTAAGGTTTTTTTTCATCGTCTTTTTATTTACGTAGTTGTTGAATCATATTGGTTCTTAAGACGCTTAGACTACCACTGGGATGAAACTTCCGAAGCATGTCTTGGCGGATTTTATTAAGTGCTACATTACTGCCCAACATTGATTTGCAGGTTAGGCAATTCAACCTGAAATTTTACTTTTGCTTTAAGGGCTGAAAAAACTTTCATCAATGTATCTATCGTCACATTACCTGCATTATTTTCCAGTCGTGAAATTTGAGATTTTTGCACGCCAATTAATTTGCCCAGTTCTGTTTGTGTCAGTTTGCGTTCCTGTCTTGTTTGTTTGATGGCTCTTCCAATTAAGTCCATCTGTAATTCGTATTCAAACTTGTCTCGTTGAGGTGTTCCTTTTTTACCAATTAGTTTGTCTTGAACCTCGTCTAATGTATATGTTTTCATTTCTTTTCCTTTTTAAATTTCTCCTTATCTGAAAAGTATTTTGTCCTGATTTGCTTCGCCTTTTGAATTTCGGATGTCGGAACCTTGCTTCTTTTTTTAATAAATCCGTGCGTTGCTATCACCAAAGTTTCAATAGTAGAAGTTTTGTCCCAAAATGCAAGAAGGCGATACTGGATTCCTTGGTATAGTGTTCTAAACTCTCAAATCTCGTCAGTTAACTTTTTGAGAAGTTCGGGGTCGGTTTCAGTTTCAGCCTTACGGATATTATAAAGGATTTTTTCAGAGTGCTTCCTGTTTAATTCACTCAAAAATTTAAAAGCTTCTTCTAAAAGTACTGTTTCAAAGAGCATGTTTATTTTATAAAAATGGCTGAGGGCAAATGTAAGAAAGGTTTCGTTATAATGAAACCTTGTCAGAAAGTCTAAGGCATCGAAAATATTACACAACGGTGTTGAATGTCCCGCTGAGAAGCGCTCTCAGGAAAACCCTCCGCATCCTACTCCACCCTAAACACCGGATACCGGTTATGCACCCGCTCATAATACGGCGAATGTTTGTAAATGAAATCAAGTTGGGCTGCGCCATCTTTTGAAAAAGCAGCATCTGCTTTTTTCTTCGTTTCAAATTGCTTCTTTAATGCAGCATCGTTCTTCAACAATTCCGCCGCAGTTTCTTCATACACATAATCGCTGTAATGTTCTTTTTGCTGCAGCACCGCATCGAAAAATCCCCATGCAAAAAACGCATCCGGTGCGTTAGGTTCAAGCGTTTCGATTAGGTAGCGTCTTGCTCGTTGCTGTGTGGAAATAATATAGTCTCCTTTGAGGAACCTGATGGTTTCTTTGTTCTTTGTGTACTGAACATTCTTATGCAAATAATGTCCTTCGTAAGGTCGGGTGTTTGTTTCGTAATTGTTGATGCGATAAGCAGTAAGTTCCATAACTGAATCACATTGCAATTGCTGCATTGCTACGCCATTCATTTTTAGCCGCTCAATCACCTGATGCCATCCTTGCGGAATGATATACGCCTGCGGCGCAATAGCGGAAGTTGTTGGTTCAAAGAAGTTGTAGAAAGGCACTTGCCTGGTGAAAGGTTTATTGCGGTCGTAATACAGTCGTGGCTTTCCTGATACCTCGCTGGGTTTATATTTTCCTTCGTAGCCTTTAAATGCTATTTCCGTAAAACGTGTAGTGTCCACTTTCCAGTCGAGTGTAAATTCTTTTTTCTCTTTCACAACAGCTTCTTCCATTTTTCTTACGCTCTTTATTTCGTTTGCATGGCTTGCTGCGTATTCAATAAAGGTTTGCATGAGCGAGTAGGTGGCATTCACTCTTTGTTTGTACGGCTTTAGCATGTGCGTTTCAGGAACGAATGCAAATGTGCCAAACAACGCAGCAAAGCCGCTTGCAAATCGGGGTGGTTCGTAAAACTGTTGCCAACCTTTATCGGGCGTATGTCCCCAATGATTTACATAAGGAACGAGATCGTAGTTTCTCGCTTTCATGCCTTTGTAAATAGCAGGCTCGAACTGGTTTTTTAAATAACGTCCGGTGTAATAACCCAACTTCTTTGGGTTTACAGAAAGCAAAGTCATTACGTGCTGGTAATCGGCTCCGTTGCTTACATGATTGTCTATGAAAATATCAGGATCAAGTTGATGAAATAACCGCACTAAAGCTTGTGTTTCCTTCGCATCAAGTTTTATGAAGTCGCGGTTAAGATCAAGGTTTTGCGCATTGCCACGAAAGCCATATTCTTTGGGTCCGTTTTGATTGGCACGGCTAAAGCTTCCACGGTTCAACGCTCCACCGATATTGAACACGGGAATCACCGCAAGCACTACATTTTCGGGAACATTTATTTTCCCTTGTGCTGCATCTCTTAGCAACATCATGCTTGCATCTATGCCATCTGGTTCGCCAGGATGAATACCGTTGTTAATAAGAATAAGGAGTTTATTTTTTTGCTTCCATTCTATGAGATTGAAGTTTTCATCTTTCGAAAAATAGACCACATGCAATGGATGGATCAAATCAGTTGGCCCTGCTTGCTGAATGTCTATGGTTGAAAATGTTTTATCGAGCTTGCGATAAAAATCTATCACATCCAAATAAGTGGCAGTTTCCTTTCCTTTCGACTGCTCGAAGATTGTAATGAAGTTTTGCGCTTGATTAGTAAATACAAAACCCACCAGAAATATAACAGACCAAATAATTTTAAGCATACCGTTGTAAACTATTGTAGAGAAACAAATTGTGTTAGTCAATGTAAAAGCTATCCGCTAGTTTTTTGCAACTCATACTCTCTTCTTAGCAGTGAGAAGCAAACCGAATCTTCAAGACGATCATTTTTAAAATAATGCTCGCGCATTACTCCTTCTTTTTGGAAACCGAAATGTGTAACAAGTTTCAGGGAAGGAATATTTTCATGACCAACAAATGCCTCTACTCTGTTCAAACCCATCTTCTCGAAACCATAGTTAAGCACATTTTTCACGGCTTCTTTCATTATCCCTTTATTGCGATATTGTTCGTCTAACATGTAGCCAATTTCAGCGCGAAAGTGTTTGGGAATCCAGATATGAAAGTTGCAACTGCCTATTACTTTCTCTTCATGGCAAATGGTGAACAACATACAAGTTCTATAGTCGTTGCTGGAAAAAATTGTGGTTTTGAATCTTTGTGCGTCCTCTGCTGTTTGCAACCCAAATAGTTGCATTGAAGATTGTTCATCATTTTTTATGAAAACTTCTTGCGCCATTGCTGCGGTATAAGGCACGAGAAATGTTTTCGTGGATGGCAATAATATTTTGGATGTGGGAGAAAGCAGTTCGTAGTTCATGCGCTAAAAGTAATTTTTCCTTAAGAAACTAATAAGCCCATAAGGGAAACCGATTTTCAGTTTCAATGTATGTACATACATTTGTACCATCAACAAAAAATAATAGATAGGCAAATGAAAAATCTACTTTTAATCGCAGCATTATCGCTGGCACACACGGCGGCAAACGCCCAAGTAAAGAGAACGGTGATGGCTGCAAACACTACTGCTACCAACTGGACATTAGACAAGTCGCATTCTGGGGTAAAATTCGCGGTAGATCATCTGGTAATCTCTGAAACAGAAGGAACCTTTAAAGTATTTGGTGGTTCGCTTACAAGTCCGGCAGAAGATTTTAATAATGCCAAGGTTGACTTTTCAGTAGATGTAAATAGCATAAACACAGACGATGAAAAGCGTGATGCACACTTGAAAGGCGATGACTTTTTTAGTGCAGAAAAATATCCGCAAATGAAATTTACAAGTACATCGTTTAAGAAAATAAAAGGCAATGCGTATGTAATGGAAGGCAACCTGACCATTCGTGACGTAACGAAAAAAGTAAAGTTTGCAGTGATTTATGGTGGTACAGTAAAAGACCCATGGGGAAATACAAAAGCAGGTTTTAAGGCATCCGGCAAGATCAATCGTAAAGATTTTGGATTGAAATGGGGAACGGTTACAGAAGCTGGCGGCGCAGTTGTTGGCGATGAAGTAAGAATGCAGATAAATGTAGAATTCGCACAGGCAAAAGGGTAGATAGGTTGGTTTTAGTGTTTCGGAAACGGTACGGTTTATCTGTGCCGTTTTTGTTTGTGTGTCAGGCATGTATATCAGCTATAGGGTGCAAGTCCCGAAC
>ENA-UOUJ01000780-UOUJ01000780.1-activated-sludge-metagenome-genome-assembly--contig:-NODE-780-length-19108-cov-4.388390_pt1 | contig 19108 bp, 16 predicted proteins | sample MGYA00249839_ERZ747224 | MGnify/ENA primary metagenome ERZ747224 (study PRJEB28782, sample SAMN03220277) | activated sludge metagenome | biome: wastewater; feature: sewage sludge; material...
AAAATATACCGACAACAGTCATAGCCAAACTATCAAAGTGAACAAGCAATAAGCTTAATCGCTTAAATGCAAAACAGCTGAGGGCTGCCGAAAGGCAGCCCTCAGTGTTTTTTCAGGGAAATTTCAGTTGTAGGAGATTGAGGGAATTACTCCATGAGCCAAATGCCTAATCTGCAAAATGCTATTCCTAATACCACACTTAGTAAACTGTAGCAAAGCGATACAAAGGAATGCTGTTTTTCAAGCAGATTAATATTTTCCAATGCAAATGCAGAAAATGTGGTGAATCCTCCGCAGAAACCAGTGGCTAAAACAAGCCAGACATCGCCCTGCAAAAATTGATGGCGTTGACCTAAGCCAAATAGCAAACCGATAAGGAAGCAACCAATAATATTGATTGAAAAAGTGGCGAAAGGAAAATGCTGGGTAAATAATTTGTTGCTGTAGATTGAAATTGCATAGCGAAGCATACTACCCAATGCACCACCAAACCCCACTAGAAATAACGTTCGAAGCATACCTAAAAATAGAAAAGCCGGAAGAATCTCCCGGCTAAACTTGTTTTAGAAATTTACTACCAACGATAATTGCGATCGTTTTTCTGGTAGCGAATAGCAACATTCGCTTTCTGCTCTGCACGGCGAATCATCATACGCTCGCGTGGAGTAACCCTTCCGTCTGCCATCGCCATTCTTTTCAGTGAATTGATGCGCTGTTGTTGCATTTGTAATTGACGCGCTTCATTCTTTGTCAGTTGTCCGTGGCGCACGCCCTGATTAATTCTCGTTTGTTGGTTGCGATTATTAAAACGGCCTTGTGCGCTTGCGATTTCGGTAATCATTAAGGTGCAAGCAAATGATGCTAAAAAAATCAACTTTTTCATATTTTCCTGTTTTTAAAAGTTTGTGATAAGAGATAGACCGTCCGTTGCCTTTCGAGTTTAACGGAGGGTAGTTAAGGAAAATGCAAAAGAAAAGTTCCTGGTAGAAACCAGGAACCTACGCAATATGAACTATAAACAAAAGAGACTTTTAGTCGGGCTTTTTACCGTCAAGAAATGTGTTGATGGTTTGAATTGATGCCTGATTATTTTTCTGATCATTGTTGAGTCCTACACTATACCCGCTATAGAATTTATCGGCAGATGCTACACCGTTTTCTATTTCAACATTCCGTCTTACGTAGGCGGGCACATTTTCCATCTCGTCGGTACTCTCGGTGCCTTTTATGTTGAAACTCATTTTACGTAAGCGTTCTGCTCTTTCTTCCAAAGCACGTTTTTGCTCTTCGAATCGGCGTTTTTCTTCTATCTCATCCTGGGTAAGATAGTGGCTGCCAATCTTCAGCGACTCTTCGTCTTCATCATTTCTTATTACAAGCTGTATGGTATTTGTTTGCTCTTCTTCTTTGGGCTCTTCTTCTACTTTTATAGCCTGAGGCTCATCGAATGTGAAAGCAGTAGATGCAGTAGGAACAGTTGCCGGAGCTTCAGTTTCCTTTTCAGAGACGAATGGAGATTCGTTGATTTCCAGTGTAAAGACTTCCTTCTTTTGCTCATTGCTAACCGGAAACTGAGGCTTTGGATCAATACTCATCGGGTACTTTGGTGTTGATGTTTCTACCAGAGATGGAGACATTGAATCTGAAAGCCTTGAAGTTGGCGGATTGTAATTGGGAGATAACGCAACTGTGTTTGTCGGTGCTGGCTGAGGAGTGCTATTGCCAAGCTGTACATAAATTTTCTCAGGCTCATTTCTCCTTGCAGGCATTTCTGCGGCAATTTCTTTATGATTGAACCCCGTTGCAATTACAGTTACCGCAATTTTATCGCCTAAGTTCGGGTCATGACCCATACCCAGAATTACATCGCAGCTATCGCCTGCTTGTTGTTGCACAAATGCCTGAATGGCTTCCGCTTCATCCATAGTGTGCTCATTTTCTCCCTGTGCCGATGTGATATTCAACAACAACCATTTAGCTCCGGCAATATCACTGTCATTGAGCAAAGGAGAATTTAGCGCCAGTTCTACCGCATGTAATGCACGATTTTCGCCGGAAGCCGCAGCAGCGCCTAAAATTGCAACACCGCCATTTTTCATAACAGTGCAAACATCTGCGAAGTCAACGTTTATCTGACCGGTTGTATTGATAACATCGGTGATGCACTTTGCCGCCGTTGACAATACATCATCTGCTTTTGAAAACGCTTGAGTAAACGGTAGATTTCCGAATTGCTGACGAAGCTTGTCGTTCGAAATGATCAGTATCGTATCTACATGCTCCCGCATTTTATCAATACCTTCCTGTGCCTGCTTCATGCGTTTGCGGCCTTCGTAAGTGAAAGGCATTGTAATAATCCCAACGGTAAGGATGCCCAGATCGCGGCAAATTTTAGCAACCACCGGCGCTCCACCAGTGCCCGTTCCACCACCCATGCCCGCAGTGATGAAAGCCATCTTTGTATTTACTTTCAGAATTTTAGTGATGTCCTCAAGGCTTTCTTCGCTTGCCTGCTTTCCAATTTCAGGATTAGCGCCTGCACCCAGCCCTTGCGTAAGGTGAGGTCCGAGTTGTATTTTGTTTGGGATAGGTGAGAGGGCCAATGCCTGCGAATCGGTGTTGCAAACAATGAAGTCCACACCTTCAATACCGAGGCTGTACATGTAATTCACGGCGTTTCCTCCGCCTCCGCCTACACCTATCACTTTGATAATAGACGATTGATTTTTGGGAATTTCAAAGTGTATCATACGCTTTATTTTATGGGATTAGTAAATGCTTTTTTTAAAAAAATGAATGTTTCAAGTTGAATAATTACTATGCTTTTATCAGTCAAGTCTTTCATCTTCTTCTGCTTCGAAAATGGTCATGATCTTGCCTTTAAGTCCTGAGAAAATCTTGTTGATTAGTTTACCCCGTTTGGGTGATGGCAACTCTTGCTGAAGTATCTCTTCCTGTTCTGGCTCACGCTCATCATTTACCAGTTCTTCTATTTCTTGCTCATGCATCGCAATCATGTTTCCTCCTTCGCCAATGAAACGCATTCTTCCATTCTCAAAATCATTGTAGCCACGCAATATGAGGCCGATACAAGTGGAGTACATCGGATTCATCAAAACATCCGCATGGCCGCCTGCAAGGTGTTCGTTAGGAAATCCTAAACGACATCCCACACCTGTGATATACTCTGTGAGCTGCACAAGATTTCGAAGCTGTGCTCCTCCACCTGTAAGTATTATACCTCCGTGAAGTCTGCGATCCAGATCAAGTTGCTTAAGGTGATACACCACGTGATCCAAAATTTCCTGCGTTCTTGCTTGTATGATGTGTGCGAGGTTTTTTACGGAAATTTCCTTTGCCGGTAATCCTCGTAAACCTGGTATGGTGATGTAGGCATTTGCATTTGCTTCATCTGCAAGAGCAGTACCAAACTGAACCTTCATTTGTTCGGCCTGCGCACGCAGTACGCCAAGTCCGTTTCTTATGTCGTTCGTAATGTTTACACCTGCATAAGGTATTACCGCGGTATGCTTCAAAATTCCATCGAAGAAAACGGCCATGTCGGTAGTGCCCCCACCTATATCTACTATGGCTACACCGGCTTCAAGGTCTTCGTCATTCATTACCGCTGCTGCCGAGGCAAGAGGCTGAAGAACAAGATCGCGGGTTATCAGATTCGATTTATCAATGCATCGCTTTATATTTCTGATTGCATTTCCATCACCGGTGATGATGTGAAAGTTTGCGCCCAGTTTTGCACCGCTCATACCAATAGGGTCGAGCACATAGGGAGTATTATCCACCGAAAATTCCTGGGGAATAATATCTATGATCTGATCGCCCGAAGGGATGTAAGTTTTGTGCTGGTCGCGCACTAATAGATCAATATCATCGCGGGTGATTGTGTCGTCTGTGTCAGGACGAACGCGTTCACCTTTCGTTTGCAGGCTCTTGATGTGCTGCCCTGCAATACCAACATATACTTCCTTGATTTCAAGGTTAGGGTTTGACAGCACACACTTCTCTATTGCCAGCTCAATGCAGCGTATGCACTGTTCGATGTTCATTACTACACCGTGACTTACCCCTGCCGAATCGGCTTTTCCAAATCCGAGAATTTCAATTTTCCCGAACTCATTTTTCCGTCCCGCAATAGCAACAACCTTGGTGGTTCCAATGTCAAGACCGACGATTATTGGCTGTTCTTTTTTCATCTGCGTGTGGTTTTAAACTGTTTTATTACTGCTTATTATTTTATGGATTTCGCAAATCTTCCTCGCTTGAATACTGGGAAGTTTGCGCTGCTTTTTTCTTTGGTTTACTTTCTGGTTGTGTTGTATTCTTTTCTACTGAAGCGGTTACTTTTTTGGGTTTAGGATCTAAACTCGTAGGTGCAGTTGCAATAATGCTTTTCACCCAATCCATATTGCTTATAGGGTTTTTTATGGAAGGTTCCCACGGCACAGCCGGTGACGCTACTATCTGGTCTTTAAACCTGAGGTCAACCAACTCATATCTATCCCATCCTATCCTGTTCAGTACGTTTTTGTAAAAGGCAAAAAGATTGTCGAATTTCCCTTTCATACCGGCAGTGTCACCAAACAATATTTTGTGCGTGCCCAATACAGGTATCAGTTCAAATTTCAAATCGGGTGTTACGCTGATCTGAGCTATCTGCGCACTCCAGAAAGTATCGCGCTCCACAAATTTTACAAGTGCTACTATTTGTTTTTTTAATTCTGAATTGACAGAGTCATCTGCGAGCATGGGTACATTAGTAACCACCGGGGTATAGAAAGTATAATTTTCAGAGAGGGGTAGCAGATTACCTGAAGAATCTATGTAGCAACTCAGCGAATTGTCGTAAAATATTCTTGCAATAGGTATGCGCTGCGTTACATAAATATGCAGATCGCGCTTGGTATCTATATAAGCTTCTGCTTCCGAAACCCACGGATTATTCAGTGCATTTTTTTCAACTGCTTTTACGTTCAATACCGAAAATCTTGTCTGCCCTTCTACGATCCGTGCTTTTGTTATCAGGTCGCGCCACAAATCTTTTTTATCAAGAAAGCGGTATTGGCTATTTCTAATGTGAAGCGCTACTTTACGAACAGATTGTGTTTCCTGAATTTGAGAAGCACCTAATACAGCAACCACACATGCAGCGGTTGTAACGGTTGTTACAAACGTTCGCAGCACTTTTCTTACCGATATTTTGCGCTTCTTTTCCATTATTTTTTCTCCAGAATTTCTTTAAGGGGCTGAACAAGTTTGTCAATATCACCTGCCCCTGCTGTGATGAGAAGATCAAGCGGCGCAGCTTTCACATAGTCGAGCAATGCTTCTTTTGATAGAATGGTATGCACAGGATTGCCCATTTTATCTGCAATGAGTTTAGAGGTAACATCCTCAATTGGCAACTCGCGCGCAGGATAAATATCTAACAACACCACCTCGTCTGCCATGTCAAGACTTTGTGCGAAGCCCTCTGCAAAGTCTTTGGTGCGTGTAAACAAGTGCGGTTGGAAAACAGTAACGCATCTTCTGTTTGGAAATAACCGTTTAGCGCTTTTTATTAAAGAGTTTAGTTCTTCCGGATGATGTGCATAGTCGTCTATATAAACAATCTTTTCATTTTTCAGAATGTACTCAAAGCGACGTTTCACGCCTTTAAATGTGGACATTGCCTCCTTAATCATTAAAGGATCAACTTCAAGCATTTGCGCTACTGTAATTGCCGCAACAGCATTTTCAACATTGTGCATACCGCCGATGTTCAATCGCACATCTTGTAGCCCACCATATTTATTTACCACATCAAAAACATAACCCCCTTGCTTTTGCACAATGTTGGTCGCATAAACATCGGCTGCATCATTCTGCAAACTGTAAGTAATCTTCTTCGATGAATTAAGATCTTGTTCTCTTTTCAGCCCGTGCTTTACGAGCAGTGTGCCGTTGGGTTTTATATTCTTTGTGTATTGGATGAAAGCATCTTCCACTTCTTCTGCTGTTCCGTAGATGTCGAGATGATCTGCATCCATAGCGGTAAGCACTGCGATGTCTGGATATAATTTCAGAAAACTGCGGTCGTATTCATCTGCCTCAATAACTGCCACCGGATTTTCGCTGCTCCAATAATTGCTGTTGTAATTGACCGCAACACCACCCAGAAAAGCATTGCAACCAAATCCCGTTTCGCGTAGCAAATAAGCGATCATGGAAGAGATTGTAGTTTTGCCATGTGTGCCACCAACAGTAATCGAAAACAGCGACTGGGTGATCCACTGCAATACATCGCTCCGTTTGAAAACAGGATAGCCATTCTCTTTATACCAATTCAGTTCTTTATGATCCTGAGGAATTGCCGGTGTATAAATAACCATCTCAGCATCTTTATCAAGAAGTGATAGGTCGTCTGAATAGTGAATATTGATTCCCTCCGATTCCAGTGTTTTAGTAAGATCTGTTGTTGTGCGATCATACCCATTCACCACTGCGCCACGTTCGTTGAAAAAGCGCGCAATAGCACTCATGCCGATACCACCGACACCAATGAAGTACACTCTTTTTATGTTCCGAACATCCATTTTCTAATTCGATTTTACTATTTCAATTACCTTGGCTGCAATCCGTTCATCCGCATTTTTTATCGCCATTGCTTTGAGATTCTTCATCATTATATCTTGTGCAACTTTGTCTGCCAGCAAGTGTTTTAGTTTTTTTACCAATTCAGTTTTTGCATCGCTGTCTTTTACCATTTCTGCTGCGTTGTGCTGCACGAGTGCCATCGCATTGCTGGTTTGATGATCTTCCGCTGCAAACGGATAAGGCACAAATACTACAGGCTTTGCAACAATGCAGAGTTCCGCTATTGCTAATGCGCCCGCACGAGAAACAACAACATCTGCTGCGGCATAAGCATATTCCATCTCCCTTATGAACTCAAAAACTTTTACCTGCTTTAAATTTTTTGTGCGCTCAATAGCTTGCTGGTAATAAGGCTTGCCGGTTTGCCAGATAATCTGAACATTGCTTGCCAGTATTTCTTCCAGATGAGCATCAATTGATTCGTTAATTGTTTTAGCGCCCAGGCTGCCACCTACTATCAACACGGTTGGTTTGTGCGCATCCATTGCCAACCATTTCTGTCCGTGTTCTCTTGTAAGCGCAGATTGCGCGATGCTTTTTCTTACAGGGTTTCCTGTCAGAATCAACTTTTCTTTTGGGAAAAATTTTTCCATGTGCTCATACGCTACGCAAATAGCCTTCGCCTTTTTTGCAAGTATTTTGTTGCTTTTACCTGCATAAGAATTTTGCTCTTGCACGAGCGTTGGGATGTTGAGACCTTGCGCTGTATTCAGCATCGGGAAGCTTGCATAACCACCAACTCCAACCACTGCGTGAGGCCTAAACTTTTTTATAATTGCCTTCGCTTTGAACCAGCTTTTGATAAGCTTGATCGGTAGCATCAGATTTTTAAAAAGATTGCTTCGATTAAATCCTGCAATATCCAATCCTACTATTTCAAACCCTTCCTGCGGCACTTTTTCCATTTCCATTTTACCTAATGCGCCAACAAAAAGAAGCTGCGTATTGGGTTGCAATCTTTTGAGTGCATGACCAATAGCCACCGCAGGGAAAATATGTCCCCCGGTTCCTCCTCCTGCTATTATGACGCGTAAGTTTTCCATGTTTTTTTTAGATCGCGGGTGCTGCTTCGGGCATTTCTCTGGTTACTTTTTTCTTTATGGTGTTTACTTCTTTTTTCTTGTTTTCTGCGTTTGCTTTTTTCTTGCTGTCCAACACTTCTTCATCTACATATTTGCTTACACTTAGTACAATTCCTATCGCAATACTTGTAAACCAAATAGAAGAACCGCCCATGCTGATCATAGGAAGTGTAAGTCCTGTTACTGGTACAAGATGTACGTTTACAGCCATGTTGAGCATTGCCTGAAATACGAGTGTGATACTTAGCCCAACGGCCAGAAATGCCCCAAATGCAAAAGGACATCGCTTGAATATCAGAATGCTACGCCAGAGAAACAGCAGGTACAAAAACATTACAACCGCACCGCCAAGCAAACCGTATTCTGCAATTATGTTCGCGTAAATAAAATCGGAATAGCCATGCGGCAGAAAATCTTTTACTTCGCTATTTCCCGGTCCTTTCCCAAAAGTGCCACCGCTCGCGATAGCAATCTTTCCTTGTAAAACCTGAAAGTCTTCCCCTTTTTTATCTGCGTTTTCATCGCCAATTCCTACAAAGCTTTTTATGCGTTGTTCCCATGTGTCGGCACGTCCAAACCCTGTGATTTTTGAAAAAGCAAACAAGCAAGCAAAACCAATTATTCCGGCGGCTGCAAGAATCATTATGTGTTTCACTCTAACGCGTCCAATGTAGAAGAGAATGCAGCAAGTGAAGCCAAGCATCAGCGCTGTAGATAAGTTGGCAGGCGCTATCAACGCACAAGTAACTGCTACGGGAACGAGCACCGGCAGAAAACCTTTCTTGAAATCTTTGATCACGCCTTGCTTCATGCTTAGTATTCTTGCGAGAAACATAAACAAGGCAAGCTTCGCCATGTCAGAGGTTTGAAAGGTGAGGTTGATTACAGGTAGTTTAATCCATCTTGAGCCTTCATTGAGCGTAGTACCGAAAAACAATGTATAGACCAACAACGGAAGACTAATGATGTAGAGGAAAATGGCTGCCTTCGCAAATTGCGTATAGTTGATTCGATGCACCCAATAGATAATGAGTAAGCCCAGACCTAAAACCATTAGTTGTTTGATGAGGTAATAGGTCGAGTTTTTATCCATGCGATAAGCCAGTGATTGTGTAGAACTAAATACGGCAAGCAAGCTTATCAGCGATAGTACAATTACCACCGACCATATCACTTTATCTCCACGGGTTTTCTGTAATAAGCGTTGCATGTGTGTTAGTTTTTTTGGGGGGTTAAAGCGAACGTACAGCAGCTTTAAATTGTCTTCCTCGGTCTTCGTAATTTTTAAACAAGTCGAAGCTTGCACATGCAGGCGAAAGCAATACAGCATCTCCTTTTTCTGCCAGTGCATACGCTGCATTTACGGCATCATTTGCATTCTGCGTATCAATAACATTTGGTAGTACACTATCGAATGCTTCATGAATTGGTTTGTTATCAATTCCCATACATACAATAGCTTTTACCTTCTCATGCACGAGCTCCATTATCTCGTTATAATCGTTGCCTTTGTCCAATCCGCCTAATATCAGAATCACGGGTTGCTTCATACTTTCAAGCGCAAACCATACAGAGTTTACATTAGTGGCTTTGCTGTCATTAATAAAATCAACTCCGCGCACTGTGGCTACAAATTCAAGTCTATGCTCCAGTCCTTCGAATGATTCAAAGCTTTCCCGGATTTTTTCCTTGCGCAGACCCGCAACACGAGCTGATATTCCTGCTGCCATACTGTTGTATTGATTGTGCTTTCCTTTTAGTGTCAGGTCGTGAATAGACATGTTTAGATCCTCGCCTCCGTATTTAACGTGCAATTGTTCGTCGTTATCTATATAAGCGCCTTCTTCTTCGTTCCTTAGATTTTGCTCGTTCATCGTAAAAAATATTTTCCGGGAGTTAGTAGTATGAGAAGTCAAATACTCCTGTATTACTGTGTCGTCAAGATTGACAATGAAAAAATCATTGTCGGTTTGTTGTTCTGTGATTCTAAATTTTGCTGCTATATAGTTTTCAAATTTGTAGTCGTAGCGATCCAAATGGTCTGGGGTAATGTTGAGTAACACGGCCACATCAGGACGAAACTGGTGAATATCATCAAGCTGGAAACTGCTCACTTCCATTACATACCACTGTGCCGGTCGTTCTGCAATTTGTTTGGCGAAACTGTATCCGATATTTCCTACAAGCGCTACATCATAACCCGCTTCTTTCAGTAAATGATAAGTGAGCATTGTGGTTGTACTCTTTCCGTTGCTGCCTGTGATTGCAATTATTTTACTGGTTCCTTTATACCTAAAACCAAATTCAATTTCACTGCAAACTTCGATGCCTGCAGACCTGATTTGCTTTACGATCGGATTGTTTTCTCCGATACCGGGGCTTTTAACTACACAAGCGGCATTCAGAATTTGCTCGGTAGAATGTTTTCTTTCTTCAAACTCAATTCCAGATTCGGACAAAGTTTTTTTGAAATGATCTTTAATAATGCCACCATCGCTTACAAACACTTCCCATCCTTGCTGCTTGCCAAGCAATGCAGCGCCCACACCGCTTTCCGCAGCGCCGAGAATGACCAGTTTTTTATTTGTGTTTGTATTCACTTCTTCTATCTGATTTTTAAAGTCACGATACTTACTATCACCAATATGATTTGCACGATCCAAAAACGTGTAACGATCTTGCTTTCGTGATATCCTAATTTTTGGTAGTGATGATGCAACGGCGACATCAGAAATATTCTTCTTCCTTCACCATACTTTGCCTTCGTCCGTTTGAAGTAGGCAACCTGAATCATCACCGATAAATTTTCTACGAGAAATATTCCGCAGATAATTGGAATCAACAGTTCCTTTCTTACAATAATTGCAAGCGATGCAATTATGCCTCCAATTGCAAGACTTCCGGTGTCGCCCATAAAAACTTGCGCGGGGTAGGCATTGTACCAGAGAAAACCTACGCAGGCTCCTACGAATGCGCCGATGAATATGGACAACTCACCGAGATTGGGAATGTGCATAATGCCCAGATAATCTGCAAAAATGTAGTTGCCCGAAACATACGCGAACACACCCAGGCAAACTCCGATAATTGCAGAGACACCCGTGGCCAGTCCGTCAATGCCGTCCGTAATATTTGCACCATTAGACACTGCTACAATAATGAAGATGACGAAGAGTACGTAGATGATAGGTGTAAGTGTCTTTACTGCATTTTCGTTGATTGCATTTGCAATACCCGCGTAGCTGAACTCATGGCTTTTGATAAAAGGTATGGTGGTAGTAGCAGTTCTTACACGAATGTATTTTACTGTTTTTCCGTTTTCGTCTTTTCTAAAAATGGGTTCTGAAACTACTTCTTCGGTAGGATTGTAAACCACAGACTGATTATCTACCATCTCACGACTTGTCATTACGTGTTGGTTGTAATACATCGTCAGTCCGACAATTATTCCAAGCCCTATTTGTCCCAATATTTTGAAACGTCCGGCAAGTCCTTCTTTATTCTTTTTAAAAACCTTGATATAGTCATCTAAAAATCCAACCAGTCCTAACCATATTGTTGACACCAGCATGAGGATGATGTAAACGTTTTCAATTCTTGCAAAAATGAGTGTTGGAATAAGGATAGAACCTATGATGATGAGACCCCCCATAGTAGGAGTTCCCTTCTTTGTATTCTCACCTTCCAGTCCCAGCTCACGAACCGTTTCGCCAATTTGTTTCTTTTGGATGTAGCGAATGATCCGCTTGCCAAAAATCATGGAGATCACCAGCGATAGAATTATCGCCATGGATGCCCGGAAGGTTATATAGTAAAATATCCCCGCTCCGAAAAGTCCGAAGTGCTCACGCAGATATGTAAACAGGTAGTAGAGCATTCAACGCTTCTATTTATTTAGCAGTTCAAAACATTCTTTTAAAACTTCACGATCATCAAAAGGATGTTTCACTCCTTTTATCTCCTGATAAGTCTCGTGTCCCTTTCCGGCAATTAGTATTATGTCTTCTGGTTGTGCTAACGCACATGCCGTTTTAATTGCTTCTTTTCTATTGCTGATGCGTAATTGTTTTCTTTTGTGCGCAACGGTAATGCCGGCTTCCATTTCATTCAGTATGTGTTCCGGATCTTCATTGCGAGGATTGTCTGCGGTGAAAATTGCTTTATCGCTATGTTCGCAAGCTACCTCTGCCATGATGGGTCTTTTCGCCGCATCACGATCTCCACCACAACCCACCACAGTTATCAGATGTTGTCCATTGGTGCGTAGCTGATTGATAGTTGCCAATACATTGATCAAAGCATCGGGTGTATGCGCATAGTCAATAATGCCGAGCACCTTACTGTTTGCAGACATACACGTTTCAAATCTTCCTGGCGCGCCGTGCAGGTCGCTTAGCACAGAAAGCACATTCATTTTTTCTTCACCGAGCAATACTGCTGCACCATAAACCGCGAGCAGATTGTAGGCATTGAAAGTGCCTATCATTCTGAAATGTGCTTCGTAATTATCAACATTCATCACCAACCCGGTAAGGTTGTTTTCCAACACTTTTCCTTTAAAGGTGCAAGGTGTTTTTAAGCTATAACTATTCTTACTTGCTTTGGTATTTTGCAACATCACGGCCCCTCTTTTATCATCTGCATTTGTGAGTGAAAATGCTTCAGCAGGTAAATCATCAAAGAACTTTTTCTTCACCCGTATATACTCATCGAAAGTTTTGTGGTAATCCAAATGATCGTGCGTGATGTTGGTGAAAATGGCTCCCGCAAATTCAATCCCCGCAATGCGTTGTTGATGTACTGCATGTGAACTCACTTCCATGAAAACATGCGAGCATCCTGCATCTGCCATCTCTGCAAGCAGCGATTGAATGCTGATTGCATCGGGAGTAGTATGGGTGGAGGGAACCACTTCGGTATGAATATGATTTTGAACTGTAGAGATCAACCCGCATTTATAACCAAGCTTTTCAAATAACTTATAGAGTAGAGTGGCGACTGTGGTTTTACCATTAGTTCCGGTAACACCAATCACTTTGATTTTTTTAGAAGGATGATTGTAAAATGCTGCCGCCATTTGTCCTGCCGCTAAAGCACTATTGCTTACTTGTACATAAGCGACTTTGTCATTCAATACCTCAGGAAGGTTTTCACAAACAATTACCGAAGCGCCGTCCTGAATTGCTTTTTCAATGAACTGATGACCATCGGTGGCAAAGCCACGCATTGCAATGAACGCACTGCCTGTTGTCACTTTGCGACTGTCAATACACAAACTTTTTACATCAACATCGGTATTAGCCTTCAGTTGTGTGAAAGTTGTGTGCGTCAGTATGTTTTTTAAAGCAGGCATTTTCTTAGCTAAGTAGTAAGGTTATTTCTTGTCCTTTATTGATTTTTGTTCCTGGTGCTAATGACTGTCCTTTTATGGTTCCGCGTCCTTTCACCCAAACTTTCAATCCTTGGTTTTCTAACAGGTAAACAGCATCTTTTATGGAAAGTCCTTTCACATCTGGTACAATTCCGTAGTGAATAGCTCTTGATTTTATGTAGGCGTTTTTACTTGTATCCAAACTCAGTTGTGATATGGTTTGTGGTGCTGCGTCTATTTCTGCGTAGGCAGTTTTACCCACCGTCTTAAGTAATTTTTTATAGCTGTTGCTTGTTGCCGCAAGGTTGGCTGCTAATGCAGGTTTTCCATGTTTTGAAAGACTATCGAGAGGTTCATCCCAATGTCCCATACCATCTGCAAATATTTTGTCGGAGATCATTCGGAAAACCGGTGCGGCAAGCGTACCTCCGTAATAAGATGTAGAACGTGGCTTTGTACGAATAACTACAGCTATGGTGTAGCGTGGTTTATCGGCGGGAAAATATCCCACAAACGAACCCTGATAAACTCCGTCGGTATAACGAATGCCTTTATCTGCAACCTGCGCGGTTCCTGTTTTTCCTGCAATAGTGTAAAACGAAGATTGTATGTGCTTTCCCGTTCCGCTAACTACTACTTCTTCTACGCAAGATTTTAATTGATCAAGCGCATCGTCAGGAACAATCTTATCTAATAACACTTGTGGTTCGAAAACACGCTCATCTTTCCCATACTCCCGAATAGCGCTTATGAGATAAGGCTTCATCATTTTACCATCGTTGGCAAGTGCGTTGTACAACATGCAAGTGTGCAATGGAGAGATAAGAATGCCATAGCCTGTGGCCATCCAGGGCAATGTGGTTGCACGCCAGTGTTTAGATCCCGGAGTAATAATCGCAGGTTTGCGCTCACCCGATAAATCAATTCCTGTTTTGCTGGTGAGTTGAAGGCGTTTTAAATTATCAATGAATTTGCCGGGATTATTGCCATAATATTTTTGCGCGAGCGTGGCCATACCCACATTTGAAGATTGCGCAAATGCCTTTTTAATAGTTAGAACACCGAGGCCGTGATGTGAGTCATGCATTACGCGATCAGCAAATTGTTTTGCACCGCCTTCACAATCCACATTTTTCTCAACGTTTATATAATTGTCGTTTAATAGGGCAGCAAGTGTAGCAAGTTTGAAAGTAGAGCCGGGTTCAGTTGCAAACATTGCATAGTTCAGATCTTCCCAATAGCTTCCGTCTTTTTGTCTTCCAAGATTTACGAGTGCACGAATTTTTCCAGTTTGCACTTCCATGATCACTACAGTTCCATACAAGCATTCGTACTGCTTTAAAACACTCATCAAAGCATGTTGTGCCACTTCTTGTATGCTTACGTCAATGGTAGTTACAACGTCCCTTCCGTTTACTGATTCTATTTCCGAACCCTCCACAGGCATCCAGACTCCGCCGGTTACTTTCTGATCAAGTCTTCGTCCGTCTTTACCATGTAGAACACTATCGAAAGTGGCTTCAAGTCCTATGTTTTGAACATTCTCACGATGCAATCCAATGGTGCGGTAAGCAAGCATGCCATAGGGGTTGATGCGTCTGATGCGTGAGTCAACAATCAATCCACCAATTCTTTTGCCCTTATTAAAAATAGGGAAGGCTCTTACCGCCTGATATTGATAGTAAGGAAGGTTTCTTTTTAGGGAATAATATTTTTCTTTTTTCTCAAAAGCTGTGACCAATTGCTTTTTGTATTGGTCTTTGGAAGCGTCTTTAAAAAGTGTTGACAAGCAACTGGCGAGGGTGTCAACATATCTGTTGAAAGTGTCTTTTTTGATTACTGAAAAATCAACATGAAGATCAAATTGTGGAATAGAGGAACAAAGCAACATGCCGTCTTCGGTATAAATATTTCCACGTTCCGCAGGCAATACTTTGTTGTGCGTGCGCATTTCCTTAGCCAGCTCACGTAGTTCAGGTCCCTCTTTCACTTGAATCCAGGCAGCCTTTAAAATAATTGCCGCACCAAACATGCACACGCAAGTAAAGGCAACATAAACCCTAAACCGTATTTCCTTTCTTACGTTCACTTCGACACTATGTTTTTTTCCTCAGTTTCTATTCTATATGCAGGCAGCATCATTGGTTTTAAACCCAGATGCGCAGCGTTACGAATTATTTCTGTTTCCATTCCGGCACTCATGAGCTGAGACTTGATGTCCATGTATTTCCAACGCAATTCCTTCAGCTCTTCATTTTTTTTGTTTAGTACACGTTGTGTTTGGATTGTTCGCTGGCTATTCGTTATGTACAGCACGCAGAGAAAAACAAGAAAACTGAGGTAGGGAATGTTGTGAACAATTCCTTTGTAAGACAATTTCTCCACCATTGCCTGCCAATCATTTTTTACTGCATGATCTGGCAATGATTCTTGTTCTTCTTCTCGGATGTGGTTGGCTTCGTTCATAGTTTCTCTGCTATTCGTAATCGTGCACTTCTTGAACGCGGGTTATTTTTTTTCTCTTCTTCTGTAGGTTCCAAAGGTTTTTTAGTCACTTCTTTTAATATCCAGTCTTCCCGCTCATTTCCATATAATCCTGTGGTTCTTTCTTCCCAACTTCCCTTTTTTATAAACTGCTTTACTATTCTATCTTCTAAAGAGTGAAATGTGATCACACTCAATCTTCCCTGCGGTTTTAGGCATTCTGCTGCTTGCTGCAAAAAATCCCTCAATGCTCCAAACTCATCGTTCACTTCGATACGCAATGCCTGAAAAACCTGCGCGAGGTATCGCTGTTCGTTTCCCTTCATCACAGGCGCTAATAAAGCTTTGAGCGAGGCGATGCTATTTAGTGTTCCTTTGCTACGATTAGCAACAAGGTGCTTTGCTAATTGCCGTGCATTTCTCACTTCACCATACTGCTCAAAAAGTTTGTGCAACTCTGCTTCACTATATTTTTTAAGAACTTCTGCTGCTGTTTTCTCTCCCCGTTGATCCATTCTCATATCCAGTGGACCATCGAATCTGGTTGAAAACCCACGCTCTCCGGTATCGAACTGATGAGAACTCACGCCCAGATCGGCAAGAACTCCATCAACCTGCGGATGACCATGCAGTTTCAGAAAGCGTTTCAGAAAGCGAAAATTTTCATTAACCGGAATAATTCTCACATCCTCTGGCTTGTTTCTCCAGGCATCTGCATCCTTGTCAAAGGCGAAGAGTTTTCCATTTTCACCTATCTGCTCCAGAATGGCCCGGCTATGACCTCCTCCTCCAAAAGTGGCATCTACATATACGCCATCCTTTTTTATTTCAAGACCATCAACCGCCTCCTTTAAAAGAACTGTTGTGTGGTAAAAAGTGGGATTGCCCATTTATAAACCTTCAAATGGGTTGATAAAATCACTTCCTGCCACTTCCGCCGCCAGATCGGAAAAACTCGCGGACTGCTGACGGATATAATTGTAATAAGTATCTTTATCCCACAACTCCACTTTATTTCCTTGCGCCGAAAAAATCATCTCCTTCTTAATGCTAGCATATTCCTGCAACGGTTTTGGAAGTAACAGGCGACCAGCGCTATCTACATCAACCATAGTTGCTCCGTTTAGAAAAAGGCGCTTAAAATCGCGCACTTTAGAATTGAAGTCATTAAGCTTATTAATCTTTTCCGCTAAAACATTCCAACTGTTTATTGGATATAGCGTAAGGCAATTTTCAAAACCTCTGTTAATAACAAACCTTTCAACCGAGCCTTCAGGCAGTTGCTTGCGAAAACCAGACGGCACTAAAAAGCGCCCTTTGGCATCTATTGCAACTTCATATTCTCCGAGAAAATTTGTCATTAGAAAAATTAGACTCTTACCCTTTGTGACACAAAATAACACAAACTCCCACAAATTCACACAATGAATTAACGACATATTTATCCACACCATTATATTTATCCAAAGTCCTTGTTGGCAAAGGGTTTCATACCGCAACTAACAATTCTTTAAGAATGCGATGTGGAAATCTGTGAATTACTGTGGAAAACTCATGAAGCTTATTTTGGGTAAGACAATAGACAAGACGAGAAACCGAGAGTTTTCAAATCAATCAGTAAACATAGAGATTTCCATCAGTCAAGATATCTTAACACTACTTTCCATTGTAGCTGGAAGGAAGCATTAGGCATTAAAACTTAATTTAGCTATTTTCGCACCCCAATTTATGCTTAAACTAATTTCAAACTATTCGATTATAGGCTTGCTCCTCATTCTTTTAAGCGCATGTAGTGGCTATGAGAAGGTTTTGAAGAGTGATGATATAAGTTATAAGCTAACCAAGGCAAACGAATATTTTGATAAGAAGCACTATCAAAAAGCAAATTCTGTGTACGAAAGTTTGCTGCCGGTAATGAAGGGTACCAAAAACTTTGAAGCGCTTTATTTCAAGTACGCATACTCCGCATATTACCTTAGAGATTTCCTTTCTGCCTCCTACCATTTTAAAAACTTTGTAGATTATTTTCCAAGCGGTAAAGATGCTGAAGAAGCAGAGTACATGCACGCAGTAAGTCTCTATAAAATGTCTCCAAAAGCATCGCTCGAGCAAACCAACACTATCAAAGCTATGGAGGCCATGCAATCTTACATCAATACTCATGTAAATAGCAAGCGACTCGTAGAAGCCGATAAACTCATGGACGAAATGCGTCTCAAACTCGAAACAAAAGAAGCAGCCGCCGCAAAACTTTATTACAACATCAGCCAATACAAAGCAGCAAGCGTATCCTACAAAAGCGTTCTCCAAAGCTACCCAGAGTCGCCCAACAGCGAGTATTACCAATACATGATAGTACGCGCCCTATACAACTATGCCGATGCCAGCGTAGCAGAAAAACAAGAAGAACGCTTCTCAAACACCATCACCGCATACAACGAACTAAAGTCCACCTACCCAAACAGCAAATACATCACCGAAGGCCAAAAATATTTTACACAAGCAACAGATAACATAAACAAACTACGCAATGAGCATCAATAAAAAAGTCCTCGCATCAGTCAACCCACTCGTTGAAACACGCGACGTAACCGCCATCAAAGAAAAAACCGGAAACCTCTACGAATCCATCGTAGTAATGTCCCGCCGAGCAAACCAACTTTCAGTAACCATGAAAGAAGACCTCCACAAAAAACTCGACGAATTCTCCAGCCACACCGACACCCTCGAAGAAATACACGAAAACAAAGAGCAAATCGAAATATCACGCATGTACGAACGCATGGCAAACCCAGCACTACAAGCCACCAACGAATTCTTCGAAGACAAAATCTACTATCGAAAAAAATAAAAAGCTTACACTACTTCTTGCCTGACAAGCTTCACCAACAGCTTGTCAGGTTTTTTATTTCGGTAAATTTGCACCGCAGCCATGACCAACAAATACAAACACCTCTTCTTCGACCTCGACCACACCCTCTGGGACTTCGACAAAAACTCCGAAAACACCCTCCGCACACTATACCACGAATACAACCTACCCGCACGCGGCATCACCGACTTCAACACCTTCATGCAAGTATATAAAGCCCACAACGACCGCATGTGGGAACGATTCCGAAACGGATACATAAAACGCGAAGACCTACGCTGGAAAAGAATATGGCTCACCCTCCTCGACTTTAAAATAGGCGACACCAACCTCGCCCACGAAATGAGCGCACACTACCTCGAACTCCTCCCCGCCCAAACCCTCCTCACCCCCTACGCCAAACAACTCCTCCACCACTGCCACACCCGCTACACCATCCACCTCATCACCAACGGGTTTGAAACCACCCAATGGCAAAAACTCCAATACTCCGGCATCGCCACCTACTTCACCCACGTCATCACCTCCGAAAAAAGCAACAGCCCCAAACCCCACCCCGCCATCTTCCAATACGCCCTCCGCGCCGCCGGCGCCACACCACCAAACAGCATCATGATAGGCGACGCACTCGACATAGACATACTC
>ENA-UOUJ01000781-UOUJ01000781.1-activated-sludge-metagenome-genome-assembly--contig:-NODE-781-length-19069-cov-17.132692_pt1 | contig 19069 bp, 25 predicted proteins | sample MGYA00249839_ERZ747224 | MGnify/ENA primary metagenome ERZ747224 (study PRJEB28782, sample SAMN03220277) | activated sludge metagenome | biome: wastewater; feature: sewage sludge; material...
GTCATGCCAGGGACGCGGCGCTTGCGCGATCTGCCACCACGATTCCAAGGCGCGGCCTGACAACATTTTCCGACCCCTGAATATCCTGTACCGCTCCTTCGTAACCGAAATCGAGTTCGACGGCGAGAGGGCCACGGCAGTGCAGGTCTACGACGGGCGCGATCTGATGCGCGTGACCTTTGATCGGCTCGTGATCGCTGCCAATGGCCTGGAAAGCCCACGTTTGCTGGCCCGCAGCAACCTCCCCAGCGGTGTGCGTCGTGAGCACCTGGGTCGCTACTACCAGGATCATGCGCATTTCGCGATGAACTGCCGGATCGACAAGCCGCTCCCTTTCCGCAATCTCGGTGGTCTGTGCCATGTGGAGGTCAAGGATCTGAGCATCGCCTACGACACGTCTGTGGGAAGCATCGAAGTTGGCGCCCTTGCACTGACCCATCCGCTTTCACCGAACGAATACGACAACGCTGCACCGCTGCCGGAACTGTTCAAGCCACGGGCAGCGCAAGACAAGGCCACCGTGATGCTGGGTGCCATGCGCGGCGTCTTCCAGATCTACTGTGAACTGGAGATACCGCCTCAGGCCGATATCCGGGTTGAACTTGAAGGCGAGTCGCCATCGGTGGTGGACGCCGCCTACCGCGCCCTGGTTCCGGTGTTTGATGGCGTGTGCACCAGCATGAAGGAGCGATTGAGCAGCCGTGGCATCGAAATTCTGCGCTCGCACCACTGGTATCAGAACGGGTACGGCGGCCACCACTTCTGCGGCACGCTAAACATGAGCGACAGCCAACGGGCCGTCACCGGGGCGGATTTCAAGCTGATCGGAACCGAAAACGTGTTCTGCGCCGGGGCCTCCATCATCCCGCGTGCTGGCGGCGTCGCGCCCACCCTCACGATCGTGGCATTGGCGGAGCGACTGGGCCAGCAACTGAAGCAAGGCTAAGGAACCAACTCCACGGCAAAGCTACTCTCGGGCGGAACGGCAAACAGGCTTTGCGCCGACTGCACCGACCCCGCCAACCAAGCATCCCACGCCTGCGGTGGCAGCGGAATCACGCTCCGCTTGTCCTGCTGGTCTGGTGGCAGGCGCGGATCTGGCTTGTGCATCCTGCGCATCAGCGGATGGTGATCGGCATTCATGGTGAGCATGGTGTAGCTCTCATGCACCTCACCGGAGGATTTATCGATCCAGGTACTCCACAGGCCAGCCAGACCCCACGGCTGCCCGTCCGCTCTCCTAAATCGCCACCAGACATTCTTTCCACTCTCCCAGCAGGGCTCATCGAACGACCTGGCAGGAATGATGCAGCGCTGGCCTCTGGCCCAGGGTTGCTTGAAAGTCGCCTTGGCGGCCAGCTCCTCACTGCGAGCGTTGTTGGTACTGTAGGGCAGCTTCGCCGATGTGGCGAACCATGGAATCAGGCCCCATTGACCGGCAACCAGTTCACGCCGATAACCAGCCTCATGCACGGCCCGACGAATGAAAACCCCCTTGCCGCGCGGAAACACGACCTCATCCCACCAGCGGCTGGGTTGGTCTCTCCCGACGTGCCATGTGCGCTCAATCTCGCGCTCCTCGGAGGTCTCATATCGGTTGCACATGCTGAGAGGATACAACCAGCGCCTGCTTTGAACGCTCCATCTGCCTTCCGTGCAATCCCAATTGTTGAGGGCTGCGAGATGGCAAACCGAACCGCCTTACATCGCGCCGCGCTCATGAATGCGTGCGTCGTACAGCCACCGCCGCACCTTGGTCGCACGAATCCTTTTGACAGAGGGATGGGAGGGATTTATCAGCACATTTGCCTCCTCCGGCACGATCACGGACGGCACCTGGTACAGCAAACTGCCCCCCGATTTCAGCCACTGATCACCAGCATCCAGCGACACCTTCCCTGTCGGCACGGCATCCCAGCCAATCGGCAAAGTACCAAGCACATCGAGCTTGCGCGCAACCCAGACATCATCAGGCACGTCAATGCGCACAAGATAGCGATTGAGAGGAAGGGCCGACACCTGCAGATGCACAACCGTCTCCAGCGCTGCCAGGGAGATATGCGTGGCACTGTAGACCACGGGCAGGCCTGGCCGATTCCAGCGCCCACCCGATACCTCTGCCCCCTTCCCACTCAGATCATCTGCCGTATACGCGGGAGTATCCGTGGCAATCCGCCACAGCTGCACCGTCATGCGTAGGCACCGCTTTGCGCTTGAGCGAGCAGCCGCGACACCAAGGTCTGCCCTTCTGCGGTATCCATGAACTCGGCAGGCCTGCGTCCTCCGAGCGCAGGAATGGCCTGCTCCAGCCAGCTTGCCAGCCAGGCTGCGGCATCAAAGTCCTTAGGCTCACCAGACTCATTGACCATGGCCTGTACCTGGCCGATCAGGCGCGTCATGCCCAGCACCCTGGACGACTCATTGGGTGCCAACCGCGAATCCGACGCTGCCTTGCGCTGCATCGTCGCCCGAGGCAACCCCAAGGTGATCATCAAGCGCTCCTTGGGAACGCGCATGCTCTCGGCCAGTTGCGACACCAGGCCTGACGGCACACCCAGCTTCACCGTATCGACCAGAGCGGTAGGCTCGGCAAGAAAAGCGGCGACGAAAAAATCCTCACCCCTGGTCTGGCGTCCTGCGCGCGCAGAAAATGGCAGTTTGGGCCAAGCAACGCGCTGCTGCTGTGCGTGCAACGAGGCACGCGGCGCGGTGCGACCGGCCTTGGGTTGCGTGCCCATGTGCAGGGTGGCTGGCGATTGCATAGCATGGCTCCTTTGAGCCTACATGATGCCTCATTTGATGCGCGCGGCCAAACAAGGAACGGAATACCCCGTTCCCGTTGGCATCAATGCCAAGCAGGCTTGCGGAGCGGTCAAGGCGCGGCAGCAGCCCAGCCGCCTCCAAATCGACAATCGAATTACCCGTGCCGGGGCTGGGCGCGGGGGTCTGGGCGTTGGAGCCACTACCGCCGCCGCAACCCGAAAGCACTGCAGCGACCAGAGCAACGAAGATCAAAGGTTTCAAAACACTTTCCCGAATGGAACGTCAATTGAAAAAACCAGGAGACAATCCCCTGGTTTCGTTCCTGGCATAGCTGGAGCGGCAATACCGTCAAATCGCAAACTGCTCGCGATCCTTGTCCCCAATCCATGCCGGGGCCTTGCCTCGACCTGTCCATGTTGCGCCAGACGCCGGATCGCGGTATTTCGGCGCAGCCGTGGACTCCTTGCGCTTGCGGCTGAAATTGAACCCAGGAAACACATCGCTGGGCATAAGACCAAACTGCGCGATCTTTGCCTGAATTTCTTTCACAACACCCTCCAGGTGACGCGTGCGGGCTTCTTGAATCTTGGCCTCCAATTCTTCACGCTCCTGGCGGGCGCGGCGTTCCAACTCCTCACGCTGGGCAATCAGGCGGTCGTAATCGCCGGAACCCTGCACTTGCCCGAGCACAAGATTCGCCTCATCCTGCAGCACCGCCGTGGCGCCAGCTTCCTCAGATTGATCCATGGTGTTTTCAAGCATTTTCAGTCACATCAAATAGTAAAGACGCTTCATTCTAATATCGAAAAATTGAGTTTGTAGCGATTCAAGTGAATCGAATCAGAAAAGCGCACATAATTACAGCATAGATTATTTAAGAATGGATTTGGAAATACTGCCCATTGGGGCGTATTTCGCCAATCCCCGAGTTGAGCCCCTGTGCCTGGCGATGCATAGGCGTTGCGGGTACGATCTGGCGGATGATTTTTCGGCAACAGTCTTTGCATCCCGGCTGGACTGCAGCTAGAATCGGGCGCACATGCTTAGGCTCAAGCGCCGAAGCACAGCTCCTGACCGAGGAGCAGTAAACATTCGGCAATAATCGGCTGGTCGCTCCAGACACTCTAAGCAGATCTGCGACACACTGCAGCACCAAAGCGTCCTCCAACAACAAGGAGGCACCGCAAACGAAAGACGGCACCAGCCGGCGCGCGAGCGCAAGAACAACCCAAGGCCAACGCGCCCTGCTTGTGCGCCGATCCTGCTTTCCCAAGCGCCCATCCAGACGCTTCGGAAAACTGCGATTTGGCACGTTCAAGGTAATCTTGGCCGTTCAATGTTCCTTGCTGGGGAATCAAAATAATCAGCATCAACCGCTCGCAAGAGCATCAACCCAACGGGTGCCATACGCCCGATGGGCATGTGGCATCCACATCCAATGGAGCACCACATGTCAATGAAAACCCACAAGCTCATCGTCAACATCGAGGCCGACAACGACTTCACCGATGCTGATGTAGAGCAAATTCTCGATCGACTCATCAATATTGGTTTGCAAGACGCAGATCGAACCTTGATGAACGATGAAGGCGACACCGAAGCAGCTGACAAAGCGATTTGTGTCAACATCAGCGCGCCCAAGGCTCTCCAAGCCCGGTGCCTGGTTGTCGTTTCAGGCGGCGTTGCGGATTACATCTGTGATGACGATGTAGATGTCGAAGTCTTCGACTGGGACAACTACAAAGATGATCCTGAAAACACCCCCATGCCGCCATCTCACTTTGCAGATCTGTCGGTCGCGGTTGACGTTCCTGTTAACGGGGACTAAGCCATGAGCAAGCCAGTAGCTCAAGCGTAACTTTTTTCAACCCTCGGGGTCACCAACCCCCGAGGGGATTGGTGACTCCACTTTTCCTTGGAGTTTCACCATGATTTTCAGAACAGCCTGCATCGCCAACGGAATGACATTCGAGTATTGGCGTACCCGGCCAGCATACAGAGCTCATTGCGTCACTTCGCATATCGCACAAAAGATATGCGGAATCGGAAGCAAAGAGTTTGGAGGTATAGGCGCATTGCTTATCGACGCGCGGTGTGATGGATTGCATTTTTTTCGCTATCTGAACCCACATCGCGACCAAGCAGCAAATGAGCTTCGCGCTCGCGTCGCCCAAACGGTACGCGAAATGCGCAAGCACCGCCGACAAGCCAAAGTAAACGCCACACGCCAACAGGTGGCAATCTGCACTGGCCTTGCCATCTGATCGCCACGACCTGCAGCATCAATCGCACTGCCCGCGTACAAGCGCACAGTGATCCCCTTGCGGAACCGTCTCCGCAAGGGATGGGGCCGCTTTCATCATCATGAAATGGAGCCTGGAATGACAGCCATGCATGTCCCCTTTGAGATCTTTGAGCTACTGGAACGGCGGCTCGGACGTGAAGATGCCATGCAAGGTGCAAGAAGCATCGAAACGTCCATGTCGCATGTGGTTGAGCGCAGCAAGAAATCGCCCGTCAGTGCAAGCTGGAGGTGAAGGATGAGCTGCGGAAAGAGATGCTCGACGAACTCGCCGCGAAAGCCGATATCGCTGAACTGAAGGGCGATATTGAAAACGTGAGATTTGCAACGAAGGCCGAAATTGCACGCTCTGAGCTTGCTGTGAAGGAAGACATCAATACGGTTAAAGCCGACATCTCTCGTCTCGAACTGTCCATCGTTAAACAGGACAAGAAGTTCACCGTTTTGTTCATGATCACCATCTTCACGGTGGTGTTCTTGAATCAAAACGCGCTCGAATTTCTTGTACGTCTGCTCGGCCTGATCAAGTAGTTCGGGCACGTAACGCACTCTTTTTAACCCTCGGGGTATCCAACCCTGCGGGGTTGGTGTCCTCGATTTTTCATTTTGAGGATTACCATGACAACAAACCAATACCCGTTCGGCATCACGAACGACATGATTGCCGCAGGGAAGAGCGTCTTCTTGGCGATGGCGCACGAACAACTGGTGCGCCCCATCGTGGAAGGCTACGAAGCGCGAATCCTGGAAGAAAACAACTTCCAGTACGGCGATGAATGGCGCGAGCACGGCATCGCAGGGAAGGTGACCGAACGCAAGAAAACCTTCCTCATGGATAAGGATGACTTTCAGGCGTTTATTGAACTGACCTACCAGGCAAGGGATGCACACAATCTGAAGGTCAGCGGCCCTGATAACTGCCCGCTGCTTGAGGCGGAATACCTCCGCATGCAGGCCGAAAACAAGTTGCTCCAGCAGGTTGCCAAGCTTCCAGGAATGGAATCACTTGGCAAAGCGTTCGTCACTGTGGAGCAGCGGAAGCAAGCAATTGAGGCGGCCCTGGGTTTGCTGACTCCATTCGTTGGAGATGCAGAGCAGATCCTTGAAGAGTATGTCACATCGTGAAGTGAAGCAAATGCTCCAGTTTTTTTACTCAACGATGCAAGGGGGAAAGAGCACTGCACTTTTGCAGCAACGCTACAACCTCCTCGCCATTGGCAAAAGGATCCTGGTCATGACGTTCGCGCTTGACGATCGCTACGGCATCGGCAAGGTGACTTCAAGAATGGGGCCTCAATGCGATGCGCAACTGTTCACGGCAGAAAGTGCTTTTGAAATGGATTCCATATTCGCCCTGGCGGATGAGCTGTTCATCGACGAAGCCCAGTTTTTGAGCCCTGAGCAGGTGCGTCAGATCCACATGAACCTGAGCGCCAGGCATGGCATGAGAGTGTCTTGCTTCGGTCTGCGCAGCGACTTCCAAGGCAACCCATTTCCAGGAGCGGCAGCATTGCTGACCCTGGCCGATGAGTTGCACGAGATCAGTACACTGTGCCGCTGCGGCGCCAAGGCCACCATGAATCAAAGAATCGCGCCTGATGGGACGCCAATCCAAACCGGAGAAGTGATCGAAATCGGGGGAGACAGCCGGTATCGGCCGGTTTGTTCAAAGTGCTTCTACTGAGGCACTCCAAAAGAAACACAACGCCCGCATGGGTGTTGTGCTTCCCAAGAGGTTTGCAATCGCGAACCTCCTTGGAAAGCACAAGTTTGTCGCTCCTCGCCTAATGCGTTGAGATGATCTCTCCCGCCACCTAACCGCCGCTGGCGGTTGAGGTGGGGGTTTCGTGGTCGCCCAATTCAAAAGGTTGCTGGCCTGTCGCAAGACGAAACAGCATTCAACGCACGCAAGTGCATTTCAACCCTGACGGGCACCTGTTGCCCGCTGGGCCGGTGTCCGTCTCTTTTCACAAAGGAACGGAAATTCACCCGCCTCATCAAGATCACCCAGGGCACGTCACGCTACCCAGAGCGCGATGTTCTGGTGCTCATGTTGGGCTACCACTGCGGCATGCGAATCACCGAGATTTCGCGCCTGACCGTTGCCGATGTGATGCACGCCTCGGGCAAGCTGCGAAGCGAGATCAGCCTACGTGAGGCGATCACCAAAGGGTGCCGCCAACGCTGCGCCTTCTTGGTCTCCAGGCCTGCCACCCAAGCGCTTGAAACCCACACCTCCTATTTCGCATCGAGAAGGGCATTGGAGCGGCCTTTCTGCCTGGCCAGTACCGTGAACGTGGGCCAAGAAACGCTGCAGGCGATGTTTGCCGATGCGGTTTGATTGCTCTATTGATGCGCGATGCGCTACACACTACAATATCAACAATGATCAAGAGCTTCAGGCACAAAGGGCTGCAGTGGTATTTTGAGACAGGGAGCAAGGCGGGCATTCAAGCTGCACACGCCCCTCGGCTGCGTTTGCAACTGGCGGCCCTCAACCAGGCAACCAAGCCCGAAGACATGTCGGCTCCTGCTTGGGCGCTTCACCCATTGAAAGGTGGCCTAAAAGGGCATTGGGCCGTCACCGTGAATGGCAACTGGCGCATGGTTTTCACCTTCGACGGAACCGACGCTGTATTGGTGGACTACCTGGACTACCACTGAGAGAAAGACATGACCAAGATGCACAACCCTCCGCACCCCGGCGAAGTCCTGCGCGAATACCTTGGAGAGGTGACCGTAACGGACGCGGCCCAGCAGCTCGGCGTGAACCGCGTCACGCTGACACGCATCGTCTCGGGGCATTCGGGAATTTCCCCTGACATGGCTTTTCGCCTGGCAAGCGCGTTTGGAACGAGTCCTGAACTCTGGGCAGGCATGCAGATGCAGTACGACCTGTACAAGGCCAGCAAGGCGAAGCGTCCGCGCATTCATCGCATCACTGTGGTTCCTGCGTGATGGCCGCGAAGAAAAAGGCCCCCCAGGGTGATACGACGCGCACTGAGCGCGCGAAGGCGCACCTTGAGCGCCTGGCGGAAGCCAAGGGCAAGCGCTTGCTGGTGGATCTCGATGCCGAGGGGCACGCAGCACTGAATGCGCTGCTCGCGGACGGCTATGGGGGAACAAACAAGGCCGTGGTGAACCGTGCTCTGATCGCCGCCAGCAAGCGCATCAAAAGGACTTGACAGCGTTTATATAAACGTCATAATAGAGCCAACGTAACGAAGGAAGTTCATCATGAACGCATCGCAAATCGAGGCAGTGGAAGTGGCGGATGCCCACACGAGCAATGCTGCGCTGCCGACCTACAGCGAACTGCTGCGGTTGGCTCAACGACTGGCATACCCGGATGCGGGCGAACTGCTAATCCTGGATGACTACCGCAATATCGCTCGCAACGTCATCCAGCCCAATGGCGTGAAGATCGATAGCCTCCGGGCCTGAGAGGAAGTACCGTGGCATTCAAGAATTGGAATGTGCGCGTGCACCTCAAGACTGGCCCGGTACATCTGGGTCAGGTCGGTGAAGATAACGAAGAGCTTGCGCGCTGCGCCGCGCTGTCGAGGTTCGGCATCCCCGAAGATGAGGACACCGATCCGAACCGGCGCGGGATTCGTGCCGACGATGATTTCGATGTGAGCCCGGCATGAGCGGCTTCAGTGCAGAAATCAAGGTTGATGACCGCGTGACCGTTAGCGGTTCGCGGTTCCAGGTTCTCCAGAAGGCTGCATATCCGGTCGGATGGTTCGAGTGCCTTCAGGAGACTGGCAGCGCGGCAGTCGTCGGCACCAAGGCCCTGCTGAGCCCGAACATGATCGCAACCGGCAATCGGGCAGCGCCCATGCCGATCTTAGAGGAACGCAGCGTGGCCAAGAAGATTTGGAATCTCAAGTATGTGGTGGGCAACCCCGCCATGTTCTCTCGGATCACATCCTGCGCCGACAACCCGATGACACGGGCCGATGCCTTGGCGAGCGCGGAAAAGGTCGCACACAACGGCGGTGGCTGGCGCGTGTGGGTGGAGCGGGTTGACACGCTCGAACGAATCTTTGAGAGCGCAGCAGAGAAAGACCAGCGCGCGGCCCAGGCCGCATAACAAACGAAAGCATGATGAGCGCGAAATTTCCCCAGCGCATGCTGGAGCTGTTGCAGCAGGTGGCCGTAGAAAATTGTGTCAAACGGGAGCCAGGTGGGTCGCATCGTGGCAGTTCGTGAAAGATCGTTTGATGTCGAATTCGAGCACGAGGCACCACTTCAGGTGTCGGTGCCGACCGTGACTGGTAGACCCCTGCAAGTGACACTCACGCATTTTAAAGAGCGATTTCGCCGCTTAGACGGGCGACGTATGGGCGGGAAGATCAACTGGGCAACTCCTGCCAATTGAGAGGAAAGCTGGGCTGTTGTGGCTCCGGAATCATCGGCCGTGAGGCCGGTGAGGATGTCAAGGTGCAAGGTTAACGCCAGAGAACCAACAGTGAACGGCCAGTGACGGCTGTCACTCCATCAATCGCGACCGCACTCCGCCAGTGTCCCGCCAGTACATCTATGGTTTCGAATTGGCTGCAGACAGCAAAAAGCCCGCCTTGGAGCGGGCTCTTTTTTTACACGACTCAGCTTCGTTTAGGCGCCTAAACCGAAGCTGCGTCGTCCTTGGCTGCACCACCTAGTTCGTGCTGCTGTTCCATAAACTCGCTCAACAAAGCCACCATACGCGTGTTGAACTCATCAGTACGTTCCAGTGGGATGGCGACCATCATTTCCACCCGACCATCCGAGCGTTGCTTGTACGCCCCATCAACACCAAATCGTCGTTGAAAGCTCACTGCGGGTCTATGCTCACGCGGCTTCTTCTCCACAGACAACTTCGCAACCTCATCCTTCAACCACTTCTGCGGCATGTCGCCCGAGATGAAGCGGCTCGTCAACAGCATGGCTTTGCTTTCATCACTCAGTTCCGCTGCCCTGGCGAGCTGCTGCGCCACGGTGGCCGTAATCTTTTCCGGAAAATTGCGCGCGGCGCTCAGGATCTCAGCTGGAAGTTTCTCATAGGATGCATAGAAAGACAGGAGTGTCTTGGACAGCCCGGTGCGTTTGGAAATTTCCTCCCACTTCAAACCGGAGTTGTGCCACCCTTGGAAAAACATGGCCCTGTCGAAGTCCGTATGTTGTGAACGACTCTCGTTTTGAGCATAGCCAAGCCAGGACGCTTGCTCTTCGGAGAGTCCCGAATGCACCCGCGCCAGGATCTGGCAATCGTTGATCTCATAGGATCTGACCGCCTGCACTCGCGTCCAGCCATCGCCAATGATGAAATGGCCAGGCCTGGTTGGATGTTCAATCACATGAATGGGGTCACGCTGACCGTCCATCTTGATTGATTCTGCGATGACCTTGATGGCGTCATCGGTGTAAAGCTGCCTCGGTGGATGCGAATTCTGAATCACATGTCGCGCATCAATCATCTTCAGTTGAGCTTCTGCGCGATCGGGCAAAACAGCGTCGCCACCAACAACACTCGCCTGATCGTTGGAGAACTCCGGCAACGGCATCTTCACAGCCAATCGATTTTCCTTGACGATCTTTGACGAAACGGTCGGCGTGTTAACCGACTCTTCCACCGGACGAAAAACTCGTTGCTTCACAAGCAATCCTTTCTACAACACCATGCGCAATGGTTTAGGCGCCTAAACCAGCGCAACAAAGGTCTATCTTTTTTAGGCGCCTAAACTTGAACGGCGTACTGTCGATGGTTTAGGCGCCTAAACCTGATGGTCACGCGCCGCTGCAGTTTCGAAAATTTTCCCGCGCAGAATTTCTGCAAACAACTTGTATTCGCTCGCGCCTTTGCTGGTGGGGCGCTGCAAAGTCAACGGAAGATAGTGGTCAAGACTCTTCGGGAAATCTTCGCTCGCAGATATGACCTGCTGAGACAGCATGGAAGCGTACTTGCCGAGCTCTGCCTGCATCCGGCTGATGCGCGTGATGTTCGGAGAGTAATGGGTCGGCAAAATCAACAGCTGCGGATTGACCACCGGGTAGGTCTTTTTGAGGCTCTTGATTTCACCTATCAGGCGCACAAGCCCCTTGCGAGCGAAGGCATCCATTTTCACGGGGGCCACCACGATGTCAGCCGCCGCAATGGCGCAAGTGCTGGTCATGCTCATGTTCGGAGGGCAATCCAACACAATCACGTCATACGCAGAAAGATCCAGCGCAGGATTTTTGCCCTTCGCGGCCTCGGCAAACAGCTCACGAAAAACCAGCTCGCGTGCGCCCTTGGAGTTGGCAATCGGCATCTCAATGTCTGACAAAAACGTGTCCGCGCAGATCACATGAGGGCCATCTTCACCGAATGGCTTCTTGATGAGGTCAGGGAGAGGCTCAATCGGGGCTCTTGAGCTGTTGCCGCGATGAGCTGCAGCCACAAAAGGCGTCACGACATCAGCGAACGTCGCCGTGATCAAGGCGTCATGGTTAATTCCATGATTTTCCGCCTCTTCAGCATCCAAATCGGATTCATAGCCCATGGACTGGGTGAGATTCGATTGCACATCCAGATCTATGCAGAGTGTGCGAAGGCCCATCAACTGCAAATGCACCGCTGATTCCACTGCGGTCGTCGTCTTCCCGGTTCCGCCCTTCACCACGTTCACGGCAATGACTACCGGCCCCGATGGCGCAGGACTCTTGAGATATCCCTGAGCTCGGCGCCATTGCGCCAGGCTAAAGATCGTCTCTGGTTCAAAAACCCTGGTCGGAACAGCCTTATCGTTGAACTCATTCGCCCTCCTGACCCGAATTCCAGACTGATCGGCGTACCCACGCAACGTCGTGTGTGAAACACCGAGAAGCGCTTCTGACGCGCGAAGTCGGTACTTGAGCTCGGCGGTGTGCGCGAAAGTTGAACGAAGAGTGATTGGCGACATGAAATCCTCGTGAACGGGTAGCGCGCGCTACTGTAGCGGGTTGCGTTTGGAACGTCAAGGCTGGTAGCTTATTGCAGAATACACGAAAATTACCTACCAGTCGCTTTGCGGAATTGTGGGGCACGAATTCTAGAGGAACGCATGAAGAGGCGACCCTCGAAAAACGACCGGAACTGATCTGTTTCGCGGCCTTCCCAAACTCCCTCACCTTTCGAGGGCTGCGCACAGGTATTTGCTGTTTTTTTCATCAAAAACAACACAAACAACCTAGCTAGATACGCGTGATGCCTTGATGGAGGAGGCTGTTGTGTTATTTGAAACAACACTGTTTATAACAACAACTGTTTACCTGCCGAGATTCGTTTTTAAAATCAACAACTTACAGAACGAAAGGTGAGGGAGTTTGGGAACGCGATGGACTGAAAGGTGAGGGGGTTTGGGAGCGACAATTTTGAAAGGTGAGGGAGTTTGGGATCGAAAGGTGAGGGAGTTTGGGAAAAGGTGAGGGACTTTGGGAGTGAAAGGTGAGGGAGTTTGGGAAAAGGTGAGGGACTTTGGGAATGAAAGGTGAGGGAGTTTGGGAACGAAAGGTGAGGGACTTTGGGAAAAGGTGAGGGACTTTGGGAACAGCAGATGGATCAGCCGGGGATCTGCGGCCGATCCCCTGTGGATAACATGCGAGCTTGGTCGGCTGAGCGGTGAGACTGTTGCAATCTGGTTGCGCAATGGTGAAGCGTAATTGACATTGTTTCACCGCAACCGGATACTGGGTCTCTTTTGTGCGAATGCCTCGCAGCCATGCCAACCAAGAATCAACTCCCCGACATCTACAAGGCCCACCAGGCAGTTGCCATTCTTCCGTCACAGGGTTCACGCATCACGTTGCTCATGCGGCGCTTTTTCAATGTGCTCCTGCAGCACGCGCAACGCGCTGGTCAGACAGACATCTATCGGGTGGAGTTCAGCAATGTTCTCGGGGATGCTGGGTACTCTGGCAATAACTTTGACGTGGCCAAAGATGTTCTGAGGTCGATGGCCAAGACAACGGTCGAGTGGAACATCGTCAACGATAGGCCCGATGAAAAAGGCGTTGTGAAGGATTGGGGGGTCACCACTCTTCTATCCCACGCTCGAATTTTTCAAAAGAGCAATCGTTTGGTGTTGGAGTGGTCTTACAGCCCTGTGATGCGCCAGGAAATTCTTGATCCGAAGCGGTATGTCCCGCTTTCGCTGCGGATTTATGGATCCATTAAGACAGGTAGTGCAGCCGCACTGTATGAGATCTGCATGCGCTACCTCACCAATGTCAACGGACTGACCAACAAGGCTGAGATCGAGTGGTGGCGCCCGCGCATCACGGGTGTTGCGATGAAGGATGACGCACCACTGGAGTACAAATATTTCAAACGCGACGTGCTCATACCTGCCATCAAAGAAATCAACGAAATTTCAGATATCGAAGTTGAGCTGCTGGAGTTCAAAACTGGTCGTAAGGTGAGCCACCTCCAGTTCATCTCGCGTATCAAAAAGCAGCAATCGATAGAGCTTGTGACGCCCATCGAGCTGGTTGACCAAGACCTGATGCGGCGTATTTTGGCGCTTGGAGTCCCTGAAGATCTTGCCAATAAGCTCTACGTTGGTCATGACGAAGATTCACTGCGCGCTACGTTGAGCTATGTCGAGCTCCGCATCAGCAAAGGCGGCGTTGACTCCCCAGTAGCACTGTTTCGCGATGCGCTGAAAAAGGGGTACGGCAAGAGCGAGGGCGAGAAGGTCGCTACCGCGTCAAAACCAACGTCCGTGCCATCACGCGCAAAGGAAGAGGACATTGCCAAGGAAGACCCAGTGGCAGCTGCCAAGCGCCAGGCAGCACAAGAATACATAGACAATTTGAACCCAAGTCAGAAGCGCAACCTGCTGGATGAATTCTCTCGCGACATTTCCGGCATTGTTGCCGAACACTACGCAAAAAGTGGGCTGAAGAGCAAGATCGTTCGTGTTGAGTTGGTTCGGTTTGTGCAAAAATCCATGGCGTCGTGACAAGTGGGTCGGTATTGCATTGTTCCGCTATTTGCCTTGGAGGAATTTTTTCTGCAATAATGCGCCACCAAAACCAAACATAGGATGGATTAGTTTATGACCGCCACTTACAAAGAACTCCTGGCCCAGCGCGAACAACTGGAAGCCCAAATCAAGCACGCTCGCGCTGTGGAACTCGCAGACGCCGTAGCCAAGGTGCGCACCATCATCGCAGAATACGAACTGACCCAGAATGATGTATTCCCCACGGGTCGCAGCAGCGCTCGTGTAATCTCAGCTGCCAAGGTGGCGCCTAAATACCGTAACCCCGCTACTGGTGCTACCTGGACTGGCCGAGGCAAGGCGCCTGTCTGGATTGCAGGTAAGGATCGCGCCGAATTCGAGATCAAGCAAGCCGAAGCTGCTTGATTTATCATTCCAAGATGCCATCCGTCGCAATGGCGGATGGCGCTTCCAGTCTTTTGGAAGCAAAGCCCAGCGCGTTCACTAGTCGGTAGCAATTGGCCTCCCGATGTCCCCGAAGCAAAGCTTCCCGCCCTGCCCAGGGCCTGGTCAATGAGGGTGCCATAGAACGCGCGGAACGCCATAGCAGGCGAAATACAAACAAAGTGAAGATGTTTCGCTCCTGAAAAGTGGCCTCCGGCTTCTATCCTCATGCCGCATGAGTGAGCAAAAGCTGAATTCCTGGATCTACGACGGCAAGCCCGACAACATCGGACTTGTGGTGCCGGATGCAAACCCTGGTGACGGTGGCTACATCGTCTTGGCGCAGTTGCGCAACGGTGAAGTACGGCTGTTCGCCACGCGATACCCGACACGCTGCGTTGTTGGGTGGAAGTCCCAAGTGCGAAAGTTTGGCGGGCAGGATTTCACGCGTGTCATGGTGTCTACGCCGCACATCCGCTACGAGCGAATCAAACGCATGATTGTGGAAAGTGGCGAGGATGAAGGACAGGGGAGCATCCAGTTCTACCGGGACAAGGTTGCTGAGCTTTTGGCGGTCGCTGCACATTCGCACGCATTGCGTGCGGGGATTCCGGCGTGAGCGGCGAAGTTCTGGACTTTGATAACCCGTGGCGACCTATTTATGAATGGCGCCAAGCTGCGATGTGGGGAACGGCTTCGGTGGGTTGCGTTGCTGCAGCGGCACTGCTCCCCTTGCCAACGTCGTTCGCCAGTGTCTCTGCAATTGCGTGCGGCTTCGTAGGCCTGTATCGCGCATACACCGCATGGGGAAGGCAAGAGGCGAAATCCAAGGCGACCAATACGGAAAAGCAGTTCATCACCGTCCAGGAGGTGATTGATCTTGGCAAGAATGCGGCAAAAACGAACAAGCTGTGGCTTGGCTCCGGATTTCAATGGACAGATATTGAAGCCGTGAAGATGCACGCCTTGATCGGCGGAGGCGTGGCGCAGCAGTTAGGGCGACAGGCATCAGAGAACGATGGGGCCTATTGGCTGCACTCCCTGGCCAGGGAAGAGAATAATCTGATTGATATGAGTCTGCTCGATGGTCATACATTGATCACGGGAACCACTCGCGTGGGAAAAACGAGGGCGTTTGACCTACTAATCACCCAAGCAATCGCACGCCATGAGCCTGTCATTATTATCGACCCCAAGGGCGATCACGGACTCGCGGAGAATGCAAAAAAGGCCTGCGAGCTGATGGGCCAATCAGAACGCTTCGTTTATTTCCATCCGGCACATCCAGAAAAATCCGCCAGCATTGATCCCCTATGCAACTGGAACAGAAAAACAGAGCTGGCCAGCCGGGTTGCAGCCCTAATCCCATCGGAAACGGGGGCTGACCCATTCACGGCATTCGGTTGGAAAGTTCTCAACGATATAGTGAGTGGGCTGCTTGCAACCGGGAAAAAGCCGAACCTGGTCGAGTTGCGGCGCTATATCGAAGGTGGCCCAGAGGATCTTCTTGTCAAGGCACTACGCGAGCATTTTCGCAAGTGTGTGACTGACTGGGAGAAGAAAACATCGGTGTATGTCAAGAAGGCCGACAAGAATCCCAAAGCGACTAACCCCACGCTGGATGGCTACATCGCCTTCTACAAGGAAGTCGTGATTCATGAGTTTCCCAACGTGGATCTGGCGGGCCTTATTTCCACCCATGAACACAACCGCGATCACTTCCAGAAGATGATTGCCTCGCTGATTCCGATTTTGTCCATGCTGACATCGGATCCGCTCAAGGACTTGCTCTCACCTGACTTTGAGGGCGATCACAACCGTGTGGTTACCGATATGGCAACCATCATCCGAAGCAACAGCGTTGCCTACCTGGGTCTCGATAGCCTGGCAGACGCCACCGTGGGCAGCGCCATCGGCTCGGTGTTCCTGGCCGATATGACCGCTGTCGCAGGCGATCTCTACAACTACGGCATCAAGGAGAAAAAGGTCGTCAATGTCTTTGTCGATGAAGCGGCTGAAGTGGTGAACAACCCGACCATTCAGCTGCTCAACAAGGCCGGTGGTGCAGGGTTCCGAATGTTCATCGCGACACAGACCTTCGCCGACTTTGCAGCGCGCCTGGGCGATGAGAACAAGGCCCGCCAGGTGCTGGCCAACACCAACAACAAGATCACGCTACGGGTGCTCGATTCGGAGACACAGAAGTACATCTCGGACGGGATCCCCAAGATCAAGGCCAAGTCCATGTCGGTCAGCTATGGCCACAACGTCGCCAATACCGTCCATGAAGAATACGTCGCCTCGTACAAGGAACAAGCCACAGAGGCGGAAGCCGACTTGATACCGCCAGGAGTGCTGAGCGAACTGCCGCCGTTGCATTTCTTTGCGCGCCTCTCAGGTGGCAAGACCATCAAGGGCAGGCTGCCCATCATGCAGTAGAGGTTCTGCTATGGCTACCGCCCAAAAGGAAAACAAGCATTCGTTTCTATCCGTCCTACTGGTCATTGTGCTCTTTGGCTCTTTGGCAGTGCTTGCCCTTCTTCCCGTGCATGTGTTCGAGAACGTCCGCAACGCAGAGCAAATCAGTATCCAAACCTGGCTGGGGGAGGAAGTGGATCAATGGATCATGATGCGAATTTTTGAGGTTCTTGCACTCGCAAATAGCGAGGCGAAGGAGTCACTTGCATCTGTCGCGATCAGTGGGAATGCAAAAATTGACGACTGGATGATGCAACGAGTTTATGCATCTCTGGTTTGGTTGCATGTGGTGCTCTATAGAAGCGGCCTGCTGCTGATGTGGCTCGCATTCGGCATACCGGTGGTATTGGCTACGGTTGTCGATGGCCACTTTCTACGTGAAATTCGGAAAACATCATTCACCTCCCAGAGCCCTGTGCTTCATAAAAGCGGGCTTGATATCTTCAAACTTGCAGTGTCGTTGATTGTCGCCTGGATATTTATACCGTGGCACATCACGATGCTTGTCGCGCCAATTGGAATTTTAACAATAGGAGGAGCTGCATGGCTATGGATATCCAATGCCCCCAAGCGGATTTGATTTCGCCGCGAGCGAAGGCGGAATTTGCGGCGGCAGCCATTGCCAAGGCATTCCGGGCACAACCCGTCGTTGATGCAGGCACGTTCGAAGTTATAGGGGTTGAACTCCTATGTCGCGATCGACTGAACTACTCCGACAGACGGGTAATGCTCAATGCAGATATTGAAGCGATCAAGGCAGCATCCATGATGGCGGCCTGCAAGGCATATAAGCATGTTCACTGCAATGTGGAAATCCTGTCCGTGATAGATCCAGAGTGGATTGAGGGCATGGCACGACATATCAAGCCAGGCGTTGTTATAGAGGTGGTTGAGCGCAATGGACTGATGATGCAATCATTGTTCGCTAATCAGGTTAAAAATGTGGTCGATCTGATCAGGGTTTATGGTGGCATGATTGCAATGGATGATTTCGTGTTTAATGATCAAAATATTGCAATCATGGAATCCATCCGCCCTGAAATCATCAAGGTCGAAAAAATCGGGTACATCGAAGACATCCGCAAATTGACAGATGCGTCTATTGTGGTCGAGCGGATTGAAACACTAGATATGTCGCGTAATGCCAAAAAGGCAGGCGCTGACCGATTACAGGGCTACTACTGCGACATCGAAGTCGAAAGACAGATTCCGGCGCGGCTTACGCCGCCAGGCGTGATGGCCAGGCAGCAGCAGATGGCCGAGAGCGTAGATCGGCGTCGATCAACGCGCCGCGTAGGCAGCTACGCCTGATCCATTTCCCCCGCCGCTCAAACCCGGTCGCTTCAGGGCCGGGATAGCGGCCTGACTTGCATTTTTCGATTCCCCGGTTATTTTTAGTCCATGCAACGCCAGCAAGCCTTTAAGTTCGAGCTGATGCCAGACGGCCAGCAGCAGCGCTGCATGCGCCGCTTCGCTGGTGCCTGCCGGTTCGTCTTCAACCAGGCGCTGGCACTGCAGAAGTCCAACCACGAGGCAGGCGGCAAGCTCATCGGCGACGTGGCCATGGCCAAGCACCTGACGGCCTGGCGCAATGGGCCTGAGACGCCCTGGCTGGCCGATGCGCCCGTGCACCCGCTGCAGCACGCGCTCAAGGATCTGGAGCAGGCCTACAAGAACTTCTTTGCCAAGCGCGCCGACTTCCCCCGCTTCAAGGGGAAGACTGACCGGGCGAGCTTTCGCTATCCCGACCCCCAAGCAGTTCAAGCTCGATGAAGCGAACGCGCGCATCTTCCTGCCCAAGCTCGGCTGGTTGCGCTACCGCACCGAAGTGACCGTACAGGAGGCAACTCATGCGCGGCACCGTAGGAATCCCGGCTCTTGAGGGCCGGGAGGATGTCAAAGGAGAAGAGCTATGGGATGGATAGAACGAATCGCAACGCTTCTTTTGGTCTCGGCGGTGTTGGCTGCGTGCGGTGGCGGGGGAGGGGGCAGCAGTGACCCGATCGTGCAACCGGGAGGAACTCCTCAGAGCGCCAAAGAGCGGATCGCCGCGCTCGAAGCCGAAGGAAGACTACCTAAGGGCACCTCTAAAAACCCACGATTTCCGCGCCGATGATGCGCGCAACCGAGCTCG
>ENA-UOUJ01000782-UOUJ01000782.1-activated-sludge-metagenome-genome-assembly--contig:-NODE-782-length-18992-cov-19.352009_pt1 | contig 18992 bp, 21 predicted proteins | sample MGYA00249839_ERZ747224 | MGnify/ENA primary metagenome ERZ747224 (study PRJEB28782, sample SAMN03220277) | activated sludge metagenome | biome: wastewater; feature: sewage sludge; material...
AAGTAATTATGTAAGAAAAGCATAGTGCAGTTGTTGCGGTCATGCAGCACCAAAAATGCTGCGCCGCCCATCCTGTCTGCGAAAGGCAGGTTAGTTTTATAGTGCGATAACAATAAGTTTCGCCATTTGTAACAACTAAAAACATGCACTATGCCTACAACAAATTTATCAGAAACAATTGACTTTAATGGTCAAGAATTTTTTGTTGGACTTGATGTTCATAAGAAATCCTGGTCTGTAACGGTACGCAGCCTTAACCACCAGGTGGCCCATTTTACCCAACCGCCTTCTGCGAAAGCTTTGCATAAAACATTGCAAACTAAATTTGCAGGCGGTAAATTTTATTCTGCTTATGAAGCAGGCTTTTGCGGAACGGGCTATCATGAGCAACTATGCAAAATGGGGATCACCAACATCATTGTTCATGCAGCAGATATTCCGCAAACAGACAAGCAGAAGAAAAACAAAACTGACTTGCATGACAGCCGCTCCATTGCCGGACATCTGGAAAAAGGTAATCTTCATGGCATTCATGTTTTATCCCGTGAACAACAAGAACTGCGAAGCCTTTTGCGTCTAAGAGAAAGCGCTGTAAAAGATGTGACGCGTTCCAATAACCGGCTCAAAAGCTTTATGCTGTACTATAACATAGAGATACCTAAAACGGCAACCACAAGCTCCTTCCTTTCTAAAAAAGCATTGGAATGGTTGGATAATCTTGAGTTAACCTCCACGGCAGGCACACTTACCAAAGAAAATCTAATACAACAATTGCAACATCAAAGAACGCGGCTGGGTAGTATTACAAAGTTGTTACGCAAAGAAATGCAAACACAACACTCAAAAGCATACGAGCTATTGCTCAGCGTCCCGGGATATGGCGCAATAACTGCGGCTGCATTACTGGCGGAGACAGGCTGTTTTGAACGCTTTGACGACCCCGATGATTATACCGGCTATTTGGGGATAATGCCATGGAACGACAGTTCGGGTGAAACAATAAGAACAAAGGGAATACAGCCAAGATGCAATAAACATTTAAGACCATTGCTGATAGAAGCTGCATGGACTGCCATCAGGACTGCTCCTGAGATATTTGCTTATTACAGCAGGCACGCAGCAAAAGATAACAAACACGCCATTGTGAAAGTAGCACGCAAGTTAGCCTTGATTGGCAGAGGTGTTGTATTGAAGGGGGAAAAATACCAGGCAGATTATTTGCAAAAAAAGCAACAGGGTAAACAAAAGCAGGGGTAATGGTTCACAAAAACCGAATGGGTTTTCTAAGGCATAGGCGGAAAAGCATTGCAAAAATTAAAAAGCCCGGCAATGCAAATATTTGCTCAATCACCGGGCAGAAGCAATATGCTCATCCGGCTGTAATATCCCTGACGGGTTGCACCCCTGCAGAGCCCGTTTACGTTTCTTACAGCCACTTAAAATTACATTAAATCATTGTTCAGTATACGATATATAAATCTCAGAACTATTAAAGAGGAAAACGCAAGTCAGAGACGGTTATTAAATAACAATTCGAAGTAGGCGTACCTCTTTTACCAACTCATACAATTATTGGCGGCTTTCAATACTATTGTTGAAATGACCGCATATAGCAGTCGGAGATTATTTTGATTACTGAATATTAAAACCTAATTTCATGTGAAGTTCTTCGCACATATCACGCCTCACTATGCTTTTCTACATAGCAGTCTCTTAAGTAAGCACAAAGGAGATAAGCAAGAATATCTTAGTATAACTTTGACTACTTTTTGCCCTTGCTTGGAGCATAATAGGATTACAGAAAGTCAAACGGAGCGTCACAAGGGACGATAAGATAAGTGGAGCTATGGAGTTGGTCTCTTGCGCGTATTTGTTTTGCCTATCAGGCATGAGCTTGGTGTGCATCATTAGCGTATAACGGAACAATTTTCTCTTTTTGGTATTTGATATTGATAAGGTCGTGGCCCGTCGTTTCGTCTACGGCCTCAAGTTTGCCTCCAATAATATCACCGATATTCTCCATTGTATTGAATTTTGTTTTCCTCGCAAGATTTTCTTTGCCATTTTTTTAGAGTTTTTGTTGTAAAAAAGAGATATTCTCCATCATTGTTGCCATGTTTTGTATGTATCTTTTATAAATTCCATCAGGTTGATATAACTGGTTAAATGTAACCGTATCACGGTAATCATATTAGTAAACGACTTTTTTGTAGCCGCTTTTTTTCTAATAACTACCATTAGCAACCGAGCTATTAACATACAATAAGCCTGCATCTTAATGGCATTGGAGCTGGCCCTCCAAAAGTAACGTAGTGGAAAGTTTTGTTTGATCTGCTTGAAAAGTAGTTCTATCATTCACCTGTTTTTGTAGTTGGTTGCAATTAGGTAGCCGGTAAAGTAAGATTGTTGGTGATAAAAAAGGTATAGCTTTCCATCATCTGCTTTATAAGTAATCCTTCTAAGGTTTAAACACTCTATGACTTTTCCTTGCTGTTTTACACCTACAGTACTCTTGTTGCTCATTTTAGCAAGTACAACTAATAAAATCTTAGGCAGAATATTTTATGATACGCAGCAAAAAAACTTTCGTATTTCAGTTTACAATTACAAGTATTATTACATACCAGTCTTCCAGAAAAAGCATACGATCAAAATTTATTGAACAATGCTCCTTTCTTTGGCAGCTAACACCTATAAAGAGGCATTTCATGCCAAAGCTCTATAGAGTAATGCAATGAAGTTGAGAAAGAAAGTCAGATAAAGCCCCATTTTTCTTAACTTTGAAATCCAATATACTAAAATATTTAGTATATTGCGGGCGACATAACTGAATTTTATATTAGCAATTATGGGCAGACCTTTCGAAACGGAACTTAATCAGTTGCATGAAACAATAGACTGGGCTAATTCTATTAATGTGGAAGCTATATCGAAGTTGATCAGCAAATACCATGACCCTGTTTATATAGTAGGTTCCGGAGGGTCTTTCAGTACTTGTATCTATGCTGCCGACTTGCTCACTTCTAAGGGAGTTTTTGCCAAAGCGGTTACACCTCTGGAATTATTCTATGCGAATGCCACGTTACGAAAAAGCAATATCATCTTTATCAGTGCCAGTGGAAATAATACCGATATTTTATTCGCCTATAAGAAGGCAATTGAAAGTGAACCGCTTTCCATCTTAAGCATCTGTATGCGTAAGAACTCTAAACTGGCTACACTTTCTTCTATATACTCAGGTTGTACTACTGTTGGGTTTGATCCACCTGCGGGTAAAGATGGGTTTCTGGCCACTAATTCCCTCGCGGCCTACTTTGTTTTGCTATACAGGGCCATAGGAGGCAGCAATTTAACTAAGAAAGTCCCCCAATTCTACGACAGGGTTTATGAGTCTTTTATTAAAAAGACCGACCCCGGCACTAGTTTTATAATACTATATGGCTCCTATCATCACGCCATTGCAGTTGATCTGGAATCAAAATTTTCCGAAGCAGGACTTGCGCCATCACTCTTAAGCGATTACCGACATTTTGCACATGGTCGTCATAACTGGTTTGATAAGCAAAAGAATTCGGCAGTTATTGCTCTTTCCTGTCCCGCAGATGAAAAGCTTTGTCAAAAGACACTCGGATTGCTGCCAGCCATTATCCCTCGTATCATTATTTCGACTCCGCTCAACGGTTTCGAAGGAACTATTCATTTGCTACTGCGGGCTATGAACCTGATAAAGCAATATGGCAAAGTAGTGAAGATCGATCCGGGAAGACCCGGGGTACCGCCGTATGGGTCGAAGATATATCACCTGAAATACGATCGGCTGGTAAGCGGGCCAGCGCTGAAAATGGATGATTTGGCGATTATAAGAAAAGCAAAAGTTAATCGTATTGCAGACCTGCAAGCAGCAGATCAGAAGAAATGGATCAATTCATATGAAGCGTTTAAAAAAAAACTGGAATCTGCGAAGTTTGGCAGCCTTATTTTTGATTATGATGGGACTCTCTGTTCACCCCTCAACCGTTTTAACGGCCCGGATGCTGAGATAAAAAAAATGCTGGTCAATTTTGTAAAAAAGGGATTTGTTCTTGGTATTATCTCAGGCAGAGGCAAGTCACTTAGAACCGATCTTGAAAAAATATTCAAAGGTCATGAAAAGCTAATGAAGAACATAATCGTTGGCTATTATAACGGCAGCGACATTGGTAGTTTGGCTGACAACAAAAGACCGAATAAGTCACTACCCATGCATCCGGCACTTAAAGTAGTAGTGGAACATCTCTCCAAGGTAGGTATTATTGCAGATACTAGTCCGAATCAGCTAACATTCAAATCAGGCACTTCCCTGGAATGGAATCGAGTACGTGATATTCTTCTCAATGAGATCATGTTGCTGGATAAGGACGGAATCACTATCGTAGAATCCAGCCATTCCTTAGATGTTATTCCAAGAAAGCTTGCTTCCAAGAACCATGTCCTTGACCATTGCAAAAAATTATGCAGGGAATCCGGTGTAGCAGAAGAAGTACTCTGCATTGGAGACAAGGGACAATGGCCGGGAAACGATTATGCGTTACTGGCAAATGAATTTGCGCTTAGCGTAGGCGAAGTTTCGTCTATCCATGCTACGGGATGGAACCTCTGCCCACCAGGACTCCGGGATGAAAAGGCTGTGACCTATTTGTTTGGAAAAATTAAGACTTTTAAAGGCTATTTTGCAGTTTCCGAGTTATGAGAACGTTACTTGCCGATAAACTATTAGCCAAAATAATGGAGTGGACACCAGAAGAGATTGATCGGGAACGTCCTTTGCTGCAAGCAATGGCTGATCTTAAGTGGAATGAGTACCAACAATTTTCTCCCGGCACACGGTTTTTGGAAAGCCTTATAAAGTGGCTCCAGCAATTTGAAAACCTTGAAGACAGAAAAACGGGATACCGGTTAGTAAGGGATCATCTGATATTCATTTCCAGCGAGCAATTAGCACACCTTGTTGATATTATTTTTTCAGAAAAAGTCAACCCGATCCTGATAAAGAAAACAGCATGTGAAAAGGGCCTTTCTCCGCATCTGGTGACCAAAATTCTAAATGACAACTCGTATTCACAGAATCTTCGGATGTCTCTTTTTGTCGGACTTAGTGACGGGTCACGCATCGACCAATTCAGAAGAGGAGCTTTTTTAAATAACGAGCAGGTTATAGCAACATATTCGATCTCAGGCGGAAAAGTTGGTGATATGGTCGAAAAACTCCGGCAAGAAATCCCTGATTCCAAGTTCAAGACTTTATTCCTGATCGATGATTTTACTGCAAGTGGCAAAACTTATTGCCGAGCGGATGGTGGTGGAAAACTGGGTAAGATATTTACTTCCATATTTGAGCCAGGCGGAACATTTCATCCTGCTGTTGATCACATTAACCTTGAAGTACACATCCTCTTTTATGTCGCGACCACAGATGCTTTAGAAAACATCCGACAGGGTGTGGAAGGGTGGAAAAAGAAAAACAAAAAGGAGTTTTCATGCACAGTTGAGTGCCTGCTTCCAATCGATGATTCTGTAAAGATGAAGATTGTATCGGACAACGAGTTAATGGCGTTTATGGAGAAATATTTTGACCCTTCTATCGTTGATAAGCATTACAAAGAAGGCAAACACGATTTGCCGTATCTCGGGTTCAATGAGTGCTGCTTGCCGATTGTATTAAACCATAATTCGCCCAATAATTCAGTTGCTATCTTATGGTTGCCGACTGATAAAAAATATAAGGGTCTTTTCCCAAGAATATCAAGACATAGAGAGAATAAATATGAAGATTAGAAACCCGTTTTTACTTAGAGCTTCTGAACGGATTGAGTCCGATGCGGGATTCTTGCGTCTTTATAGTCCATTGATATTGGATTATTTTATTGATAATATGGACGGGGGCGAACTTTGGAATACTTTTTTGTTTATCCGAAGTTCACCGGGTGCCGGAAAAAGTTCACTGCTGCGATTATTTGAACCCACTTCACTGTTAACCTTGTTAAACAGGAAATCAGGAGACGAGTTCAAAGAGGTATTCAAAAAACTGAAGAAACTGAATGCTGTTTCTGATGACCGCATCAATGTGCTTGGCGTTAATCTAACGTTTACCCGTAACTATGAATTGCTTGAAAGTTTTTCGAACCTTCCACCGGGCACCAGGGACCGGTTATTCTATTCACTACTGAATAGCCGGATAATTACTGCAACCTTACGTGCTGCTCTTTCGATTACAAGACTTCGCTTTCCTGAAGATCTTCACAAAATAGAATTTAAGTATAAAGATGAGAATCTTTACTTTAAAAAAATAAACATTCCTTGTAACGGACATGAACTTTATAACTGGGCTGCAGGCATAGAGAAAGCTATATATGAGCTTCTTGACAGTTTTCTACCTGTGAATCCTACGTCTATAGAAGGTCACAGCGAATTATTTTCATTGGAGGCACTCCGGCCCGACTCCCTTTTGGTGGAAGGCCGAAGCTTATTTGATCGCATATTGTTTATGCTTGACGATGTTCACAAGCTTTCTGCAAAGCAAAGAGAAGGCCTGATCACCCATTTACTTGAGAAGCGCACTAATGCTTCTATCTGGCTCTCCGAAAGATTAGAGGTACTGAATAATCTGAAGACTAACCGAGGGAGAGATTATGAAGAATTGAATCTTGAGAATTACTGGAAAGACAGGGAATCCAAATTTGAAAAGCTCCTTACTAGCATCGCAGTAAAACGAGCTGCTGAATCAAGGGAAGATGTGGAATTTGCACTGGATGCTCAGCAAAGCGAATTGGAGCTTGCGGAAGTCTACAAGGAAGCAAAAAAAACACTTTCGAACACCATTAACACCCTTTCGGCGGGGACTACACGCTTTAATGAATGGAAAAACCATTTGTTTCAATTTGAAGGTACTGACCAAGAAACTTGCGAATTAGCTAAGCAGATCGAAATACTCATCCACAGAAATTTGGCAAAAAGTGAACTGGCGCTTGATTATTCCTTAAGTATTTTGGAACTTCAGGAGAAAACGGATGAGAAAGTCGTTCAGGCGGCACGATTGTTTTTAAGCAGGCAATTTAATTTGCCATACTTTTTTGGCATGACAGTACTGGCTAAGATTTCTACTAATAATGTAGAGCAATTTCTGGGTTTCAGTGCACCCTTGTATGAAAGAATGTTATCGCTCAATCTTAACCAAACAAGTGTTTCTATCTCTGCGCGTGACCAGGACCGGGAGATTAGAAAGCTGGCCAATGAAAAATGGAAAGACCTGAATAAAATGATTCCCGACAGTGTGCTGGTAACAAGATTTCTTGAAAATTTTTGTACTTTCTGTATTAATGAGACCTTTCGGCCAACTGCACCCTATGCACCAGGAGTTAATGGCTTTTATATAGACGCTACCCGGACCATAAAGCTAATCAATGAAGATGAATGGCTCTCTAACGATATTTTTACCGATCTTCAGATCGTTCTTAATACTTGTCTTGCTTTTAATCTCTTGCATGTTAAGGAAGTAATGCAAGGTAAAAAGGGGCAGAAAAAAAACATCTACTATCTCAACCGTTGGCTTTGCGTTAAGTTTGGCCTTCCTCTGAGTTATGGTGGGTGGCGAACCAAAAAACCTGACGACTTGCTAAGATGGACAAAAAGATAAAAAATAAACTGCGATGGGATCCTTATGTATTATTACGAAATAGTGAGGTTGCGTCATTTACAACAGATCATTTTGCAAAGGATGCTGGAAGAAAATTGTTATATATCATGGGAGTGGGGTTTGACTATCGCATGAATACAGGTATTCGATCATTAAAAACTTCTTGTCCGGACCTGGATATTGAATGTTTGTTAATTCAGTATGACGAAGGCAAGAGCTCTTCTTCAAAAAAATACAAACTGTTAGTAGATGCAAACCTAACCAGTTTACAAACAATTGTTCCGCTTGAAAAAACCCAGGTACGAAATATTGATTTGTGGACTGCTTCGGGGAAAAAGAAACAAAGAGTTGGAGACAAAAATGTCGCTGACGTGTTTAACGATGCAACCATTTTTGAAGCATATACAGATGTCATAGTTGACATTAGTGCATTGCCCCGAGGGATTTATTTTTCGCTGATTGGTAAAGTGCAGGCTATTCTGGATGAATACTATGCAGATAAGGACATAAATTTCTTTGTTAGTATTTCAGAGAATGCTCAATTGGATTCGCACATAAAGGAATTTGAACCTGATTCAGAACTGAGCTATGTATTCGGATTTCGGGGAGGTTCTGAACTTACTTCAGATGAAAAGGAAATTATTTGGCTGCCGATTCTTGGAGAAGGAAGCCGTAAGCAGATACTGGCTGCCCATGAAAAGATTGACCCGGATGAAATTTGCCCGGTTCTTCCTTTTCCATCACGTAACCCAAGGCGCTCTGATGCCTTACTGACAGAATACCATCAATTATTATTTGATGAGTTGGCCGTCGAAGGCCAAAATATTATTTATGTGCCAGAACAAAACCCTTTTGAGGTATATCGTACTCTGTCAGTGACAGTACAAGACTATAATGATACATTGGCTATCTTAAACGGCTGCGATATTGTTATATCGACGTTTTCAAGTAAGCTATTGTCAATTGGCGCATTATTATGTGCCTATGAATTTAAAGTTTTGAACAATATCAAGGTTGGCATATTAAATGTTGATTCTTCAGGATATGAGATTGATGACGAGCCCGCGGCGAAAAAAATGAGTGAGAAATCGGAACTTTTCTTAATTTGGCTCGCAGGAGAACCATACAAACCTTAAGAAGTTGAAAAAACCAGTATGTTTTGGTGTTGGACTAGTGGCTCTTGATGTAATTCTAAACGGGAGTCCTGCGTCCTTGCCGAAGCTATCGGCCGGGGGATCCTGCGGGAATGTCCTTTCAGTGCTCGGGTTTCTTGGCTGGAACTCATACCCCATTGCCAGATTGGCGAATAACAGGGCAGGTGATGAACTTGTGAAAGATCTCAAAAGATGGCATATTCATACAGATCATTTACACCTGAATGAGGACGGGAGGACACCTATCATCATACATCGAATCAAGAGGGATAAGCAGGACAAACCTATCCACCGCTTCGAGTTCAAAGACCCTGAAACAGGGGCTTGGCTTCCTCAATTGAAACCTATAACTAAAAATGTAGCTGCTGAAGTACTAGAAGGAAATGTTAGCCCAGAAGTATTTTATTTTGACAGACTTAATCCCGGCACTTTTGAACTTGCGAAAAATCTCAAAGATCGTGGAACTATTATATTCTTTGAACCTTCTTCTATCAAGGATAGATCCCAGTTTGATCAATTCCTTGAAGTGACAGATATTCTCAAATATTCGCATGAACGCCTACCAGACTATAGAACTCATTTTCGTTCTTCCAGATGCTTTCTTGAAGTTGAGACAAGAGGTAAAGAAGGTCTGTTATACCGGAACAAAAATCATGCTGACCCCACTCATTGGCATGCTATTCCAGGATTTGTTTTGGACGAGATTCAAGATGCCGCCGGAGCCGGAGACTGGTGCACGGCTGGCATTATTCATTTACTTTGTATAGGGGGGCGGCAGAAATTATTTAAAACTGAAATAGCAAGCCTTCATAATGCACTTATGTTCGGTTCTGCTCTCGGTGCTATGAATTGTTTTTATGATGGCGCACGTGGTCTAATGTATCATTATAGCCGAGAGAAACTTCTTTCGAACGTTGAGCACTTTCTCACCAATGATGGCATCGGTGCAAAAGAAATGGTCAAATCACCCCGAATAGATATTTCCACTCATTTGAGATTTTCCGACCTCTACAAAGTAATGAAATAATAATATTCTTCACTTTTTGACATTTATACTTTCATTTTTAAATCTCCCTTAAGCGATCGTTTCTGCCGTCTATGAATTTTAAGAGTAGCCAAATGGGGGATTACACTTACGTGTTGTGCGTTCAAAAACTATTCCTAACGCATTTCGGGCGCCGGCAATATTTTGCTTGCAATGTCTTGTTCTGTTGTGGAATTCCTTATGATAATTTAAAAAGATAAGAGGACATCACTGCCAAATTAAGCCAATGGAGGAAGGATATTAATTCTGCTATTGCATGGCTGGTACCTTTACAAAACACAAAAATGGCCGGTATGGAGCAGCTTACCAAAGATGACCTTCTTCAACTGAGGATAGTATTACTAAGTGATATTGAAAAGCTCATTGAAAGAAAAATTAAGGCTTCCGATAAGGAGCCACAGGAATGGCTTAGGAGTAAGTCTATCCGAAATATATTGGGCATTTCTCCGGGTACGCTCCAAAACTTACGCATTACCGGAAAAATTCGCTATAAAAAAGTTATGGGGTCCTACTATTACAACAGGGTTGATCTGGAAAAACTATTTGGTGATGGAGAAGGGTAATGATGGATGCTGGAAACAGTTTTTAGGCGTTATCGCAAATGATCAGCGGTTGAATGTTTGGCATCTGGCACTCCTGCATTCGCTGATCCAATTGGCCTATTTGCAAAAGGAACGAAAAATAGTCCATGTAAGCCGGAGCCGCTTAATGGAATTATCACATATAAATACACCGCCAACATACCATAAGTATTTTAAACAACTTCAATACTTCGGATATATAAAATATACACCTTCCTATCATCCGGGCTATCGGAGTACGGTTGAATTCTTAATGCTTTGAAAGAACAAAACCAGAGTAACAAGCACTGATTTTGTTCAATAGGAGCCTTATTTTTAGTGCCGTTAACTAATTGTTCCTTTCAGTTCATTCAGGTTTTTTTCAATTTCAACAAGCTTTTCCTTTAAATCTATCATTTTTGCAGTGCCGTGTTGGGCTTTTATAGTATTCAGCTCATTTTCAAGCCTCAAAGGGAATGACATAACCTCTGCTTTGTCTTCAATGCCAGCTTTTTGTGAAAGTTTTTCGCTTAAAGCCGTCATTTCCTTGCTAACAGTTTCCTGAACAGTTATCGCGTAATCTTCTGTTTGTTTGACGGTAGAATGACCTAACAGCTCTTTAACGATATGAATGGGAACTCCATTTTTAAGCGCTACCGTACTTGCAAACGTTCGTCTTAATCTGTGCGTATCAAGTTTGTACTTGAGATTAATATTACATAATGCTTGAATCTCTTTAAGATACGCGTTCATCTTTTGATTTGATCTGACAGGAAGTATGCTTCCCCGTTTGATACAGATGGGATCATCCTTGTATTTTTCCATAATTTCTAAAGCTTTAGGCAGCAATGGAATATCGCATGTAGCATTGGTTTTTTTCCTGCTAATGAAAATCCAGTATTTTTTATCTTCGCCCAACCCAATATCTTCAGGTTTTAGGTCGTATACATCGCAGTAAGCCAAACCCGTATAACATTGAAAGACACTAACGTCACGCACTATACATAACCTTTCATTCGGAAGTGCTTTAGTTTCAAGTGAGTAAAGCTCAGCGCTTGTTAAAGGTTTCTTTTTGATCTTTGTCTTCTTCCTTGAGAATAATGTAAAGGGATCTTTGGGAATGATTTCCTTTTTGACGGCCCGCAGTATAATTTTTTTGAAATTGCTGATATACTTCAATGCTGTATTGTTAGCACAATCTCTAACTGTTCGCAGGTAAATGTCATAAGACTGCACAAATTCATAATTCAATTCCCGGAACTCAAGATCATCCTTCCCATACTTGAACCGAATAAATTCTTTAACATGTGAACGGGCTGTGACGTACCGTTCATGTGTTCCTTCGGCATATTGACCTTTTTTTACCAGGGCTGCCAATTCATCATTATGAGTTTGAAACTCCTCCAGTACTTTGGCCTTTGATATTGTTTTACCTCCAATGTAATCTGCGATAAGTTGTGATGCGATGGTGATGTCTTGGTTGAGCAGGTCAGTTTTATACTGATTGATTTTGGTTGTAAGCGAGTCCAAAAAATAGTTAAGTGCTCTCGCATCTTCTTTTGTTCCTATTGCTCTTTCTGTTTCTTGGTCCCATCGGCCAACATCCCACTTTCTTTTAGTGGATTTATCTTTCGGTACGCCATCAACCGTTACTCTAACGTATACAAACCTGATTTTAGTTTGGTTTTCTGGTGTCTTCAAAAAGAAGTTTAGACCAAAACTTTGCTCTAGCATAATTCAACATTTTAAAGGTTAATAAATGTAGAATCAAAGCGCTTTTGAGTCAAGTCGTTAAGGAGGTTTACAGGTTGATATTCAACTTATTATGAGGCAGTTTGTGGCAGTTTTTTTTGAAAACTCAAACTGCCACGATTCTGCCACAACTTTTTTGGGTGTTTTTGAAAATTTTGGTGACATACCCCAAAAAGAAAAACCTGCAATCCTTTGGAAATGCAGGTTTTATCAGCTTTTGAAAGATTTGCTATGTGATTAGTAAAGCTTTGCGGCGGAGAGTGAGGGATTCGAACCCCCGGACCTGTTACAGTCAACGGTTTTCAAGACCGCCGCGTTCGACCGCTCTGCCAACTCTCCGGCGCAAAAATAGCCTTGCAGCGCTAATCGGCAAAAACTTATTCTATATAATTTTTTTATGGCTTTGATTCCGGTACAGTTTCTCTTTTTTCATTGCTTACGTTAACATTAATGGGGAAATAATATATTGTTAACAGGTGGTTTTTGCATTGCCGCAGATTTTATGCCGGGTGAATTTACTGTAGCTTTGTATGCTAAAGCCTGTATATGCAACCCTTTGATATTTCCCTTCCGGGCAAAAAGCTTGGCCATGTTATTAATAAACGCATTGGCATACGGCGTCCTGCCAAGTTTCTCTTCTTTAAATATAAAAACAAGGAACGAATAATTGCCTATACGGTAATTGTGGAAGGTTCCGGCGGAAAAAACGAATTTATGGTATTTAAAACCCAAAAAAAGGGAGCGTGGCTTAAAGGTGCAAGGAAGAATGGCGAGAACATTTCCGTGGAAAACGAAAGAATGGTTTCCAGCGCTTTAAAAAACGCTATAGACGAATTTGAAAGGAAGCAGGGGGGAAAAGCATACCAGGAGCTGTTTTAACCTGATCGGGAATGTAAGCGGGAAATATATGGGTCTTGCCAAAGCCGGCTAACAACTGCTCCTCCACTTCCCCGGCCTGCATTATAGAAGGCAGCCCATGCGAATGAATGATAGGATTGCTATGAAATATAGACAATATCTATTGGTCTATAGATATATAAAATAGCCCGTAAACGCTTTTCTATCCTGCTAAAAGAGTAATATTGTCTTCCGGTCATCGTAATAAAACATATGCCATGGAAAATAAAAAAAAATTAACCACTACAACAGGTAATCCTGTTCCCGACAATCAAAACATTCAGACCGCCGGGCCACGCGGACCAGCCTTATTACAGGACTTCTGGTTCTTAGAAAAAATGGCTCATTTCGACCGCGAGGTCATTCCCGAAAGACGTATGCACGCCAAAGGTTCGGGAGCTTACGGAACCTTTACGGTAACCCACGACATTACTCAATACACCAAAGCGGATATCTTTAGTGCCATTGGTAAAAAAACAGACATGTTCGTGCGTTTTTCCACGGTTGCCGGAGAACGCGGCGCGGCCGATGCGGAACGCGACATCCGGGGCTTTGCCATGAAGTTCTATACCCAACAGGGCAACTGGGACCTGGTAGGTAACAATACGCCGGTGTTCTTTTTCAGGGATCCCCTGAAATTCCCCGATTTAAATCATGCGGTTAAAAGAGATCCTAAAACCAATTTAAGAAGCGCAGATAATAACTGGGATTTCTGGACCTTGCTTCCCGAAGCCCTGCACCAGGTAACCATTGTAATGAGCGACAGGGGCATCCCCAAATCGTACCGTCACATGCATGGATTTGGCAGTCATACTTTCAGCTTTATTAATGCGGCCAATACGAGGCATTGGGTAAAGTTCCATTTCAGAACACAGCAGGGCATCGAAAACCTGTCTGACCAGGAAGCGGCAGCGCTGGTAGGAAACGACAGGGAAACACATCAAAGAGATCTGTTTGATGCTATTGAAAGGGGCGATTTCCCCAAATGGAAGATGTTTATCCAGATCATGACGGAAGCGGAAGCCAACAGCTCATCCTTTCATCCTTTTGACTTAACAAAAATATGGCCGAAAGGCGATTACCCCTTGATCCCCGTTGGCGAATTTGAGCTAAACCGCAACCCGGAGAACTACTTTGCAGAAGTGGAGCAGGCAGCCTTTAACCCGGCAAATATTGTTCCTGGTATAGGGTTTTCACCCGACAAGATGCTGCAGGGCAGGATATTTTCGTACGGCGACGCGCAACGCTACCGCTTAGGCGTAAATAATTACCAGATACCCGTAAATGCTTCCAAATGCCCGTATCACAGCTTTCACAGGGATGGCGCTATGCGGGTAGACGGTAACTATGGTGGCACCAGGCACTACGAGCCCAACAGCTTTAATGAATGGCAGGAGCAGCCCGAATACAAAGAGCCGCCGCTGGCACTTCACGGCGATGCTACCGCATGGGATTACAGGGCAGACGATGATGATTATTATTCGCAGCCCGGTAACCTGTTCCGGCTAATGACCGATGATAAAAAAGAGCTGCTATTTAAGAATACCGCGGCACAGGTTGGCGGCGCTCAAAAATTTATACAGATCCGCCACATCAGGAATTGCTATAAAGCCGACCCTGCTTACGGAGAAGGCGTGGCTAAGGCACTGGGACTAACGATGGAGGAAGTGAACGCCTTTGAATTAGTGAGGTGAGTGGTGAGTAGTAAGGGGTAGTTGTTAGTGGTTAGTTGTTAGTGGTCACTGCTGATTGCTGACAGCTAATTGCTGACAGCTTCCTTCTGGCTTCGGATTGGTAATTATTTGCTTCTTATTTTGTTATTTGATGCGTTGTATTTCCCCGGACTTTAATCAACGTGAAAAATCAAGTAAATAAGTAAATAAATTGATTTCAGTTGGGATTTGAAGTTTTTTCCGGAGCCGGTAGCGGCTTATTTCAACGCCTCTTACGGAAATATTCATGAGTTGAGCCATTTCCTTGGTACTGAGGTTCATACGAAGATAGGCGCACAATTTCAGCTCGTTGGGGGTAAGAGTGCTGTGTTTTTCCTTTAACGCAACAAAAAAATCATTGTGCGCTTTATCAAAATGGATGGTAAAATGTTCCCAATCCGCGTCCATTTTGTCTTCTTCACCCAGGGTTTTTGTCATTCTTTTCAGCGATTCCAGCGACTTATCATCTTCTGTATTTTTCATCAGTTTCTGCAATTCATCGCGCAGGCGGGTAATGAGCTCTCCCTTTTTTACCAGGTGCATCGTGGCAGAAGCCATTTCCTTGTTTTTGTGTTGTATCTCTGCCTCCAGCTTTTCATTGCGGAGATTTACAATTTCTTTTTCATTCTTTTCCAGTTCAAGCTGGTGCCTGATCCGAAGGGAAAGGAGGATAGAGCTGGCTTTTGAAGGCAAACGTTATTTCGACCTTATCCGCTGGGAACTGGCAGAAATAAACCTGAATAAAGTAATGCATGGCATGAAGATCACTCCTTCCGGTGGCGGATATACGTATGAAAGGATTAATGCGGTTCCGGATGGAGCGCCACAATGGTCGTTCGATAAAAATAAAAACTACCTGCTGCCAATACCGCTGAATGCGCTGGGACAAAATCCTATGCTGAAGGATCATCAGAACCCGGGGTATTGATCTGATATTCAGATTTACTACCGGGAGAAATACATTGATCAATCTGTTTTTTTAAAACTTCGCCTTGTCTTGCTGTTGTTGCCTCATTTGGCAACAACGGCAACAAGGGAAGCATTTGAGTAGTTGTAGCTTGCATATAAAACAAATTGTTTTACAACCAAAAATTAATGTGGTGAAAAAGATTACAATACTTCTTATCCTGCCATGCTTTTGCTTTTGTATGCTGGCATGCGCTCAAAAAAAAGAAACGGGGAGGCCCGCACACAAACTGGTTTGGAGTGATGAATTTAATTATACGGGCTTGCCCGATAGCACCAAATGGAGCTATGATACTGGTGGCCATGGTTGGGGTAATAATGAAAAGCAATATTACACTCAAAAAAAACCGGAGAATGCTTCAGTAGAAAATGGTGTATTAACTATTACCGCTGTTAAAGAAAATGTTGGTGGTGCAAACTATACATCTGCCAGGCTGCTAAGTAAAAACAAAGGCGACTGGAAATACGGACGGGTTGAGATAAGGGCTAAAATGCCTAAGGGGCGTGGCTTATGGCCAGCCATCTGGATGTTACCTACCGACTGGCAATACGGCGACTGGCCGGTAAGCGGCGAGATAGATATAATGGAACATGTGGGTTATTTACCCGATTCTATTTTTGGTACCGTGCATACGGGAGCCTATAATCATAGCATAGGTACACACAAAGGAGCAAGAACTTTTCGTTCTGATTTATCGGATGCTTTTCATGTCTATATCCTGGATTGGGATGAAAATGGGATTAAAATTTTTATAGATGAGGAGTTGTACTTTACTTACGCAAATGAAAAGAAAACATACCGGGAATGGCCTTTTGATCAGCGTTTTCACTTGTTGATGAACATTGCTGTTGGGGGTGATTGGGGTGGTAAAATGGGAATTGATGATACTGTTTTTCCCCAGGCAATGGAGGTAGATTATGTGAGGGTTTACCAGTAAGCAGCTTAAAGAAGCCTGTTGTTAGGGATTCTTAACTGGTTTGCGATTAGTGGCAAAATCAAGATCGAAAAGGTAAAAAAATACCAGGTCTCTTTTAGCGGATGGTATAAAACTCAAATCGGAAACTTCAAATCCAGGCGATAAACCTTAAATTTACTTCAAATCCGCAAAATATGAGTCATACAATCATAGAAGACCTGTCTGCAGTTGCTTCGCCCGTTTCAGATTTTGCAAAATGGCCGTCTGATCCTTCCGGATGGGAGCAATACAGGCTTACACAGGAACAGGTAGCCTTTTTTAATGAATATGGCTATATCAGCGGTATTAAATTGCTTGAACCCGAACAGGTGGAACAATTGAATAAGGAGTTGGCTGAAATAACAGATCCCGGTCACCCGGGCAACCGGCTTTTTCATGAATTTCATTCCAATGAATCTGCAGATCCCGATACGGTATTGTTTCATGCGCTGGGGCATTGGCGCATAACGCCGGGCTTTCATGATGTGCTCTGGAACCCGGCTTTTGTAATGGCCGCCAGCCAGTTGTTTGGCGGTGCCGCTGTAAGATTCTGGCACGACCAGCTTTTTTGCAAACCCGCTCACCACGGCGGCGTAGTGGCCTGGCATCAGGATTATTCTTACTGGACACGAACCGGTCCTATACAGCACCTTACCTGCTGGACAGCTTTAGATGACGCCACTACTGAAAACGGGTGTTTATATTACATACCGGGCAGCCATAAATGGGGTTTGCTCAAAAAACCTGAACTGGCGGGAGAAATGAACGGGCTGATGCAGTTTTTAACGGAAGCGCAAAAAGCGGAATTTAAACCTGTGCCCGTTGAATTAAAAGCAGGCTATGCCACATTTCATCACCCGCTGATGGTGCACGGATCGCATGAAAACCGCTCTAACCGTTCACGAAGGGCCTTTGTGCTTAATGTATTTAAGGAAGGCACCCTGTCTAACACAGATGAAGAGCTGCTGCAGGGCGTACCTGTTGTGGGCAAAGGCAAAAAAATGGAGGGCCGCTTCTTTCCCCTGCTGTTTGACCCGGCGGATATTGGTTAATTTATTTCGTTTGATCATTACTGTAAGTAAGTATGTTAAAGGAAGCAATAGCGCAACTGGCGAAAGATATGCATCAAACGGTAATCAGTAACCGCAGATATTTGCATGCGCATCCCGAATTGTCATTTCACGAATATCACACCGCGGCTTTTGTAAAAGCACGGCTCAGCGAACTGGGTATACCCTGGAACGCCATGGCCAATACGGGTGTGGTGGCTATTATAAAAGGAGCATTGCCTTCAGACCGGGTGGTTGCCCTGCGGGCAGATATGGATGCCCTGCCTATTACGGAGGCTAATACTGTAGATTACATCTCACAACACAAAGGCGTTATGCACGCCTGCGGACATGACGCGCATACTTCATCCCTTCTCGGCACTGCGGCTATACTCCATGCCCTGAGCGGCAAATTTGGCGGAACGGTAAAGCTCATCTTCCAGCCCGGCGAGGAAAAGCTTCCGGGTGGCGCCAGCCTGATGATCAGGGAAGGGGTACTCGATAATCCTAAACCGCACGCGGTTATCGCGCAGCATGTTATGCCTTCTATTGAATGCGGTAAAATAGGCATACGCAAAGGAAAGCTCATGGCTTCCATGGATGAGCTGATGGTAACGGTAAAGGGTAGGGGAGGGCATGGGGCGCAGCCGCACCAGAATATTGATCCTGTTTTGATTGCTTCGCATATTATTATTGCCCTGCAGCAAATTGTAAGTCGTATAGCCAATCCTAACAATCCAACGGTGCTGTCATTTGGAAAAGTTGTGGCCGATGGCGCTGTTAATATCATTCCCGGTACCGTGCATATGGAAGGTACGTTCCGCACATTAAATGAGCAGTGGCGCAGCGCAGCGCATGTGCAGATGAAAAAAATGGCGGAAGGCATTGCGGAAAGTATGGGCGGGAGTTGTGAATTCATAATTAACCGCGGTTACCCCTTTCTTATTAATGAAGAAAAACTAACGGAAGAGGTAAGGCTGTTTGCCGGCGCCTACCTGGGGGAGGAAAATATTATTGACCTTGATATATGGATGGCTTCGGAAGACTTTGCCTATTACTCCCAGTTAGCGGATAGCTGCTTTTATTTTCTGGGAGTAGGCAATGCGCAAAAGCAAATCCATTCTGCCCTTCACACCCCTACCTTTGATATTGACGAAAACGCGCTGGCATTCAGCACCGGGCTCATGGCTTATATTGCAGTACGGCAATTGGGCTTTGCATAATAAAAG
>ENA-UOUJ01000783-UOUJ01000783.1-activated-sludge-metagenome-genome-assembly--contig:-NODE-783-length-18959-cov-3.707258_pt1 | contig 18959 bp, 22 predicted proteins | sample MGYA00249839_ERZ747224 | MGnify/ENA primary metagenome ERZ747224 (study PRJEB28782, sample SAMN03220277) | activated sludge metagenome | biome: wastewater; feature: sewage sludge; material...
TTGTTATGTGCTCGATTACACGGGGATGGGTCACGACATCTATGCGCCCGATATCAGTGAAAAGCGTCCCGCCAAAGACACGGTTCCCGTGATCGTCCCTTGTCCCGTCTGTGATTTCGAAAACTCATTCTGGGGTTATGCGATTGACGGTCAGGTGATCGAACACTTCGGTCGCAAATGCCGAGGAGTCGCGCAGGATCCGACGACCGGGGAATTCGGCCCTTGCGGTTATCGCTTCCGCTCAAAAATTTGCCACTCTTGCGGGGCCGAGAACGACATCACCGCCAAATCCTGCGAAAACTGCAAAGCGGTTTTGATCGATGCGGACGCGAAACTCAAGCAGGCGAAGCTTTCAAAAAACGCCCATATCATGACGCCGGATCGGGTCACTTTCGAGGAGAGAAAAGACAAGAACGCGAATCCGTACCTGGAAATCCGCTACTACGATCTGGATTCGCAGTACCTCAGCGAGGCGCACTTTTTTAATAATCCGTCCGCCATCAAGAAGTTCAACATCAATTTTTTGAGATCGCATCTCCGTCGCCCCGAAATGGCCGTTGATCTGGACTCTCCCGCCGAGGCGATCAAATACAAAAGCCTCTATCGGCTTCCGGCCTTTATCATCGCGAGGAAGCAGGACAAGTATTGGAAGATCACCGAAAAGATTTTTGCCGAAGAGCTTTAAGGGTGGTTGAAGAATCGGCCTTTTCCAGGGTCTCCCCCCATAACTCGTGACGGTAGCGCTCAAAGCATCTCTTGCCGGCATTCAGGCGCAGCAGCGCTCCTTCCGCGATCGGTCGCGCCAGTTCCGGATTCTCGCTCACCAGCGGGAAAAGAACTTCCGCATTCCAGGCTTCTGAATGTTTGATATCGAGGCTTGAATGGATCAGATAATAGCGCTGGGCTTCGGGACTGATTCCCAGTCGCTTCAACCCCCGATAGACCTTGAGCGCGCGCCCGGGTGCCGTCAGTTCGATGACGCCCAACGCCCCTGCCGAATGATAGGCATAACGACGGTTCATCGCCATCGCCATCATGAGATTTCCAAGAGCGGCCGCTTCCGGCATCGTTTCCCGCACGGAGGGTGGCTGGATCTCCAGCTCCTTTGCAAGTGCGCTCAACATCGGTCCATGCATACCTTTTTCATTTCCCCGACCCATTTCATCCCAATAGTTACGAGCGAGCTCCAGCTTGGGGCGAATCGGCATTTTGACCTGGGTCATCGCCGTGAGATCCTCAAAACCGGCTTCTCCCGCCACTTCCTGGCGGATGAACCAAGTCATTTCGTCGCGATTCGCCGATTCTTCCAACCAGTCAAAGAGAGCGTCGTTTTGCCCCGGGCCCGTATGGCGTAATGCCTCGAACCAGGCCATGAATTCGTCAGCTTCAAGCGGCAGATTTTCCAACAGAGGGCGGATGAACGAAATTTCCGTTTCCAACATTTGATTTTCGAGAGTCCGCGTCCATGCTTCGCTCTCAAGCTCCGCCCGCCACTCGAAAGAGGGAAGCCGCGGCTCCAGACGAGTCCGGTTAAACTCAGACAATCGCAGATGAATTCCAACAAGGCTCATCTCATGTTTTTTGAGTTCGTTCGATTCTTCCGACATCTCAGATGTTCTCATAAGGCTCTCTCCTGAAAAAATAAATCGCACGCCCAAGACAAATGCAGTCTTCGTACCACTCACCCTTGGCCCCGATCCTGCTTGCAGAATTCATCTTTGGATCCCCTCGCCTCAGAGCGCATTTTTTCCGGAGGAAGAATGAGATTTTTTCGCAAGCCCACTTTTTTTATGAGCGCTCCCTGCTGTCCGCCCCACTGCCGGCATGCGCCCGTCGATATCGAAGGATCCCTGAATGAGTCTTGTTTTTTTCAAGTGGCCTGGAGTATCAATCCCCACATGGTGGTCGGCACCGCCTCACCGATCAAAGCCATGCACCAGCACGCGCGCTTTGTGCAGACTCTTCGCGAGGTGGGGGCACATATCATTCTCCTTCCCTTCCTCCATGCGGCCTACGATTCAGTTTTTGTCAAAGACAGCGCGATCCTCAAACAAGAGGCTCACGGCATTTCCGCATTGGTCACGAAGCCCTCCCATGACGAGCGCAAGATGGAATCGCGCCAGCGCCAGTTTCATCTGGAAAGACGCGGAATCGAAGTCGTCGATCGATCCTCCCGTCATTTGGAAGGAGGTGACGTCGTCGTCTCTCATTCACTCGGCAAGGTTTTTATGGGATACGGCTTCCGCACGGAACGCGAGGCCGCAAAGGAGCTTTCGAATTTTTTCGAATCCGAGGTCATTCCCTTGGAACTCAAAGATCCGCATTTCTATCATCTGGACGTGGCTCTTTCCATCCTGAAGGACGGAACCGCATTCGCCTGCCGAGAGGCCTTCACGGCGGAATCTTGGGAACGCCTGCAATCCTGCGGCCTGCGCTCGCTTGTTCAGGTCACCAAGCAGGAGGCCATGAAATTCGGACTGAATTGGGTCGAGATCAATGACAGCATCGTGATGGGCAGTCATCTGCCTCGCTTGAAACGAATTCTACGGTCGATGGGAAAATCCGTTTACGACTCGCCTCTGGATCAATTCCAGCTGGCGGGCGGAAGCGCCGCCTGCCTGGTTTCGGAACTGCATGATTTCGAGAGCCCTTCGCCACACGCTTTCGCGGCGGGGCATGCTCTTTCCTCCTACGAAAAGGCATAGTGAGGGCATGAGAAACAACCTCCGCACTCTTTTCCTGACTGCCCTCATTCTCTTTCTCGCCGCTTGTGCCACTGCGCCAAAGCCCCTCCAAATTGGCTACGATGCTCTTCTGACCGAATTTCAATACCCGTTTGAAACCAAACACTATGAATTCGAGTTGCAAGGTCACCCTGTCTTTATGTCCTATATGGACCTCAAGCCGAAACAAAATGCGATTGGCACCATTGTCCTTCTCCACGGGAAAAACTTCGGTGGATATTACTTTGACGAGATGGCTCGATTCCTATTGGAGCATAATTACCGCGTGATCATTCCGGATCAAATCGGCTTTGGAAAATCCAGCAAGCCTGATGATATTCAGTACTCGTTTCATATGCTGGCGCAGAATACCTTTCGTCTGATCGATTCCCTGGAAACAGGAAAGGTCTTTGTATTAGGTCACTCGATGGGTGGAATACTTGCGACCCGAATGGCTTTGATGAAACCAGAAAAGGTGAAAAAGCTGATTCTCGTGAATCCCATCGGTCTTGAGGACTATCGTCTCCTCACCGGCTACAAATCGGTCGACGAGCTTTATCAGGGGGAACTCAAGAATTCTCCGGAAAAGATCAAGAACTACCAGCTCGAATATTACTACAGCGGCGAATGGAAACCCGAATACGACAAGCTCAATGAACCCGCCATCGGTTGGATCAAGGGACCGGATTTCGCGAAAACCGCGAAAGTCGCCGCCCTCACGTCCGAGATGATTTACACGCAGCCGGTCGCTCACGAGTTCTCGCTGCTCAAGGTGCCGACCGTCCTGATCAACGGACAGCTTGACCGCACGGCCATCGGCAAAGGCTGGGCTCCGGAAGAAAATAAAAAACGGATGGGGCTTTATCCGCAGCTGGGACGTCATTTCAAAAGCCTCGTGAAAGGCTCAAAGCTGGTCGAGATCCCGAACCGAGGTCATACGCCCTTTATTCAGGACTTTCCGGAGTTTTCAAAAATCCTGAGCAAAGAACTGTAAGGCCCAACGGAGAGCGGCGCTGGCCCGTACGTCGGCCCAGAAAGAACAAATCAGCTATTCGTTGTGCCAGCTCACTTCGATTTTGTTCCCATCGGGGTCTTTAACAAAGAATGAGGCAAACTCATTCTCGACGGCTTTCATTTCTCGAACGATATTCTCGTGACCCGTTTTCATTTTTTCGTAAATGGCAAAGACTTCCGCTGCGCTGTCGAGACAAAACCCGAAGTGATACCATTCAGGAAAGATCGGCAGCTCATTGGCCGGGTCGATCGCGATGAGGAATCCCTCCGGATTAGTCAGAAAAACTCCTGAACCATGATCAAGTTTTTTTGTGAATCCAAAATAGGACTCATAGAAAATCTGGATTGCCCTTAGATTTTTTGTCCCTAAGTGAACATGGTTTAAGGTCACCGATGACTCCTATTTTCTAGCAACCTTTTCAGAATCTCAAGGTCCTTTTGAATCAAGGATGCATCGTGATCAAAATCCTCATCGCTCATCCTTGGCAATCGATAGAGCGTGAAAACCACCTCTCCGCCGCCGGCATTTGAAAGAACCCGAAAAGGATTGTGATTCACTTCGCCGGAAGGAAGTGTCACATCGTGATCCATCACGCCGAAGGGATTTTCTTTGGCGAACTTGACTTTCACCCGGCCCATCGGCGAATCGCAGATCCACTCGTCTCCCGCCTTGACGACGGAAACCCCGCTCAGTCCAGCAGCCCACTTGGGCAGATTCTCCGGGTTTGAAGCAAAACGGTAGATCTCCGAGAGCGGGCGATCTATCGAGATACTGATGTGTCTCGCGGGATGCATACGAGGTCCTCCTGTGTTTCTATACGGAGCCGATAGCATACAAGAATGGGATGGCGTGGCAATCCTGTCTCACCGCCGTCGTCGCACCTTGCTGCTGATTGGCCTCACTCGCTTTCACAAAGCGAATGTCGACAAATTTGATCATTTGGATTTCGATGCTTATAGCCAAAAGAAAGACATGAAGCTGCTCGAGAAAATGCATTGTCCGGACGGGAAAGTCGTCTTTCCGGATGAAAAGCCCATTCAATCAAATGGTCCTCGAAAAACAGGGGCTCTCCGCAGAGAAGACACAGGTCCCAAGTCCGATTTATCAGTTTAGATGAGCTTGATATCATCGGGGAATTCCTTCCAGGAGTTCATCCGTGGTCTATCAAGGTCAAAAACAACGTCTTCCCCCCTCATGCCGAGCACTCCAGGCAATATTGAGGTAATAGGTCGACCCTTCTTTTCATTTGATTCCAGACGATCTCAACCTCTTCCTGAAGATCTTGGAAATTGTAGGTTGCGAATTTTCTGTTCACATTTGATCTTCGGTCATTGATGAGCACGCATCATACTTGCGAATTTGAGAAGGTCTTTCAGGCAAGAACCAGCAGGACCGGCCTGAATTGAAATCAAAACCACGGTCACAATTATCTTTGATCTATAAACATTGGAACGCATCCTCACTGGCCATTCGTCTGGATATTATTTATTATTTGATTAAATATCATCATTTTACATATCATTGAAAGGGATCAATCTATCTTAAGGAAAGACAGCATGTATAAGTTTATCATGATCGAGGGCAGCTGCGGCTCTCCGTATGACCTGAAATCTTGTGAGTCTCATGCAAACAAAATGACGACCGAAGGCTACACATTGGAGCACGTTTATCAAACAACGACAGCCTCCTGCCTAGGTCAGTCAAAACGTGTTTTGGTAATGGTCTTCAAAAAAACCCAGTGATCAAACCAAAAGACCTTCATGGTGGGCGTTTTCTTTGGGGAGCCCATCATCCCCACTGCGAACGTCATCGGCATCATCTGATTTGGATTGGTCATCATCCCTTCTGTTTGGGATGTACAGCCATGCTCGTTGGTCTGCTCTTGGGAGCGATCTGGTTCGCTTTCTTTTCCCCGCCTTCATTTACCCTTGCAGGCTGGGTTCTTTTTCATTTTTTTCTTCTCATCCCGACGGTTCTTCAGCCGTTTCTGCAAATGAAGACCTTTAAGATTCTTTCTCGTACTTCTTTGGGATTCTGTGTTGCTTCATTTTTCCTGACGGGGTTTTTCTCTCTTCAACAACCGATCTCTCCCGTTCTGTTTCACATTTTTCAGATTACTTCTTTTTTCTTGGTCTATCGAGTCCTCAGTGGGCTTCGATCGATGAAAATCGACAATCCTTGTGCGGGTTGCCCACACGGAAACTATCCTGTCTGCGATTGGAATCTACCCCGGCTACTGGAAACAACAGAGCAAAAAGAGATATTCACTAACTTCAAGCGGGCTGATTGCAGAAAGCCATTGTAAAAAAGAGCTGGAATCAAAACCATGAGAGCCTCCGGCGAAAGCTGCTGGCCGAAGAGATATTCAATTATTTTAACAACTCAGAATCCATTCCAGGTTCCGTATATGGTGGACCAGCTCTCACCTAAGACAAATACAGCGTCCTCAATCAATTTGAAAATGATTTCCCATATTTGCACCGGCCCGTTGTATCGAAAAGAAGAGTGGCTCAAGCAGAAATATCTCGCTGAAAAGCTTCCTGTGAGGCAAATTGCTGTCCTCATTGGGTGTTCACATCATGCGGTGAATAACACTTTGAAGAAGTTTGGAATGAAGCGCGATATCGCCTCTCGGGGGCGATTAGGATTCGAAGTTCGCTGGTGTCCAAAAGGACGAATTGTTCCCCGAAAACTGAAAACACTTATTAGCTGGATGGCCAAGCTAAGAACAGGGCTTGAGCTATCGCGAAATTGCCGACCGGCTTGAGGAGAAAGGGGTGAAAACTCCTTCATGCCGAGCGAGATGGTACCCATACACCATTAGAGCGATTTTGATTCGCAATAGATAGACACACGCCTCTCAATTACACCCGAGACTCAAGGGGATTAATTAGAGATTCCCCTATCTCCCTCCGATTTGCATTTCGTAGAAAGAAATAAAAAGTTGAATCGACAACACGCATTGTTCGCGAACCCTGATCGTAGTCAAAGATCGGAGGAACTATACTTTTCTCGCTTTGTAAAATTGCAAAATTGTGCAGTAGGTTGCTCATATCACTAGGGCGAACTTCGTCTGGTCTATGATGAATTTCTTTGATTGCCGCTTCTAGACGCTCTCGTCTAATGCCTTTAAGAACATCTTCAAAATCAAAGTTAAGAAAACATCGAACGACATAATACGGTAAATACAACGGCGTGTAATCGCCCTTGGGCTTATTCGCCTTGCGACCCTCAGCAATGCTTTCCAAGGCCCTAAGATGGCGTGCGGAATAGTCTTCTACTTTGTCATTAATTGCGCTAACCACACAGTTCACATCAGAAATCGTGATCGTCTGGCTAGCAGTATCAACAACTCCGGCTCTCTTACAGGTAAGCTTCAAGAGCTCCTGAACCACTCCAATACTATCAAATGCATTTTCAATAATTTTTTGTTTTACCGCTTCGGAAAAGGAAACATTAAGCTCAGTGCAGCCTTTGCTAATCACCTTCTCAAAATCCTCTCGGCTCCAGGGCTCAACAGGAACTTCGGTCATTCGATCTAGCAGGTCGCCATTGAATTGCGCTAGTCGATTTTTCTCTCGCCATACTCCAAGTACGACAAATCTAATTCCCAACTCTTGAAAGGTTCTCAGATCAAATGACAGCCGGGTCTGAAGATCATTATTTAAATAGTGGAAATTCTCTAAAATAATCAGCTTACTAGAACCAACTTTCTTGAGAAGTTCTGAAATATCCTGCGGCAGTTCAAGATTAAACTCTATCGTTTGAATTTGATTTTTCTCGCCTGAGCCACCTTTAATTTGGCCGGAAGTGTTGGCTTCTCCACCACCGAATAACGGAATCATCGCCTTAAATTTCGCACCAACAGACAAAGACGCTTCTGACGAGTTTGATTTTTCTTTTTCCGTAACGATTTCGATCCCGTGTTCTCTTAAGATTGCTCGATAAATATCACCAATCCCTGATGATGGCGTACAACGCACAACTATATTGTTTTCGTAAGGGGCATGCTTCTCTACGAGAGCCGTTTTCCCTTGCTTGGAAGAACCATAGACAATGACTTGCTTATCGGTCCGAAGTGCATCTCGAAAAAATCCATCAACCGCTTCCCGTTCGATGTAACTGAGAACGGGACTTTTGCTAACTCCAAATACTTCATCAACTGTCGCCATCTCAATTCTTCCTTCGCGGCTTAATATTTTCCTCTTATATCCCCAGGAACACACCGATTCGATCTGTATGATCGTATAACTTAAGACGAAAAGTTCGTCTTAAGTGAAAATTGGTGGAGGCGGGGGGAATCGAACCCCCGTCCGCAAGTGATCCACAGAAAGGCGCTACAGACTTAGTTTGTGTTTAAACTTCGGTTCTGCCACTTCCACAAACAAACGAGGCGGAACCTGTCCCCCAGAGACGTTTAAGTTGAATCGCTGGAGAAAACCAACTCAACCGAGACCCCTCATCGTCGCCTCTTGAGGACCGGGGCCGCTTCCCCAAGAGACGTGCGCTTTTAATTAAGCAGCAAATGCGTAATTGTCGTTTGCAACTACATTGTGCATGTTTTTAACGAGGTCCTCATGCTCCCCGGTCTGCTCCTTTTGCTTCAGCACCCACGTCGAAGCCAGGTCGCCCCCGTGACTGTGAACAAAAACCCTCATTTCGCGAGGGTCTAAATCCTAACATTTTTATTGACTGCCGAAAGTGAAAACTTTGTGGGCTGGTGTCATTCTTGACCAGTTCCTAACATAAGCAAGGTGAAGGAAGCTTCTAAACAGCCTGTAATCCACACTTTAGCCACTTCATCCACCAAGTTATCCACATTTTGGGGGATTTTGTGGAGTCAAAGTGGCCCTGTTATTTCACAAAATGAAATTTGAAGATTCAGGATTTTGACGCATCTGCGAACTCACGAGCCGCCAATTTGGCCTCACTCAAGAGTCCATCGACCGTGTTCGAACTCCCCAAGGGCGCCGAAGATTTCAGCAGTTCGCGCAAATCGATACGACCCATGGGACTTTTTTCCTCAACTCCTTCCGCCCGATTGCTGACCGGGAACAACTGGATGTTGAGTTGATACACGCGCTCGCCGGGTTCTTTCCCGCGGGCAATCGCATTGTCCTTGTGAACGGATTTTCGCAGCTGACGCAGTTTGAATTTCACCTCTTCGAATTCGGCCTTCGTCATCGACAAAGTCAAAGTGCCGAACTCGCGCTCGGTGGCCGCATCCTGGTACAGGCTCTCAAGACCCAAGAGCATCAACTGCGCTTGCAGTTTGCGCACGAGAGCGACCGGCACGTCTTCCGGAGACTCGATCACATGGCGGGACTTCATGATCTCGCCCGTCTTCTCGTCACGGACGAGTTCCCCGCCCGCGAGCAAACCGTTCAAAGAATCCTCGATCTCGCTCTCGGTGGCCTTTCCGCGAAGAAGGCGCTTCAAAGTCGGAATGTCGAACTTCACGCCCTCTTGATCGACCATCGCATAGACGACCCAGGCCACCCAGTTGGGGATCTTTTCCCAGGTCTTGCGGTCGATCTCGCCGCTGCGAAGTTTTCGCTCGACACGAAGTTCGCTGAGTTTTTTCAACGAAACGTTTCGATCCACGGGGTCCGAGGACTGATTCGAGTGCACGAGGTGACGGAACTCTTCGGTTTGCTCTTTGTTGAACCCCAGGGCCTTGCCGAATTTCCCGATCATGTCGTCGGACAGATTCCGACGACCTTCGATGATCATCTTCAGATAGTTGGGCGACTTGATGTTCGCGGCGGCCGAGAACATCTGATAGTTGTAAGGACGGATTTCGCTTTGAGTGAGTTTTCGCCGGTGCTGATACCAGTCCGTCAGGAACTGGCGGTAATCCATGTAATCCGCGAGATTCGGGTTCCCGTCGGAAGTGGTTGTATTTTCAGAGGCTTTATTGAACTCAAGCTGTGGATTCACCATGAAATCCTCCTGGCGAAAATCTCACAACGAAGTCAGACCATTTGCAAAGCGGAAACGTCGTCCGTGCCGCTCTATGGCGTCACTTCGTACAAACGCAGCTGATATCCGCAAGAATCGCAAAGAACCTTCAAAGGGCTCTCGAACGGCACCTCGTTGAACTCCAGGGCCTTTTTGCACCGCGGACAAGTCACTTTGCCGTTCTTGAACAGGGCCTTGCCCTTCCAGTAAGAACGCCCCTGCAAAAACCCGATGGCCAGCAGCATCGGCACCAAGAGGTAATGCAAAAGAGGAATGAAAATACACGGAATGGCCCCCAGCCAGAAAGGCATCGCCGCCCGGAGTCCCTTTTTCCGCAGTTCCGATTTGGAAGGGATCTCTTTCGTCGCTTCGCCCGCCAGCTGGTCGTCATCCAACTTGAACCTGATGGTTTCTAATGTCGTGGTCGTCATAAACGGATTCTGCTCCTCACACGGAGGCCCCTGCAAGATGACATGCGACATGAATGCTGGCAGGATCGATCCATGCTGAAAGGTCTCATATTTTCATTTGGGCTTCTGGCCACGGGGCTCTCGATCGTTTTTCTCGATCAGGATCTCGCGCAATTCTTCAATGACCCTCGCAATCAGCACTGGAAATGGAGCGCTCGCGAGATCACGAATATCGCGCTCGGCGAGTACTGGTTCGGTCTCGCGATCCTGGTCTTTGTTTTCAGCCGGTTTCTTTTGCCGCGCTTCTCGCGTTTTCGATCTTACGGAGAGCGCATCAAGAACATGGAGCGATGGGCGAGCTATTTTTTCCTGAGCCTGCTGGGCTCGGGCATCATCCTTCAAATCGGGAAGATCCTCTTCGGCCGTCAGCGTCCGCACCTGTCGGAAGCCATGGATCATCTGTCGTTTCATCCCTTCACCCTGCACTGGCACTGGCAGTCCTTTCCCTCGGGGCACTCTCAGGTGATCTTCACGGTGGCGACCTGTTTGACGCTCTTGTGGCCTCGGGCGAACTGGCTGTTTTTTCTGACGGCGGCCGCTTTGGCCTTCACGCGAGTGATGACGCTCCAGCATTTCCTGTCGGATACGATTGCGGGCGCGATGGTCGGCTCTTTCGGCACCCTTTGGATCTGGAGTCTTTTGCGGCACAAGATCAAACGCCCCGTTCCTTTCACTGACAAGCCCTGATGACAAGCTCCCCTAAACCTGCTTGATTGGGGCTTCCAAAAGGAGCTTTTCATGGCAAAAGTCATCGGTCTTCTGTTCGTGGCCTTTCTCCCGTTCTCGGCTCAGGCCTTTTCGTTTTTGAAATGCAATACTTTGGAAGGACGCACCCTCTGGGCCTCCTTCGGAAAACGCGGATCTTCCGTCAACCACGAGGTGGTTTACTTTCCGACGGAAATCGTCGTCTTCGCCTCAAGAACGCAGCTTCAAGACCGGCAGGTTTTCGATCGGACCGCGGACGCCCTGAAAGTTCCCGTTCACTATCGCAACGCCGCCCTGTCTTTGCGTTTCGAAGCCAAAGGCCTCGACGGCCTCGAGCAGACCGAAGAGCTGACCCTTCACCTCTATTCGCCGCAGGCTCCGAGCGCCTTTGTCGGATTGTGGACGACGGATCGCCAGGGCCAAACCCTCGCGGAAGAAAAAGTTTTTTGTTCCGTCTATTGATCGGAAGGGGACAGCGGTTTTAAGATCGGGATCTTTTCTAGAAAGTCCGCGTGCCGATGTTGCTCGCGGATTTCCCGCACGCACGCCCTCATCGAAGGATAGAAATTTTCCACCAGGGACCAGAATTTTTTCGAGTGATTCATCTCCTTCAAGTGGCAAAGTTCGTGGATGATGACGTAATCCACGACTTCGGGACGAAACACCATCAATCTCCAGTTCAAAGTGATTTTGCCGTCGGGATGGCAGCTCCCCCAGCGGGATTTCGCTTCTTTCAGATGCAGCGACCGGGGTCGCAGTCCCGTTTCCGCCGCCCAGTGAACAAGGCGGGCTTTCAGATGCTTCTCGGCGCTTTGTCGATAGAACTCGCGCAAAGCCCCGTGAGCGAAGGTGACTTCCTTCAGGCCAGGCCGATACCATCTTTTCGGAAGATACAAAACAAGCTCATCCCCCTCGGCGGAAAAGAAGATCTTTTCCAAAGGGGTCAGGCCGATTTTCAGGATCAACATCTTTCCCAAAAACGGATAAGGCGTCCCGACCTCGAGCTGGCGCTTCGGAAGAAGCTTTTCCATGCTTTCGAAGTTTTTGAGATGTTTTTCGATCCACTGCTCGCGGCTCTGCAGGAACTGCAAAACCGCGTGCAAGGTGGTTCCCATGGAAGCCCTGACCTGCACGGGCTTTCCGGGCTTCAGAACGATCGAGATGCTGCGGCGAAAGGCTTTCCTTTGCACCTCAACGGTCCATCCCCTATAGTCGATTCGCTCGGCGGTCATGAACTCAGAATGCCGAGAGAAGAAAGCGAAGTCACACGGAAATGAAGCAGTCGGTTTTCGAGAAAAACTTTTACCAGCTCGACCCCCAGGCCGTCATGTCGGCGGCCGAGAAGGCGGGCTTCGAGCCGACCGGGGAGTTCACCCAGCTGAATTCCTATGAAAATCGCGTCTTCGATCTCTGTCTCGAAAACGGCGACAATATCATCGCGAAATTTTATCGACCCGAGCGCTGGGATCAAAACGCCATCCAGGAAGAACATGATTTTCTCTTGGCCCTGAAGGCCGAGGACATCCATGCCGTGGCTCCGCTTTTTCAGAAAGACGGATCCACCGTTTCCCTGCAAGAAGGCCTGTGGACCGCTTTTTTTCCGAAAGTTCGCGGCCGCCTTCCCGACGAATTCATCAATGACGATCTGATCCGCGTCGGTCGCCTGCTCGCCCGGGTTCACATGATCGGCGCGCGCCGAGAGGCGACTCACCGGCCGACTCTCGATACCGGTCATTACGGAGGCTGGGCGACCTTGGATCATATGGAACCCGTGATCGTGCCCGAACTGCGGCATCGCTACTTCGAAGCGGCGGAACGAATTCTTGCCGCGGCCGACGACACCCTGGATCCCGACGACTTTCAGCGCATTCACGGCGACTGCCATCGGGGAAATCTGCTCAGCACCGGCAAGGATTTTTTCCTGGTGGATTTCGACGATTTCCTGAACGGCCCCGTCATCCACGATTTCTGGATGCTTCTGTCCGGCGACGAAGAAGCCTTCGAAGACGAACAGAACATGCTCCTCGAGGGCTATGAAGAATTGATGGAATTTCCCCATCATCAGTGGGAATGGATTCCGATCTTACGAGGCATGCGCATCATCCGTTATTCGGGGTGGATCGCGGACCGTTGGAAAGATCCGTCTTTCCCCCGCCTGTTCCCCGATTTCGGTTTGTATCCGTATTGGGCGAAAGAGGTCGAAGCTCTCGAAAAAATCGCCTGGTCGCTGCCGGAATGACCGCGCGAAACGGAGAACGACGAATGAAGGCTTTTTTGATTGTTGTTTCTTTGCTGTGGGGACCCTGCGTTTTTGCTGAAACCGCGAATGAAACGCCTCCTCCGGCCGCGGAGAAGGCCGCTTCGGAAAAAGCGAAAGAGATCCTCGATTCCGCCGGAAGCGTCCTTAAAAGCGCTTCCGAAAAAATCTCCGAAAAACTCAACGAAACCAGAATCCGCCGCGCGAATAACAGCTCTTTCATTCTCGCGAACTACTCCCCCGCCGATCTGCTGATTCCGGGAAAAAAAGGCCTGACCTTCGGGCTCATCAAGGACGCCGGCGAGACCTGGGAGTTCGAATATCTCTCCGGCAGCGTGGGCGCTCCTTGGGTTTTGAAACACCTCGGCGAAATGACCGATCGTCGGTTTTCGATCATTCGGCGTTCTTACTCGGAACGAAACAGCTTCAATATCAGTTACGGTCTCACCTACACGGATTTTTCGATCCATCTTGGAAACGAGATCATGTCGCGGGTGAGCGGCGGCCGGTCCCCGTCGATGGATCTGGTCGAGATCGAGGCCCTCGGCGCGAATTTCGCGATCGGAAACCGTTGGTCGTTTAACAAGGACATCACGATCGGCGTGGATTGGTTTTCCTGGGCCCAGCCCCTGCACATCCTTCGAAAAAAGCACGATTTCCTTTCTCATGCCGACAACAAGAAAGACCGTGACGACGTCGGAAAAGCCGCAAGCCTCATCGCTTACTTTCCGCGACTGAGCGTTTTCAAAATTCAACTCGGAATTCTTTTTTAAGAACGGACCGAAACGGTTTCGCGGCCGTTCTTTGCTCGGATGAGCCACGTGAAACCGAGCACGAAAACGCCCGTCCACATCATACCGGCCGCGATCACATGCAGAACCTGGATCGCGGGATGTTGAATCACAAGACCGATCTTTCCGTACCCAAAGTCGGTTCCTAAAACCAGATCCCTCAGGATTTTCGAAAGAATCGCGAGGCTGATCAGAACACAGAACGTTCCCATCACCGCGTAAAAGCCCCGCTTCACTTTGGTCAGGGATTCGGTCCGTTTCATGGCAAGCCTCCTTCTTCAATTAAAGAAAGCTTTCCGAACAGACTCAACGAAGAGCCTGAGAAACCCGAGGAAAGGCCTGTTCGAGAGATCTGGATTTGGACGTTCGTCGGCTCGCGAGGATTCCTACTCGGTCACCGGCGGATGGTCTTCGGGAGCGAGGTTTTCCCTCTGTTGGCGCTCGTAACCTTTTTCGAGGAGGTCGTGAGACGGCTCCGCTCCCCATTTCATGAGGGAGTAAACCTGCTTGGGGAAGAGCTTTCTCAACGACGCGAAGTCGTTCATATCGCCGATTTCCATCGTCTGAACGGTGTCCGTCGTCGGATCGTATTCCAAACGGGCCGGCTGAAAGGAAGTTCCGCCTTGCGCTTTGACGAGGCCGTCTTCTTTCACGAATTGATCACAGAGGATTTTGACATACAGATACAAGTCATCGCGGCCAAACCACTGGTGAACGCACTGACCGTGACCGCCCGAGGCGTTTTCCACCAGGAAAAGATCCACCGCCTGCTCTAACTTTTCGTTGTGCTCAAGCTGGATTTCCCCGACCGACTTCGCGAAATCCCAGTAGAAAACCACGTCCCGGTATTGATAGATCAAGGTCGATCCGTAGATGATGACTCCGAGGACGGCGGCGAGGACGAGATTCTTCATAATTAACGCTCCGGGTAAGGGCCAGGGGGAATGACAAAACAACCGGATCTCAATATATTGGCGCCTCTCCTGTCAAAGAAAAGTGAGGCCCCCATGAAGAAGATTAAAGTCGCAAATCCGGTCGTCGAACTCGACGGCGATGAAATGACCCGTATCATCTGGGCATTTATCAAGAATAAACTCATTCTTCCTTATCTCGATCTCGACATTAAGTACTTCGATCTGGGCATGGAATACCGCGATAAGACCGACGACAAAGTCACGGTCGACGCCGCCGAGGCGATCAAGAAATACAACGTCGGCATCAAGTGCGCGACCATCACGCCGGACGAAGCCCGCGTGAAAGAGTTCAACCTCAAGCAAATGTGGAAGTCCCCGAACGGCACCATCCGGAATATTCTCGACGGAACCGTTTTCCGCGAGCCGATCATCATCAAAAACGTTCCGCGCCTCGTTCAACACTGGAGCCAACCGATCTGCATCGGCCGTCACGCCTTCGGCGACCAATACCGCGCGACCGACTTCGTGACCAAAGGCAAAGGCAAACTCACCATCACCTTCCAAGGTGAAGACGGCACCACCATCGAACACGAAGTTTACAACTTCAAGGGCGACGGCGTCGCCATGGCCATGTACAACACCGACGAATCCATCAAAGGTTTCGCGCGCAGCTGCTTCAACGTGGCTCTCGATAAAAAATGGCCCCTGTACATGTCGACGAAGAACACGATCCTCAAAAAATACGACGGTCGCTTCAAAGACATCTTCCAGGAGATGTACGACAAAGAGTTCAAGACCAAGTTCGACGCGGCCGGCATCACTTACGAACACCGTCTGATCGACGACATGGTCGCCGCCGCCATCAAGTGGACCGGCGGATTCGTCTGGGCCTGTAAGAACTACGACGGGGACGTTCAGTCCGACATCGTCGCTCAAGGCTTCGGTTCCCTCGGCCTCATGACTTCGGTTCTGGTCACTCCGGACGGCAAAACCGTCGAATCCGAAGCCGCTCACGGCACCGTGACTCGTCACTACCGTCAGCACCAGCAGGGAAAGCCGACTTCCACGAACCCGATCGCGTCCATCTTCGCTTGGACCCGCGGCCTTGAGCACCGTGGAAAACTCGACGGCAACCAGGATCTCATCAACTTCTGTCACACCCTCGAACGCGTCTGCATCGAGACCGTCGAGAGCGGAAAGATGACGAAGGATCTGGCCCTGATCGTTCACGGCGACAAGGTGACTCCGGAGCAATACCTGAACACCGAGCCCTTCCTGGAAGCGATCAACGCGAACCTGGAAAAGGCGCTGACGAAGTAAATCTTAGAACTGAAAACAGAAGCAAAAAAGCCCGGTTTACAGCCGGGCTTTTTTATTTTCAGAATGCTTCAAAAATTATTTTTGAGAACAAGCTCCTTCGCCCGTTTCGACGAAAGTTTTTTTGATCGCAAGGCCGGAGTTTTTCGTTTCTTCCGAGACCGAGAGGTTTTTGGAAAGCAGATCGAAACGATATTCCGTGAGTCCGTGAAAAATCTGGCAGCGAATGCGGTCCACGATCTCGACACAGGCGCCCGCGTGCTCCTTGCCGGAGGCTTCCTTCAGGGAACGGCGCCCGTCGGCATCAACGGGCCCCAAGACAAAAGAATTCATTTCCGCGTAAGAAGCCACCTTGACGGAGCATTCGATCTCCTTCGAAGCGTCGAAGTCCGCTGCGAAAGAACCGGAGGAAAAACCGACGGTCGCGATCAGAATCAAGACTCGTTTCATGGCTCCTCCTCGTTTTCCCGCTGTCGATTCTCTAGAACCGGTACTGCAAAGTCATTTCAAGACTTGTGAAGTCATAGTCACCGACGACGCGGGCGCCGCTGATGGTGCCGAGATTTTCGGTGTTCAAAGTCTGGTTCATGCTCTGCTTGGCGGTGACGTATTGCACTTGGGCCTGCCAGGTGTCGTTCCACACCATCCCGCCGCCGACCTGCCAACCCAGCTCGGGCTTCATCTTGATCCGCTGACCTTCGAAAATGCCCTCGCTGTATCCGGGCTCTTGCAGGAACATCATATAATTGACTCCGCCGGACAGATAGAACTTGTCCCTGAATCCGAACACGGCGTTCGCGGCCGGACGGATGAACATATAAGAGTCGCTGGAAATGATTTTATTCACCTGCGAGAGCATCATGTCGCCCATGAAACCGATTCCCGAGCGCGGCACATAGGAGTAGTTCAGATTCACGCCCGCGGAGCCCGTGCTGGAGTTTTCGTTTTCCAACGTCCGGTGAACGCTTCCGCCGAAAGGCATGTCGTAAACTTCCTTCGCCATCGAGTCTTTATTCATATTGGAAAGGATCAGACCGACGCCGAGACCTTTCATCATCTGTTCTTTCGGAGTGCGCACCACGGTCGCGCGCAGGGAGCGCGCCGAAGAACGGGTGCTCATCGTCGAAGCCGCCACATCGGAAGTTCTTTCAAGCTCCGTGTTGTCACCGACGACGCTGATCAACGCGCCTTCCGCGCCGATTTGCAAAGCCAGGCGGTCCGCGCAGGCCGCGGCATTGACGCCGACCCGGTTGTCGCTTTCGTTGAGTTTGCGGTCGATCACCATTTCACAGTTGGAACCGACTTTCATGCGATCCCCGATCTGCGCGAATTCCAGCTCGGGCCCGGAGAAAATCGCACGCGTGGAACGCTCGTTCAGTTTTGTCAAAACGGCGGCGGGGGCCATCAAAGGCAAAGTCAGGCCGGCGAGCAACGCCAGCGAAGCGGAATGGCGGAACATAGGTCCTCCTTCATTGAGATACCTCGTGGAAAAGCAAAGCCAGGACCGACTCAGATCCCATATATTCGATCTCAGACTGAGACGGCCTCCTCATTTTCGCCACAGTTCACCCCCTTGTTCGACACTTGCTCAAATCCTCGACAACGCATGGCATCTGGGTCGGGAGTTCGTGAAATTCGTCGTCTCTTCGGATACATGGAAGATGGCCGGGTCCCTCCGAGGACCTCCGCGGCGAATCCCGCCAGGTCCGGAAGGAAGCAACGGTACCCGTCGGATCTTGCGAGAGGGGTCACCCGGCCACTTTTTCTGAAGTCTGTTTTCTAAGGAGTGCGCTCTTTTGTCTTATCAGGTCATCGCGCGAAAATGGCGGCCTCAGACCTTTGCGGATCTCGTGGGGCAGACCCACATCACGCAAACGCTCGCCAATGCCCTGAAAACCGGCCGCGTTCACCACGCCCTGCTGTTCACCGGCCCTCGCGGAACCGGGAAAACCTCTTCCGCGCGCATTCTCGCGAAATCTTTGCGCTGTCCGAACGCGGTGGATTTCATTCCCTGCAACACCTGCACGTCTTGCGTTGAGATCGCCCAATCCCGCAGCATGGACGTCCAAGAACTCGATGCCGCCTCCAACAACAGCGTGGACGACGTCCGAAAACTTCTCGACGGCGTGATGAGCGCGCCTTCGAGCGGCCGCTGGAAAATCTATATCATCGACGAAGTTCACATGCTGTCCACGAGCGCCTTCAATGCGCTTTTGAAGACTCTCGAAGAGCCGCCGGCTCACGTGATGTTCATTCTGGCGACGACGGAAGTGCACAAAATCCCGGAAACGATTTTGTCCCGCTGCCTGCGCTTCGATTTCAAACGCATCTCCACCCGCACGGTCACCGATCGCTTGAAAACGATCTGCGACGCCGAAGGCATCAAAGCCGACGAGGACGCCTTGTGGTTGATCGCCCGCCAAGGCGACGGCTCCATGCGGGACAGCCTGAGCCTCCTCGATCAAGTCATCACGTTCACCAGCGGACAAATCACGAAAGAAATCGTCACCCGCATTTTAGGGCTGACGGACCGCGGTCTTTTGTTCGAAACCCTGAACCAGCTGGTTGCGAGGGACCCTCACGGCATGCTGAAAGTTCTCGAAGGTCTCGGGCAGAGCGGCCTTGAACCCCGTCTGTTCGTGAACGAACTTCTCGAGACGCTGCGAAACGTCCTCGTCATTCGCATTTCCGGCGCCGGGATGACCGGCATTTTGGATCTTCCCGATTCCGAAATGAAATTCCTGGCCGAAATCGGTTCTCAGATGACCGAGGAAGAAACGCATTTCCTTTTCGACATGGCCCTGAA
>ENA-UOUJ01000784-UOUJ01000784.1-activated-sludge-metagenome-genome-assembly--contig:-NODE-784-length-18948-cov-7.195099_pt1 | contig 18948 bp, 18 predicted proteins | sample MGYA00249839_ERZ747224 | MGnify/ENA primary metagenome ERZ747224 (study PRJEB28782, sample SAMN03220277) | activated sludge metagenome | biome: wastewater; feature: sewage sludge; material...
CCTATCTGCCGGAATGCGTCGCACAGGGGAGGCCGCGACCGGATTTGATCCCCGTTCACGCCCGAAATGTTCAGTCGGAGCCGGGACCGTCACCGAGCTGGAACCGCTCGAACCGCCCCAGCGCCTCCTCGATCGCCGGCCGGTCCGCCTCGCCGCCGTCCCCCACCCAGGTCCACTTCTGCATCAGAAGCTTCCCCGCCGCCCGGTCGGCCTTGAGGTCGATCGCCGCCACGATCCGGTCGCCCTTCAGCACCGGGAGGGCGAAATAGCCGAGCACCCGCTTCTCCTTCGGCAGATAGGCCTCGAAGAGATGGTCGTAGCCGAAGAAGAGCCTCAGCCGCCTGCGCTGGATGACCAGCGGATCGAACGGCGAGAGGAGATGCACCACCCCCTCCGCCGCCTCCGGCACCTCCGTCCCCCGCGCCATCCAGTGCATCTGCCGCCCGGCCCCCTCCACCGCCACCGGCAGCAGCTTCCGCCGCGCCACCCGCGCCTCGACCGCCGCCGCCACCGCCTTCTTCCGCTTCGCATCGAGGTGGCAGACCGACTCGAGGCTCACGATCCCCTGCGCCCCGAGCGCCCGGTCGAGCAGATACTCGACGACCTGCGCCTCCGACGCCGGCCTCGGCTTCCGCGCCCAGCCGAAATGCCGGTCGACCAGCTCGTAGCTCTTCACCATCCCCGCCCGCTCGCTGACCGTCAGCAGCCCGGCGAAGAAGGCCATCTGCAGCGCCCGCTTCGACGGCTTTCGGCTCGCCCAGGGGTGGTCCTTCTCCACCAGTTCGTCGTCGTCGATGTCGCGGATCGAGAGCGCCCCCTCCCGCCGCACCCGCGCCACGATCTGCCGCAGCTCGGCGGGCGTCACCGCGCCGAACCACTTCACCGGGTTCTCCCGGTGCCGCGCCATGTCGGCCATGAAGAAGCGGAAGTCCCGCGTCGGGATATAGGCGAGCGCATGCGTCCAGTATTCGAAGACCGACTTCTCGACGCTGAGCGCCCGGTGCAGATCCTCCCGCCGGTACGCGGGGATCCGCGCCCAGAGGATATGGTGGTGCGACCGCTCGATCACGTTGATCGTGTCGATCTGCACGTAGCCGAGATGCTCGACCGCCGCCCGGACCGCCTCCGCCCCCGCCCCGAACGGCGCCGCCTCGTCGAGCCGCTGCGCCCGGATCCAGATCCGCCGCGCCTCGGCCGCCGAGAGGGTCGCCGGCGCCGGCGCCCGCACCGCCACCTCACGCCCCCCGCGCGGGGCGAAAGGCCCGGTCAACCTTCCTTTCGGAGTGATTAACGCGCGCCGAAATCCCATATGAAATCAATGTGATGGCGATCCGGGCACGCGTGCCCACCCGTGCCCTCATGTCGCCCGCGCCCGGCTCTCCTCGATGTAGATCTCGCGCAGCCGCCGCGTCACCGGCCCCGGCGTCCCGTCCCCGATCGCCGTCCCGTCGATCTCCACCACCGGCGTCACGAACCCCGAGGCCGAGGTATAGAAGGCCTCCGCCGCCCCCTTCGCCTCCGCGACGGTGAACTTCCGCTCCTCGACCCGGACCTGCGCCTCCCGGGCATAGGCGATCACCGCCGCCCGGGTGATCCCGTGCAGGATCGACTCCGACAGCTCCCGCGTCACCACCACCCCGTCCCGGGTCACGATCCAGGCGTTGTTCGAGGTCCCCTCGGTGACGAAGCCGTCCTCGACCATCCAGGCGTCGTCCTTGCCCGCCTTCTTCGCCATCATCTTGCACATCGACGGCGCGAGCAGCTGCACCGTCTTGATGTCCCGCCGCCCCCAGCGGATGTCCGGCACCGAGATCACCCGGATCCCCTCCCGCCCCGAGGGCGCATCGACCAGCGCCTTCGCCTGGGTGAAGAGCACGAGGCTCGGGCGCGGCTCGGCCGGCCAGGCGAAGTCCCGGTCCGCCGCCCCCCGCGTCGCCTGCAGATAGACCATCCCCTCGACGAGCCGGTTCCGCGCCACCAGCTCGCGGTGGATCGCCTCGATCTCCGCGTCCTCCGCCGGCGCCGGCATCTCGAGCGCGGCGAGCGAGCGGTGCAGCCGGCGCAGGTGGCCGGGAAAGTCCACCAGCTTCCCCTCCAGCACGCTCGTCACCTCGTAGACCCCGTCGGCGAACAGGAACCCCCGGTCGAAGACCGAGATCCGCGCTTCCTCCTCCGGCACATAGGCGCCGTTCACATGGACGATCCGGCTCATCTCACCCCCAGAGCTCCGGCGTGGAAGGATGCACGCCCCGCGCGTCGTAGACCAGCGGATGCGCCCGGTCACGCGCCAGGAGCAGCGGCCCGTCGAGATCGGCATAGGCCGCCCCCTGCGCCACGAGCACCGCCGGCGCCATGGCGAGCGAGGTGCCGACCATGCAGCCGACCATCACCCCGAACCCCGCCGCCCGCGCCGCCTCGCGCAGCGCCAGCGCCTCGGTCAGCCCGCCCGTCTTGTCGAGCTTCACGTTGACCAGGTCGTATCGCCCAGCGAGCCCGGCCAGGCTCGCCCGGTCGTGGCAGCTCTCGTCGGCGCAGACCGGCAGCGGCCGCGCCATCTCGCCCAGCGCCGCGTCCTCCCCCGCCGGCAGCGGCTGCTCCACCATCTCGACCCCGAGCCGCACCAGCACCGGCGCCAGCGCCGCATATTCCTCCGCCGTCCACCCCTCGTTCGCGTCCACGATGATCCGCGCCCGCGGCGCCCCGGCCCTCACCGCCTCGAGCCGCGCCACGTCGCCCTCGCCGCCGAGCTTGATCTTGAGCAGCGGCCGGTGCGCGTGCCTCGCCGCCTGCGCCCGCATCGCCTCCGGCGTGTCGAGCGACAGCGTGTAGGCCGTCACCTCCGGCCCCGGTTCGGCCAGCCCGGCCAGCTGCCAGACCCGCCGCCCCGCCCGCTTCGCCTCCAGGTCCCAGAGCGCGCAGTCGACCGCGTTCCGCGCCGCCCCCGGCGGCAGCAGCCCCTGCAGCGCCGCCCGGTCGAGCCTCTCCGGCAGCCCCGCGACCTGCGCCGCCACGCTCTCCACCGTCTCGCCGTAGCGGGCGTAGGGCACGCACTCGCCCCGCCCGCGTGCGCCGCCTTCCTCCACCGTCACCGTCAGCACCCGCGCCTCGGTGCGCGACCCGCGGCTGATCCGGAAGACCCCGGCGATCGGGAAGCTCTCCGCCCGGACCTCGCGCCTCATGCGAGCGCGTCCACCAGCCGCCCCGCCCCCTGGCGGAACGGATCGACCGTCGGCAGCCCCAGCCGCGCCTCCGTCCCGGCGAGGAGCGCCAGCGCCGCCGCCTCGCCGAGCCCGGCGGTGTTGACCGACACGCCGACCACCCGCACCTCCGGGTTCACCATCCGCGCCATCTCGAGCGACAGCTCGCGCAACGCCTCGAGCGTCGGCAGCGGATAGCCCGGCAGCCCGCGCATGTGCGCCCGCGTCGGCTCGTGGCAGAGCACCAGCGCATCCGGCTGCCCGCCATGGATCAGCGCCAGCGTCACCCCGGAATAGGAGACGTGGAACAGGCTCCCCTGCCCCTCGATCAGGTCCCAGTGATCCTCATCATTGTCGGGCGTCAGCCACTCGATCGACCCGGCCATGAAGTCCGCCACCACCGCGTCGAGCGGCACCCCCGCGCCGGTGATCAGAATCCCCGTCTGCCCGGTGGCGCGGAAGGTTGCCTTCATCCCCCGCGCCCGCATCTCCCGCTCCATCGCGAGCGCGGTGTACATCTTGCCGACCGAACAGTCCGTCCCGACCGCCAGGCAGCGCCGGCCCTGCCGCCGCCGCCCGTCGGCGACCGGATAGCGATGCGGCGGCACGCGCACGTCGTGCAGCCGCCGCCCGTGCGCCATCGCCGCGGCGACGAGCTCCGATTCGTCGCGCAGGAGGTTGTGCAGCCCCGAGGCGATGTCCATCCCCTGCGCCATCGCCTCGGTCAGCACGCTGATCCAGGCCGGCGAGATCACCCCGCCGCGGTTCGCGACCCCGACCACCAGCGTCCTCGCCCCGGCGGCCACCGCCTCGGCGATGCCCATGTCCGGCAGGCCGAGGTCGGCGTTGCAGCCCTGCATCCGGTACTGGCCGATCGCGCTCTCCGGCCGCCAGTCGCGGATCCCCTGCGCCACCTTGGCCGCGAGCGGATCGGCAGCGTCGCCGAGGAAGAGCAGATAGGGCGCCGCGATCATGCCGGATCCGCGAAGTCGCGCGGCGGCGCCGGGCGCGATTCGGTGCGCCGCTTGAAGGCGCAGCGCAGGTAGGGCCCCTCGGGCGCCGCAAGCACGATCAGGCACTGGGCGACGTGCCGGTCGCCGTCGAAGATGTCGGCGAAGCCGCGCGGCACGCACCCGTCCTGCGCGTCGATCAGGCAGCCGTCCATACCCATGGCCACGACCGGGAAGCGCCGCCCCCCGCACTCCATCACGAGCCGCGGGTTGCTGCGCCCGGCGTCGAAGCCGATCGCGATCTCATCCAATGCCGCGCCCCTTTCGCGCTTCGCGTCCCGGGATCGTTCGGCCGCAGGATATTGTCCGGCAAGCACAAAACAAGCGCGAACTGCCCTCCGCCCCCGACCACCCGCCCGCGCGGCGGAAACACTCCGTCCCGCCAGGCGGGCCTTTTCTTTTCGCCGCGCAGCCGCAGGTTGACGCGAGCAGAAGGAGAAGGCGAATGGGATATCTCGATGACGGCCTCTGGCGGGTCGGGTCGGTGGCGCCGCGCACCGCCGACGGCAGGTTCGTCCGGCAGGCGAGCCGGATCCGCAACTGGATCACCCGCGACGGCTCGCCCGGCCCGACCGGCCGGGGCGGGTTTCCCGCCGAGAGCGGCCGCTATCATCTCTACGTGTCGCTCGCCTGCCCCTGGGCGCACCGGACGCTCATCTTCCGCGAGCTCAAAGGGCTCGCGCCCCACGTCAGCGTGGACGTCGTCCATCCCTGGCTCGGCCCCGACGGATGGAGCTTCGATACCGACGCCGAGGGCTCGACCGGCGACCGGGTGAACGGCAAGCGCCTCCTGCGCGAGATCTACCTCGCCTCCGACCCGCAGGCGACCGGCAAGGTGAGCGTGCCGGTGCTCTGGGACAAGGCGGAGGGGGTGATCGTCTCGAACGAGTCGGCCGAGATCATCCGCATGTTCAACTCGGCCTTCGACGGCATCACCGGCAACCGGCTCGACTTCTGGCCCGAGGCGCTGCGCGAGGAAATCGACGCGGTCAACGACCGGGTCTACCGCGGCCTCAACAACGGCGTCTATCGCGCCGGCTTCGCCCACTCGCAGGAGGCCTACGACGAGGCGGCGGCGGAGGTCTTCGCGACGCTCGACTGGCTCGAGGCGCGGCTCGGGCGGCAGCGCTACCTGCTCGGCGACCGGATCACCGAGGCGGACTGGCGGCTCGCCACCACGCTCTTCCGCTTCGATCTCGTCTACCACGGGCACTTCAAGTGCAACCGCCGGCGGCTCGTCGACCATGCCGCGCTCTGGCCCTACGCGCGGGAGCTCTACCAGGTGCCGGGCGTGGCCGCGACGGTGAACTTCGGGCAGATCGCCCGGCACTACTACACCAGCCACGAGGGGATAAACCCGAGCCGCATCGTCCCGATCGGCCCCGACATCGACTGGAGCGAACCGCACCGGCGCGGTTGAGCGCTTGCATCCGGCCGCGGCAGGCAGGAGGGTACGCGCCGGATTGTACGGGAAAGGGACTTCGCCATGGCAGACGATATCGTGATTCTCGACGGGGCACGCACCGCGATCGGCACCTTCGGCGGCAGTCTGGCGGCGATCCCGCCGATCGCGCTGGCCGCCACCGCCGCGCGCGAGGCGCTGTCGCGCGCCGGGGTCGAGGGCGGGCAGATCGGCCACGTCGTCTTCGGCCATGTCATCAACACCGAGCCGCGCGACATGTACCTGAGCCGCGCCGCCGCGATCGAGGCGGGGGTGCCGGACACGGCGCCGGCGATGAACGTCAACCGGCTCTGCGGCTCCGGGGCGCAGGCGATCGTCTCCTGCGTGCAGGCGCTCTCGCTGGGCGATGCCGACTTCGCGCTCGCCGGCGGCGCCGAGAGCATGTCCCGCGCGCCCTACTCGCTGCCCGCGGCCCGCTGGGGGCAGAAGATGGGCGATACCGCCGCCCTCGACATGATGGTCGGCGCGCTCACCTGCCCGTTCGGGACCGGCCACATGGGCGTGACGGCCGAGAACGTGGCGGCCGAGAACCAGATCACCCGCGAGGCGCAGGACGCCTTCGCCCTCGAGAGCCAGAACCGCGCCCAGGCGGCGATCCGGGAAGGCCGCTTCGCCGACCAGATCGTGCCGGTCGAGGTGACGGTGAAGCGGGAGAAGGTCGGCTTCGCCACCGACGAGCACCCCAAGGCGACGACGGCCGAGGCGCTCGCCAAGCTCAGGCCCGCCTTCCGCAAGGAGGGCTCGGTCACCGCCGGCAACGCCAGCGGGCTGAACGACGGCGCCGGCGCCGTGGTTCTCGCCACCGCCGCCGCGGCGGAAAGGGCCGGCCTCGCGCCGAAGGCGCGCATCCTCGGCTATGCCGTGGCCGGGGTCCGGCCCGAGGTCATGGGCATCGGACCGATCCCCGCGGTGCAGAAGCTGCTCGAGCGGACCGGGCTCACGGCCGACGACTTCGACGTCATCGAATCGAACGAGGCCTTCGCCGCCCAGGCGCTCGCGGTCAACAAGGGCCTCGGCCTCGACCCGGCGAAGGTGAACCCGAACGGCGGCGCCATCGCCCTCGGCCACCCGATCGGCGCCACCGGCGCCATCCTGACCATCAAGGCGCTCTACGAGCTGGCGCGGACCGGCGGCAGGAAGGGCCTCGTCACCATGTGCATCGGCGGCGGGCAGGGCATCGCGCTCGCCATCGAGCGGCTCTGAATCCTTGCGACGGGGTTAACGCCGCAACGATCTTGCCCTAAGATCAATGCCTTGGCCGGAGTCGCACGCGTGCGACTCCGTGCCGCTCACCGGGGCTCCGCCACCACCGTCCGCCGGTAGAGGTGCCAGGTGGCATGCCCGAGGATCGGCATGACGACGATCAGCCCGAGGAAGAAGGGGATCGAGCCGAGCACGAGGCCGGCGGCGACGATCAGCCCCCAGGCGGCGATCGGGACCGGATTGGCCGCCGTCACCCGCATCGAGGTGATGATCGCCACCGGCAGCCCCACGTCGCGATCGAGGAGCAGCGGGAAGGACACCACGCTGCAGGCGAGCACCAGCGCCGCGAAGAGCGCGCCCACCCCGATGCCGACGACGATCATCGTCCAGCCGGCCTTGGTGGTGAAGACGTCGCGGACGAAGTCGCCGATCGAGGCCGGATGCACGTCGCCGAAGGTGGCATAGTAGATGCCATGCGCCGTCAGCACCCAGACGATGAAGAGCGCGCCGAGCATCAGCCCGAGGGCGAAGATCGCGGCGAAGGACGGCGACCTCGTGAAGGAGATGGCGTGCGACCAGTCCGGATCCTCGCCCTGCTCGCGCCGGCGGCTCATCTCGTAGAGCCCGACCGCCGCCACCGGCCCGAGCAGCGCGAAGCCGGAGGTGATCGGGAAGAGCAGCGGCAGCAGGTTGTTGTGCAGCGCGACCCAGGCGAGCAGCGCCCCGATGACCGGATAGAGCAGGCAGAGGAAGATGACGTCGGTGCGGCAGGCGAGGAAGTCCTCGAACCCCGCGCGCAGGACGTCCCTGAGATCGCGCACCGCCATGTGGCGGATGCGCGGCAGCTCGACCTCGCCGGCATCGCCGTGGCCGATATGCGCGGCAGCCGCGCCGAGGTGCTTCCCCGCGGCGGCCGCGTGGTCGACGCTCCAGGAGAGAGGGTTCCCGATGGTGGAGTCGGACATGCTGTTCCTCCGGCACATGACTTCGCCGTCGCGGCGACTCGTGACCGGAACGCAGAGATCGCGGAGAACGAGCTGCTGCCGCTCTCGCCATGGTAGCAGAAAACGCCGCGCATGCGACATGCCTTGTCGAAACCGTGACCCGAGAGGCCGCCATGCTTCCCTCCGACCGTGACGCCTATCTCGCCTTCTTCCGCGCCGCCGAGGCGCTGAAGGACACCCTCCGCAGCGGCCACACCGCCGGCGGCCGCCCCGAGAGCACCGCCGAACACTGCTGGCGGCTCTGCCTGATGGCGGTGACGCTCGCCGACGAGCTGCCGGAGATCGACCTGCGCCGCCTCCTCGAGCTCCTCGTCCTGCACGACCTCGGCGAAGCGGTGGGCGGCGACATCCCCGCGCCGCTGCAGGGCCCGGAGAAGACGACGGCCGAACGCGCCGACTTCGCCCGGCTCATCGACCCGCTGCCCGCCCGGATCGCCGCCCGCCTGATGGCGCGCTGGGACGAGTACAACGCCGCCGCGACCCCCGAGGCGCGGCTCGCCAAGGGCCTCGACCGGCTGGAGACCGTCCTCCAGCACGTCCAGGGCGCCAACCCGCCCGGCTTCGACTATGCCTTCAACCTCGGCTACGGGCGCACCCACACCGACGCCCACCCGGTGACCGCGGCGCTCCGCGCCCCGGTCGACGAGGAGACCGCGCGCCTGGCCGCCTCGTGACCGGCAGGCGGGCCGCGTCGGGTGCGGGCGGGCGCCCGCACCCGGTCAGCGGTTGTCGGCCTGGCTGCGCACCAGCTCGAGCCCGCGGCGGGTGATCTGGTAGGGCCGTCCGTCCCGCGAGCCGATCGCCCGCCGCCGCTTCAGCCGGCGGAAGAGCTCGAGGTCGACGCCGGCCATCAGCCAGCCGTCGCGGTTCCAGCACTCCACCGCGCGGATGCGGCCGCGCTCGCACCGGAGCGGGCGGATCTCGCCCCCCTGCGCCAGCGCGTGCAGCACGCGCTGTTCCTGTCGGGAAATGTCCATGTCGGTCGTCTGCAATGAAAATGGCAAGGAGCGCCCGCGCAGCGTCACGCCTGCGGAGCGCCTGATCCCACCTGCCTCGCCCCCGCGGGCGAGGCGCTAGCGAATGACCGACTGACTAGACACGAGCCCGCGTTAGGCCGAATCGGCCCCGGCGGTCAATCGCCTCCGTCGGCCGGCTTGAACGCCATGCCCCGCCGGCTACCTTGCCCGCCATTCTCGAGAGGGACGCGATGCAGCCAGACGCCACCGGTCTCGAACGCTTCGTCGCCGCCCAGGACCCAGTCTGGCCCGACGTCGTGGCCGAGCTGACCGCCGGTCGCAAGGCGACCCACTGGATGTGGTTCGTCTTCCCGCAGATCGCCGGCCTCGGGCGGAGCGGCATGGCGCAGCGCTACGCCCTCGCCTCGGTGGCGGAGGCGGCGGCCTACCTCGACCACCCGGTGCTCGGCCCGCGGCTCCGGCAGGCGACCGGCCTCATGCTGCTGCACGCCGCCCGGCCGGCCGAGACGATCCTGGGCGGGATCGACGCGATGAAGTTCCGCTCCTCGATGACGCTCTTCGCGCTGGCCCGGCCTGAGGAGCGATGCTTCGAGGCCGCGCTCGACGCCTTCTTCGGCGGCGCCCCCGACCCGGCCACGCTGGAGCGGGTGGCCGGCTGAGCGGCGGCCGAGCGGGGCAGGGGTTGCGGCCCGGAAGCCGCCGGGCCTATCGTGCCCGCGCCGGCCCGGGGGCGCCGGGAGAACGAGGGAGGGACCCCGTGAGCGGACCGTTGCCGCATCCGGAGGACGAGGGGGGCGTCTGGATCGGGCGCGCCTGGGTGCCTGAGACCGGCCCCTGCGTCGTCGCCGTCCGCGACGGCAGCGTCGTCGACCTGACCTCGCGCGAAGCGCCCACCGTCCGCGACCTGCTCGAGCTCGACGACCCGGTCGGCTGGGCGCGGGCGACGCGCGGCCGCCCGATCGGCCGGCTCGACGACCTCGCCGAGGCGGCCCGCGCCGGCGCCGGGGACCGCGCCCGGCTGATCGCCCCCTGCGACCTGCAGGCGATCAAGGCCTGCGGCGTGACCTTCGCCCGCTCGATGATCGAGCGGGTGATCGAGGAGCGCGCCGCCGGCGACCCCGCGCGCGCCGAGGAGATCCGCGCCCGGATCGCCGGGCTGATCGGCGCCAGCCTGCGCGACATCGAGCCGGGCAGCGAAGCGGCCGCGGCCGCCAAGCAGGCCCTCCAGGCCGAGGGCCTCTGGAGCCAGTATCTCGAGGTCGGCATCGGCCCCGACGCCGAGGTCTTCACCAAGAGCCAGCCGATGTCGGCGGTCGGCTGGGGCGCGATGGTCGGCCTGCACCCGGTCTCGCACTGGAACAACCCCGAGCCCGAGGTGGTCCTCGCCGTCGACAGCCGCGGGCGCATCCGCGGCGCGAGCCTCGGCAACGACGTGAACCTGCGCGACGTCGAGGGCCGCTCGGCGCTGCTGCTCGGCAAGGCGAAGGACAACAACGCCGCCTGCGCCATCGGCCCCTTCATCCGCCTCTTCGACGAGGACTTCACCCTCGACGACGTGCGCGCCGCCGAGCTCGCGATGACCGTCGAGGGCAGGGACGGCTTCCGGCTCGAGGGCCGCTCGTCGATGCGCGAGATCAGCCGCGACCCGGCCGACCTCGTGGCGCAGACCATCGGCCGGCACCACCAGTACCCGGACGGCTTCATGCTCTTCCTCGGCACCATGTTCGCCCCGGTCAACGACCGCGACGCGCCGGGGCAGGGCTTCACCCACCACGCCGGGGACATCGTCACCATCGCCGCGCCTGGCCTGGGCGCGCTCGTCAACAGCGTCGGCCTCGCCACGGACGCCCCGGAGTGGACGTTCGGCGCCGCCGCGCTGATGCGCAACCTGGCCGGCCGCGGCCTCATCTGAAAGGACCTCCCGCCATGGCGCTGCACCGGAACCTCATCGACGGCGAGTGGATCGAGGGCGAGCCCGTCCCGAACCTCAACCCGGCCAACGTGAAGGAGGTGGTCGGCGAATACGCCCGCGCCACCGCCGAGGACGCGAAGCGCGCGATCGCCGCCGCCAGGGCGGCCTTCCCGGCCTGGTCGCGCTCGGGCCCCCTCGAGCGGCACGGCGTGCTGCGCAAGGCCGCCGACGAGATCCTCGCCCGCAAGGAGGAGCTCGGCCGCCTCCTGGCGCGCGAGGAGGGCAAGACCCTCGCCGAGGGCATCGGCGAGACGGTCCGCGCGGCGCAGATCTTCGACTTCTTCGCCGGCGAGTGCCTGCGGCTGACCGGCGAGATCCTGCCCTCGGTGCGCCCGGGCGTCGGCGTCGAGATCACCCGCGAGGGGGTCGGCGTCGTCGGCCTCATCACCCCCTGGAACTTTCCCATCGCCATCCCGGCCTGGAAGCTCGCGCCCGCGCTCACCTACGGCAACACCGTGGTCTTGAAGCCCGCCGACCTCGTCCCCGGCTGCTCCTGGGCGATCGTCGACATCCTGCACCGCGCCGGCCTGCCCAAGGGGGTCCTGAACCTCGTCATGGGCAAGGGCTCGGTCGTCGGCCAGGCGATGCTCGACAGCCCGGACGTCGATGCGATCAGCTTCACCGGCAGCCAGGCGACCGGCGCCCGCGTCGCCGAGGCGAGCATCAAGGTGATGCGCCGCTTCCAGCTCGAGATGGGGGGCAAGAACCCGCTCGTCGTGCTCGACGACGCCGACCTCGACGTCGCGGTCGAATGCGCGGTCAACGGCGCCTTCTTCTCGACCGGCCAGCGCTGCACCGCCTCCTCGCGGCTGATCGTGACGGCGGGCATCCACGACCGCTTCGTCGCCGCCGTCGCCGAGCGGCTGAAGGCCCTGAAGGTCGACGATCCGCTGAAGGAGGGCACCCACATCGGCCCGGTGGTCGACGCCGGCCAGCTCAAGCAGGACGAGGACTATATCGCCATCGGCCGCCAGGAGGGCGCCGAGCTCGTCGCCGGCGGCGAGCGGCTGACCCGCGACACCGAGGGCTTCTTCCTCTCCCCGGCGCTCTTCGTCGGCGCGACCAACGAGATGCGCATCAGCCGCGAGGAGATCTTCGGCCCGGTCGCCGGGGTGATCCGGGTGAAGGACTACGACGAGGCGCTCGCCGTGGCGAACGACACGCCCTTCGGCCTCTCCTCGGGCATCTGCACCACCTCGCTCCGGCACGCGACCCACTTCAAGCGCAACGCCGCGGCCGGGATGGTGATGGTGAACCTCCCCACGGCGGGCGTCGACTTCCACGTCCCCTTCGGCGGCCGCAAGGGCTCGAGCTACGGCCCGCGCGAGCAGGGGCGCTACGCGGCGGAGTTCTACACCACCGTCAAGACCGCCTACACCCTCCCCTGAGCGAGGGGCGAGGCATGGCGCGCATCCGGATCGGCGTCGGCGGCTGGGTCTACGAGCCCTGGCGGGGCAGCTTCTTCCCGCCCGGGCTCCCGCAGCGCGAGGAACTCGCCTACGCCAGCCGCCACCTCACCTCGATCGAGATCAACGGCACCTACTACGGCTCGCAGAAGCCCGCGAGCTTCGCCAGGTGGCACGCGGAAACCCCGGACGACTTCGTCTTCGCGGTGAAGGGCCCGCGCTTCGCCACCAACCGCAAGCTGCTGGCCGAGGCCGGCCCCTCGATCGAGCGCTTCTTCACCGGCGGGGTGATGGAGCTCCGCGACAAGCTCGGCCCGGTCAACTGGCAGTTCATGGCCACCAAGCGGTTCGACCCCGAGGACTTCGCCGCCTTCCTCGCCCTCCTGCCGCGCGCGGTCGACGGCCGCCCGATCCGCCACGCCGTCGAGGTCCGCCACCCGAGCTTCCGCACTCCGGAGTTCGTGGCGCTCGCCCGCGGCGCCGGCGTCGCGGTGATCCTCGGCGCCGATTCGCACTTCCCCGAAATCGCCGACGTCACCGCCCCCTTCGTCTACGTCCGCATCATGGGCACCCGCGAGGAGGAGGCGGCAGGCTACCCGCCGGCCGAGCTCGCCGCCTGGGCGGCCCGCGCCCGCCGCTGGGCCGCAGGCGCCGCACCGGACGACCTCGAGACGGTCGCCGAACCGGCCGAGCCGGCGGCGCGGGACGTCTTCCTCTACGTCATCAGCGGCGCCAAGCACCGCAACCCCGCCGCCGCGATGGCGCTGATCGACCGCATCGCCGGGTGATCGCGGGCCTCCGCCCGGACCCGAGTTGCGCGCTGGTACGGGTGGTCGGGATCGAACCGACACTCTGTCGCCAGAACCGGATTTTGAGTCCGGCGCGTCTACCAGTTCCGCCACACCCGCCGAGCGCGCGCACCATAGCCGCAGCCCGCCACGACCCGCAAGCGCGGGCGCGACGACTGCCGATTGATCCCGCCCGCCGCGCCCGGCTATGCTCTCCCGGACGCTGCGGGGGACGGCCGAGGCACGGCCGCCGCCGGCCGTCGGGCCGCGTTAGCTCAGCCGGTAGAGCAACCGCCTTGTAAGCGGTAGGTCGTGGGTTCGAATCCCTCACGCGGCACCAGGCCTCCCGCCCGATCACCAACCCGTTGACACGCGCCCCGACCACGCCGCAGGATCTGACCGTCACGGTGCCGGCTCGCCCCCAGGCGGGCCGGAGAATAGGGAAGCCGGTGCGAAGCCGGCGCTGCCCCCGCAACTGTAAGCGGCGCTTCCCTCCCAGCATGCCACTGGCCGGACCGGCCGGGAAGGCGGGAGGGGCTCGAGCCGCGAGCCAGGAGACCTGCCGCGACGCGACGTGAACCCGGGCGGGGCGCCTGCGGGAGTCGGGCGCCGCGCCGCCCTCCCGTCGTGCCTCGCCCCATGCAGCGGGGATGCTGATGCAGGCGACGGAACTCCTCACCGGCCCCACGGCCACCCGCCGGGAAACGGTCGGCCCGACCGCCGAACAGGCCTTCCTTGCCTGGGCCCTGGCGCTGCCGCCGGCGAGCGACACCTCCGCCGCCGCCCGGCTGGCGCTCGCCGCCCTGCCCGCCGCCGGCGGGCCCGACCTCGCGCGGCTGCGCGGCTACCTCGAGCTCGCGGCCCGGACCGGCGCCGCGGCGCCGCGCAGCGGCAGACGCCGGCGCCACCCAAACTGACGGAGGCACAGGCTCCCGCCCCCCGCGGGCGGCAACGGGGACGGACGCTCCGCGCCCGCCCCCGCCATCTCCGGTCGCGGTCATCGGCTTCCCAGCCTGTACCGCCCGCCGACCCTCGACCCCCGCGCCGCGAAAGCCAAGCGCCGCATCTTCGGTCGGTAAATATCCTCGGGGGTGAATTGGCCGCAGGCCAAGAGGGGGCAGACGGCCCCCTCGCGCCCGCGCCGCAGCCGGCCCGTCCCCGGCAGGCCGCCGCGCCAACCCCCCGTTGACATCGCCTGGCCGTTGACGCAGCTTCGTGCCGCCTTGGTTCGGGCGGGCGACCGTCCGTGAAAAGGGAACGCGGTGCGGCGCCCGATCCCGGGAGCCAATTCCGCGGCTGCCCCCGCAACTGTAGGCGGCGAGCGTCGCCAGGACGCCACTGGGCTCGATGGCCCGGGAAGGCTGGCGCACGCGACGACCCGCGAGCCAGGAGACCTGCCTCGGCGTTCACCCGGTCCCCGCACGGGCGGCGCGGCGGGCGGCGGTTCTTCCGCAGTGGTGACGTCCACCGTCTGCGGAAGGCACGCCCTTCCAACGACCTGTCGAGGGGCTGGAAGGAACATGCGAAACATCACACTCGCGATCTCGGCGGCGTGCCTCTGGGCCGGCGCGGCGGCGGCGCAGGAATGGACCGGCGCGCCGCTCGAGCTCGACCCGATCATCGTCTCGGGCGGGCTCACCCCGGTGCCGGCCGAGGAGTTCGGCCGCGCCGTCTCGGTCGTCACCGCCGAGGATCTCGCCCGCAGCCAGGCGACCTACGTCGCCGACGCGCTGCGCGCGCTCCCCGGCGTCTCGGTGACCCGGACCGGCGGCGCCGGCGGCCTGACCCAGGTGCGCCTGCGCGGCGCCGAGGTGAACCACACCGTCGTGCTGATCGACGGCGTCGAGGCCTCGGCGCCCGAGAACGGCGAGTTCGACTTCGGCGGCCTGCTCACCGCCGACATCGCGCGCATCGAGGTGCTGCGCGGGCCGCAGTCGGCGATCTACGGCTCGAACGCCATCGGCGGCGTCATCTCGATCACCACCAGGGAGGCCGAGACCGCCGGGACGAGCCACGCCGCGAGCGCCGAGGTCGGCACCGACGGCACCGTCGGCGGGCTCCTCGCCGTCAGGCGGCTGACCGACCGGGCCAACCTCAGCCTCTCGCTGGCGGCGCGCGACGTGGCCGGCTTCGACGTCTCCGACACCCCCGGCGGCGAGGACGACGGCGACAACAACGTGACGATCAACGCCCGCGCCAGCTTCGCGCTCACCGACGCGCTCGGCGTCGGCGGCACGCTGCGCTACGTCGACCGCACCTCCGCCTACGACGACTTCATCTTCGGCGCCCCGAGCCGCGACGAGCTGGTCGCCGACGCCGACCTCGAGCGGCGCCGGATCGAGGTCTTCGGCTCGGCCTTCGCGACGCTCGACGCCCTCGGCGGGCGGATGGCGAACGAGCTCAGCCTCACCCACGCCGACATGGACGACGAGGACCGCCGCGACGGCGTGCGCGACGCCGACACCACCAGCCGGCGGACCGCGCTGCGCTATCTCGGCACCGTCGCCCTCGACGCCGGAACGGTGGAAGCGGCCACCCAGACCGTGAGCTTCGGCGTCGAGCGGATCGAGGAGAGCTTCCGCAACAACGACGCGGGCCTCGTCTTCGACCCGAGCCAGATGGACGAGCAGAGCCGCGAGCTGACCGGCCTGATCGGCCAGTACCGCGGCGTCTTCCTCGACGCGCTGAGCGTGCAGGCGAACCTGCGCCACGACTTCAACGACGGCTTCGCCGACGTGACGACCTGGAGCCTCGCCGGCTCCTGGGCCCTGCCGAACGACACGACGCGGCTGCATGCCTCCTACGGCACCGGCTCGCAGAACCCCACCCTCTTCGAGCAGTTCGGCTATATTCCCCAGAGCTGGGTCGGCAACCCGGATCTGAAGCCCGAATCGAGCCGGGGCTGGGACGCCGGCGTCGAGCAGGGCTTCCTCGCGGGGCGGGCGGTGATCGACGTGGCCTACTTCCAGGACCGGCTGAAGGACGAGATCAACGCGACCTACGACTTCGCCACCGGCGAATCGACCCCCTACAACGAGGACGGCACCAGCGAGCGGCAGGGCGTCGAGATCGCCGGCACCTTCCAGGCCACCGATGCGCTGACCCTCGGCCTCGCCTACACCTGGCTCGACGCCCAGGATCCCGACGGCGGCCAGGAGGTGCGCCGGCCCGGGCAGGAGATCGCGCTCAACCTCGACTATGCGCTGCCGGACGACCGGACCGTGCTGCACCTCGACGCCCGGCGGGTGATCGACAACGTCGACTACGACTTCACCGCGCCCGCCTTCGGCACCGAGCGGGTCGCGCTCGACGACTATACCCTCGTCAACCTCGCCGCCGAGCACCGGCTGACCGACACGGTGACCCTGACCGGCCGGATCGAGAACCTGCTCGACGCCGACTACCAGGAGCTCGACGGCTACGCGACGCCCGGCGTCACCGCCTTCCTCGGCCTCAGGAGCGCCTTCTGAGCGATGCGCCTGCCGGCCGCCTGCCTGCTCCTCGCCCTCGCCGCCCCGGCGGCAGCCCCGGCCTCCACCCCGGCTGTCACCCCCCCGGCGCGTGTGGTGTCGATGAACCTCTGCACCGACCAGCTCGCCATGCTGCTGGCGGCACCGGGGCAGCTCGTCTCGGTGTCCTGGCTGGCGCAGGACCCGCGCTCCTCGGCGATGGCGGCCGAGGCGGCCACCTATCCGGCCAACCGCGGGCTCGCCGAGGAGGTCTTCCTGCGCCGCCCCGACCTCGTGCTCGCCGGCACCTTCACCGCGCGGGCGAGCGTCGGGATGCTGCGACGCCTCGGCGTCCCCGTTCTCGAGCTGCCGCCGGCGCTCTCCTTCGCCGACGCGCGGGCGCAGATCGCCGAGGTCGGCGCCGCGCTCGGCCGCGAGGCCGCGGCGGCGGCGCTCCTCGCCCGCTTCGACGCCGCCCTCGCCGCCGTGCCGCCGCCCCCCGCCACGCGCCCGACCGCGGCGATCGTCGGCGAGAGCGGCTTCGCCGCCGGGCCGGAGAGCCTCAGCGGCGCCGTGCTCGAGGCGGCGGGCTTCGCCAACCTGCTCGGCCCGATGGGCTACGAGACGGCCGCCCGCCTCCCGCTCGAGGCGCTGGTGATGGGCCGCCCCGACCTCCTCGTCCTGCCCGAGCCTTGGCCGGGCTGGTCGCAGGCCGAGGAGTTCCTCCGCCACCCCGCCCTCGCCGCGACCGGGGCGGAACTGGTCCTGCCCGACCGCAACTGGGTCTGCCCGACGCTCGCGCTCTTCGACAACCTCGACGCGCTCGTCGCCGTGCGGCAGACCCTGGCCCGATGATCCCGCGCCCGCTCCTCGCCGCGCTGGCCCTCCTCGTCGGCCTGCTCTTCCTCGGCTCGCTGCTGGTCGGCCCCGCCGCGGTCGGCCCGCTCGACAGCCTTCGCGCCCTTCTCCTCGGCGGCGACGGGCCGCTCCCCCTCGTCATGCGCGAGGTCCGCCTGCCGCGGGCGATCCTCGGCCTGCTCGTCGGCGCCAGCCTCGGCCTCGGCGGCGCCGCGCTGCAGGGCTACCTGCGCAACCCGCTCGCCGAGCCGGGCCTGATCGGCGTCGGCCCCTCGGCCGCGCTCGGCGCCGTCGTCGCGCTGCAGACGGGCTTCGCGCTCGACTTCTCCCTCGGCCTGCCCGCCGCCGCCCTCGCCGGCGCCGGCGTCGCCGTCGCGCTCCTCCTCCTGCTCGCCGGCCCGCGCGGATCGTCGATGACGCTGATCCTCGCCGGCATCGCCCTCAGCGCGCTCGCCGGCGCGCTGACCTCGCTCGTGCTCAACCTCTCCCCCAACCCCTTCGCGGCGACGGAGATCATGTTCTGGCTGATGGGCTCGCTCGCCGACCGCTCCTTTGCCCACGTCTGGGTCGCCGCGCCCTTCGTCGCCGCCGGCGCCTGGGCGATGCTCGGCCTCGGTCGCGGCCTCGACGCGCTCACCCTCGGCGAGGACGCCGCCGCCTCGCTCGGCATCGCGCTGCCACGCCTCAGGCTCCGCCTCGTCCTCGGCGTGGCCGCCGCCGTCGGGGCGAGCACCGCCGTCGCCGGCAGCGTCGGCTTCGTCGGCCTCGTCGTCCCGCACCTGCTGCGCCCGCTGGTCGGCGCCCGCCCCTCGGCGCTCCTGCCCGCCTCCGCCCTCGGCGGCGCGGCGATGGTGCTCGCCGCCGACATCGCCGTCCGCCTCGTCCTGCCCGGCCGCGGCCTGCAGCTCGGCGTCCTCACCGCGCTCGTCGGCGCGCCGCTCTTCCTGCACCTCATCTTCCGCACCCGGAGGGAGTTCCGGTGACGCTCCTCGCCCTCGACTGCCTCTCCGTCGACCTCGACGGCCGCCCGGTCGTCGCCGACGTCACCCTCGCCGTCGCCCCCGGCGAGGTCGTCGGCCTCATCGGCCCGAACGGCGCCGGCAAGACGACGCTGATGCGCGCCGCCCTCGGCCTCGTCCCCGCCCGCGGCCGCTCCAGCCTCGCCGCCCTGCCGCCGCCCGCCCGCGCCCGTGCCGCCGCCTTCATGCCGCAGGGCCGCGAGATCGCCTGGCCCGTCACCGTCGAGACCCTGGTCGCCCTCGGCCGCGTCCCCTGGCTCCCGGCCCTCGACGCCGACGCCGGCGGCGCTGCCGCCGTCGCCCGCGCCCTCGACCGCCTCGACCTCACCACCCACGCCCGGCGCATTGTCACCCACCTCTCGGGCGGCGAGCAGGCCCGCGCCCTCCTCGCCCGCACCCTGGCGCAGGAGACCCCGCTCGTCCTCGCCGACGAGCCGACGGCCGGCTTCGACCCCGCCCACCAGATCGCGACCCTCCGCCTCTTCCGCGACCTCGCCGCCGAGGGCCGCGGCGTCATGCTCTCGCTGCACGACCTCGGCTTCGCCGCCCGCTACTGCACCCGCCTCGTCCTCCTCCGGGCCGGCCGCCTGGAAGCGGACGGCC
>ENA-UOUJ01000785-UOUJ01000785.1-activated-sludge-metagenome-genome-assembly--contig:-NODE-785-length-18913-cov-4.284866_pt1 | contig 18913 bp, 11 predicted proteins | sample MGYA00249839_ERZ747224 | MGnify/ENA primary metagenome ERZ747224 (study PRJEB28782, sample SAMN03220277) | activated sludge metagenome | biome: wastewater; feature: sewage sludge; material...
ACCTTCACTGGCGACAACACCGGTGCCTTGGACACGGAAGGCCTTGGTGTGGCCAGCGTATGGCATGCGTTCACCACCACCGAGTGCACCAGCCTGGAGCTCACCTACTGCGGCACCAACCCCGCCTTCGAGAACGCCTTCCTCAACCTGTTCATCGGTTGCCCTTACAACAACTTCTTCGAGAGCGCCAGCTTCGACCTGACCACCTGTCCGGATGGGAATGTCACCATCTTCTACGAGTATGTGCCTGCTGGTACGTACTACTATGCGGTGCTGACGGAGCCCGGAGCACAGGGTCCTTACAGCATCAGCGTATCCGCCACGGCATGCCCCGCTGGCTATTGCGATGCGAGCGGTGAGACCTGTGACGAGTACATCGCCAACGTGGCCTTTGGCACCATCGACAATGCCTCGGAGTGCGCCGATGGCACCCTTTCCGATTTCACGGCCATCAGCACCACGGTGACCCAGGGCTCCGTGGTCACCATGACCGTCCTCAACGGCCCGAACGCGTATGCGGATGACCAAGTGGTGGTCTGGGTCGATTGGAACCAGAACGAGAACTTCTTCGATGCCGGCGAATCCTACACCCTGACCTCTGCCGATGATGGTGCCACCTTCACGGGCAACATCGTGGTGCCTGTGGATGCCACCCTGGGTTCCACGCGTCTCCGCATCCGGATGATGTACACCGGTACGCCCAGCCCCTGCGGTCTCTCGGCCTATGGTGAGGTGGAGGACTACACCGTGACCGTGGAGGCCGGTGGTGCCACCCCGGTGAACGACAACTGCACCGGCGCTGTGCCCGTGGCCCTGGCCGCTGGCAGCACCATCACGCTCTCTGGTGACAACACAGGAGCCACCGTCGACGCCCCGACCACCTTCGTCATCGTGTGGGAGGCCTTCACCATCACGGAGTGCGCCAATGTGGACATCGGCTACTGTGTGCCTGGCAGTGAGTTCGGCAACTTCCTGGTGAACCTCACCACGGGCTGCCCCGACTTCCTGACCGGCCTGCAGACCGGCACCGTTTCGGGGGATAACTGCACCGTGAGCTTCACCGAGCTCCCTGCCGGCACCTACTACATCCCCGTGCTGGTGGACCCGGCCGATACGCCGGTCGGTGCTTACAGCATCAGCGTCACCGCCGAGGCTTGCCCTGTCGGGGTGTATTGCTCGGCCAGCGCTGTTGATGCTTCCTTCGAGGTGATCGGTAACGTGGCCTTCGCCGACATCGACAATGCCACCACCGCCGCCACCGGCTACGACGATCAGACCTCCGTTGTGGCCACGGTGACCGCCGGTGTGGATTACCCCATCACCATCACCCTCACCGACGGGCTTGAAGAGGACCAGGTGCTGGTGTGGATCGACTTCGATCAGAGCACTTCCTTCGAGGAGAGCGAACTGGTGTACACGAGCGTCATCGGTGCCGGACCGTTCAGCGGTTCCGTCAGCATCCCGCTGACCGCTGCGGCTGGCAACACACGCATGCGCATCCGCCTGCATGACACCCACGATGGCAGCGTATACCCGAACACCCCCAACAGCACGCCCTGTGGCACCAACACCTACGGTCAGGTGGAGGACTACACGGTGTTCGTTCAGGGGATCATCACCGGTGTGGATGCGGCTGCTGGCTATGCCTTCAACGTATTCCCCAACCCGGGCAACGGCAACCTCACCGTGCAGTACGGTTCGGCTGACGGGCAGGTGCGGGTGGAGATGCTGGACATGACCGGCCGTCTGGTGCACGTGGAACAGCGTCAGCTGACCAGCGGCGCCCAATTCCAACTGCAGCTGGCCGGCCAGTTGGCCGCCGGCACCTACATCCTGCGTCTCAGCGGCGATCAGGGTCGCAGTGAACAGCGCATCGTGGTGCGCTGATCCTCGACGTGAGCACATCCAGCGGGGCGGACCATCGGGGCCGCCCCGCTTGTTTTTCACCCCTTACCAACATGTCCGATCGTGGATAAGTCGATCGGTCCATGTCCGCGGTTGTGGTGCGATGAAGGAACTTTGCACCACCACCGGTGCCAACGCCGGGGACGATCATTTACTAGCCAACATGAAAGGACGATACACTTCTCTGCGCAGCATGCTTCTCGGCTTGTTGCTGGCCCCCTTGGCCGCCCTGGCCCAGCCGGCCAACGACAACTGCTCCGGTGCCATTGAACTGATCCCTGGTGCCACATGCGATCCGATCGCCGGCACGGTGGAAGGGGCCACACCCAGCCAGCCGGGCACCATCACCTGTGATGGCTTCGGGGCCACCCCGGACGATGATGTGTGGTACCGGTTCACAGCGACGTCCAACGCGCACCAGATCCGGGTGGTGGGCAGTGCGTCATTCGATGCCGTGATCCAATTGCTCACCGCGCCCTGCGATGGCACGCCGATCATCTGCCGCGACCTGATCGCCACCGGCGGTACGGAGGTGCTCGACATCTCCACCCTCACCCCAGGCACTGAATACCTGATCCGGGTGTTCCACTGGCAGGCCGTGCCAGCCACCACGCCCACCTTCACCATCTGCGTGGGCGCGTCCCTGCTCCCGGCCAACGATGAGTGCGCCGGCGCGATCGAGCTTACACCGGCCCCGACCTGCGCTCCTGTGGCCGGTACCGTGTCCGGCGCCACCCAATCGGCACCTGCCGGCTCCTGCGGCGGTTTCCCCAATGATGACGTGTGGTACAAGTTCACCGCCACGGCCGAGGACCATACCATCAGCGTGACCACCCCGAGCGGGTTCGATGTGGTCGTGGATATCCGCGCTTCCTGCGGTGGCGCCATCCTTAGCTGTGCCGATGTGGTCAGCGGCAACTCCACGGAGAACCTCAACGCCACGGGCCTCACCATCGGTGAGACCTACTTCGTCCGGTTGTACCATTTCGGTGCGAACCTCGCCCCGAACCCCAGCTTCACCATCTGTGTGCTTGGTCCCGAGCCGGTGACCTGCGATGCCAACGCCGGCACCTTGACCAACGATGGGCTCCCGGTCTGCCTGGATGGTGGTTCGGCCACCATCTCGGCCACTGCGGATGGGAACAGTGTGGTCCCCGTGGGCTACGAGACCCTGTATGTGCTCACCCAAGGCTCCGGACTGGTGATCGTGCAAACGTCCGCCACGCCTGAATTCACCGTGACCGAGGCGGATACGTACACCATCCATACCCTGATCTACGATCCCACCACATTGGACCTGGACATCGTTGAGTTCGGTGTGACCACGGGCTTCGACGTGAACGCCCTGCTGGTCCAGGGCGGTGGTAGCATCTGCGCCAGCCTGGATGTGGCCGGTGCGGCCGTGTCAGTGGAGGAGTGCGTGACCTGTGAGGCGGATGCCGGTACTCTGGCCTCCAACGGAACGCAGTTCTGTCTCGTGGATGGTTCGGCCACCTTCGATGTCGTCCCGAACGGCAATGCCGTGGTGCCTGCCGGCTATGATCTGGTGTATGTGCTGACCAAAGGCCCCGGGCTGGTGATCGTGCAGACCGCCGCCACGCCTGCGTTCACCGTGACCGAGGCCGGTGCCTACACAGTGCATACGCTGGTGTACGACCCCGCCACGCTCGACCTGAGCATTGTAGAGATCGGTGTCACCACGGGCTTTGACGTGAACGCGCTGCTGATCCAGGGAGGTGGCAGCATCTGCGCCAGCCTGGACGTGGTGGGTGCGGCCGTTGCAGTGGAGGAGTGCGTGAGCTGCGATGCGAACGCCGGTACGATCACGGCCGACCTGGATGAGGTATGCTACGTGGTGGATGAGACCGTGATCTCGGCCACCCCGGATGGCAACAGTGTTGTGCCTGTCGGTTTCGAGACCGTGTATGTGCTGACCGAAGGCCCAGGCCTGGTCATTGTGGATGCCTCCAGCACTCCTGAGTTCCTGGTTGCTGCGGAGGGCAGCTACACCATCCACACCCTGATCTATGATCCCACCACATTGGACCTGGGCATCGTTGAGTTCGGTGTGACCACGGGCTTCGACGTGAACGCCCTGTTGATCCAGGGAGGTGGCAGCATCTGCGCCAGCCTGGACGTGGTGGGCGCAGCCATTACGGTGCAGGAATGCGTGACCTGCGATGCGGATGCAGGCACCATCACGGCGGATCAATCGGTGGTGTGCTTCGTGGATGGCATGGCCATGTTCACTGCCACGGATGATGGCAACATCGTGGTACCCGACGGGTTCATGAAGGTGTTCGTCCTTACCCAAGGTGCCGAACTGGTGATCATCGATGCCGCTGCAGCGCCCGACTTCATGGTGACCGCTGAGGGTAACTATACGATCCACACCCTGGTGTATGATCCCACGACGCTGGACCTGGGCACCATCGAGATCGGTGTGACCACCGGCTTCGATGTGAACGCCCTGCTGATCCAAGGCGGTGGCGCCATCTGTGCCAGCCTGGATGTGACCGGAGCCCCGATCAGCGTGGTCTCCTGCACCCCGGCCAATGATGACTGCATCAATGCCACGGCCCTGATCATCAATGCGGAGGGTACCTGTGGCACCAATGCGGTCAGCGGCGACAACACCTACGCCTCCCAGGACGGCGGTGTGCCTTCCTGCGATGAGACCGAGAGCTCGCTCCTGGATGTGTGGTACACCTTCAACTCCGGCTCGAACACGGCGGTTACCATCACCTTCGACCCTGGCACCATGACCGACTGGGCCATCGTGGTGAGCGATGCCTGCGATGGCAACGAACTGGCCTGTGAGATCGCGCCCTTGGCACCCTTTGAAGTGACCGTATCCGAGGGCACCACCTACTGGGTGCGTGTGTACAGCAACCTCGACTGGGGCATGGGCGGCAACTTCACCATCTGCCTCACCGGTGCAGCACCGACCCTGATCTGCGACGGCGGCGATGTGACCACCACGACCGGTTCCACCAGCGTGAGCGTCTGCCAGGATGAGGAGGCCGATGTGATCGACTTCACCACCAACAGCACGTCGGTGGAGAACTACGCCTTCATCCTCACCGACGAGAACAATGCCATCATCACGGCCCTTGCCGGGAACGCGCTCGATTTCAACAGCGCAGCCGTTGGGGTGTACCACGTGTGGGGCGTTTCCTACAACGGTGACCTGGAGAACGTACAGCCGGGCACGGACATCGGTGATCTGACCAGCACAGGTGAGTGCATTGACCTCAGCAACACCTTCACCACCGTTACGGTGGAACTGTGCATGGGCGTGGCCGATGCCGACCAGCAGGTGTACGGTCTCTACCCGAACCCGACCGAGGGGTCGATCACCCTGACCTACCGCGGTGCTGACGCCGCTGTGGCCATCGCGGTGATGGATGCATCCGGCCGCGTGGTGATGGAGCAGCGCACGGCGCTCACCGGTGGTCAGCGTCACCAGATGGACCTGGGCAACCTTGCTCCCGGTCTGTACACGGTGCGCCTCTCCAAGGAGGGGGACTTCACGACCATGCGCGTGATCGTGCGTTGATCGCATTCCAGCTTATGAACAGAGGGGCGGGATCTTCCCGCCCCTCTTCTTTTTCCCCTTCTCCTGTAACCTGGGCTAGGAGAGGGACGGTATAAGGGGCCATGAGGTCCTTGCTTGCCACCGCCCTGCTCGTATGCGTGCCATGCATGACAGCCCACGCTCAGGAGCCAGCGGATGAACGCGTGCTCCCGGTGGACGGCCGCGTCACCGATGGCGACAAGAAGCTGGCGGGTTGCGAGGTGATCATCTATGAAGGCAATGACGAAGTGGCTCGGCAGACCACCGACAAGAGCGGACGGTTCCGGGTCGGGCTCGGGCTCAACAAGGAGTTCGCACTGGTCTTCCAGAAGGAGGGCTTCCTGCCCAAACGGATCCTGGTGGACACACGGGCCAAGATCCCGGCCGAGGTCCTGGCCATTGCGCCCTTGGACATGTCGCTCAGCCTGCTCACTGCCTCCAAGTATGATGGGGCCGATACGGACGTGCTCGATTTCCCGTTCGCGATCGTGCGTTGGGACAAGCGCGCCATGGCCTTCATCCAGGACCAGCAGTACACGGCGGATATGATGCGTGCGAACGGTGCCGCCCTGCTTCAGGCGGGTCGCACCGGCAAGGATTGAACCCAACTACATACCACCATACGCAAGGAGGCGCCTGCTATCGTGGGCGCCTCCGGCATGTTGGGCCATGGACCTACCTTTAGGCCTCCGAAGTGAACGCCCATGCCCATCAGAAGACCCTTCGACCTCAAAGGCTGGATCGAGCAGAACCGCGACCTCCTGAAGCCGCCCGTCGGGAACAAGAACCTCTATACGGAGTCCGGGGATTACATCGTGATGATCGTCGGAGGCCCCAATGCCCGCAAGGACTATCACCTCAACGAGACGGAGGAGCTCTTTTATCAGGTGGAGGGCGACATTGAGGTGGGCATCCAGGAGGACGGGCAGGCGGTGACCATCCCGATCCGCGAAGGCGAGATGTTCCTGTTGCCGGCCAACGTGCCGCATCAGCCCCGCCGCGGTCCGAACACCGTGGGTCTCGTGATCGAGTGCAAACGCGATGACCGCGAGATGCAGGATGGCCTGCAGTGGTATTGCGAGAAGTGCAACAACCTCTTGCACGAGTACCGCTTCGTGCTCCACAACATCGAGAAGGACTTCATCCCACGCTTCCGGGAGTTCTACGGCAGCGAGCAGTTGCGCACCTGCAGCAAGTGCGGGCATGTGATGGAGACCGATCCGCGCTTCGTCTAAGCCCCGCCGCATGGCCGAGCTGCTGACCATCGATATCCATACGCACATCCTGCCGGAGAACATTCCGGATTTCGGGTCGAAGTATGGCTACCGGGGATTCATCCACCTGGACCATCACCGTCCCGGATGCGCCCGGATGATGATGGATGACAAGTTCTTCCGCGAGGTGCAGGCGAACTGCTGGGACCCGGAGGTGCGCATCGGTGAATGCGACCAGCACCGGGTGGATGTGCAGGTGTTGAGCACCGTTCCGGTGATGTTCAGCTACTGGGCCAAGCCCCAGGACACGCTGGACCTGTCCATGTTCCTGAACGACCACATCGCGGGCATCGTGCACCGCTGGCCCAAACGTTTTGTGGGCCTGGGCACCATCCCCATGCAGGACCCCGAGCTCGCCATCCAGGAGCTGGAGCGATGCAAGCGCATCGGCCTGGTGGGCATCCAGATCGGCACGCACATCCATGGGGTCAACCTGGGCGAGCCCCGGCTGTTCCAGGTGTTCGAGGCCTGCCAGGAGCTGGGCATGGCGGTGTTCGTACACCCCTGGGACATGATGGGGGCCGAGCGGATGGACAAGTATTGGATGCCCTGGCTGGTGGGTATGCCGGTGGAGACCACCACCGCCATCGTCAGCATGATCTTCAGCGGGCTCTTTGAGCGGCTGCCGCGATTGCGTGTGGCCTTCGCCCATGGCGGCGGCTCGTTCCCGGCCACGCTGGGCCGCATCGAGCATGGCTTCCTGGTGAGGCCTGACCTCTGTGCGGTGGACAACAACGTGAATCCGCGTGATTACCTCGGTCGCTTCTGGATCGATGCCTTGGTGCACGATCCCGCGGTGCTGCGTTTGGTGGTGGACCAGATGGGGGCCGATCGCGTGGCCATGGGCACGGATTATCCCTTCCCATTGGGGGAGCTGGAGCCGGGCCAGCTCATCCACAGCATGCCGTACGATGAGGCGACCAAGCGCGCGCTGCTGGGTGGGGCCGCCTTGCAATGGCTCGATCTCCCGAGGTCGTTGTTCCGCTGAACGCGGTCAGCGGAACAGGGTCACATGGCCCACGGCCTCCCGCACACGGCCGGTCAGCTCCTTGGCCTCCACCTTCCACACGTAGGTGTCGATCGGCGATGGAACACCTTCGTGGGTGCCGTCCCACCGGCCCGAGAGGCTCTCGGTGCTCCAGATCAGTTCACCCCACCGGTTGAACACCATCATGCGGAAGGAGGCGATGTCCTTGCCCAGCGCGCCGAAGAGGTCGTTCACGCCATCGCTGTTCGGCGTGAAGGAGTTCGGCACGTAGAGCGAGCCGTCCACCAGGATGGTCAGCTGATCGGTGGCGGTGCAGCCATCCGGATCGGTGACGGTCACCGTGTAGGTGGTGGCCTCCTCAGGTCGGGTGGAAGGGCTTTCGCTCAACGGATCGTTCAGCAGGTCCGAAGGCGTCCAGGTCAGGGTTCCGGAACCGGTGGCCGTCAACTGGACCACATCTCCATACTCGATCACCTGGTCCGGCCCGGCCTCCACGGTGGGCGGCGGACGAAGGGTGATGGTGACCTCGGCCACATCGCTGCAGCCGATCGCATCGGTGACGGTGACGGTGTAACTGGTGGTGCTGGAAGGGATGGCCAAAGGGGTGCTGCTGGATGGGTCGCTCAGTCCGGCCGCCGGGCTCCAGGCATACGTGACCCCACCGGTCGCGCCCAGTTGCACCGGTATGCTAGGGCAGATGAGCGTGTCCGGCCAGGCCGTGGCCACAACGCTCACCACGTCGATGAACACACTATCCTGCACCGATCCGCATGAATTCACCATGGTCACCACGAAGAGCGTGGGCTGTTGAGGGAAGAAGGTGGGTGATTGCACGTTGAGCGGAGCGATGCCCGGTGCCGGCTGCCAGACATAGCTGTCCGCGTTCCCGGTGGAAAGGACGACCGAATCACCAAGGCAGATGGTGGTATCGGTGAGTGCCGGCTCCGGAAGCGCGAAGAAGACGTTCACGGTGACCGAATCCTGGAACACACAGTTCTCCGCAGTGGTCATGGTCACCACATAGGTCGTGGTCTCCGCAGGGCTGGCCACCGGGTTGGCAATGGCCGGATCCGAAAGGCTGCCCACAGGGGTCCACGCATAGGTGACACCACCGGAAGCTGCGAGCGATGCCTGCGTACCCTGGCAGATGGTGGTGTCGTTCGTCACTTCGATATCGCCACCGAAGAGGGTCACCTCCACCACGGCGGTATCCGTTCCGCAGGCATCACCCACCACCACGGTCCAGCTGCCGGAAGCGGTCGGGGTGACCATCGGGTCGGGCACATCCGTGGCGCTCAATCCTGCAGCGGGTGACCAGGCGTAGGTGCTTCCCCCGCTGGCCTGCAATTGGGTGGTACCCCCTGGGCACAAAGGCGCCACGGGGTCAACGGCAGCGACCGGGGGCGGCAGCACGATCACGGTCACCGTGGCCGTGTCGGGTTGCCCGCAGCCGGTGTTGTCGGCCAGCACCATGGTCACGTTGTAGGTGCCTGGCGTGGTGAACACGTGCTCCGGTTCCTCATCGGTGGAGCCTGCACTGCCATCGTCAAAGTCCCACGTGAAATCGGTGCCTCCGAAGCTGTTGTTGATGAACTGGGCCGTGCTGTTCACACAGATGGAGGAAGGGCCATCGATGCCGATCACCGCTTGTGGCTGCCCCAGGCTGAACTTGAACACCCCGAGGTTGCAATTGAAGCTGTTGTTGGTGTTGCTCCAGGCCCCGGGTGTGGTGGGGAAATCGTCATTGCTGCCGCAACCGGCGCAGACGGCCTGGTACACGGTGCCGTTCTTGCTGAAGCGGCTGGTGCCGCCGTCCACATGCTCATTGCTGAGGGCGCCGCCGAAGTAGGTGCCGTAGTTCAAGGCGGCCGCCTCGGCCTCGAGCACCATCAGGTGGAAGTCGGACCCGTCCGTGGTGCTCTGGAACGCGTCGGTCGTCAGCGGCATGCCCTGTATACCCGGGCCGCTGAGCCCTCCCCAACCACTGATGTAGATATGGTCGCAGTCGCTGACCAGGAAGGCCGTGGGGGAGAAGCCCGCGTTGGTGCTGCCGTTGCCGAGGCGTGTGCTCCACAGCGAGGCGCTCAGGTCGTGCGTCAGCTTGTGCACGAACAGCAGGCTGTTGGGGTTGGCGTACTTGCCCGGAGTGATCGGGTAGTCGCCCATGGACTGCCCGACCACGAAGACCTCATCGTTCCCGTTCAGTTGGATGAAGTAGCATTGGTCGTAAGCCGAAGTGCCCAATCGGGTGCCCGCCACCATCGCGGAGCCGGAGGTATTGTAGCGCACCACGAAGCCATCGGCCGTACCCATGGACGGACCGATGAACGGGGTGCCGGCGAGCGGGAAGTCGGTGCTGACGGTCCCCCCGGAAAAGAACATCTCGCCATTGCTGTCCAGTTGAACACCATATCCACTATCCCCCGTGGAACCACCGTGGTAGGTCGCCCAGTCCAGCGCGGTCAGTGCCGGGTTCATGCGGAAGAGGTAGGCGTCCTGGACCCCACCGAAGGCGGTCTGCGTCGCATTGGGGGTGGTCGGTGCGTTCGCGCTCTGGGTGCTGGTACACACGATGGGCGCGCCATTGCCATCCAGGATCACTTCGCCCCGGAACGCATCGCCGTAGTTGTGGGAAAGAACGGCCGTGTTGTTCAGCCCATCGTTCCCCGAGCCACCGATGTACGTGGAGCCGATCAGCGCGGTGGCCGACGCATTGAAGCGCGCCAGGATGATGTCGGTGCCGCCCGGATGCCCGAAGCCGTATCCACCGCTCACGCCGGCCCATCCGTTCAGCATGGCATCAATGGCCGTTCCGCCGTTGAACGTGGCATCATAGCAGCCCGTCGTTACCGGGAAATCCGTGGAGCCGGAAGCGCCCATGACGAACAATTCCTCGGCATCGTTCACCACCAGACTGTGCGGTGTTTCGCTTGCGTTCCCGCCCAGGTAGGTGCTCCAGACCAACTGAGCGCCGTCGGCCGTCCATTTGGAAAGGCCGATGTCGATGGTGCCGCCGGCCAGGTTGTTCTGCAACACGCCCGTGGTCACCGGATAGCCGGTCTGGAACACGATGCCACCGCCGTAGAGGTGCCCGGCATCGTCGTAGGTGGCCGTGAAGCCGAAGTTGTCGCCACTGCTGCCCGTGTAGCTCGCGAAGGCCAAGGTGGGGTCGATGGTGAGCTCTTCAAGGGCCGGCCTTCCGTCGGGAAAAGAGAAGCCCACCTCATTGCCGACCAATCGATAGTGGCAGGGAAGCTCACGCCGTTGAGGAGTGAGGGGGCCACCTTCCTCGATAGGGGTCAACCAAGTGTTGAAGGCCACGGGTGCCGATTCGATCACCTGGCCGTTGCTCAGCCACACGGTCAGCGCGCCTTGGTCCAAGGTCAATCGCTCCTGGCCTTCGTAGCGCAGCCGGATCTGTTCGGGGTCGGCCCAAGGGTTCAGCACCAGGTCGTACTTGATGCCTTCGCTGCCATCGATGCGTACATCGATCCCCGGCCAGACATCCTTCAACAGCACTTCGCCGAACACCTGGCAGCCCGTGCCCCATCGGTCGGGGTCATTCCCCAGGAAGAAGTTCTCGTAGTGGTCGAGCTTGTTGGTGCCGATGGTCTCCCGGGCCTCGCCGCCCACGAAATGCACCCGGTAGGCATGGGTGCGCAGGGGTTCCGGAGCTTCTTCATTTGCCCCGTGCTCATGGGCATGGCGTTCGAACGGGCCGCCGGTGCTGAGCACGAAGGTGAAGGCGGAGCGCTCCACGAACAGGGCTCCGCCCGGCACCAGGGCTCGGTACAGCACCTGCTCGGGCCATTGCCCCTTGTTCTCGGTGAAACGGGCCTTCGGAGCGCCTGCCCACGCTGGCAGCGCCGCCAGCAGGCACGCTATGTACATCAACCTGATCACCGGTCCGGCGGTCCTTAGGACCAATTTACGGCGATAAGACAGGCCTCCCGGGCGGAAAGTTGCTTGCCCGGCCGGCCTTTTCGGGGCCGGGAGGCCCGTTCCGTACCTTTGCCCGGCGCCGGAAGCCCCGGCCAAGCAGCATGAGCGACGCCATCAAGCACGAGTGCGGCATCGCGCTCATCCGCCTCCGGAAGCCCCTCTCGTATTACCAGGAGCGCTACGGATCGCCCCTTTACGGCCTTAAGAAGCTGTACCTCCTGATGGAGAAGCAGCACAACCGGGGCCAGGATGGCGCGGGCTTCGCCACCATCAAGCTCGACCCCATTCCCGGCCTCAACTACATCGACCGGGAGCGGAGCACCGACAAGCAGGCCATCCAACGGATCTTCTCCAAGGTGGACAAGGCTTATGCGGAGGCCATCGCCCAGGACCCCCAGGCCGCCCAGGACCCGGAACGGCTCAAGCGCATCATGCCCTACCTCGGGGAGGTGCTGCTGGGCCATCTGCGCTATGCCACCTTCGGCCATGACAGCCTGGAGAACTGCCATCCGCGCCGGCGCCTCAACAACTGGATGACGCGCAACCTGGTGGTGGCCGGCAACTTCAACATGACCAACGTGGACGAGCTCTTCGACCTGCTCGTCTCCATCGGCCAGCACCCCAAGGAACGGAGCGACACCATGACGGTGCTCGAGAAGATCGGCCACTATCTGGATGTGGAGAACGATCGCCTGGCCCAGATCCACCGCCAGTTGGGCTACAACGAGCGGCAGATCACTCCGCTCATCGGAGAGAAGATGGACGTGCGCCAGATCCTGGCCAACAGCGCCATCGATTTCGACGGGGGCTATGCGCTCGCGGGCCTCATCGGCCATGGCGACGCTTTCGTGTTGCGCGATCCCTCGGGTATCCGTCCCGCGTACTGGTATGCCGATGACGAGGTGGTGGTGGTGGCGAGCGAACGCCCGGCCATCCAGACGGCCTTCCATGTGGCCACGGACGAGATCCAGGAGCTCCGCCCCGGCCATGCGCTCATCGTGCGCAAGAACGGCAGCTTCAGCGAGGAGCTGGTCCGCGAGCCGATGGAGAAGCGCTCCTGCAGCTTCGAGCGCATCTACTTCAGCCGGGGAAGCGACCGCGACGTGTACCGCGAGCGCATCGCCCTGGGCCGCTCGGTGGCGCCCGCGATCCTCGAGGCCATCGACCATGATGTGGAGAACACGGTCTTCAGCTTCATTCCCAATACGGCCGAGGTGGCCTGCTACGGGATGCTGAAGGCCATGGATGATCACCTGGATGAGGTGAAGGAGCGGCGGATCCTGGAGCTGGGTCCGTCACCCGATCCGCAGAAGCTGCGCGAGATCCTGGCCCTCCGCCCCCGCTTGGAGAAGGTGGCCATCAAGGACGCCAAGCTGCGCACCTTCATCACCAGCGACGACGCGCGTGACGACATGGTGACGCACGTTTACGACATCACCTACGGCAGCGTGCGCCCTGGTGTGGACAACCTGGTGGTGATCGACGACAGCATCGTACGCGGCACCACGCTCAAGCAGAGCATCCTCAAGATGCTCGACCGTTTGGGCCCCAAGCGCATCGTGGTGGTGAGCAGCGCCCCGCAGATCCGCTACCCGGACTGCTACGGCATCGACATGGCCAAGATGGGTGACCTCGCGGCCTTCCGCGCGGCCATCGCCCTGCTGAAGGAGACCAAGCAAGACAACATCATCGACGATGTGTACGACCGGGCCCAGGCCATGGTGGGCCGTCCGCTGATCGAGCAGGAGAACGTGGTGAAGGACATTTACCGCCCGTTCACCGCCGAGCAGATCAGCGACAAGATGGCCGAGATGCTCAGGCCCGCAGGGATCCATGCCGAGGTGAAGCTGGTGTTCCAGAGCATCGAGGGTCTGCATGCTGCCTGCCCCGAGCACCAGGGCGATTGGTACTTCACCGGCAACTACCCCACACCGGGCGGGAACCGCGTGGTGAACCGCGCCTTCATCAACTACCGCGAGGGGCGCAACGTGCGTGCCTACTGACCAACGGTCACCAGACGACCACTCTTCCGCAGTTTCCGCAGGGCCTTTGCCGGACCGGTGATCGTCGCGCCGGGGTGCTCCACAATGCGGCATCCTTTGGCCACCGCGACCTTGGCCTTGGTGTCCAGTTCGAGGACGCCACCAGGCATCACGTGCAACCGGCTGCCATTGGCCAGTTCCAACCGACCGCCTGCGTGGCAGTGCAGGTGTGCACCGCCCGACACCGTGAACGCGGTGGGTGAGCTGTACCACGTGCGACCGTTCTCCTGCACCGGATCGCTGACGCGGGTGGGCGTTCCGGAACGGTCCAGCAACAGGGTGCTTCCACCGGTGATCTCCAGCGCCTTGCGGCCGTGATAGGGTGGGCGGTGCAGCACGATGGAATCCGCGCACCACCGCACAAAGCCGTTAAGCAGATGGTCGTCGTTGCGCACGCGCACCACGATGTCCCCGTTCATGCGCTGCTCCAGCAGCTCGATGGCGATGCCGTTGAGGTGTACCACGCGGTTGTCCGGCTTGCCTCCCTTGTGCTGCACCCGGCTGTTGTTGCTCAGCAAGGTGAGCGTGTTGGCCGTGGAGGGGTTGGTGGTCATGCCGATGCGTGCGCTGCCCTGCGGGGTGAAGGCATGGCGGGCATCGCCGAAGAAGCTCGCACGGTCGGTCCAGACACCATCGCGGATCTCGATGCGGGGCACGTAGTGCTCGGCCTTGCCCAAGCGTCCATCGCCGTTGCGGTCGTGCATCGGCAGCTCCTGGTCGTGGTTGCCGGTGAGCGGATTCGCGCTGCGGCGGTCCGTGTAGTAGGGTGGCGTGCGGTTCGGGAAGAGGCATTCGAACACCACCGTATCACCGCGCAGACGATGATCGAAGGCACCACCCGCCAGCAGGGGCTTCAGGTAGTCCGCATGCCCGCCGAACACATCGCTGCCGTAGCGGTCATCCCGTGCGATCTGGTGGTAGGCGTAAATGCCTGGTGTGGCCTTGGAGACACAATCGGTCACGTCCTCCCAGTGGAAACGGTCGCTGGCGATGCCGTTGCGGGCCCGCGTCTGGTGGTTCTCCAGCCAGATCCACTGCGGGTACTCGTCCTCGGGCAGGTGCGGCAGGCGGAAGCGAAGTGCATCGCCCGTGGTCATGAAGTCGCGCAGCACGTACACGCCGGTGTCGCCGTTGTAGGGGTCGAGGTCGGCGTTCACCTCCTGTCCCTGCAACGACCGCGCGCGGATGCGGTGGGTGATGCCGGGTGGGTGCCATCCCAATCGGTCGCGGTCCCAAGCGTTGCCGGTGAGCAGCGAACTGCTGGAACCGCCCATCATGCTCCAGCCGCCTTGTACGCACAGGGTGTGCCCCATGAACTGCGCCGCGTTGCCGCCGCCCACATGGAAGTTGTTGCCACCGAAGAGCAGGTGGTTGAACTCGTGCTGCAGGATCTCATAGGGCAGCGCGTTCATGCCGCCGAACCGGCTCTGCGAATCGCTCTCGAAGCCGAACAGCTTGCCCGGACTGCCTGCGTCCACGCTACCCTGGTTGTGCGTGAGACCGCTGTTGCGGACGATCACCATCACGTGGTCGTAGCTGTGCGGATCGTCCGGACCGGACCGCTTGGGCATGCCCGGCTTGCCACCGCGTTGCCACCTGTCGAAGTCCGCCACCGACAGCCCATCTCGAGTCCGCAGACTGCCGCGCTTGTTCGCCTCCTTCACGGCCAGGGCGGCGATGCCATGGGCGTTGGCCACGGTGGGCTGCTCGCTCTCACGGATGGTGACGATCCCATCGATGTAGTCGCCGAGCACCATGAAGCGCCCCAGGGACATGTCGTGGTAATACTGCGTCACCTGACCCTTGTACCGTGCCGCGGGGTGTGGGTCGAAGATGTCATCCTTCCATTTCGGCAGCTGTCCCTTCGGCCAATGTTCGGCCCCGGCGGACTGGGGGTCCTTGCCGGGGTTCACGTCCCAATCGATCTCGGCGAAGATGAGCAAGACCCGGATGGTACCATGTGGCGAGAGCTGCCAGCCCAAGGTGCTGTTGGGTACGTTCACCGTGTCCGGTTGGGCGGCAGTGGTCAGCGCCACCAGCAGTGCCATGGTCAGGGACATCCAACGCATGTCCCGAAGGTAGCGCTACGGCTTAGGTGCCTTGAACAACGGCACCGTGCTGCACGGTTCGCCGAACATCAGGCTCTTCACCATGGGCAGCAGCTTCGCGCTCAGCTCCACGTAGGCGTTCAGCGGCACGGGCAGCTTGCTGCAGCCCTTCACCACCACGCGGGCATTGCGGTAGGGCTCCACATCCAGTTGCTGCACGAAGCGCGTGAACACGGCACGCTCCAACTGGTCCGCATCGCCCTGCGTAACGAAGGCCGCGTGCGGCTGCAGGTACGTGGCCACCAGCATGAAGGCCCAAGTGGGCACGATGGCCTCGGCGCTGCAATGCACGCTCACCAGCTTGCCCTTGTACTGCGACCAGTCGTGCTCCTTGCAGAAGGCGCGCAGGTCATCCTCCTTCAGCGCGATCTCCTGCCACAGCAGCGGCTTCAGGTCGAAGACCACGCGCTCACCGGCCGGGTACAGCTCCTCCAGGTCGAGGGTGATGATGCCGCTCGATGCGACCTTGTTGATGATGAGTTGATCCGACATGACCTATTTGAACGTTTGGTCAATATCCGGGGGGAACGCTGGTAAGTCGACCCGATGGGTCGACGCTACAGGTGCCCTGTAGCGAGGTTGTTGTCAGCCTGCCTGCATGCTTCGCATTTATCTGTGCCATCTGCGTCATCTGCGGCTATATTTCCCTGTGTCGTTGTGCCTCTGCGGCCAACCTCACATGAACCCCAGCTCCAACTGCGCAGCCTCGCTCATCATCGTCCTGTCCCAAGGCGGCTCGAAGGTGATCTCCACCTTGGCGCTCTTCACGCCCTGCACACCGGCCACCTTCTGCTCCACCTCGCCGGGCAGGGTCCCCGCCACCGGGCACGCCGGACTGGTCAGGGTCATCTTGATGTACACGCTGGCATCGTCGTGGATCACCACGTCGTAGATCAGTCCCAGCTCGTAGATGTCCACCGGGATCTCCGGGTCGTACACCGACTTGAGGGAGTTGATGATGCTCTCCTCCAGTTGTTTCTTCTCCTCGGGTGTCATGACTTGGACGAGTAAGCGAGGGCGTACCGTTTCATCTGATCGATCATCGCGCTGAGCCCGTTCGCGCGGTTGGGGCTCAGGTGCGCACGCAGGCCGATCTGATCGATGAACTCGGTGGACGCGCCAATGATCTCCTGCGGTGTACGGTCGTTGAACACGCGCACCAGCAGCGCCACGATGCCCTTGGTGATCATGGCGTCGCTGTCGGCGGTGAAGTGTACGAGGCCATTCTGCGGAGCGCCATGCAGCCATACCCGCGATTGACAACCCCGCACGAGGTTGTCGTCCGTCTTGTGCTCCGGCGCGATCAGTGGCAGGTCCTTGCCCAGTTCGATCAGGTGCTCATAACGGTCCTGCCAGTCACTGAACATGGCGAACTCGTCGATGAGCTCCTGCTGGGTCTGGGTGAGTGACGCTGTTGTGCTCATACTATTTGAACCTCATCCGTGTGTTTGTATGGCCGAGTGAAATATGCCGCGAGGAGCCGGGCAAGTGCTTGAGCTTGCCTCGTTGGACCGTAGGGTGTTCCATCCTCGAACTGCGCTACTGTGTATTTGGCATCTTCGGAGCTGATAAGATCTACGTTGGCGACGTACCACTTCTTGTGCGCATGTCGACTATTCGTGATAAGTGTGATGGAGGTCCGAATGCTCTCGATATCCGGGATGTCTATACCATCGTGCTCCACCAGCGCATTTCTGAATGATAGTCGCCCCGAGGAGTGATCATAGACCAGATAGCTTTTCGTCGTGTTGACCAAGCTGATGACGCGCACGACAAGAACGATGATGAAAAGAAGCGCGCATAGACCGACTATGATCTCGGCTCCTTTCTTGTTCCAGAAGTAGATCACCCCGACGAGCGGGAGAATGCCATACATGAGAGTCGGAAGAATGGCCAAATTCCGCCGATTGTGTCCGCGTAGCTCGAGACATTCTTCGCTTATTGAAACAATGTCGAAGTGCGAATCCAGAAGCGCTTGCTTAACCTGTTCTATGGCTCGCCTGACACTCATCTCAGCATCTTGACAGCCTTCTTCGTTGCCGCCACCATCGCATCCACCTCTGCGATCGTGTTGAAGCAGGCGAAGCTGGCCCGCGTCGTTCCGCTCACGCCGAAGCGCTCCATCAGCGGCTGAGTGCAGTGGTGGCCCGTGCGCACCGCGATGCCCTGCTGGTCGAGCAGGGTGCCGAGGTCGTAGTGGTGGACACCATCAATGACGAAGCTGATCACGCCCACCTTCTCCTTCGCCGTGCCGATGATGCGCAGGCCGTCGATGGTGAGCAGCTCCTTGGTCGCATGTTCCAGCAGCGTGTGCTCATGCTTCGCCATCGCCGCCTTGTCGTAGTCCTCCATCCAGCGGAACGCCTCGCCCAGGCCGATGATGCCTGCGATGTGCGGCGTGCCGGCCTCGAACTTGAAGGGCAGCTTGGCGTAGGTGGTCTTCTCGAAGGTGACCACGTCGATCATCTCGCCGCCGCCCTGCCAGGGGGGCATGCGTTCCAACAGCTCCTCGCGGCCATAGAGCACACCGGTGCCCGTGGGTCCGTAGGCCTTGTGCCCGCTGAAGGCATAGAGGTCGCAGCCGAGGTCCTGCACGTCCACATCCAGGTGCGCGATGGCCTGCGCCCCGTCGACCACGGTGATGATGCCGCGCTTCTTCGCCTCGGCGATCAGCTCCTTCACCGGGTTGATGGTACCCAGCGTGTTGCTAACGTGCGTAACGGCCAACACCTTGGTCCGCTCAGTGAAGTATTCCGTCGCGTCGTCGCGTCGTCGCGGTTCCCACTCACCGCTGTCCGTGATCGGGATCACCTTCAGCTTCGCCCCCTGCCGCTCGCAGGCCAGCTGCCAGGGGACGATGTTCGCGTGGTGCTCCATCCCGCTGATCAGCACCTCGTCGCCCTCGTTCGCCGAAGCCTTGCGCGAAGGCGAACTTCCCCACAGCAACTGTCCCAGGCTGAACGCCGCCAGGTTCAGGCTCGCGGTGGTTCCGCTGGTGAAGATCACCTCGTGCGCGTGCTTCGCGTTGATGTGGGTGCGGATGATCTCCCGCGCGGCCTCCTGCGCTTCGGTGGCCT
>ENA-UOUJ01000787-UOUJ01000787.1-activated-sludge-metagenome-genome-assembly--contig:-NODE-787-length-18909-cov-4.514904_pt1 | contig 18909 bp, 18 predicted proteins | sample MGYA00249839_ERZ747224 | MGnify/ENA primary metagenome ERZ747224 (study PRJEB28782, sample SAMN03220277) | activated sludge metagenome | biome: wastewater; feature: sewage sludge; material...
TTATCGCGAGCCGCGCCTTGCAGCCGCTCGAAGGCATGATCGAGGGATGGCGGAGTGTGGTGCAAACGCGCGCCGCGTATGCCCGTGTCATCTCCGCCATCGAAGCGTTCCAGAACGAAAAGGCCCGACTGCGCCTGCCGCGCCCGGAGGGCCGCCTCGTGGCCGACCGCCTGCTCTACATTCCGCCCGGCCGAAAGGAACCCGTGCTCAACGGCGTGAGCTTCGCGCTTGAGGCGGGCGAGTCGCTTGCCATCGTCGGCCCATCCGGGTCCGGAAAGTCGACGCTCGCACGAATGCTTGTCGGATGCCTCCTGCCTACCGCTGGCAACGTGCGCCTCGACGGCACCGAGTTGCGCAACTGGGACCGTCGCCTGTTCGGCACCTACACCGGCTATCTGCCGCAAGAGGTGGAGCTATTCCCCGGGACGATCCGGGAGAACGTGTGCCGCATGCGCTCCGATCTGTCGGACGAGAAGGTGCACGAGGCCGCGCTCATCGCTGGCGTCCACGATATGATCAGCCGCCTCCCAGACGGCTACGAGACAGTGCTCGAAGGGAGCGGGGCACCGCTCTCGGGCGGCCAGAAGCAACGCATCGGCCTTGCGCGCGCCCTCTTCGGCGATCCGGCCATGATCGTGCTCGACGAGCCGAACTCAAACCTAGATGCGGAAGGCGAGAAGGCTCTGGCGGAGACCCTCGCGCGTGCCAAGCAGCGGCGCGTGACGGTCGTGGTGATCACCCAACGCCCGATGCTGCTCAACTCGGTCGACCGCGTGCTCGTTCTGAGGGCAGGCCGGGTCGAAGGGCTGGGGCCACCAAGCGAAGTGCTCTACCGCGTCGTCGGAAAGCCGGCCGCGCCTCCCAAGCCAAAAGACGCCCCTGGCGCATCACAGCGTAGAAACGCGGAGGCGCAAGATGAGCGATCCTGACCGCCGGTTCGACGCATGGCAGAAGGAGGTGCCCTACGCCATCGCACGTCCTCGACGGCGGGGGCTCGCCATCGTCATCGCGATCATCGTGCTCTTCGGAGGATGGGCGCTTCTTGCGCCGCTCGACGGCGCGGTCGTCGCATCCGGCTCGTTCATCGCGCACGGGCAGAACAAGGAAGTTCAGCATCTCGAAGGCGGCATCATCCGCGATCTCCTGGTGCGCGAAGGTGACATTGTCGAGCCGGAGCAGATCCTCGTTCGGCTGGACGACACCGCTGCCAGAGCCAAGCTGCGCCGCCTCGTTGTGCGCAGATACAGGCTGATCGCCATGCAGGCTCGCCTCGAAGCGCAGATCGAAAACCGTGAGGCGGTGGAGCTGCCCGCCACTCTTGCCGAAGCAGCCGATGCGGATGCCGACATCATGCCGATTTTTGAGCGCCAGCAGATGGAGCTCAAAGTGCGGCGTCTCAAGCAGGCCGACGAAGAGGAAATTCTGCGCCGCGAGATTGCCGGCCTTAAAGAATCCATCGTGGGTTATACCGCGCAGGTTCAATCTCTCGAACATCGGATCGGCCTTTTCGGCGACGAGCTCAAAGATAAGCAGGCTCTTCTTGACCGGCAGCTCGCACGGCGAACGGACGTGCTCGCCGTGCGTCGCGCGGAAGCGGGCCTCACCGGCCAGCGAGGCGAGCTTCTGGGCCGTATCGCGGACTCCAAGGAGCGCATCGCGCGTGCGGATCAACAGATCTCGCAAATCCGCTCTGCCGCGTTACAAAAAGCCGTCGAGGATCTGCGCGATGTCGAGGCGGAACTCGACGACGTGGCCGAGCAGATCGCGGCCAATCGCGACGTCCTCCAGCGTGTCGATGTCAAAGCGCCGGAGCGTGCCATCGTCGTCAAGCTTAACTATCACGCGCGCGGTGCGGTGGTTGCACCCGGCGCTCCCATCCTCGAACTCGTACCTGCCAACGATGCACTGATCATCGAGGCGCGGCTCAGGCCCAGCGACATTTCGAGCGTCAACGGCGGGCAGGACGCTCTCGTCCGGCTGACGGCGCTCAATCAGCGCTTGACGCCGGTTGTGGCCGGGAAGGTGGCGTACGTCTCGGCCGATACGGTTCACGAGCCGGCGCGCGTCGAGCACGCGGGCGCCCGCGGCGGTCAACCGTCGTTCGTGGTTCGCGTTTCCCTCGACGAAGCGGACGTCCGCAGCAAGATCGACGGCTTCCGCCCGACGCCGGGAATGCCCGCCGATGTCTACATCAAGACCGGAGAGCGCACCTTTTTCGCCTACATCATGCGCCCCCTTCTCGACAGCTTCTCGCGAGCGTTCCGGGAACATTGATACGCCAACATGGTGGGCTCCACGGAGCAGCAGGTGCGCTCGGAACCAACGGGCCTGTTCAGCGGTTTTTTACAATCGCCCACGGAGATTACGATGGCGCCGCGCTCGTTCTGGAAGGGTTACCTTAAGCTGTCGCTCGTCACCTGCCCGGTGTCGATGATGCCGGCGACGTCCGAAAGCCAGAAGGTTCGCTTTCACACCCTGAACGCCAAGACGGGCAACCGCGTCGTCAGCCAGTACATCGACGCCGAAACCGAAACACCTGTCGATGCCGACGACGAGGTCAAGGGCTATCAACGCGGTGAAGACGAATACGTCGTGCTCGAAGACGACGAACTCGACTCCATCGCGCTCGAAAGCACGCGCACGATCGATATCGACACGTTCGTCTCGCACGAGTCTATCGAGTGGATATGGTACGACAAGCCTCACTATCTGACACCCAGCGGACAGGTCGGAGAGGAGGCATTCTCCGTCATTCGCGAAGCGATGGCGGCGACCGGAACGGTGGGCATGTCGCGGCTGGTTCTCTATCGGCGTGAGCGTGCCGTGATGCTCGAACCACGCGACAAAGGTATCGTGCTCTGGACGCTGCGCTACGGCGACGAAGTGCGCCCGCAAGCCGAATATTTCTCCGGGATCAAAGAGAGCAAGCCCGATTCCAAGTTGATGGCTCTTATCAAGACGCTTATCGACGAGCGGACTACCGCCTGGGACCCTGCAATGGTGAACGATCCGGTGCAGGAGCGTCTGCTCGACATCATCGCATCCAAGAAGAAGGGCCGGAAGCCATCCACAAAAGCGAAAAGCAAAACCGACGGTGACGACGCCCCAAGCAACGTGATCAACATCATGGACGCGTTGCGCAAGAGCATTCGCGCGGACAGCAAGCCGAGCAAGACGCGATGAGCCGGGTTGCGCTCCCTGCCATCACTCAGCGTTTGCTCGCGCGCCGCCGCGTAACTCGGAGCGGTACGGCGGCTTTCTGGAATTCCGCCCATGGATCAGCCTTCAGCGCAGCAAGACGCGTCGGCGCATTCTCGAGCGTGAAGTAGGCCGGACCTATCGCGGCGCCCAACTCGTCCCAATGCACGGGCATCGATACCGGCGCACCCGGCCGTGCGCGTGTCGAATAGGGCGCAACAGCCGTCATACCGCGTTGATTGCGCAGATAATCGACCAGGATCCTGCCCTTCCGCTTGGCCTTCGAAACCGTCGCGACGTAGGTGTCGGGGCTGTCTGCCGCCATCTCTTCTGCGAGAGATTTCGTGAAGGCTTTCACCTCCATCCAATTCGCCTCTGCCGTTAACGGCGCTACGACGTGCAGGCCCTTGCCGCCGGACGTTTTGACGAACGGGTTGAGGCCCACGTCTTCGAGGCGTCGACGCGTCTCCTCCGCCGCCGTGACGATTTCCTCCCAGGCGACGCCCTCACCGGGATCGAGATCCATAACGATACGGTCCGGGCGCTCCCAATCGGACACCATCGAGCCCCAGGGGTGGATTTCGAGCGCTGCCGATTGCACGAGCCCCATCAATCCGTCGATATCGCGGATGGAGATCAGCGGCTCGCCCGCGCGATCCTTCGGGTCCTTCACTGGGACTATGTTGCTGTTCAGACCTTTCCAGGCATGTTTCTGAAAGAACTGCTGCCCGCCGATCCCCGTCGGACACCGCAGCAGCGCCAGAGCACGCCCCACGATATGCGGCGCGATCCAGCGCCACACCTCAGTGTAATAGTCTGCGAGCCCTTCCTTCGTCACACCGTTGTCCGGCCAGTAGACGCGATCCGGATGCGTAAGCTTGACACGTCTTTTTTGTGCTTTGGCGATGCCAGCGCTTTTTCCTGGCGACGCTTTGGAGACGCCCGTAGCTGACGGCGCTTCGCGCACGTCTTTGCCCCACGGCGCTTCGCGCACGCCTTTGTCCCACGGCGCTTCGCGCACGATCTCCCGCGCCGGTTTGTCCTCTCGGATGCCGCGGAACGACGCGTGGCGCAGATGACCGTCCGCCGTCCAGGCGCGAAACTCTACTTCAGCCACGAGTTGAGGATCCACGTAGCGGACATTGCGCGCCTGTTCGGCCGTGAGAGGTTTCGCGAACGGCCGCTTCGAGATCCGCAGGGGCTGGAGACGCTCGAACAGATCTTCAGCCACCTTGTGCGTGAAGCCCGTGCCGACACGCCCGACATGGACGAGCGCGTCTTTCTCATAAACGCCCATAATGAGCGAGCCGATGGCCTTCTGCGACGTCGTGGAGGGAGCATATCCGACAACAACGAACTCTTGCCGGTCTGAGCACTTCGATTTCACCCATGCCTTCGTTCGACCCGATCGGTACGGCGCGTGTTTCTGTTTCGAAATCACGCCCTCTAAGCTCAAGCGGCAGGCATGCCGCAATACGAGCGGGCCCTCCTCCTCGAAGTGGTCGGATAGGCGGACCACATCGGGCGCAGTCTCGACAACGCGTGCGAGTCTCTCCTTGCGCTCGATCAGCGGCAGGTCGCGGATGTCATATCCATCGAGATACAGGGCATCGAAGACATAGAAGACAAAGCGGTCGCTCCGGCCCGCGCTCAGATCGGCCTGTAGCGCTGAGAAATCCGACGCACCGGCACCGGCTTCCACCACGATTTCTCCGTCGATCAAAGCGCTCTCTGCCGGGAGCTCTGCGAGAGCCGTCACGATCTTCCGCCCAAAGCGTCCGCTCCAATCGAGGCCGCTGCGCGTCAATAGTTTTACGCGGCCGTTTTTAAGTTGGGCCTGCACGCGATAGCCGTCGAACTTGATTTCGTGCACCCAGCGAGATCCCGTGGGCGGCGCGCGCATCAGGGTGGCCAATGCGGGCGCGATGAAGGGCGGCATTGCAGCCTTCTTTGCGCCCTTCTTGCCGGCGAGGGACGATGCGTCGCTTATCTTTTTCAATGATCGTGCTATCGGGGTTCGCTTACGGGCTCCGGAAGGAGATTTCGTTCGGCGAGACGCGTCATCGGAAATCTCCTCGAGGCGGCGCTCCGTTTTGACCGACTCGGGCCGCTCATCGAGGATGTCCGGCTGGTCGGCGCTGCGCCCTGCCTCGTCATCGGCCTTGATGAGCAGCCAGTTGTCGCGTTTCTCCTCCGGCCTTTTCTGCATCCGAACGAGGTGCCAGCGGCCCGTCAGCTTTTCGCCATCGAGCTCGAACTCGATGTGGCCCTTGCGGTATCCCTTCTCCGCATCGCCCACCGGCGTCCATGTGCCTTTGTCCCAGACGATGACGCTGCCGCCGCCGTATTGCCCCTTCGGAATCGTGCCTTCAAACTCGCCATACTCCAGAGGATGATCCTCAACCTCGACCGCGAGCCGCTTTTCTCCCGGAACGAGGCTTGGCCCTTTGGTTACGGCCCAGCTTTTGAGGACGCCGCCCATTTCCAAGCGCAAATCGTAGTGAAGCCGCCGTGCTGCGTGCTTTTGGACAACGAAGGCCGTGCCGCCTCGTTTTGCTTTTCGGCCCTTTGGCTCTGCGGTCGATCGAAAGTTTCGTTTGCGGCGGTAGGTGTCGAGAGTAGCCATGTTCAGCCTGCTTTGCGGCGCGCAGGCGCAGCCTTTCTCTTTAAGGCGGCGGTTGGCTTGCGTTTCCGCGGGATCGACGTCCGGGTATCAGCCTGAGTGATGCGGGCACTCTCTCTCAGCGCGGCCATGAGATCGACCACCTTCTCGCGCCGCGGCAGCTTTCGAGGCTCGATCTTGCGGCCTTCTGCTTTCGCTTTTACCAGTTGGGCAAGGGCCGCTTCGTAGCGGTCGTCGAATGTGGAGGGATCGAAACGTCCCGCCTTCGTTTTGATGATATGCTTGGCGAGGTCGAGCATCTCGCCCTTGATCTTGAACTCGGGTACCTCGGAAAACGCATCTTCGGCCGAGCGCACCTCGTAGTCGAAATTGAGCGTCGTCGCGATCATACCAGCCTCATGGGCGCGGATGAGAACCGTACGCAGACGGCGAAACAATACGGTTTGCGCGAGGGCTGCCACTTTTTTTGCTCGCATCCCCTCCCTTATCAGCACGAACGCTTCTTCGGCATGCGGGTCCGCGGGCGCTAGGTAATAGGGTTTGTCGAAGTAGACGTCATCGATCTCGTCGCAGCCGACGAACGCGGACACGGACAGCGTCTTGTCGCTTTCGGGAACGGCAGAGGCGACTTCTTCGGGATCGAGGATGACATAGTCGCCCGATCCAATCTCGTAGCCCTTCACCTGACCATCGCGCTCCACAGGTTTTCCTGTATCGCTATCGATGAACTGACGCCGGATGCGGTGTCCCGTTTTGCGGTTCAGGACGTGAAAGGAAATTCGTTCGGACGTGGAAGCGGCCGTATAAAGCGCCACCGGGCAGGTGACCTCCGAGACCTTCAGAAAGCCTTTCCAGTTCGCTCTCGGTGCCAAAGCCGTTACTCACACGCTACCTCAGCGAAAACGCCTTCTCCCTCGCGCGGGTTCCAGGATACCTCGGGGCTTTCTACGCCAGTCCGGATCGTGAGCGCGCCGCATACGATACCGCCCCCAGGCCCGTCAGGTTATTTCGACTCGATCAGGAAGCTCCTGCCGGATGCCGGCAGGGCTGAGGGAATCGCTTCCGCCTCGTCCTTGAGTTGGACACCGGACAGCCCGCGCTTGCGCGCTTCGGTCATGAGGTAGAGCAGCTTGTGCACGGCGATGTCGTAGCTCAGTCCCTCGCGCCGGACATTCGAAATGCAATTTCGTGCTTCGTCGGTGAGACCGACGCGGGGTTTCAGCGTCATATAAATGCCCATGCTATCCGGCGAGCTAAGACCTGGACGTTCGCCGATCAGAACGACCACCATGCGTGCGTTCAATATTTCTGCCACTTCATCGCCGACGGCGACGCGAGCCTCGCGAACGATGACGAGGGGCGCGATGCGCCAGCCTTGATCTCGCAAGGGCGGCAACATGGCATCGAGAAACGGCGCAGCGTTTTCTTCGATTGCGAAGGACGACAGACCGTCGCCGATAACGAAAGTGACATCATATCCCTCGGCAGGTTGCGCAGTGCGGATAAGCGTCTGTCGCGATTGGGCATCGAGACGGCGGCCCTTGTCGGGTCTTTGAAGATACATCGGCCGGTTGCCGGCCGCGCTATGCAGGACAACAGCCTCGTGTCCCTGCGCAGCAAGCACCGCTTCGAGCCGTGCGACGTCGAGCTCATGGTGGACGGCGTTCCGTGCGCGCGCGTGCGCGAGTTGAAAATCAAGGTGGGGTTTCGTGGGCAGGCTCGTCCCTGCACGGCCGAGAGCGATCCGCGCGGGCGTATACTGGCGCAGCTTGTCCCAGGGATTGGTGACGACGGTGGGCTTGCTGTCTTCCGACATGGCGCCTCCTCCTAGTGAAGATGCGAGAGCGCGCGCTGAAACGGCTTCGGTAGCGTATCGGCCAATTTCAACACATCGCTGTTTTCGAGGATGCCTACGTTCAGCAGCCATTCCTCGAACTCCGGCGCAGGCTTCAGTCCGAGCGCCTTTCGGGCGTACAGCGCATCGTGGAACGACGTCGTCTGATAGTTCAACATGATGTCGTCCGAGCCTGGGATGCCCATGATGAACGTGATGCCCGCGACGCCGAGGAGCGTTAGCAGAGTATCCATGTCGTTCTGATCGGCTTCCGCGTGGTTGGTGTAGCAGATGTCACAGCCCATGGGGACGCCGAGCAACTTAGCGCAAAAATGGTCCTCGAGTCCGGCGCGGATGATCTGCCTTCCGTCGTAGAGATACTCGGGCCCGATGAAGCCCACGACAGTGTTCACGAGCAGCGGTTCGAATTTACGGGCGACAGCGTAAGCTCGCGTCTCCACCGTTTGCTGGTCCATACCGTGATGGGCGTTGGCCGAAAGCGCGCTGCCCTGTCCGGTCTCGAAGTACATGGCGTTATTGCCGATGGTGCCACGTTGGAGGCTTCGCGCGGCTTCGTAGCCTTCTTTGAGCATGGAAAGGTTGATGCCGAAGCTGCTGTTGGCGGCCTCGGTGCCCGCGATGGACTGGAAGACGAGGTCAACCGGCGCGCCGCGGTTAATGGCCTCGATGCTGGTCGTTACGTGGGTCAACACGCACGATTGGGTCGGGATGTTAAATCGCTGGATGATCTCGTGTAGCATCTCGATGAGGGTAGTGACGGCCGAGATGCTGTCGGTTGCAGGATTGATCCCGATGACGGCGTCGCCGTTTCCATACATCAGCCCGTCGACAATGCTGGCTGCGATGCCGGTGGGATCATCCGTCGGATGGTTGGGCTGAAGGCGCGTCGAGAGGCGTCCCTTCAATCCGATTGTGCTGCGGAATTTGGTGACGATCCGGCATTTCTGCGCAATCAGCACCAGGTCCTGGACGCGGCAGATTTTCGAGACGGCGGCAACCATTTCCGGCGTCAAGCCGGGGGCGAGCGCTGCAAGCGCGTGCTCGCTTGCCTCATCCGACAGCAGCCAGTCACGGAACGCGCCGACGGTGAGGTGCGCGACCGGCGCAAACGCCTTCGCGTCGTGGTCGTCGATAATAAGACGCGTGATTTCGTCGGCCTCGTAGGGCACGAGGTGATCAATGAGGAAGACCCGGAGCGGAACGTCGGCGAGTACCATCTGGGCGGCGACACGCTCTTCGTCGTCTCCGGCTGCGACACCTGCGAGATAATCTCCCGAGCGCGCGGGCGTGGCTTTCGCCATCAACACCTTGAGGCTATCGAAGCTATAGCGGTGGCCGCCGACGGTATGTGCGTAGGTCATGACACTGTCCACCTAATGCTGCTCACCCTAGCATGATCGTTTCCGAGCGTGTCGGGGAGAAGCTTGAAACGTCGTCTCAAAAGAAATGTGGAGCGTCCGATCCGATGAGCGGGCCGGACGCTCCGGCTTTTTGTCAGATCGCGTCCTCTTCGCCCGGAGCTGCTGCGACCAGATGGTGGCGGCTATAGATCGCAAAGTAGGCGACGAACGTTGCGTAGACTATGGCCGCGCCGATGACGACCCGCGGATCCACCAGGAAGCCCGCGACAACGGCAACGCACGCGAGAACGAAGGCGATGCCCGATGTCACTACTCCACCCGGCGTTCTGTAGGGACGCTCAAGGTCCGGCTCTCTGATGCGCAGAGCGATGTGGGAGGCCATCATCATCACGTACGAGATGGTCGCGCCAAACACCGCAATCAGGATCAGGAGGTCACCCTGTCCGCTGAGCGAAAGCGCGAAGCCGATGATCCCCGGCACGATAAGCGCCACATAAGGCGTCTTGCGTGAACTGGTCAGCGACAGGCTGCGCGGAAGATATCCCGCTCGCGACATCGCGAAGACAAGCCGAGAGTAGCCGTAGATGATCGAGAAGAAGCTCGCGATCAGACCGGCCAAGCCGACGAAATTGACGAAGCGGCTGATCCAGGTCGGCCCGCCGTAAGCATTCGCAGATTCCAGGGCTGCGACGAGCGGGTTGCCCGAGTCCTTGAGGGCGTTCGCGCCTGCTCCGCCGGGACCAAAAGTCAGGATGAGTGCGCAGAATGCGAGCAGCACGAGGATGCCGCCAATGAGGCCACGCGGAAGGTCCCGCTTTGGATCGGTCGTTTCCTCGGCGGCGAGCGGCACACCCTCGACGGCGAGGAAGAACCAAATGGCGTAGGGAATGGCCGCCCAGATCCCAAGATAGCCGAACGGCAGGAAGGGGCTCGCGCCCGCTGCGTCAGTAACCGGGATATCGAAGAGATTGTTCACATTGAAATAGGGAACCATCGCGACGATGAAGACAATGAGCGCGACGACGGCAAGGGCGGTAATCGCGAAGATGAGCCTCAGCGCCTCGCCCGCGCCATAGAGGTGGATGCCTAGAAACACGACATAGAAGGCGAGATAGACAATCCAGCCGTCGATGCCGAAGAGCGAGCTACAGTATGCGCCGATAAAAACGGCGATCGCGGCCGGCGCGATCGCGTATTCCATCAGGATGGCGATGCCGCAGAGATAGCCGCCCCACGGGCCGAATGCGCGGCGCGCGAACCCATATCCGCCGCCAGCGGTTGGTGCGATGGTCGCGAGTTCGGCGAGCGCGAGGCACATGCACGTGTACATGGTCGCCATGAGCAGCGAGGCGATGAAAAGTCCGCCCCAGCCGCCTTGGGCAAGCCCGAAGTTCCATCCGGCGTAATCGCCGGAGATCACGTAAGCAACGCCCAATCCTACGAGAAGCAGCCACCCTGCGGCCCCGCGCTTGAGCTGGCGCTTCTCGAAATACTCGCGACCGACCTTATCGTATTCAACTCCGCCGTGCCCCGTCGTCTCCATGGTGGTTTCCTTTGAAGTGGTTGTTGTTTTTCAGCGTTTCGCAATGCAGCAGTCATCGTTCGGTGCAGGGAAAATCCTGCTCCGCTACGGAATGCGAAGTGTCGATTTCAGAAGCCTTGCCGGCTCACGGAGGCGGCAATTCAGTCTCGGTATCGCAGGACGCTAGAGATGCGCTAATATGTCGTCTATCCACTTTCGGCATGCGGGCCTGCCCTCGGACTTAAGTGCTATCCAGAGGCAGGTGCAAACGGCCGAGGCAACACGCGCGGTCTTTGCTCATGGGGTCGCTGTCGGATCGACATCATCCAACTCCGGCCTCGCCGCAGGGCATGGCCTCGTCGGTCCGCGTCACGAGAACATCCGATATCGATGAGCAGGCCGCTCTCCTGCGGGGATGGGGGCAGACCTACGATCAGATGTCGACCGGCTCGTTCAGCGGGTCGCTGCTTGAGGCGGACATCGATCAAGTGCGGCTGTTCCGCGAGATCACCAGCAATTCGCTGCATCAAATCGGCTGTCTGCCCGCTGGAACCATTGCCGTCGGCGTGCCGCTGACCCTCCATGGCAACGCGACGTTCTGCTTGCAGCCGTGCGACGGTCTGCAACTCCATGTCTTTTCGGGGAACGATGCGTTCGAATTTCTCTCGCCGTGCGGACTGGACATTGTCGGCTTCGTTCTGAGCGAGAACGCTCTTGAGAGCGCTTTTGTCCTCGATGAGTTCGAAACGGTCATGCCGTCTCTCGCGATGCCGCATCTTCGGCAGGTCAACCGCTTGGAAACCGATCATATGCGCCGCGTTTTCGAGGACGTGTGCGAGGTCGTCTCGCAATGCCCCGATTTCATTCGCAATCCCGTCCGTTTTTCGTCGATGTCGCGCGATGTGATCGCGGCTGTCGCCGCTGCTCTCGTTCAGCCTGGAGACGACAGGGCGGATATGCCGGCCGCGAAGCGCGCGCGCACTGTGCGCGATGCGCGCGAACTCGTCATGAACTCGCCCGACGGCTACATGAGCGTGGCGGATCTTTGCCACACATTGCGTGTCAGCCGGCGTGCGCTGCAGTATGCGTTTCAGGAAGCGCTAGGGGTCGGTCCTTCCACCTATCTCAGGGCCATCCGCATGAACGGTGCGCGTCGCGCCATCAAAAACGTACGTTCCGTCGCGGATGCCGCGACGCTCTGGGGCTTTTGGCACTTCGGCCGCTTTGCGAGCAACTACAAGGCAATGTTCGGTGAGCTGCCATCCGAAACGTTCCGCCGCTACCATGGACCCAGCAGGTGAGCCGGGCCCCAGATTAGAGCAAAGCGCCACTTGAGCTATTGGAAGATTAGGTGACCAGCCGCTCATCCGTCGCGTTCCTGCTCAAGGCGGGATGCACCGACGCGAAGTGGCTGCCATCACCGGGCAGTCCCGCGACATGGTGGAGCACGACGCAAAGCAGATGAGTCAAGGCGGTTAGCAGCCGCCGCGACGTGGGAGGCCGCCGAACGGCGCCGTGAGCTGTTTGCGATCCCGGATGGACGGAGATGATACTGATGATTCGGATAGTTAGATGAAGTCGGAATCGAGCGAAAATTTCTTGGCCGAGATGACATCAGGAAAAGCAGCGTTTTGGCTTCGATCGATTTAGTTCGGAAGCGGACCTAGCCCTAGTCGAGGATCGGCAGTTCACATCGAGCGGCCTTAAAATGGCAGGTCGGGCTGGGAACCGTGCTGCGACTCTTGAGGATCTGCCCATCCTTCCAGCGAAAGCAACAAGCGTTTCGCCTCCAGGCCACCTGCAAATCCGGTCAGCTTGCCGGTGCGTCCGATCGCCCTATGGCAGGGTACGATAATGGAGATCGGATTCCGGCCGTTTGCTGCGCCAACGGCACGCGCACCGTTCGGCACATCGATCTGCTTTGCGATAGCCCCGTAGCTTCGAGTTTCGCCAAAAGGAATGCTTAGCAACGCCTGCCAAACCCTCTTCTGGAACGTCGTGCCCCGCATGTCGAGCGGCAGGTCGAAGGTTGTTCGTGTGCCGGCGAAGTACTGACCAAGCTGCGTTTCGGCCTCGCGCAAGATCGCATGGGCCGGATCGAACGACAGTTCGCCAAGCATCACGCGGTTTGGATGATCGTCCGGCCACAAAAGCGCGACGAGACCGTGAGCGCTTGCCACCAGCTTCAGCGTACCGACCGGAGAGGAAACGAGATTATAAGCGTCGCTCATCTGAGCACCCGCCAAAGGTACCATGACGCCACCGTACGGTAAGGTGACCAGGCGGAGGATAGGTCTCGAAGCTCACGGGGCTTTGGCTTGTCGCTGAGGCGCTTGAGACGCCGATAGCCGTCGCGGACACCGAAGTCGTCGGCCGGTAGGATGTCGGCACGCTCAAGCGAGTCCATCAACAACATCTCGACCGTCCAACGCCCGATGCCCTTGATCGATGTGAGGCGTTCGATGAGCACGTCATCGGTCATGCACTTGGCTTGCCGTCCGCAAGGGACGGAACTCTGCTTCGCATCCTGCTTCTTCATTGTGGCTGCACGGCTCATGCGTCAGTCTCCGTGCCCGCCTCGCGATCGAGAAGCCTACGCTTACGTTCGACACCCCATCGATAGCCCGAGAGAGACCCGTCGTTCCGCACCACGCGATGGCAGGGAATGGCAACGGCGATCTTGTTGGCCGCGCAAGCGGCAGCGACCGCTCGAACCGCTTTCGGCATGCCGATCTTTTCGGCGATCTCGCTGTAGGTCGCCGTCGTGCCGACGGGGATTTCACGCAGCGCCCGCCAGACGCGATGCTGGAATGCCGTGCCGCGCACATCTAGCGGTAGAGCGAGGCCGACCTCGGGCGCTTCGACCAGACCGACCACCTTGGCCATCACATCCTCAAAGGCGCAATCACCGCCGATCAGATTGGCTTTCGGAAAGCGGTCTTCGAGATCGTGAACGAGCGTTTCCGGGTCATCGCCGAACAGAATGGCTGCGATACCCTTGTCGCTGGCGGCGACCAGGATGGAGCCCAGCGAGCATTCGCCAACGGCGAAGCGCATCTCGGCATCGGTGCCACCCGAGCGGAAATCGCTCGGCGTCATGCCAAGCACGTCATCGGAACTGGCATAAAAGCGGCCGCTGGAATTGAACCCGGCCTCGTGGATGGCTTCGGTCACGGATCTGCTCCTTTTGAGGTTCTCGCGCACGCGTTTTTGCCGGTGTGCAACGGCGTAGGCTTTGGGCGTGACGCCAGCGATAGCCTTGAATATGCGGTGGAAGTGATACGTGCTGAGACCTATCGCACGAGCCAGCTCGTCGAGCTTCGGCGGCTCTTCCGCGTCCTCGATCAGACGGCATGCGTCGGCCACCTTGGCCGCATAGCGCTCGTGGAGCGACGGCTCAGTGGGCTTGCAGCGCTTGCAGGGCCGAAAACCCGCTCTCTCCGCATCCGCGCAGGATGTGTGAAACGCGACGTTCTTTCGATTGGCGAGTCGCGCAGGGCACGATGGGCGACAATAGACGCCCGTCGTGGCGACGGAATAGTAGAACTTGCCGTCATAGTCGCGATCCCGCGCGCGAACCGCGTTCCAATATTCGATCTCCGGGTCTACCGGCGCGGATCGTGGGCGTGGCTGGCTCTTCATTTTGGCTTCAGGGGCGGGAAGCATCTGACGTTCTTTCTTCATGTTATGTTGCCCGAATAAATAGGCTGCACTCCCTGTCCTCGCACTCCGCTCCTTGCTTTCAAATTCAGTTTTAGGAATGAGGCGCTTCCTTACAGACGCCAATTCGCCGTCCCGTCTGGCGCTCGGTCATGGTCATGTTCTTGCCGCCCATCCTCATGTCGAAGGCGCCGGCGAAGCGGTCCGGCCACAGGCGGAACTTGGCCCATGCAACGGCCTGGTTGTGACCCTCGCAGACAAGATCGAAGGAAAGCTCATCTCCAGCCTGCCGGACGTTTGAAGCCGGGCATCTCACGAGCGGATTGTTCTCGCTCAAAACGATAATGCCGTGCGTGCCGCCATCCGTGATGCACACCTTGGCGGTTCGATGCGCGCCCATATCCTCGATGTGGGGCAGCTCAAGGCGCATTTCGACCTCGTATTCGCCGGGCTCCAAAACGGTGTCACTTGCGTGCGCCGCTCCCGGTGCGGCGATCAGAATTAAAAGAATTAGTAGACGCACGTGAAGCCTCCCGTTGCGACTGGTTCGGCTACCACGCTCACCATGGCCTCAATCCGTTTGCGTCCCGTTTCTTGCTTTTGAATTCGAAGCGCATCCTCTCGATTTGAAAGCAAGGAACGAGGTGTTGGGCAGATCTAAGCCGTCTATCGTAATAGGCGCCCCTCAATGGACGGTGACTCGCAGGGGAGAGCCAGTGGTGATTAAGGCGCGACACGCATGGAGCGAGACACGTCTCTGGTACCAAAAACATTTTTGGTGGCAACGCGGTATGGAGCAATCATTCTGGGAGGACTACTGCTGATGTCGACACCCATGCAGGCTTCGGATGCCATATCGCCCGATCTCGATCTCGTGCTGGTCGCGCCGGAGCACACCAAGGTGCTGGCAGAGAACGACCGGGTCCGGGTTCTGAAATTCACCGCCAAGGCCGGCGACCGCATTCCGCGTCATGCGCATCCCAGCATGGTGGTCTATGGCCTGAAGAAAGGGCTTCGCCGCTTTACCAACGAGGACGGTAAGACAGTGGATAGCAACCCACATGTCGGCGACGTCATCCTACGTAATCCGATCGTCCATACCGAAGAGGTGATGGAAGACTTCGAAGCGATCTTGGTCGAGATCAAGAAATAATCGATGACCGGACGGCGCAAGCATGGCGGCCGCAGACGGGGTGAGGAGCCTTTGACAAGGACACGCGACGACAAAGCCGTGCTCTTGAAGGCGCTTGACGACCTCGTCGGCGCCGGGCTCGTAAACTGGTCCACATCCGCTTGCGGCACGCGTCGGCTCCGGCTTGCCAATGGCGATGAGTTCCAGATCGAAGCCACGCGCGTGCGACGGCTGTCATAAACGCCTTCCTGCGCGATGTCCTGGCGAGCATTGGCGCGAGTACGGCGTCAATGGTCACCTCGCGCAGCCGCGGCCGAGTGGAAGACCTTTTGTGCGAAGCTCGCCCCCGACACCGCGCATCTCGGTGCGTCACCTTTTTCGTTTTGAAAGCAAGATACGGATCGTGGCGCTTCACCAGCCGTGGTGGGTTCTCGCGCGAGAGTTTCTTCGAGAGGATGACCAACGATGGAAAGACCAATCTCCCGCCGTGCCTTCGGCGGTCTGATGACCGGCGCTGTATCCACCGCCGCACTATCGGTCTCATTTCCGGCGCCGGCCGTCCGGGCACAAGCAGGTTCATCGTTGGCCCGTGATCTCTCGAAAAATCTGCAAGGCATTGCAGGCGACGTGATCGTGGATGACGCGTCGCGAGCCGCCTACGCCGATGACTTCGGTCGCATTGTGCACAAGATCCCCGATGCTGTGCTCATACCGCGAGATGCGGCTGACCTCGCAAAGCTGGTTCAATACGCCAACAAGAAGAAACTCAATATCGGCATCCGTGGCATGGGGCATTCGATGCTCGGTCAGGCTCAGATCGGCCGAGGCGTTTTGATCGACATGTCAGCACTCGATTCGATCAGCATCCTGGACAACGACAGGGTGGAAGTCGAGGCGGGGTCGACTTGGGGTGCGGTCATGGCCGAAACGGCAGCGGCGAAGCGGACACTGCCGGTCATCAACGACACATTCCTCTCGGTAGGCGGATCCCTGAGCACCGCCGGCTTCGGCCCGACAACATGGAACAAGGGCCTAATGGTCGACAACACGCTCGAACTGGAAGTGGTCACCGGTTCGGGCGAACTCTTACGATGCTCCGAATCCACCAATCCGGATTTATTTCTGGCCGTCCTGTCGGGGCTGGGACAGTGCGCCATCATCACACGTGCGGTGATGAAGCTCGTTGCCGCGCCGACGCACGTTCATTTCACGAAGTTCTTTTATGCCGACGATGCGATCCGCGCTGCGCACGATCTCGCATTCCTGGCAAAGGACGGCAGGTTCAATCACCTCGATCTCCGCAGTCGCACGTATCCGTTTGGCGGTCTTGAATACTACATCGAGGGTGGCGCGTTTTACGACGACCCGGATGAACCAAAGCTCGATGACCTCAGAAAGGGTCTGCACGCGAGCTCGTTCGAGCCCAAGACATGGACATACGAAGAATACTACCGGCGCGCGGAAACTTGCTACAGCTGCATCCCGGCTCCGAAACCCTCCCTCTATCTCACGGTTCCAGCCTCCAAGTTCGATGCGTTCGTGAAGAACACGCTGAGCGATCCCAGCACCTCGGCTTACATTGCGCCGTGGTTCTCGATCTGGCGGCGCGATGCGCAGAAGCGACCGCTCGCACGCGTCGCGGACGAGGAATTCATCTATCGGACGCAGTTCAACCGCGTCCTGCCGAACTCGGCCGACATCGAGGCATTCCTGGCACTCAACCGCGCACTCTACGAGCACGCTCGCCATCTCGGTGGAACGCGACTGACGACAAGCGCCATCCCGTTCGAGCCCCAAGACTGGGAGCGCCACTACGGCCCAGCGTGGCCGGCTTTCAAAACTGCCAAGGAGAAATACGACCCAGGCAACGTCCTGGGTTCCTCCGTGAACGTATTCGCCAAGGCTTAGCAATGCCACCTTGGATCGATGAGACGAGCAAAGCGTACGCGACGTGATGCGCGCCAACATGTTCGAGCTCGCGCCGCTGAGCGATACATTTCTCAACACGAAGCTGAGGCTGACGGACGCCGAGATTTCGAACCTATCGCCTCTGCGTCAACCGGTTGTGTCCAAACCTTTCGTCCTTGCGGTTGGGGCGGCCGAGCTGCCGGCCGTTGCGGCCAACACCTCCGCGTTGCACGCGCTGCGGCGCTTTAGCGGCGCGTCCTGGTCATTGGTTGAGGTGCCGCTCGCCAATCATTTCAACATTCTCGATGAGCTGCGCGACCCGCAAAGCGCGCTGGTTCATGAGTTAATCAGTCTTCCAAAACAGCGGAGATCCTACCATGACCGTAAGAGCTCGAGTCGCCGCGTGCGCCCTGGCGTGCGTGTACCCTCTGACTTGTGAGGCTGGAACACTGCGTGACGGATTCTATGAGGTGGCGGTCTCCCTCGATATGGGCGTTCTCGAAGACCTCAACGCCCGCAAAACCGAGCACGTTTGCGTCAAAGCCAGCGCGCCCGATGGCGCTCACGGACTTTTTCTTCTTACGGGGTTCCAACAACTGGCGAACTGCCCCGTGAAGAATGTTGTCGAAAATTCAGGCAAGCTCTCATTTGACATCATCTGTGACGGTATCGATGCGGGACGAGCGTCGGCGACGTACACGCTCGAGCCTGACGCATTCGAGGGCAGATTCTCCATTCGCATGGGCGGCAAGAACATGACCATGCGCGAAGCTCAGTCAGGCAAGCGCGTAGGGGAATGTCCGTCGGCGCCTGCAGAATGAATTTGAAAGCAATAAACGGATCGTGGCGCCTCTGACGCGGTGGGATAAGCGCGGCGTAGTACACACATAGATGGAGGAACTTATGAAATTCCGCGCTTTCGCCCTGTCCGGTTTGGCTCTCGCGATCGCCTCGGGAACAGCTGGCGCTGTCGAAATCAAGAAATCGCTTTCGGTCGAGGGAGATCCCGCAGCCATCTGGAAAGTCGCGAGCGAATTCTGTTCCATCCAGGACTGGCATCCTGACTTCTCGGGCTGCACGCAATCGATGAAGGACGGCGTCGTTTGGCGTGTCCTAACGTTGCGCGAAGGCGGCGGCAAGGTCCACGAGAAGCTCACGGACGTGGATGACCTGAGCTACACCTATTCCATTACCGAAGCGCCGCTGCCGCTGAAAGATCATACCGGCAAGATCTGGGTGGAGAAGGGCAGCAAGGATGGCGAGAGCCTTTTGAGATGGGAAGTCTCGTTTGGCGTGAATGGCGACGAGGCCAAGACTGAGGAAGTCACGCAGGCTATCGACGGCATTCTTGAAAAGGGCCTTGCGAACATCAAGACCGTTGCTGCCCAGCAGGCGAACTGTAAGTAGCTCGGAATGATTGGCCGGACGGCCTGAATAGTCCGTCCGGCCAATCCGTCACCTATCACGCGGCGCTACGCGTGGGCCGCTGGGAGTTGGAACTGGCGCTTGAGCTGAAGAAGCCGATCATTGTCGTCAACTTGAACAAGACCCGTCAGATGGATGACGCGCTGTGTCCCGCGATCCTTAAGATCGAGTGTGACCTTGCCCCCGCAGGGGTACCCGATCTGAGCTAGAGTCCGTCGATCCGAA
>ENA-UOUJ01000788-UOUJ01000788.1-activated-sludge-metagenome-genome-assembly--contig:-NODE-788-length-18901-cov-4.944179_pt1 | contig 18901 bp, 10 predicted proteins | sample MGYA00249839_ERZ747224 | MGnify/ENA primary metagenome ERZ747224 (study PRJEB28782, sample SAMN03220277) | activated sludge metagenome | biome: wastewater; feature: sewage sludge; material...
GATACACTAACGCTTAGGGGTAGTAGCAATAAATCCAATGTGCGATGGTTATGGGGGCCGTCCTCTACCCTGCAAACCCCTAATGCAGTGCAAACCCGCGCCTATCCGATGAGCAATACACAATACTCGCTCACCACCTTTTGGGGAAACCATTGCCGGGTAACAGAAACCATTGATATTCCTGTAACACCACTCGCTCAAACCCAGGCCGGCCTGGATACCGCGTATTGTATTGGTGGCACAGGCGTAACCTTACAGGCATCGGGAGGTGATACCTATCGGTGGACACCTGCGACCGGGCTGAGGAATGCCAATATTTCCAATCCGATAGCTGCACCCGCCGTAACCACTACCTACGTGGTGCAGGTTGGTGTGCAGGGATGTGCGAGAACCGTACCGGATACCATTGTGGTGATTGCACGCCCCAAACCCAACTTAGAACTGATTGAAGACACGCTAATCTGTATCATTGATACCGTACAGATCAATCCGGTGGGTAACGGTTCTTATAGCTGGTCGCCCAATTACATGATTCATTCACTCACATCTCCCAACCCGCTGTTTAGTCCGGATGTGCCTACACGTTATTATGTACGCATGACGGATGTATATGGGTGTTTCCGGGAAGATTCTGTTTTCATAGATGTACGACCGGATGTAACGGTAGATGCCGGAGCGGATACCACCATTTGTTTAGGGGATACTTTCATCATTCCTACTACGGGCGATGCCATCAGCCATGAATGGAGCCCGCCCGACGGGTTGAGCAATGTAACCTTGCGCAATCCGGTTGCCAACCCCACTACTACCACACGGTATGTGGTGCGTGCCAACATTGGAAAATGCGAAAAGCAATCCGATATCCTGGTGAAGGTTGTTCCGTATCCTGCGGCACGGGCTTTGGGAGATACCATCTTATGTATTGGCAAGAACACCCATTTATCGGCCAGTGGGGGCAGTGTATATGAATGGTCTCCCTCCACGTATTTATCTAACCCGATGGTGGCAAACCCTCAGGTTATTCAACCACAACAAACCACCCGATACATCGTAACGGTAAGAGATACACTAGGATGTCCGAAAGGCGTATCCGACACCGTAATCGTACGGGTTGAACCATTGCCGAATGTGCGCATCAACATGCAGGATACCTCCATCGTCCGGGGCCAACCGCTCCGTATCCCTGCCACCGGTGCCGCAACGTATGAATGGACTCCTACTTTGTGGTTATCGTCTCCAACAGTATCCGCACCAACTGCATTGCCTCAAAATGATATTGTGTACACAGTTACCGGTACCAGCGCGTTCGGATGTCAGGCCAGAGACAGTATAGAAATCACTTTGTACAATGTATATCCGGGTATGTTTGTTCCAACAGCGTTTACGCCTAACGGTGATGGACTCAATGATATCATCCGTCCCATACTGCTGGGCATGAAAGAGTTGAAACATTTCAGAATATACAACCGGTATGGACAATTGGTATTTGAAACCAGCCAGCAAGGTAAAGGCTGGGATGGGGTGTTTGAAGGTAAACCGCAGGATACCGGTACGTTTGTATGGATGGCTGAAGGGGTAACCTATTCCGGACAAATCCGGCAGCAAAAAGGAACCGTCATACTCATTCGTTAAATCGTTTCATTTCTACCATTACTATGATTAAAAATGTATTCATCACCGGTGCTACCTCCGGTATTGGTGCGGCATGTGCTGAACTGTATGCTTCACATGGCCATAACCTCCTGCTCACCGGACGGAGGGCTGACAAACTGGAAGCCATCCAAAAAAGCCTGGAGGATACATATCGTGTACGCGTAACCGTATACTGCTTTGATGTGCGGGATAGGCAAGCTGCAGATGCGGTGGCTGTACAGCTTAAAGAAAATAATACTTCGGTAGATATATTGATAAATAATGCCGGATTGGCATTGGGCAGGCATACCTTTGATGATGCAGACATGAATGACTGGGAAGTGATGATTGATACCAATGTGAAAGGGGTGCTGTATGTAACACGGGCCTTGCTCCCCTTGATGAAACCCGGATCGGCACACATTATAAATATCGGATCGGTTGCCGGCAAGGAAGTATATGAAAAAGGAAATGTGTATTGTGCTACCAAGTTTGCACTGGATGCCCTGTCGCAGTCCATGCGCATCGACCTCCTCTCCAAAAACATCAAAGTAACAGCCATACATCCAGGGGCAGTGCAAACCGAATTCTCATTGGTTCGGTTTAAGGGTGATGCAAAAACCGCTGAAGCCGTGTACGACGGTTTTACCCCATTACAGGCTGCCGACGTGGCGAATACCGTGTACTTTTGCACCTCATTGCCTGAAAATGTATGCATCAACGATTTGGTCATTACCTGCACCGCTCAGGCCAATGCCATCTACTTCAATAAACAGCAATGAGGAAGCACTAAATACGAGGTACATTCGTTATCTATCGGGTAGCATAAATGGCTGCCTTTATTTTGGTGTATGAAAAATCGGATACCATTCATAATTATTCTACTTATATATACACACACCGCTGTAGCTCAACAAGTGATTCGACAGGAAACCTGTACCGATGCTGAACTCGATCATGCAGCAGATAGTATCCGATTAAAGCTGGAAGCGGATGGATTTATCCAGGTAAAATTTTCTACCATGAAGATGGAGAGCGGATATGAAATGCCGGTGATTGTACCATTAACAGAAGGATCGTGGTACCATATCGTTTTCATCGGCACCCCTTCATCCCGATTGTATGAGTTGCGAATGTACGACTGGCAGGAAGTGCAGGTTGTGTATGAAAAACAACTGGCCACCGATGAAAAAGGCAACATCATATCCTTTTCCTATATCCCCAAAGCAAGCGAATACCACATGATCAAGCCGGTGCAACTAAATAAAAAAATCAAAAAAGGCTTGTGCGGATACATGATACTTTTTAGAAAAGTAAAATAACACACACCCATTTTCATTCATCTACACACGTTAGTGCTGATAAACTATATCCTACCCGGTGGAGGTTAAGATGATATCGAACATATATCATTTTACAGCTTGTAATAAATATTCTAGTAAGTAATGCTATTTTTCAGAAGAGGAATACTAATGAACATCATTTCTACGATATAAAATCGATGCTCCATCATCGGGCTGTGTCACTTATCCGATCCTCGTGAAATCCTTCTTGGTCTTGCATTGGCTGCATCTACACCATACATGGTTTTACACAGTTTGCCTGAATTAACCATACGCTCTTCCACATCGTATGTACATCATCCACCCTTTCATGTGTATTTGAGCAGACTTGTTGAAGCTAAATTTTGTTATGTTTGAATTTTTTTCTGTTTAGTTACACACAATTATATATTATTTTTTGTGGATAAGAGGTGGGAGGAACAACACAATCTATTATTTATCAGTATTTTAAGTTGATACAATAGCCAATCTCTAAAATGTTAAATATTTCTAATTGTTTTAATTCTGTTTTTCCTGTTTAAGTTTTTTCTATTTTTGTTAAACAAACAAATTAAACGTAAAACAATTTTGTATGAAAAAGGTAAAACAATTCAGTAAGTTATTATTGCCGGTTTTGGCATTGGGATTTTTCACATCGTGCAGTGATGATGATGACAACCCTCCGGCAACGGCTAAGGTTTCTGTAACGCATGCCTCTCCGGGTTCTCCGGCAGTAGACATCTACGTTGATGGCACCAAGGTTACTGCCACGCAATTGAGCTATTCAAACACCAGTGGTACCGCTGGCAATCCGTACTTAACAGTAAATGCAGGTACTCGTAACATTAAAGTATCTCCTAATGGCACGTTGAACGTAATCGACGCCAATGTGAACTTCATGGCAAACAACTCATATAGTGTATTTGCATATGATGAATTAGGTAGCGGAACTACTTTAAGGGCCCTGGTATTGGGTGATGATTTAACAGCCCCTGCGGCAGGTAAGGCACACATCCGTTTCCTGCACTTGTCTCCTGATGCTCCCAATGTGGACATCGAACTGGCGAGAACCGGTGCTTCTTCTATCAACCTGACAAATATTCCTTACGTAGGACCTACTCCGGCAGCAAACCTGAACGTGTTTACTCCGGTTGATGCAGGTGACTATACAGTCAGTGTACGTGCTGCAGGTACTTCTCCGGTTGTACTCTCTGCACCGCTTACATTCACTGCCGGTAAAATTTATACTATTTATGCAAGAGGCTTATTAGCCAATATTGGCACAGCCAATGGTTTGGATGCCAGTGTAATACTGCACAACTAAGTTTTTTTTGGGATTTCATAATTGAAGGTGGTCAGTTTAATCCGTGCCTTTTTCTTACCCGTTCTACAAAAGGGGATGTTTTTACATCCTCTTTTTTCATTCACCAAGTGTGTACAATGCATGAGAGTTTAAAAAAGCATTACTAAGGGTATTCGTTCCCCTTCATAGTGTATGCTTGGCCGGTAGTTATTGAACACAGGATTGATCGCTACACTTTTATCGCTTTGCGGAAATCTGTTTTGCCTGAATCTGAAAAAAATCTCTAAGTGTGCGGGTGAGGTGCATTTCAAATGCACTCCTAATTGTTTTCACCTATTTGTATTTCAGCTCTCCGGGTATAACGGGTTTTCGATATAGTTCGATGCTGTTACGATTATCCAAAAAAGCACCCATACTCATCTTCATCTACCAAATCGAAGAACTCATTAATATACTTTACGACAGGCACTGGCATATAGCCGTGCCATTTCATATCCGCACGCTTCCAATATACTTTCCAATAGCGTTCGGTTTGAACGTACGTCGTTTTGGCTATCGGCTTCTCCATCCGTTCATCGGGATTATGCCAAGCTGGACGAATTTCGTAAATGAACACCGATTGCTTTTCTACACGAAAAGCCAAATCCAGTTCATGCCTGATTTCCTCAGGCGGCCTGCACTTTTCCAAAAATGCATTTCCAGCCTTTTTTATTTCCTGTAGTTGAATATCGTTTAATGCCATGCGAATCAATTTTTAATATCCCTTGAATCCTATACCCATTGAACAAATGAATGATTGGCTTTTTCATTTCAACCAACATCCACATTTTTTTTCCGGGCACATTCCTACGTTCGGATATTTTATTTTAAACATTTTCGAAATCCGGCCAGTTGTTGCCTTGGTATAGTAACCGGTTACAATGCTCCATTGAAACAAACTGTAGGCAACCCGGTTGTACTACATTCCATTTTCCCCGGGTGTCCATTGATGTTGTTTACACCTTCATTCAACCGGGTAGCTAAAATACCTTTTTATACTTTGATACCCACGAATTACAGGATAAAAAATATTTTCAAATTCTTCATCTTGTATATGAATACGCATAAAAAACAGTACTACTGCTGGGCAAAGCATCAGATAGTATTCGAAAAAGTATATTGTACGCTGTACCTTCGGGAATATCCCGGTAAAAAGGATGCTCCTTATTTACTAAGGAGCATCACTTTAAACTTTTATGACCTGTGCAGTTATTGTGCCAGCGAAATTCGAAGCTGCACCCCCGCCCGCGTATTGATGGTAGGTGCGCTGGATGATATGTACGGCGTTACACGGCGCTGATCGAAATACAATTTAATGTTGATACGGTTGTTGAGGAAATAATCTATTGTAGGACTAATCGTAATTTCCTTGCTTCCTCCGGTAGCAAAGTTGTTGTCCTGATCTAAACGGCTGTTGGCATTCACGTTGTCGCGTATACGAAAATCGATTCTGAAATTAATTTCATTATCCAGCTTACCCTTACCATCCTTATCCAGGAACTTAGGCAATTTTAATCCTCCCAATAATTTCAAACCACGCTTACGGAATCCGCCACCAATGACAAATTCTGTTGAACGTACTTCACTCAACTGGTAATCATATAAGCTTAAACTTAACTGACGTGATTTTGAATATTCAAAACGCAATTGCAATTGATTCTTCGTCATGAAATCAAATCCAATTAATGGGGAGAACTGCTCTTGTATGGTTACATTCGGCACCAGGAAATACGGCACAAAGTTTCCGGATACCGTATCGATAAACGATGGATAGCCAAATTGAGAAACATCCTGATACAGCAGTGCAGAAGTAAACCCGTTCATACTCAAATTACCGGTGTACCCGTGCGTAATGTTGAACGAATTGAAAATTTTCTCAATGGGTTTAATGCGCGTTAAACCGCTGAAATCCAGTTTCCAATTGGGTTTGGGGAGAATAGCACGGAAAGGATTGGATCGGATATTCGGGTTGCTTTGTTTAATCAACCCCACTTTGTTCGGATCCTGACCGGTATAGGCTGCAATGAATGACGGAATCAATACATCCACCGCATACTTACCGTATCCTACATAATATCCATCCGGATTCACGGTACCGCCGGTGTATGGATTTAACTGGCCAAGCCTTTGCGATAATATAATCCGATTATCCTGAAATGTTTTAAATGTTTCCGATACCCGGTTCGGATCAAACTTTCCAAACAGTGTTTTGAATGCAATGTAACTCACATCGAATCCACCACCGGCATAGGGGTTCAGGTGCATGAATTTACGATCGGTGCCACCCGACGTATCAATATAACGGAAGGTTTCACTGTAATTTTTAGTAAATGTTTTATTCAGGTTAACCGTTATCATTAAATCGCGTACCGGTTCTATTTGAGCAGACAACGTAATGCGCTGATCAAAGTTCTGCTGGAACATCGAGTTGAAATTGGTATCCAGCGTAATCACGCCCTGCCGTGCCTTTCGGTTTAACCAGTTGGTATCAGGCTGATATCCCATTACAAAATCGAATCCGGGTTGCATGCTGCTAAAGTTCATGCCGATGTGTTTGGTGCTGTCCATATATCCCGGCAACCTCGTATTACCGGTTTCAGCAATAGTAAAATTGGCCTGCTTCACACTGGTGAGGAGCTTGCCCAGAATTTTTTGTCCGGTACCTACATAAGGCTTCGCCGTTTTATCTACAATGCGTTTGGTACGCACCACGCGTTTCCCGTTTTTAAGGGTGATGGAATCTTTCACCTTCGTTACACGGTTGCGCCATTTATCCCGGTCTTCAATATTCGAAGGTGCATCAAGCTGTTGAATCCATTTCGATTTCTGATACAGTCTTGTAAAGTCGAGTTGAACGGTAGCCTCTCTTTGCTGGCCATTCTCGAGGAAGTTCCCCAACTCTACTGCCAAACGGCTTGCTCCTATCCATCGGTAACTTGCCTGATACTTCAGGTTGATGGTTGTCCAGTCGAGCAGTGGGATTTTCTGCGTAGGCAGGGTGTACGAAAGATTTACGGTTTGATTGAACAAGGTATTCCTTCCTCCTTTAAATAAATTATCACGAATGGTATCCCTTTTCTCTTTGGTATCGATTCGCCCGTTGGGCTCATCAATGCGCGAGTTGTTGGTAGCCATATAATCCATCGTGATAGATCGCGTGAAATTCCATCGCACAATATAATCTCGCTGGAAGGTGAAATATTTATCGTACGTCTCCGGTATTTCGTATTTGGAGGTGCCAATACTACGTGGACGAATCGCACCAAACTGCCTGCTTAAATCTGCCCGGAAACTTAATTGTGAAGGCACATAATTGAAGTTGAAATCTTTAATAACGTCCAGCCACTTTGTTTTGGTATTCTTGAGCAGCTTCTTAAACGGTTCAATATATTTGGGTTGGGGCGCAAAATTATAACCCAAAGCTCCCCGATGCCGTGTTACTTCATTTCTTTCTATCAGCGGGTTATGGCTTTCTGTTTTGATGTACGAGTAGCTGACATCTATGTTCTCAATATCATAAATCTTCGGGGCTTTCCCATTCGTCTTGTTCTTCTTGACGTTGGTAAAATTGAGGGTTTTAATAGAAACAAAATCAACAGCCGCATCCCGGATGGAATCCCGTTCGGCACGGGTTGCATTCCGTAGTTTATCTTTTAATCGAATATCCAGATCATACGGGTCATACTCCGGTGTACTGACTGATTGTGAATAACTGGCGAACACCGGAATAGACATACCCACTTTCTTTGGAATGAGTTTACCCAATTCAAGATTAGCGGCAATATCAAACTGGAAGAAATCATCGCGATAGCGTTCATTGATACGTTGTTCAAGGGTTCCAAAACCATGGCTATGCGCATTGGCTGATAATGATAACGTTCCCAGATCTGCCAGGTTTACATCCACCCTCGCAAGTGCTGCCCAGCCGCCGGTTTCGTCTATTGAAGACAAACGGAGTTCATTCACCCACATCTCACCGCAGGCCGATACCAGATTGGTATTCTCCACTCCAATCAATATGCCCCTGATCTCCGCCAGGTTTGGATTCCCCATTACCGAGTACACGTGACCGTTAGCTTGTAGCTGACGGAATATTTGTACCAGGGATGTTTGTGATAAATTTCTGGCCTGCTTCAGTTTAGTGAGGATATTCAAATCTACTTCCAGAGAGTTGGCCGGGTTCCACAACGTGTCGTTGTAAATATTAGAATCAGGATTCAGGTTGCCGGCAGTGAGTGGTGTTGGAATCAACGGAATTCGGATTTCATAATAATTATTCACGAAATCGGTTCCTAAACGAATGATAGCAGTGAGGTCGCGGTCGTTAAACTGCACCGGAGCCTTATCTGCATTTTCCAGGTGGATGTACATGGAGAGTTTCTTAAACTGCCGGAGGTCTCTGTTCGCAAAAGTCTGGAACACGGCCTTTACATCTTCCTTGGGTAAATTACAGAACTGCAACGTCATGGCCTGTTCGTTCAACAGCAAATTCACGCCGTTGTTGCTGAGGGTTTGCACACGCTGAATTTCTCTGGGTGTACGATATGGCAACGGTACCCGTCGGTCATTCTCTTCAATATTCACCGCACCTACATTCAACTGGGATGTACTGGCCGGAGTGTATAAGCCGGTAGAATCAACACTGTATTGAAACTTACGCCAGATGTTCCGGGCCAATTGCAACTGACCAAAACGAAGCACCACACTGTCTTCGAAATCTGTCATGTACATACGTATGAAACGAATGGATTTGAAATCAGGAATATTGCCCACCTTTCTGTTGTAACTACCAATAGGGATACGGAACTGATACCAGGTTTCGGTGCGTTGTGTACCGTTTTGCAAGTTCACCGTTACCTGCTTTTTATCTACGATGAAATTATTTCCAATCTCCATTACGGCAGAAGTTGATGGTTGAAGATCCATCACATACTGAAAATACTCTTCTGTTTCATTGAGTGTATTATCCCGATTCAGTTCTTCCGAATCAGGATACAGAGTTGCCGCAGTGGAAAATTGTCCTCCATCATTGATGGGTGAATTCCCTTGTTGGTTATTAAAGTTCTTATAACGCTCAAGGATACCTGAAGTAGATGAGAACTGACTGTTTCTGTAATGAATATAATTATCAGAGGAAGGGTCGCTGATTGCCTGCTGATACAATATTGAACCGGAACCAAAGTTGGTTAACAGTTCATCGAGGTATTGCTGACGCAAAACGGCTTCTCCCTCATCATTCAGTCCGTCGAATCCAAGATCCTGAAACACCCTGTCTGCCGGAAGGTTGCTGAACGCATTGGTTACCTGAATAGGATTGCGTGGCACCTTGCCCCACACCGTAGTATCCATTGGTGCCGGCGCATTGGGTGTGGCCAGTCCGTTTTCATAAAACCTCCTTCCATCTTTCAATACATCTTCAGAAATATTACCCAGGTTAAAATACAATTTACCACCGGAGGAAGATGGATTCAGGATAAAAGGATCCTGCACCCACCCTTCAATGAATTCAATGTTGCCGGTTTCAAAATCGGGTTGATCAATGCTGCGCATCAATCCTCCAAAATTTTCACGCGGATTCAGGAATTTGCCATCTGCCCCTATGCGTGCGGGTGAGGTTTCAAAATTATACGGACCCCGTTCAGATGGATAGTATGCCAGATCAAAAGTAACCAGCTGGCTTTCACCAAAACCTGTGGTACGTTGCGGGAAAATTTCTTTTTGATATACGGGTCGCGTACGTGGATCACTCACCAGATTAGGATCTGATATGGGGTTGTTGTTGGAGTTGATTTGCTGCAATACCTGTTCAATTTGATACCAGGCGAGCTTAGCGCGTTTCTTTCCGTAATCCAGGTTGTTGGTGAGGTTGGCTTCCGGGAAAAGTTCAAACCCATTGGCATCAGTTGCACCGGAAGGTACAGAGGCCATTGCCCAGCTGATGGGCGGGAAACGCAAGTCAATTCCAGATTTGCTACCCTCGAAGTCATCAATATACACCAGCCCTTCACTTCCTCGGCCAATTTGAGGCGCGTGTCCGGGTTTCAGATAAGCCCCTTCTGCATACACATTCACACTGGAGGGTGCGGTGGTGCTGTACACCGGAAGTTTATCGAGTATCTTGGTTAATCGCGGTAAGTCTTTTCGGTAATTCATATCCAATCCGTACATGGTATTACGAATCGGATCTTCATTCAGGTTTACCTTGGTAAAGAACGGACGTTCACTCAACCGCACAATGGTACCACCGAAAGATAATTGCTCATTGGCTTTGTTTTTAGCCATATAATCTAACCTCAAACCGAGATATGACCTTTGCTGCAACCCAAAGCTGGCGTTATTTTCAAAATTCACCTGCACCGGTAAACCTGCGGTGAGGATTGCCTGGTTGGTAATTTTAATTGTTCCCAGATCGTAATTGATATCATAGTCTACCCCTTCCTGTAAGGTTCTACCTCCGGCTAATACGGTTACTGAACCTACCGGTATATTGTACCCGATACTGATATCGGCACTGCCCGATGTTTTAGCCGTTCCTTTCAGCACAAAACGATTGAGGTTGGGATATTGCTGGGCCACAGCTTTGATAGAATCATACAAGGCATAAAACAATGTATCTTTTACTTCCGGTGGCGGAGGAGAAGCGAGGTATATCTGATTGGCCAGGTCGCGCCCGAATGGTTCCAGCACCGGGAACATCACGCGGCTGTATTCAGAAAGCACCGTGAATCCTTCCACATAATCAAAGACACCATCGGGTTGCGGATCCAACTGAGAGTTTAAACGATCCAGATTCAGTAGAGAAATAATGGGTGCCCCCAGATTATTATCGCCGTAAGGCACATAGCGCTTATCTCCTAAACCGGGCTCCTGATATAACACATCCAGTTTAAAATCTACCGGTGTTAACATCCCATACCCTACTGAATACACATTCTTCATCATCCAGTGCCAGATCGGTAACGTTGGACGTTGAGAGGTGGCCTTCAATAATTTGAGGAACAATACTTTCTGAGTAGCTGAGGCACTATCTGGCGGAACATCCTGTGAAAACTCCCCTACCTGATACACTCTTCCGTTGAAGGAGTATTGATAGGCTACAGCGAGCACTTCATCTGTTTGCAATGGCTGGCTTAAAGATAATGTACCAATTTGCCGGTTGTAGATATACTGAGTGGAATCGAGTTTACGGGCAAAGGTTTTTTCAAAATCCTGCACCGGACTCAATCCGATGTTTCTGAGGTTGTTGAACACAAGGGCCGGATTGCGCGCATCGGGTTGTCCTAACACTTTACTGTATAAATCATTGGTACCGTTTGAAGGTGCCTGAATACCGGTAAGTACATTGATGGTAGGAGGAGGCAGGTAAGGTTCAAACTCACCCAAATCCATTAAACCCACCACGTCGCGCGTTTCGGTAGTTGTACCCATGCGGTTGGTAACCCACACTTCCAGGCGAAGAATTTGAAACGGACTGGTAATGGCCGGAAGGTTTCGCATCAACTGGTTGTAGTTGTCTCTGAAATATTCTCCCAACAGAAAGTGACGGTTCTCTTCATACTCGTCGGCCTTCACTTCAAAAGGTTGCGCAGCAGCACCGCCCTCAAGGTTTACCTGCTGGCGTTGAGATCGCTGATTGGCCAACACGGTGGTGATGTACAATTTCCCGAATTGTAGTTGAGTTTTCAAACCAAACAATTGTTGTGCGCCCGGAATCAGGGTTCCGCGTGCAGGAAAACTCACGTTACCGGCTTCGAAACGTTTCAGGATTTCATCATCGGCACCGGTATAATCCAGTTTCAATTGATTATCGAGATCGAAATTGGCCAGTGTATTGTAATTGATGGGAAACTTCAGTTTGTCGCCAATGTTGGCGTTCACATTCATCTGGGCATTCATGTTGAAATCAAGGCCACCGTTATTTCGTGCACGTTCGGGTAAGGTAGGATTGTTGATTTTCTGACCCTGATACCCTGCGGTGATATCTACATTTCCCTGCGGATTGATTTCAATTTTACCGGTACCAAAAAGGCGGTTGAAGAATCGGTCAGACAATGAAATTTTGGGTTTCACATATTTGCCACGGTTCAGGATGCTGGTGATGTTGGCGCGCTGGCGAAAATATTCATCTTCTGCCTGACGGTTACGCATATCCCAGAATTCTTCAAATGTGTATGTAGTAGGAACGCGGTAATACCGATTGCCGATTTTTTCGTAGATAATGTAACGTCGTGTGGAGGGATCGTAAACTACAGAATCGGTGATATTGGAAGGTTTGCTCAGGCTGATGCCACTGTTGCCGGCCGACATAAAATCGCCGCGATGATCATTGATGGGATACGGCAACCCACCGGTACCTACAGGTACGGTATCCTGTTGATTTGCAGTGAGGTTCGAAACAGATGCAGATGCCCCGGACGAAAACAACAAAGCCAATAAAATAACCAATAACACTTTGGGGAAAGTGCTATTCGTCAACCTTCTTATAAGCAACATCCAGTAAAATAATTAGGGTAGTATTTTCGTCAAATGGCTTTCAATGCTTTTTTAATCAAATCCTCCAATTGGTTTATGTGTGGTTCCTGCTTGATGACTTTTTGTATGGCTTGCTCAGCCATGTTTTTGGCAATCCCCAACGCCGTAAGTGCTTGAACAGCATCATGTTGTTGAGTATTTACCACCGTTAATTCCTGTCCGGCGCTCCCGGTTGACCACTTCGCTACTTTATCTTTCAACTCCAATACCAACCGCTCGGCTGTCTTCTTTCCTATTCCTTTAACGCTTTCCAGCAGCTTTACATTGCCCTGTTGGATAGCTTTTACCACTTCTTCAGGGCGAATATAAGACAACATCATACGTGCGGTAGCTGCACCAACCCCCGAAACGCTGATTAATTGCAGAAAAATCTCCTTTTCTGCGGGATCAGCAAAGCCGAAGAGTACATTACCGTCTTCCTTTACCTGCAACCAGGTATAGATTTTTCCGGATGATTTATCCTGAATGGACGCATATGTGTGTAGGCTGATATTCACCTCAAACCCAATACCATTGATGTCGATATGAATCAAGGCAGGGCTTTTAAACGTAAATGGTCCATTAAGGTAAGCGTACATAATTCACCCGAATGGACGAAAATAAGTATATTTTCAGTGACTACATAACGAAAATAGGAACAATCCGTTTTTATACTAATTTTACTACTCATAGAAGGATACAGATAAACAACAGATTATGTCAAAAATTTCAGCCGCCATTACCTGTGTGGGCGGATATGTTCCGGAATACAGGCTTACCAACAGCATTCTGGAAACTATGGTAGACACGAATGATGAGTGGATCAGAACACGTACAGGTATCAGTGAACGAAGGATTTTAAAGGGAGAAGGATTAGGCAGCAGCGATATGGGCGTGGAAGCCGTAAAAGATATTTTCCGCAAAAGCAACGTAAAACCTGAAGAAATTGAATGCTTGATTTGTGCCACGGTAACTCCCGACATGATGTTTCCGGCTACAGCCAATATTATTTGTGACAAGGCCGGCATTCCCAATGCGTTTAGCTATGATATTGAAGCCGCCTGCTCCGGATTTTTGTATGCCCTCACTACCGGAGCTGCCCTGATAGAAAGTGGCCGTTATAAAAAGGTAATTGTGGTTGGGGTAGATAAAATGAGCAGCATTATTGATTATACCGATCGTGCCACCTGTATTATTTTCGGAGACGGTGCCGGTGCCCTCTTACTGGAAGCCAATGATGAAGGATATGGGATTCAAGACAGTTTATTAAAATCAGATGGCAGCGGAAGAAAATACCTGCATATGAAAGCAGGAGGATCGGTAAAACCCGCCTCAGCTGAAACGGTGGCCGCCAAAGAACATTTTGTATATCAGGAAGGACAGGCCGTGTTTAAGTTTGCGGTTAAAGGTATGGCCGATGTGAGTTTTGAACTGATGCAACGCAACAATCTCACCGCCGACGATATTGCCTGGCTGGTACCGCACCAGGCCAACCTGCGCATTATTGAAGCCACGGCCAACCGCATGAATCTGCCACACGAAAAAGTGATGATCAATATACAGAAGTATGGTAATACCACGGGAGGCACACTGCCCTTGTGTTTATGGGATTGGGAGAAACAGTTGAAGAAAGGCGATAACCTAATCCTGGCTGCTTTTGGAGGTGGGTTTACCTGGGGAGCCACCTGGATAAAATGGGCATATAACGGTTAAGCATACACGTACCTTATATTTATACCGATGAAAAATGTATTTTTTATCCTACTGTTGATGTGTGTTGCCCATACATCCAAAGGGCAATTCAACCGACACATCATCTATTTTACTAACAAAGGGTTCAATCAGCATACCCTCAGTCAGCCTCTTACCTTTTTATCGCAGCGGGCAATGGATCGGCGCACCCGTTATAACATCGCACTCGACAGTACTGATTTGCCTATCACCCAGGATTATTTAAATGCGGTGGCCACGGTAAGCAATGTGACCGTATTGGGTTGGAGTAAGTGGTTGAATGCTGTAGCCATCAGAACCACTGATCCCGCTGCATTACCAACCATTGAAGCCATGCCATTCGTGCGCTCGGTAGCTCCCGTAGCCTCCAGGCCTGAAGCCACACCTCCGGTACGAGATAAATTTATTGAAAGCACACTCCTACCCGCTCCACTTGTAACTGCCGGCAGAACCACGGGAGTTCAAAATGATTTTTTCGATTATGGTAGTTGGGGCGGCATGGTGCAACTCCACCGCGGCGCATTCCTGCATAATTATGGTTTTCGCGGGCAATCCATACAAATGGCGTTTATGGATGCGGGTTATTTCAAATACCTCGACATTCCCACTTTCGACAGTGCCAGATTAAATAACCGGATCCTTGAAACTTGGGATTTTGTAAAAAAGGAAACTTCCGTGAATGAAGATCATGTGCATGGAATGCAATGCCTCAGCACCGTTGCAGCATATATGCCCGGGGTGTTTGTGGGTACCGCACCGGAAGCATCATTTTATCTCTATCGTACTGAAGAAGCCTCCACAGAATATCCCATTGAATTATTGTATCTCGCGGCGGGATATGAACGAGCCGATAGTGCAGGGGCTGATGTTACATCTACTTCCTTAGGCTATTCAAGGTACGACCATCCATCTTTTGATCATACCTATGCTGATATGGATGGCAACACCACCATCGGAGCCATTGCAGCTGATATGGGTGCTAAAAAAGGGATGCTGATGGTGGTTGCGGCGGGGAATGAGGGCAATGGCAGCTGGAGATTTATTACCACTCCTGCGGATGCAGATAGCGTGCTAAGTGTGGGCGCGGTAAGTGCCGACGGCCAAACAGCCGGATTCAGTTCGTATGGTCCCAGCAGCGATGGCCAGATAAAACCAACTGTATCAGCCGTTGGCTGGGGAGCGGCTGTGGCAAGTCATATTACGGGAGAACCCTATCCTTCAAACGGCACTTCATTTGCCTGTCCGAATTTAGCGGGCATCGCCTCTTGTTTATGGCAGGCCTTCCCGGAAGTAAATAATATGGAATTGATAGAGGCTTTGAAAATTTCTGCGCATCAATACAACGCCCCTGATGACCGACAGGGTTTTGGCATCCCGGACGTGCAAAAAGCATTTGTGCAATTACAACAGCAGTTGTACAACCAGCAATTCAGCCTCAACGGATGTTTTACCCAAATGCAATTACAACTCAAACAAGGAAACGGAATGGATGTATTGGTTGAGCGTATGGCACCGGGTGAATCCGGTTTTTCACTTATTCAAATAATTTCCGGAAGTGGGAACTTTGAAATGCGGCAATTATCCCTGCAAGATGATGTACGGTTGCTGCCGGAAGGAACCATTCATTATCGCATATCCATGCAAATGGGCAGTGACACCACCTTTTTGTTTAATGACTTTACGGTAGAGCATATACGCTCATGCACCATCACTTCCAATGAAGTTCTGGTATATCCTAACCCTGTGGAGAGTGATATTCAAATCAGATTGGCATTGATGGAAAATGCCAAGGTGCGGATTCTGTTGGTCAATGCACTGGGCCAAACCCTAATTAAACAGGAAAAAACCCTGGGGCCCGGACGCATCCTGCACACCCTGCCGGTGCAAGCCTTGCCTAAAGGAACGTACTACCTGAACATTTACCTGAACAATAAAAAAATGTACAGCAAACCTGTATTAAAGTAGTTTTTCCCATACCGCAGCGAATAATGTGTCGGCCCGCATGTTATACCCCTTGAAGTATTGCGCCTGTAACAGTTTTGCCTGGTTGAGTTGTGATGTATAATGAACCAGCGCTTCGTTTTCCGCTGTAAATACGGAACAGGTGATGTATACCAGATACCCACCCGGCTTAAGTTGTGGCCATATATTTTGCACCATCTGTTGTTGTTTGTGCTGATACGCCTCTATATCTTTCTCTTTGAAAAAATACAGTTGCTCTGGTGTTCTGGACCATGTACCACTACCCGTACAAGGTGCGTCACAGAGTATGATATCAAACATTGAATGGATGTCATGATCCGGCGTTGTTACATCAGCCACCGCAGCATGATAAACCGGTACCCGCGCCTGTTGCAAACGCTCTTTTAGTTTTTGAAGAATACCTTTCCGTATATCGGTAACGGTTAAACGCAATCTACCTTTCAGGAAATCATACATTAAAATTGATTTACCACCACTGGCTGCGCAACCATCCCATACATCTTTTATTTCCCCATCCGCCACACCGGCCGGTAAACCCTCTAACACACGGGCCGATTGCATATCCTGCACCACCACATCCCTGTTTACATGCAACACTTCATGCACCTTAACGGCAGCGGGTAAACGAAGTATGTCATGGGGTTCCGTTTGATAGGCTATGCCGGCATCCTTCAATGCCTTAACTACGGATTTCCATTTTCCGGGACGGACCCTTAGAAACACATCGGGTTGCTTTAATATGGAAGCCGCAAAGGATGGCTCCTCAATTTGTGGTGAAAGGTGTGTACGAAAAGGATACAGTATGTTGGCCGGAAGATGCAGAAACAACAACTTATCAGCGGCTGAGCCATGGATTTTTGCATTCCACTCCGGGAAATGTGTTTCAAGGAAAGCACTGGGTTGATGGTTGCATAAAAATGCACCCATACAAATGGTAAATGGTACATCCCCGGCGGAGATGTGGGCTACGCGGTAATACTGATAGCATAAGGCCGACAGTGCCTTTCGGTCTTTGGAACCGAACTTTTTATGTTGTGAAAAATACTGCTTCAGATACACCGCCAAAGGAACCTCGCCGTGAAAAGCCTGAATGATTTGTGTGGCGGTATGCAGGTATGAATGATATTTACTCATAAAAAAAGACCGGTATTACCGGTCAGTATATTGTATAAAACATTTCAGTTACACTTCCAGCAACACATCCATCGGATCTTTGCCCATCAACAACAGTTCTGGTTTTTCCAGCATTTGCTTCACGGTAACCAGGAAGCCCACGGATTCCCTTCCATCTATAATCCGATGATCGTAACTAAGGGCAACATACATCATCGGTTTAATAACTACCTGTCCGTTGACTGCCATCGGGCGCTCCACAATGTTGTGCATACCGAGGATAGCACTCTGAGGAATATTGATGATTGGCGTACTCATCATAGATCCAAAAATACCGCCGTTGGTGATGGTGAAAGTTCCGCCCGACATTTCCTCTACCGTTAACTTATTGTTGCGCGCCTTGGTGGCCAGATCAACTACCGCTGATTCAATTTCTGCCATACCGAGGCTTTCGGCATTTCGGATAACCGGTACTACGAGACCTTTAGGTCCACTAACGGCAATGGATATGTCACAATAATCATGGAGGAAGATATTTTCACCATCAATATATGCATTCACGCTGGGATACTTTTGTAGCGCATAACAACAAGCCTTGGTAAAGAAACTCATAAAGCCCAAGCCTACTCCATGCACTTCTTTAAATTTATCCTTATACTTTTTGCGCAATTCCATAATCGGGCCCATATCCACTTCGTTGAACGTAGTGAGCATGGCAGTGGAGTTCTTTGCTTCCACTAAACGGCGCGAAATGGTTTTGCGCAGGTTGCTCATTTTTTCTTGCTTCTCTTCACGGCTGAACAAGGTACCGGCTGTTCGTCCGGGTTGGCTCAGGGCCTGCAACACATCCTGCTTGGTAATTTTTCCATGGCTGCCCGATGCCTGAATATTGCGGGTATCTACTTTTTTATCGGCTATGATGGCAGCTGCTACCGGAGTGGCTTTCACGGCAGTGACCGGTTCTGCGGTTGTAGCAGCGGGTTTTTCTTTTACCGGTGCAGCAGCGGGTGTGGTTTCCTTGGGCGCTTCAGCTGTAGGTTCCGGAGCGGGTGCCTCGGTATCAATACTGCAAATCACATCCCCAATGGCTAGCGTATCGCCTTCGGCAGCAATATACTTAACCGCACCGGCTTGCTCTGCATTCACTTCAAAGGTGGCTTTCTCACTTTCCAATTCAGCAATCACCGCATCGCGTACTGCATATCCGCCATCCGGAATCAACCATTTCACCAGCGTAACTTCATTGATACTTTCACCAACCGTAGGA
>ENA-UOUJ01000790-UOUJ01000790.1-activated-sludge-metagenome-genome-assembly--contig:-NODE-790-length-18841-cov-8.653465_pt1 | contig 18841 bp, 16 predicted proteins | sample MGYA00249839_ERZ747224 | MGnify/ENA primary metagenome ERZ747224 (study PRJEB28782, sample SAMN03220277) | activated sludge metagenome | biome: wastewater; feature: sewage sludge; material...
ACCTGCTCGAAGCGCTCCGCGGGGTGATGGGCGAGACGTCGCACAAGTCGATGCGCGCCGCCGCCATGGACGATGTGATCTTCTCCGGCACGACCACCCGCCCCGCGCGCAACGTCGCGGAGGTCACGATCTTCCTCGACAACAGCGAGCGTCAGGCGCCGGCCGAGTTCAACGATCAGGACGTGATCGAGATCACGCGCCGCATCGAGCGCGAGGCCGGCTCCGCCTACCGCATCAACGGGCGCGAATCCCGCGCCCGCGACGTAAAGATCCTGTTCGAGGATGCGGCGACGGGCGCACGCTCGCCGGCCCTCGTCCGTCAGGGACAGATTTCCGAGATCGTCAACGCCAAGCCCGAGCAGCGCCGCCGCGTGCTCGAGGATGCGGCCGGCATCGCGGGCCTGCACAGCCGCCGCCACGAAGCGGAGTTGCGCCTCAAGGGCGCGGAAAGCAACCTCGCGCGCCTCGGCGACATCATGGGCCAGCTCGGCTCGCAGATCGAAAGCCTGAAGCGCCAGGCCCGCCAGGCGCGGCGCTACAAGGACCTGTCGGAGGAAATCCGGCGCGCCGAAGCGCTCCTGTTCCATCTGAGCTGGATCGACGCCCAGGCGGCCGTCGACACGGAGGAACGGAATTTTGCCGAAACGCTGACCCTCCTCGGCCGCGCGACGGAGGACGAATCGCGCGCCATCACGGAGGAAACGCTTTTCGCGGAAAGCATTCAGCCGCTGCGCGAAGCGGAGGCGGAACGCGGAGCCGCGCTCTCGCGCATCCGCATCGAAAGCGACGGGCTGGCAAAGGAAGCCGCCCGCTGCACCGAGCGCAAGACCGAGCTCGAAAAGCTCGCCGCTGAGCTCGACCGGGATCTGGCGCGCGAGACGGGATTTGTCTCGGAAGCCGAAGACATCCTCGCCGCGTTCGACGACGACGTGGTGATGCTCGAAGCCGCCGAGAGCGAGGCCGCCGCGGCCGAGCCCGGCCTTCACGCCGCCGAGACGGAAGCCCGCGCCGCCCTCGAAACCGCGGAAGCCGAGCTCGCCGAGCTTACCGAGCGCGCAGCCGAGGTCCGCGCGCGGCGCAGATCGCTCGAAACCGCCGCGGCCGAACGCCAGGCCACCATCGCCAAGCGCGAGGCCGAACTCGCCAATCTTCAGCGCGACGCGGACGCGGCAGCCGCAGCAGCCCCGGATTCCCTCAAGCTCGCGGCCATCACGGAAGAAGGCCAGATGCTCGTGCGCGAAATCGCGGTGATCGAGGCCACGACGCTCGAAGCCGAGGATAAGATCGGCGATCTCGCAGAAATCGCGCGCGCGGAAGCGGCGACCGCGCAAAAAGCCCGCATGGCGCTCTCGACACTCGTCACGGAGCGCGAAACGCTCTCCAAGCTCGTCATGCCGACGAGCGAGGACGGTCTGCCGCCCGTGGTCGATTCGCTCCGCGTGGCACCGGGCTATGAGGCCGCCGTCGTCGCCGCGCTCGGCGACGACCTGGATGCTCCGGCCGCCGAGGACGCACCCGTGCGCTGGCGCCATATCGGCACCCCGCCCGACGACGACGCACCGCTCCCTGCCGAAGCCGAGCCGTTGAGCCTTCACGTCGGCGCGCCGCCGGAGCTCGCGCGCCGCCTCAATCAGATCGGCGTCGTTGCGGCGGAAGCCGGCCATCGCCTGCAGCCGCTTTTGAAGCCCGGCCAGCGCCTCGTGAGCCGCGAAGGCGACCTCTGGCGGTGGGACGGCTTTGCGGCCACGGCCGGCGGCATGACGCCTGCCGCCCAGCGCCTCGCGGAGCGCAACCGCCTCGCCCACATGCTTCAGCAGGAGGACGTCCTTCGCGCCGACGTCAAGCGGCTCACCGCACTCGAAGAGGACGCCAGCAAGACCCACATCGCCGCCGTCGCCGAGGAGAAGCGCCTGCGCACGCTCTGGCGCGAGACGCAGGCCAGGCTCGCGACGACACGCGACGCGCTCATCACCATCGAACGGCGCGCCCGTGAGACGGAAGCCCGCCTTGCGTCCATCGCGGAAGGGCGAGAGCGCGCCGAAGCGGGCCGGGAAGAGGCCCTGGCCAGCCTCGCGGACATCAAGGCTGAGCTCGCAACCCTCGATGCCGCCGACGATCCCGCCGCGCGCCTCCCCGAGGTGCAGGCCGCGACGCAGGAGCGGCGCAATGCGCTCGCCGCCGCGCAGGGCAACGCGGCCGCCCACGTCCGCGACCGCGCCACACGCAAGCAACGCCTTGAAGCCATTGCCGCCGACCGCACCCGCTGGACCGCCCGCAGCAAGAGCGCATCCGAGCAGATCGCAGCCCTCAAGGAGCGGCTCGCGAAAACCAGAAACGACATCGCCCAGCTCGAAGAGATCATCCCGGCACTCGACGATCGCAGGCAAAGCCTGCTTGGCGCGCTGACGGATGCCGAGAAAGCCCGCAACGCCGCCGCCGACGAGCTGGCGCGCGCGGAAAACGCCCAGCGTGCCGCCGCCCAAGCCCTGCGCGAAGCGCAGGCGGCCGTCTCGGCGGCGCGCGAAGCCCGCGCCCGCACGGAAACGCGCCTCGAAGGCGCCCGCACGCGCCGTCAGGACGAGGCGCGGCGTATCCGCGAGGCGCTCGATGTCAACCCGGACGACTGCCTCGCATTGGCGGGCCTGGCGCCCGAAACCGCGCTTCCCGCACTGGGCGACGCCGACCGCACGCTCCAGCGCCTCAAAGCGGACCGCGAGCGCTTGGGCGGCGTGAACCTGCAGGCCGACGACGAGCTGAACACGTTCCTCGAGCAGATGAGCACGATGGAGACGGAGTACAACGACGTCGAGCAGGCCATCGCCAAGCTGCGCGGCGCCATTGGCCAACTCAACCGCGAGGGCAAGAAACGTCTCGAAGAAGCGTTCGAGAGCGTGAACGGCCACTTCCAGCGCCTCTTCACCACGCTGTTCGGCGGCGGCGAAGCCAGGTTGCAGATGATAGAGGGCGACGACCCGCTGGAAGGCGGCCTCGAAATCATCGCGCGTCCGCCCGGCAAGAAGCCGGCGACGCTCTCGCTGCTCTCGGGCGGCGAGCAGACGCTGACCGCACTCTCGCTCATTTTCGCGGTGTTCCTGACCAATCCCTCGCCGATCTGCGTGCTGGACGAGGTGGACGCGCCGCTCGACGACGCCAACGTCGACCGTTTCTGCACGCTGATGGAGAAGATGGCGGAGGAGACGGACACCCGCTTCCTGGTCATCACCCACCATCCGATGACCATGATGCGCATGAACCGCCTGTTCGGCGTGACCATGGCCGAACGCGGCATCTCACAGCTCGTCTCCGTCGACCTCGAAACCGCGAAATCCTTCCGCGAAGCAGTTTAAGCTGCACCCAACCCCGCGGCATCCTCACTCCCATAGTCGAACAGCAGCCAGGGATAGGCAGCGAGTTCCGGGAATGCAGCTTCCCACGCAATGGTCTCTTGCCGCCGCAGCCAGTCGCAAAGAGGGCCGACGGCATCGCGGTACGTCGTGCGCGGCGTGTAGCCAAGCGCAAGAGCCGCCTGCGTATCGAGAACGAGCGGCCCGGGAATGGACCACGGGGACAGGCCCAGTCCCTCGGTTCGTCCGCCCAGACCGAGCGGCAGGATTTTACCACGATAGTCCATGCGCTCCGCGATGAGCGATCCGATGTCGAGCGCCGTCAGAACGTCCGGATCGGCGATATTGAGGATTCGGCTCTCTTTCTCCGAATACGCCAGCACCGTCGCGACAAGAGCGCCGATATTGGCGGCGGCCGTGGTGTGAAATCGGCTTCGGCCCCCAAAGGCCAGCGGAATGACCGGCCGCCGATCCAGCATACGCTTGATGAACCACCACTCGCGCGGATGGCAGGAGTGGAGGCCATGGATCGCGCAGGGACGCAGGATCGTGACCGGTCGCGTAGATCGGTCGAGCATCGTCCGCTCGAGCGCAGCCTTGCGGGTCGAATAGCTCTGCGGTCCCGGGGCAATCGTGGGCTGCGTCTCCGAAATGGGGACGGGCAAATCCGGAAATCCTTTCGTACCGGCCTCGTCGAGTGACCGCCCGCTGACATCCCGATACACGCTCGCCGAGGAGACGATGACAAACGCACCGACATCGGCGTCGCCCTGTTCGCCATGTCCTCCCCTCCGTGGCCAAACATCCCCTTCGCGAGTAAGCCGGGATATCTTCGCCTTTCCAATTAGCCCGCAGTGCCCCCGCAAGCGGCCGCGCAGCAACCCGGGAGCATCTTGGCGGAGCCAAGCTTCGCCGCCGTAGCCTCTCTTCACAAAGCCCCTCTTTCGGCCGCGTAGCGGCCGTGGGAGCAAGGCGACCCGCGATGAGTCGCGCCCCCGCGCCTTGGCGAAGCCAAGCTCCGCTTGGATGGGCCAGGACGGCGCCGAAAGGGCGTCGTCCGAACAGGCCCGCGAGCGAAAACCAACAGGCCGCGCAGCGGCCCGGGAGCGTCTTGGCAGACCCAAGCTTTGCACCCGATAGCCTCTCTTCACAAAGCCCCTCTTTTTTCGGCCGCGTAGCGGCCGTGGGAGCAAGGCGACCCGGCGCGAGCGCCGCCCCCGCGGAGGGTGCCCGCGCGCCCATCTTCGGGCGCGCGGAACAGCACCCGTGAGCGAAATACACCCTGCGCCTATTCGCCGTACCTCGCGACCCCCAGCCGAATGTGGCCATTGCTTGACACGGCTTGGTCTCCGGCTATGGTGCGCGCCGTTGGGAATCCGGCCGTTTCAGCTCACAGTCTGGCGGACAGGGGAAGCTCGTGGCGTCATCGGGTGAAAACGACGGTCCGGGACGTGGCGAGATCTCGCCTGAGGACCGGGAGGCGTTTAAAAAGCGCGCTTCCGATCTCGGGACTCGGCTCGAGAAAGTTCGGGCGGAGACTCGCGCCAAGGAGGGGCCGACGCCCGACGCGAAGAGCCGGGGCACGGCGCTCGGACAGGCGATGAAGATCGCCATCGAGCTCGTTGTCGGCATTGCCGTCGGCGGGTTCATCGGCAAGGTGCTGGACGACTGGCTCGGAACGGCGCCTTGGCTTTTGATCGTGTTCGTAGTGGTCGGTTTCGCAGCCGGCATGACGAATACGGTGCGCTCCGCTCGCCGTATGCAGGCGGACGCGCTTCGGAATAAAGACGGGCCCTAGGGACGGCACACAAAGGGTGGAGAGAGACCAGTGGTGAACTTGGTGGTGGCAGGAGCCGCCGATCCGATGGCCCAGTTCGCGATCAAGCGGATCATCCCGCTTGAGCTGTTCGGCTACGACATCTCCTTCACGAACTCGTCGCTGTTCATGGTCCTGGCCCTGGTCCTGATCTCGGTCTACCTGATCGCCGCGATGAATTCCCGCGCGCTCGTACCCGGCCGTCTTCAGTCCACCGCCGAAAGCACCTACGAATTCGTCGCCGGCATCGTCCGCGAGAACCTGGGCGAGGACGGCAAGAAGTTCTTCCCCTGGGTCTTCACCATCTTCATCTTCATTCTGACGCTGAACATGCTGGGCATGATCCCCGGTTCGTTCACGGTCACCAGCCACATCATCGTCACCTTCGCGCTGGCCGCCATGGTGTGGGTCGTCGCCACCATCGTCGGCTTCGTCCGCCACGGCACGCACTACCTCAAGCTGTTCGTCCCCGATGGCGTGCCGATCTGGCTGATGCCGCTGATCGTGCCGATCGAGATCGTGTCCTATTTGATCCGCCCCATCAGCCTTTCGGTGCGTTTGTTCGCCAACATGATGGCGGGCCACACCATGCTCAAGGTGTTCGCGGGCTTCGCCGTCAGCTTGCCCTTCGTGGCCAAGGCTCTGCCGGTCCTCTTTACCGCCGCCTTCACGGGGCTCGAGTTCCTGGTCTCGTTCCTCCAGGCATTCATCTTCACCGTGTTGACCTGCATCTACCTGAACGACGCGGTCCACATGCACGACCATTAGTCGAGCGCCCTGCGCCGGATCTTCCGGAGAGGGCACTTGAACGAGTTCTCAACCCTTACAAACCTATCAGAAAAACGGAGACGACCCATGGAAGCTGAAGCAGCAAAGTTCATTGGTGCCGGCCTCGCCTGCTTCGCCCTCATCGGCGCCGGCATCGGCATCGGCAACATCTTCGGTAACTACCTGTCGGGCGCCCTGCGCAACCCGTCGGCTGCACCGGGCCAGTTCACGAACCTCCTCATCGGCTTCGCCCTTGCCGAAGCGACGGGTCTCTTCGGCCTCCTCATCGCTCTGATCATCCTGTTCGGCTGATCCTCTCTGGACCGGGATCACGCGAGGGCCTATCGGCCTCGCGCGTGAAACACCGGTTGCACCAAAGAGAGAGAGCGTGATTGCGCTCTGAGGCGGCAGGCCATGACGCCGGCACATGCCGGCCGAATGGCCCGCTGCCACGTCATTTAGGAGAGTCCTAATGCCCGCAGCGATGACCGCGCTCGTCGCAGCTGTGACGGATATCAGCACGGACGTTCGGGAAGCATTCGACGCGACCAACACGAGTAGCGGCGGACTTCCCCAGCTCCATTCGCCCGATTTCGCACCACAGCTTTTCTGGCTCGTACTGACGTTCGCAGCCCTCTACTGGATCATGTCGCGCGTTGCGCTTCCGCGCATCGGCGAGGTGATCGAGGAGCGCCGCGATCGCATCCAGCGCGATCTGGCCGCCGCCGAACGCCTCAAGGGCGAGACCGACAAGGCGCTCGAAACCTACGAGAAGGCCCTCGCCGACGCACGCGGCAGCGCGTCCGCCATCGCGCGCCAGACCCGGGACACTCTCGCCGCCGAAGTCGATAAGGAGCGCAAGTCGCTCGAAGACGGCTTGGCGCGCAAGCTTACCAGCGCCGAGGACGCCATCGCGGCGACCAAGGCCAAGGCTCTAGAGAGTGTCAAGGATATCGCCGGCGAAACCGCCTCCGACATCGTGAACGCGCTGACCAACCTCTCCCCGACCAAGGACGAGGTGAGCCAGGCGCTCGCCTCTCCGAGCGACAAGTGAGGCCCTGAATGCTCAATCCCGGATATCCCGATTTTTGGGTCCTCATCTCGTTCCTGCTGTTCATCGGCCTGCTGGTGTACTACGGCGTGCCCGGACTGATCGGAAAGGCGCTCGATAAGCGCGCCGATGCGATTCGTACCGAGCTCGACGAAGCCCGCCGCCTGCGGGACGAGGCCCAGGAGCTCCTGGCCGACTATCAGCGCAAGGCCCGCGAAGCCGAGGACGAGGCGAAGTCGATCGTCGAGCAGGCCCGCCGCGAGGCGGAGATGCTGGCGGCCGAGACGAGGAAGCAGCTCGCCGAGCAGGTCGAGCGGCGCACCAAAGCCGCCGAGGACAAGATCGCACGCGCCGAAGCCCAGGCCGTGAGCGACGTTCGCGCAGCCGCTGTCGATCTTGCCGTGGCGGCCTCCGAGCGCATTCTCAAGTCCAAGATCTCGGGCGACGCGGCAGCGTCCCTCACGGACAGCGCGATCCGCGATCTCAAGGCCAAGCTCAACTGAGCGGCCCACGGCAACGTGACCGACACGACAGTGAAAGCCGGGCTTCGTCGCCCGGCTTTTTTGTGCACGATCAACGGCGCCCGTCCACGAGCCCGCTAAAACCGGAGCCGCTCTGGAATTTCAACCAACACAGTTCGGACGCGGAACGCCCATGTCGGACACCATCATTTGGCTCGACCCTTGGTACCCTGTCGACGACGAGGTGATACGCCAGGGCCTCGAGCGTCAGCTCATGCTCGAAATTCCGGCCGACCACATCCTCGCGTGTGAAAGCGTCCGCCTGATCGCCCGGCGTGGCGACACCGACGACGCACTGTTCGCGTTGACGGAAGGCCGCGTCGCCGAGGTCCACATGACATGGCGCAGATCGACTGAAACCGATCCGCGCTGGCCCGCCACCGCAATATTTCCGTCTGTCGAAGACTGGGTGGCCGAAAGCATGATCCCGCTCCATCGCGAGCTTTCGAGCCTCCGCTGACGGCCCAGTTGCGGGCGCGGCCCGGAAGGAGACCGGAACCCAAATCCCCGCGCGGGATTGGTTCGACAGGGCCCGCGACCGGACAGTCCGGCTACGACGGCCTTCGCTGGAGACGGATATGGCTGCACTCGGATATCGGGCATATGGCGTCGCGCTGTTGATCGCGCTCCCGCTCGCCGTGCCGCACCACGCATCCGCGCAATCCGCCCAGACCGCCGAGGCGCCCCAAATCGCAGCGAGCGACAGCGCCGGATCCCAGCCCCGCGTCATTCGCGTCCCCGACGGCGCGCCAGGACGAGTGCTCAAGTTCGAGTTCTGCGAGCCCGGCACGTGCGACCGCAGAGAGCGGAAGCGCTGGAGCACGCACTATCTCGAGCCGCCGCCCGGCGATGTCTGCCGTCTATCGGATGTCGGCGAAGCTTTGAGGTGGCTCGGCGAGAACCGCCCGGGCTGGCGGCTCGCGGGTTGGGGCTGCGTGTCGGCGAGAGAGCAGTCCGCTTGACGCCACTGCGCGGCGCGCCGGCGCGCGCCTTACCCGGCGTTCGGCGTGTTGCGGTCGAAGCCGACGTAAACCTCGAACTCGCCGGCACGTGCGCCTGGCGGCACCTCGAACGTCACGGTCCGCACGGCCGAGAAGTAGCCGATCGGATTTTCCACCGCCACGGACGCGTCCACACGAAGCTGATCGGTCGCGATCCGCTCGCGCTTGGAATCGGCAACGAACACGTTGATCGGCAGCGAGATCGGCCCCGACTGTCCGCGCGGCCCGAGCAGGATGCGGCCGGAGAAGCCGTAGCGCACCGTCACCTGGGTCCCGTTGATATGGCACTCGCGCGCGGTCTTGGTGATTTCGCCACGATGCATGATGGCAAGCCCGTCGCCGACACGGCCCGGCTCGTAGATCGTGAGATGGCTGTCGCGTGGCCACGTGACGAAGCGCGGACAACCGGGCTGCGTATCGTTGCTCGCCAATGTCAACTGGCCGTCGCCACCCGCCTTGGCCGCCGCGATGAGATCCTGCTCGGTGACGCCTGTCGGCTCGGCGCTGGCCGAACCGCCACCCAGAATGCTGCTGCCGAGCCCGGACGTGACCGAGCTCATGCCGCATCCGGCAAGCGCCAATGCCGTCGCAAGCGCAGCAGCAGCCCCTGCCGCTCTGACGCAGCCGGTCATGACGGATTGCGCCATGGCGTTCCGATCCGCATAATCCCCCAAACTCGCTTGAGCGTCGGACGGAAACCGTGAGCCCGCCGCGCCGTTGTGTGAAGTGGACGACCGCCTCAAGCTCTATCACCCCTATCTCGAACCACAAAGCGGCGCCGCCGTCTTAACCGAGACCAGCCGAGGACAAATCCCCATGCCCTCTTCCCGCGTCGATCACGACACCACGAGCCGCCCGGCCCTGACCGTGCTTCTCGCGGCCCCGCGCGGGTTCTGCGCCGGCGTCGATCGGGCCATCCAGATCGTGGAGCTGGCCTTAGCGAGGTTTGGCGCGCCGGTCTACGTCCGCCACGAGATTGTCCATAACCGATATGTGGTTGAATCCCTGAAGGCCAAAGGCGCCGTTTTTGTGGAGGAACTGGACGAGATACCCGACACCGATCAGCCTGTGATTTTTTCGGCACATGGTGTCCCCAAGTCCGTGCCCAATGCCGCGAAAATCCGCAATCTTTTTGCGATCGACGCCACCTGCCCGCTGGTCTTCAAGGTTCACATGGAAGCGGCGCGCCATTACACCGAGGGGCGCGAGATCGTGCTGATCGGCCACGCCGGCCACCCCGAGGTGGAAGGCACCACGGGCCAACTCCCGGACGGAACCGTCAAGCTGATCGAGAGCACCGCCGACGCGGAAGCGTTCACGCCCGACGATCCGGCCCGCCTCGCCTACGTGACCCAGACCACCCTCTCCGTGGACGACACGGCAAGCATCGTCGCCATCCTGAAGCGGCGCTTCCCCGAGATCGTGGGCCCCACCAAGGAGGACATCTGCTACGCCACGACGAACCGGCAGGCGGCGGTCAAGGCCATCGCCGGCAAGGTCGGGCTGACGCTCGTCGTCGGTGCGCCCAACTCGTCGAACTCGTTGCGGCTCGTCGAGGTGGCCGAGCGCACCGGCTGCCCGAAGGCGGTGCTCATCGAGCGCGCGGCGGACATTCCCTGGCCGCTCTTCGAGGGGATCACGGCCGTGGGCGTGACGGCCGGCGCATCGGCACCCGAAAAGCTGGTCGAGGAGGTGATCGAGGCGATCCGCGAGCGCTTCACGCTCACCATCGAGCAGGTCACCACCGCCCAGGAAAGCATCGCCTTCAACGTGCCGCGCGCACTCCGCGAACCCGCGAACGCATGATACGACGGCGTGAACCGCACCAACAGCCGCTGAAAAGATAAAGACCCATGGCCGTTTATACGGAAGTGACGGACGACGACCTGGCGCGCCTGATCGCCGAATACGGCTTAGGCGACCTCATGTCCTACAAGGGCATCGCCGAAGGCGTCGAGAACACCAACTATCTGGTGCACACGAGCGAAGGCACCTTCATCCTCACACTCTACGAGCGGCGCGTGAACACGGCCGATCTGCCGTACTTCATGGGCCTGCTCGAACACCTGAGCGGACAGGGCGTCTCCTGCCCGCTTCCGGTCCGCAATCGCGATGGCGAGGTGCTGACGCAGATCTCGGAACGCACGGCGGCCATCGTGACCTTCCTCGAAGGCGTCTGGGTCCGCCGTCCGCAGCCCCTCCACTGCCACGCCGTCGGCCGGGCGCTCGCGGAGCTTCACCTCGCGGGCAAGGGCTTTCCCATGTCGCGGCCCAACGCGCTCGGCCTCGCGGGATGGCACGACATCTCCGAGCGGCTCGGCGCACGGGCCGACGAAATCGCGGCCGGCCTCGGCACGCTCATCAACTACGAGCTGGCCTATCTCGACCGCGCCTGGCCGCAGAGCCTGCCGGGCGGCGTCATTCACGCCGATCTCTTTCCCGACAACGTCTTCTTCATCGGCGAACAGCTTTCCGGCCTGATCGACTTCTACTTCGCCTGCAACGACGCCTGGGCCTACGATCTCGCGATTTCGCTCAACGCCTGGTGCTTCGAGACGGACTGCGCCTTCAACGCCACCAAAGCGCGCGCGCTTCTCGCAGGCTATCAGAGCCTCCGCCCCCTGACGGCGGCCGAGCGCCTTGCGTTTCCCACCCTCGCCCGCGGCGCCGCGCTGCGCTTCCTGCTGACCCGCGCGCTCGACTGGCTGCACACTGACCGCAACGCGCTGGTCAAGCCGCACGACCCAATCGCCTACGTGCGCCGCCTGCGCTTCCATCAGGAAGTCGCCTCGCCCGTCGAATACGGGCTGGAGCCCGCGGCATGAGCGCGTCTCCGGCATCGGTAGAGATCTACACGGATGGCGCGTGCTCGGGGAACCCCGGCCCGGGGGGCTGGGGCGCGATCCTGATCTGGGGCGACCATCGCAAGGAGATCAAGGGCGGCGAAGCCGAAACGACCAACAACCGCATGGAGCTGATGGCGGCGATCTCCGCCCTCGAAGCCCTGAAGAAAGGCGTGGAGGCGGACCTCTACACTGACAGCGCCTACGTCCGGAACGGCATCACGAGCTGGATCCACGGCTGGAAGCGGAACGGCTGGCGCACGGCGGACAAGAAGCCGGTCAAGAACATGGAGCTGTGGCAGCGTCTCGATGAAGCGCTGAAGCGCCATCGCGTGACCTGGCACTGGATCAAGGGCCACGCGGGCCATCCCGAGAACGAGCGCGCCGACGAGCTCGCCCGCGAGGGTATGGCCGAGTTCAAGATCCTGCGCATGCCGCCGTAAGGCCCACCAAAAAAGCGGCCCGAGCGACGCCAAGCTCCGCTTGGACGCGACCCGCGGGGCATGGCGAAGCCATGCTCCGCATGGACTGCCGCGACCATCCACACACCCCACATCCGTTGAGCGGAGCCTCCGGCAGCTTGCTTACGCAAACAAAAAAGCGAAAGCCGCCCGCCGGGATCGGCAGACGGCCTTCGTAGCATCGGGTCTTGTCCCGGAGGACGATTAGACCATGATCGCTTCAGGCCCTATCAGCCTGAAGCGTGACTCATCGGTCTCACCAAAGAGATAGAGCGTGATCCCGATTCAATCGAAAATGATCACGCTCTAGCCTACCCGGAACACCGCGCCGGCCACCGAGCGGGCGCGCGTACGGACCTTGCCGCCGTCGTTGCCGGAGCGAACAAGCCACTGACCGTTCGACGCGCGGCCGACGATCTCGCCCACGTGTCCGCGCCAGACGACAACGGCGCCGACCTGCGGACCGCCGGCCGGACGGCCCCACTTGCTCCAGTTCCAGGCGACGTTGAGGTGGGCACCTCCGCCGCGCTGCGTGCGCATCCACCAGCCACACCAGCGGCCGGGACGCGGGCCGGCGTTGTACGGGCCACGCGCCGGGTTGCTATAGGATGTCTCTTGAGAGCGCGCCTGACGAAGGCGTGCCGCACGACCGCGCGAAGCGCCACGCTCACGCGTTGCACGGCGCTCGGCCCGGTCGCCGCGAGACTGGGCGACGGACGAAGACGGTTGCACGAACGGATTCCACTCATAGGCAGCATCGCGAGACGGACGCGCGTCGGCAGACGTCGCGCCAGCCCACGCGAACAATGCGGCCAGAACGGCGAAGGCGTATTTTGTCATCTCTAGGTCCCCTACTTACTACGTACTTTTGCGTACTGAACGGGGCCGCATTCGCATGAGTAATTGGCGAAAACAAGAAAACGCTTCCCGGGCGCGGCAATATGTCCACGCGCGCGCACTCAACATGAGCGCAGAGCACTCAAGTTATTGTGAAGTATAGATTTCAGGAGATACTTAGAGCGCCGCGAGCAATTTTTCTGCCGTCGCCTTGCTGTGCTCGGGTGGACTGTCTTCGATGGCGAGATACTTCACCGCCCCATCCTCTACGATCATCGCATATCGCTTGGACCTCACGCCGAGCCCGAACGGCCCGAGATCGACGTCGAGACCCAGCGCCTTGGCGAAAGCCGCGCTTCCGTCCGCCAGCATGGTGACGGTCCCGTCCGCTCCGCGCGCCTTCGCCCACGCATCGAGGACGAACACGTCGTTCACGGCCGTGCAGGCCACCAAGTCCACACCCTTGGCCTTGAGCGCATCCGCATGGCCGACGAAGCCGGGCAGGTGATGCTCGCTGCAGGTCGGCGTGAAGGCTCCCGGAACCGCGAACAGGGCCACCCGCTTGCCGGCGAACACCTCGCTGGCCGACACTTGCTTCGGCCCGCCGTCCATGACCGTGAAGGTCGCCTCGGGCAGCTTGTCACCCACCGTGATGCTCATGGATCGTCTCCCTGGATTTTCGTATTGAGGCCTTGCCCCTCGGTCCACCGGCCCGCCGGGCCCGCGTCCTCAGGCTACTCGACAAGAAACGTTGCAACCGACGCACCCGTTTCGCCGACCATCGTAATCGTCACGGCTTTGCCTTCGAGCGCCGCGACGTCCACGTCCTCGCCGAGCTCGGCCTCGAACACGAGCGTGCCGTCGGTCTTCGTCGTCTTCAGGGACGGAAGCGGCAGATAGAGGTTGTCGGGCGCCTCCAGGAACATGTCGGCCCCCTTGGGTCCACCGGGAAAACGCGCCTCGATGGTGATCTTGGGCGACGCCGCCCCAAAGATACCGGAGACGGACACGAGCTGAGGATCGAGGGGCTTCAGCTTGTCCTGCGAACGCGGGATCTCCTTGAGCGCCGAGAGTCCCGCCGCCGGCGCGGCATCCGCTTCGCCCGTCCCGACCTCGACGGAAAGGGAGGCGTCGACGGGGACGCACACGTCCTTACAGATACCGAAATGGAAATCGAGGGCGAGCGAAATCGGCGCGTCCTGCCGGGCGGGCGTCAGCACGACGGGCAGCACGAGACCGCCTTCATAGCCGATCGTATGTCCGGACCTGTCCGTGAAGCGGCGCGGCGCGGGATAGAGCACGTCCGCATGAGCGAGATTGGTGGACTTCGACCAGTCGAAGGCAGGCGGCAAGCCGCCCGCATCGCCGGGCGTCCGCCAATACGTCTTCCAGCCGGGCTCGAGCGCAATCTCGACGAAGGCGAGCCGCGCGCCCTCCGCGGCGAGATCGGGATGATCCTCGTGCGCGCTGCCACCGCTCACGAGCCGCACCTGAGCCTTTTGGCTGGCGGCCCAGGGAGAGGCCGCGGCAAAAGCATCTCCGAGCCCGCTTGAAGCCACAAGGATGAGCGCAAATATGCCTCCAAGGGCAGCGCGAAAAGCAGGAGTTGTTCGACGCATCATGAAGGATCGGCCTTCCTTGGCACGCTGGCTTGCCTCTTCATCTAACATATCGGCGCAAAATTTGCGGCAGCCACAGGATTTTGAGCTTCACGGCCCGCGAGGGACAAGCCCCCCTTCCCATGCGGCGGTCAGGAAGGATAGTCTTTCCCCATGATGAGAACGAGGCGCAAAAAGCGGAACGAAACGTTTCTCAAGGGGCAGTTACTCGTCGCGATGCCCCTGATGACCGACCGGCGATTCGCCCGCTCCGTGATCTACATGTGCGCCCACTCCGACGAAGGCGCGATGGGCCTCATCATCAACCATCGCGCCGACCATATCAGCTTTCCGGATCTGCTGGAGCGCCTCGGCATCATCGCCCACGAGACCGAGGACGGCATCTCGAACGACATCTTCGACCGTCAGGTGCATGTCGGAGGGCCGGTCGAAACGGGGCGCGGTTTCGTGCTGCACTCGTCGGACTACCATGCCAACGACTCGACGCTTCCCATCGACCGCGAAATCAGCCTGACGGCGTCCGTCGAGATCCTGAAAGCCATCGCCACAGGCGAAGGCCCGGCGCATGCCATGTTGGCGCTCGGGTATGCAGGCTGGTCCGCGGGCCAGCTCGAAAGCGAGATCCAAGCCAATGGCTGGCTTCACTGCCCGGCGGATATCGACCTTCTCTTCGACACGGATCTCGACGCGAAATACACGCGCGCGCTCGCCAAGATCGGCGTCGACCCCTCTCACCTGGTGAGTGACGCAGGCCACGCCTGATCGTCCGGCTGTCCGAGAGAACGGGCGGCGGCGCACGCCGCGGCCGCGACGCTACTTGCGCGCGACGCCCGCAAGCCGCGCCAGGCTCTCGGCGATGGCCGGCGGAAGGTTCGAGAAGTCCGGCTCGGCGCGGCCGGACTTGGCCGCGACCGGACCCTGAATGGTCGGCTTCTTGGGCGGTGGCTGACGCGGCGGTGCGGGACGCGCGGCCGCGGGCGGCGGAATAGGCGGAGCAACCGCAGGCGGCTGCGCGGCCGCCACCGGCGCCGGTCCCGGCGGAGGCACGGGTGGTGGAGACGCGGGCTGGACCAGGATCGGCCGCGTCGTCGCCAGATCTCCGACAGGCGGCATGGGCGGCGGAGACGGAGGCGCGGATTGCGCGACAGGCTTTGGGCCGCCGGCGAAAGGCAGCGGCGGTGGGGGCGCCGAAACAGGTGGCGGCAGATCCTTGAGGCGCGTCGGCGGTGCCTCCGACCGGCGCGGAAGAGGCGATGCGTCCGCACCCTTGCCCGTCTGCGGCGCGCGCGCGGTCATCGGCGGCGAGACCGCGGGCGGGCGGTTGCCGGCATCCGGCGTGGGCGCCCGAGCCACGTCCGGAATGACATCGACGAGCCGCGTCTTCGCCGGTTGCGGCGGCGGGGGCAAGGGCGGAGGCGCACCGGCGAACGCGCCGGACGCCGAAGCGGATTGAGGCACCTGCGAAGGAGTGGGCGGCGGTGCGGGCGGCACCATTTTTGTGGGAGCCACATTGGACAATGGCGCTTCGGAGGGCTTCGGCTGCCCGCGATCGCCCGCCGGGCGTCCCCGCCGCGAAAGCGGAATGGTTGGCGTCAGCCCATCGTCGCGCAGGCGAACCGGCTGCGAGGGCGCCCCCGTCGGCGAAGGTGCCTTTCCATGCGCAACGCCGCCGGTTGCCAGAGGCGGCACGGCACTCGCCGCCGGACCACCGGCCGCTGCCACCGTGCCCGATCCCGAAGGCGGCAGCATCGCACCGTTGCCATTGGCCTTGGCGGAGGAAGCAGCGGCACTTGCGGATTGCGCACCGTTCGCGGCACCAGGTTGTTGCTGAGGTGCTTTCGCGGCCTCCGGCTTTCGCGCCGCCTGCGCACCCTGCTGCGGCTTCGCGTGACGCCGCTTCTTCGTTTTCGGACGGAACACGCCGACCGGCTTGTGCTTGTTCTCCGAGATCCGCACCGAGGCCAGGAGCTTCACCACATCGCCTTCCGGAATGGCGTCGCCGCAATAGGCGCCTTGCGCGTATTCGCACCCGATCCCGCGCAGGAAGCTCACCTCCACATCGTTTTCAACGCCCTTTGCCAGCACCTTCTTGCCGAGCTCATGGGCCAACGCCACCATCGATCGCACGAGCGCGCTGTCGTTGCCGCCCTTGACGCGTCCCGCCTCCATCAGCGCCTGATCGATCTTCACCGTGTCGAAGGGCAGCCGTTCGAGATAGGGCAGCGACGAGTATCCCGTGCCGAACTCGTCCAGCACGATCTCTGCGCCCGCGCCGCGAAGCCACTCGAGCACCTCCGTCGACTGCTCCGGGTTTTCCAGCACGATCTGCTCCGTCACCTCGAGACGGATCGATCCCTTCGGCACCACCGTCCGGCCGAGGATATGGCGGATCTCCTGAATGACGTCCTGGCGGAAAAGGTGCCGGCACGAGACATTCACGCTGACGAACAGCGGCGCGTCTCCACGCAGCAACTCCTTCTGCCAAACGATCACGTCGCGCGCTGCCTTGTGCAGGATGTACGCGCTGATCTTGGCGACGATGTCGCTGTCCTCGATGGCGGACGCGTGCTGGACGGGATCGATGGTGCCGAGCTTGGGATGATCCCAGCGGACGACCGCCTCGAAGCCGGCAAGCTCCTCCGTCGAGAGATAGACGATGGGAAGATAGGCGACCCGAAGCTGGTTCTTGTCGAGCGCACGGCGCAGGTCGGTTTCGAGGGCGTGCCGGTCGTCCTGGTCTCCCTGCATTTCGGGCGTGAAGACCTCGATGCGGTCCGCCCCCGCGCGCTTGGCGCGAAACATGGCGATTTCCGCCTTCTTGAGCAGATCATGGTGGCTCGGCTCCTCGCCGTCGAACACCGCGATGCCGATCGAGCCCGTCAGCACGACCTCCTGGCCCGCGATCTTGATGGGCGACCTCAGAGACCGGCGAATACGCTCGGCATGCTGGGCGAGCTCCGCGACCGGCTGGTCCGCGAGCAAGAGCAGCGAGAAGCGTCCGCCACCGACGCGCCCGAGCGTATCCGTGGGACCGATGTGCCGCTGCAGGCGCCGCGCGATAGTGAGCAGCAGGCTGTCTGCAAGCACGAGCCCGAGCGACGAGTTGACGTGCGTGAACTTGTCGATGTCGATCACGAGCACGGTGGGCCGCACCTGCGGCTCCGACTTGGCCCGCCGCATCGCGACTTCGAGACGGTCGAGCAGAAGCTCCCGATTGGGCAGACCGGTCAGGCTGTCGTGCACCGCGTCGTGCAAGAGGCGCTCGTGCGCGCGCTTGCTATCGGTAACGTCACGCAGAAGACCGATGCATTTGAACGCGCGCGGGTCCGTGCCTGGAACGCCTGCCGCTTCGAGCTCGAACCACCGATAGTTATTGTCGGCCTGCCGAATGCGGAAATCGCAGCAGATCTTGCCGTCGCGACGCTCCTGCACCGTGAACAGCGCCAGACGGAAGCGCTCGCGGTCCGCCGGATGCAGATGGCGGGTAAAATCGTCCGTCCGCGCCGAAAGCTCACCCGGCGAAAGCCCGAGCAGGCTCTCCACCGCCGGGCTGACCTTCACCTCGTCGCGCCGCGCATTCCATTCCCACACTGCGGCACCCGACGCATCGACAGCGATCGAGCGCGCCTGAAGCTCCGATGGCGCAGCGCCATACATCGGCTCGGCGGAGCGGAACGCGAACTGCGTGACGGTGAAGCCGATCAGAAGCAGGATCAGCACCAGCCCCGACACGAGCCCGAACCCGACCATGTCGCCGGACAGTTGTCCGCTGAGCGCCACCGCCGCACCGAAGAGCCACACCAGGAACAGGATCCAGGTCGGAATGATGGACAGCGCGCGATCCTGCCCCCTGAGCGCGAGGAACAGAATGAGCCCCGCGCCCACCGCGCCGATGAACGCGAACGAGAGCCGCGCGAACGTGGCCGCTAGCCTCGGATCGATGATCGCGACCGCGATGAGAGAGAACTGCGCCACGAGCCAGACCGTGATCAGCATCCTCACGAGGCCGTGCCACAGCGCGAGCCTCAGGAACACATGCAGGAACACGACGAGACTGGCTGCCAGCGCGGCTTCCGTCGCCGCGCGATAGACGGCGTTCGCCTCCGGCTTCAAAAGGAAGAGTTTATGGAAGAAGCCGAAATGGACGGAGAGGTAGGCGAGCGTGCACCACGCGACGAGCGCGGACGCCGGAAAGATCAACTTGTGATTGGCGGCGAAGATGGCCGTGAGAAAGATCGCCATCAAGCCCGTGACGCCCAGCATCACGCCGTTGAAGAGCTGGCGGTTCGAAAGCGTGGTTTCGTAGTTGAGCGGACGCCAGAGATAGAGCCTTGCGAACCGCTCGGTGCTCATCTCGGCGACGTAGGTGATCGTCTGCCCGGGATCGAGCGCGATACGGAAAATATCCGCCCGGTCGCTTTCGATCCGCTCCGGCACGAACCCCATCGACGGCGTCACCGCCTCGATGCGCTTGGCGTCGAGATCGGGCCACACGATGCCCGAGCCGATGAGCGAATAGCGCTCGGCCGTCAGCCAGCGCACCACCGGCCTGTCGGTCGGATTGGTGAGCGCGAACACGA